>Ga0136846_1208244_pt1 | contig 120977 bp, 85 predicted proteins | sample HopSoiMetagenom2_FD_96841 | JGI IMG/M metagenome (GOLD analysis project Ga0136846, IMG submission 96841) | Grasslands soil microbial communities from Hopland, California, USA - 2 Assembly 2016 (version 4) | ecosystem: Environmental > Terrestrial > Soil > Grasslands | place: USA: Hopland... | reverse complement strand
TTACCAATAGATCGGGCCAGCTTTTGTACCGCAGCTGCGGGTATCCGGCCGGCAACAGACTGCGGTGCTATCCGGGCTTCCCATAAAATTTCATCGGCATAAGCATTCCCTATCCCCGCTATCACTTTTTGATCCATCAGTACGGCTTTAATCTTTGCCCTGCTTCCGCCCAGCTGCCCGGCCAGCCAACGGGCTGTTAGCTTGCGCGACAGAGCGTCTACCGATTCAGATTCGGGAGGATTGAGTATCAGGTGTGCCGACTTCTGGTAGTCTGCCAGGTAAAGCACCTGGTCTTTAAAGTTCAGGGCAGCAATAACATGCCCGGGCTCCTCCGCCGCCGGCTCTTGCAAAACAAGCTTTCCATGCAACATAAGGTGCATGAAAAGCTTGCTCCCCTTACCGAAATCCATACATAGTTGCTTACCGATTCTGGCAACTTCCTTTAACTTCTTTCCCCCCAGGGCTTCATTTAGCTCTTTTGCGGTTGCGGTGGTCTTCCGGGTAACCGGTAACGATATTTCCTGCAGGGTCTTGCCTTTCAATAACCGGGTAAGATTCCGGCTAAAAACCTGCAGGTCGGGTAGTTCGGGCATTTAACTTTTTTTATGGGTTAGAGATTCCTGGTTTTATTGCTGTTATTACCAACGGCACTAATGGCTTCTCCTCTACCGGCTCCCTGCATACGCCCTGTTTGCGGTATACCACCTTATCTTCTTCGCCACCGGCTACCCGGTGGTCGCCCGCGTCTTTTATGGGTGATCGCCGGCCCTAACTTAGACCCGAATGGCTGGTAATACTATTCCTTCAACAAAGACTGTGCAGAAGCGCCGTTTAACTGTGATTTTTTTTTAGCCCGTTCTTCTCTTAGCTGCATCTAAACAAGCAAGAGTGTTCCCATTCTTTTTGCAGGCGCTCCAAATGCTTGTGTAATGAGCTTACCTTTTATTGTAGCATCCATAATTACAAGCTGCGTCCTGGTTTTCTATGAAAATGTTCCGGGATAAAGTGTATCCCGCTCCAACAGGCATTTAACGTTCAAAAAACGGGTAATTGGAAGGATGATCGCTGCTTTTCACGGCCAGGTAGAACGTAGTTCCTATCCCGTCCTGGCTTTCCGCCCATAGCTCACCACCGTTCTGGCGGGCATACTCCCTGCATAAGATAAGTCCGATACCATTTCCCTTTTCTTTAGCGGTACCATCGGTACTTGCACCGAAAGGAAAAAAAACCTGTTTTAATTTCTCGTCCGACATACCGATACCGCTATCTGTTACAGCGATCACCACAAAACCTTCCCGGCCTTTATCAGTCATGTTAATAACAATCTTTCCCTGGGCGCGGGAGAACTTTACCGCATTTGAAACGAGGTTCCGGATAATAAATTTAAAATGCTCAAGATCTGCATATACAGGCTGCTCCCGGGGCATTGAGTTGATCACCGTGATCTCCTTGGTCCTGGTTACGGGACCGGCCAGGTTCAGCTCCGCATTTATCAAATGGGTGGCGTCTAAAGTAGCCGGCCGGATCGTTATTCCTTTAAACAGCGACTTGCCCCAGTTGAGAAGGCTTTGAAGTGTGACAGACGCGGTATGAAATTTTTCTTCTACGCCATCCAGTATAAACTGCGCATCTTCGGGGGATAAATTTCCCGACCTGTACAGCCGTAATCCTGCATGCCCGGTATTCACGAAGCTGTTCAGGTCGTGCCCTATTACCGTAAACAACTTATCCTTTTCCATGTCTAATGTTTCCAGCACCCTTACCCGGTTACGGGCCAGGCGTAGCTGGCGGTGAAGGTGTATGGTGTATATTATTAATACTATAAGGAATATCGAAAAAATCAGCACAGGTACTATCATAATTTAATTAACCATTCAGGTGTAAAGATTGGATTGATCTGCCCGTTGAAGCGATACCGGTTGATGCAGGCGACCACCTGGCTGCCGGCTTGCTTCAGGGGCCCACAGGCTCCATGCCGCTGTATGGTACCGTTTATCATAACTATCGGCAGGAATTCGGGCCATTCCCCCGGTATTGCATACCTGTACTATAGCATACAAGGTAAACAGGGTTGCGTTCTTTTTCATAAGACATCTAATACATTTAATGGCGCCAATATGGGCTCAACGCCCGGATACTATTATTGCCGCCAGCTATTATTTCCTAACAGGGAATTGACATCCTTTTTAGCCCTGGTAAGAATGGTTTAACACCAGGGCTGTAAAATACAGGCCAATTACCGTATGAACCAATAGGGTTGCGTATTCATATTTTATTTTTTTACCAGTAACAGAAGACCGGACGGGCTCTGGTTTAAGGGCTGAAGCCGGTACTACCTGAACACAGACTTACTGCAAGTCATCCGGAAAGCGCTCGTTCTGCCCTTTCCGCCGGATGTGTACGCAAAATAGCAACGGATATCCTGCGCGGAAGCAATTTTCGACGAATGCCCCAATCGGCTCCATGAAGATACCTTTTTACTCCACATTGTACAATCCTGCCTTTCCATAAAACATTAATCTTCATTTATTATGGTTCAAAGTCCGTTACCTGCGTTTTAGTACATGAATCCATCTTTTAAGTAAGTAACCCTATCCGGGGGTTTAATACTTCCCTATTCTGCCGGCTACCATTGCCTCATCGTTCCCGGCCACAACAGGCGAAAATAGGGTACCCTATAATCTATTGGTTGTTTCACCGTTTAAATCAGGGATCCGAATGAATATATACGACATTTCCCGGTATAGAGATGTGCCTCAATTCATTGCACATTTGTGACACCGGTCAGTTCATTATCCCTAATGATGTAAACAATGGCATTTGAGCACGGTTGGAGAGGGAGCTGGAATATTACCAATCAGTCCAACCACAAATAACAGGTTTGTCTTCGGTAACCTGTTGCGCAACAATTCAATCTTTCAAAAAATTTACCGGGTTGACACCCATGGCATGCAGATCACTAAATCGGGGCCAATTGCTATATCAGCTTTTACCACTCATAAAGCCTCCCTGCCGGAGGCTACTATTCACCTCTCCGCTGAAATAAGCAAACATCATAGGACGGTGCAGCTCATTTTGCATTTCCGGAATTTTCTTCGCATTACGATCAGGCATAGGCTCCCTGGCATCCATTATTTTAAACCCTTGTTTTAAAAGCGTACTGGTATACGTGGTAAGTGTCCGATGGTATTGGATGACTTCTTCGCCTAAAAACCTGGTATTTCTTTGTCCCTCCGTGAAATAACTATCCACCGGGAAGGCAGCATCTTTTTAGGGATACCAGTGTCCTGCACCTTCCGGCCCCTTTTGCGATCGACCCATTTTTTCATACCGCTCAAAAAAGACCGGATTACCGTATTTTATTCTCTTTCATCATACCTACAAAAACCTATTGCCTCAAAATCTTCTCCATCTTTTTGCCCTTAGCCAGTTCATCAATCAATTTGTCCAGGTACCGGGCTTTTTTCGTGAGTGGATTTTCAATATCCTCGATGCGATAACCGCAAATTGTGCCTGTAATTAAATGTGCATTCGGGTTCAAAGCAGCCCTCTCGAAAAATGTTTCAAAAGTCACCTTCTCATCGATAAGCTTTTTCAGCTTTTTATCGTCGAACCCCGTCAGCCACTTAATGACCTGGTGTAATTCAGCCACCGTTCTTCCTTTACTTTCTACCTTTGTAACATAATGCGGATAAACGGATGCAAAAATCATCTTCGCTATCCGTTCGTTATGTTTTTCGGTTTCTTTCATGCCATATGTTTTAATACCGTGTGCAAATATTAAGAAGCTTGCAGCAAAGCTAAGGAAATCGACAGGAACCAGGCCAGTCACTACTTTATACCTGGCCGCTTGTTACAACACAGTTGGCCGCATTAAAGCCTGCTTCTATTTCACCAGCAAAAGCCTTACGCACGATCCGTTGGCCCGGGATAACCGCTTATACAACTACTGCAGGCGGTCTACTTTTTTAAAGCACCTGGGATGCCTGAGCCCGATTAAGTAGTTGATACCGTACCGGTGTTTTGTTTAAAATAAATTATATTCACCTGCAAAAACTAATGTATGAAGAATGGACTTGCGGCCTGCTGCCTGTTACTAAGCCCGTTACTGTTTGCACAAAAATTTACAGATACCGGCAAAGTTTTCATCCGGGGGAAAGTAACTAACGCCTCAAAAAACTATATAGAATATTCACAGACGGGTTTCCTGCAAGACCGCAGTTCTTCCTTTATGCTTGCCGAAGACGGCACCTTCACGCACACCATCAGCATGGAGGGTAATACCCAAGATATAATGTTGTACCTGCCGCATACCGCCTTTACCTTCACGGCCACTAACGGTGACAGTATCGAGCTCAACTGGGATGCCGCTCATTTTGAAACAAGCTTTAAGGCCCACGCCCACCGGCCGGGTGCGGACACCCTTTTGCAGGGACAATGGGTTTTACATCGATATTCAGATACTCATTTTGATAGCTTACAACATGCTTTGGCCCAAAATAAATCTCTGCCGGCAGAGGAAAAATTCGCCTTAATCAATACCGCTTTTAATAAGGAGGTGGAACAACTCAGCGCTGCCATTCCCCATCATGAGGCCACCCGCAAAAAGCTCTATACCGACCTATACTACCGGTATACCCATTTACTTTTCAATAAAAAGCTGCTGGGAGCATTCAACCTGCATTATACCGCTTCGGGCAGTAATCCGGTCGATCCAGTGTTTGCCAGCCAGCTCCGCTTTAAAACTTTAGATGAGCTAGCATTCTGGTCGTATCCCGTTTACAGAGATTTTTTATTTGATTACTGCCGGTTTGCCCGTCAGCAGCTCTTTACAGGATCGGTCAGCTCCTCTCCTTATCAACCTAACTTTCCGGGGTCAGTCCATTATATGGGCAAATCTCTGCTGGAAATCAAGCCCATCAGGGATTGGTTCCTGACCAAACACCTGCTTTTCAGCTTTGACGCTTATAATTTTTTGCAGGCCGAAGCCATTTACCAGGAGTTCAGGGAAGAGTTGGCCGACCCGTTTTTAAAAAACAAACTAGAAGCAGCCTATATCAGTGGCATTACCTTAAAACCCGGGAAGCCCGCCCCCGCCCTGGCGCTTACCAATGCCGATGGCCAACCCGTTTCCCTGAAAGACTTTGCAGGTAAGACCGTTTACCTCGATTTCTGGGCTACCTGGTGCGGGTCCTGTATTGCAGATATTAAAGAGTATAGTCAGCAGCTGCATAACAAGTATAAAGACAGAGACATTGTTTTTATCTCGGTTTGCGTGGGTTCAGCAGCAGGCCAATGGAAGGAGGCTATAAAAAAATACAACATGAAGGGGTCGGTCAATTTATATGCACCGGGCGACCTGGACCATCCATCTGTTAAAGCTTATAACCTCAACGGTGTGCCGCGTTATATCCTGATTGATACAACCGGAAAGATCATCGACAACAATGCCTCCAGTATGGGCGAACTGGTACGAAGCAGCCATAACGAGATCGACAAAGCACTGGCCCGTTAAAGAACAGGAAGAGCTACTTCAAAAAACGCTACCGCTGTAACCGGCAACCGGCATTGCTTTTACAATACGCTGTCATACCCGGGAGCGCAACGCCGGCCTCAATTGAATTTAAAGATAGCTAACCACCCTCTAAACAGCCTGTGCCGCCAACATCCACTACCAGGATACGGGAAAAATACCCGGTTTTCGCTCCATACGCGGGCCTTATCTTTAGCCCACCTCAACAAGGAACTATTGGATTTGAAACCCCACTACTATGCCCAACCGCCCATACCTGTTCTGTTACCATTTCTATAAAGCCATGGCAAACCAGGTATCGGCCCCCGCTGCCTTTTTAAAAGAGGCGCCCCTATGCCGCTACAGGAGCCGCCCGGTTCTCGGGCAGCAACATATTATGAATACCAGTGAACAGCGCCCTAACACCGCAGTCCATGAATAAACCCCGCATGACCCGTGTTTACTATTTCCAGCACCTGGGCATTGCTGCTTACCGGGTTACCAACGATGAAACCGAATGGGCCTTCATGAAGATCGAAGATCCCTCAACCGGCGCCAGGCGGTTTATTACCCTGGCGGCTTTTGAGCAGGAATACCAGCACCTGCAGCAAAGCTCCTGGTACCAGCTCAACCATAAAAGGTTTGAGCTGGTCGAGGCTTACCATGCAGGGAATGCCATGCCGGGCGCCGGAGAATGGCAGCGCTTCGTGGAGGATTTGAACAGCAGGCACTAATAAAGCGCTGGCTCCGGATGGCTGAAAAACCGGGTAGTTGAAACTGCTGCAACGGCTGTAAGCAAATACGTTACTCCCAACTGCTGCATAATAGTAACAATCCCTGCGGGCCGGCTATTGTTGCAGACGTTGCCCGCCAACGATCGAGTGTAACCTATCCGACAATTGACCAATCGCGTGGTAATGATAAACGCTCTGAAGGACCATCATCTTCCAGGTTTATCTGAAAGAGCCTGCCTACCATAAAAAGAAACCTTTTTTATGCACTTACCACGGTTTCATTAAGTGTCGCCTCTTCCTGCTGACCCGCTACTCCGGGTACGGCGATCACCTCTATCACCCCGAATATTTCATAAAAAATACCCTATATAGGGTATCCCGGCCCTTCACCTTTAATTTTATCTTTGATGTCAGAGAAAAAATAAACCTTACTTCAAAATTGCTTATTGCTTTCCATGCCGCTTTCAGATCAAAAAGTAATAAACAGGTTTTATTTACCAACTGCGCCCGCATCATGCCGTTTAAAAACCGGCAACAAGTATCTTTCAAAAAGGGTTGAGATAAACATAGTTTATGGAGATTAGGATTCAGATTGCAGAACCCAACAAGCATACCTGGGAATTAATAAAAGATAAAATCGACCAATGTACCGACAAAAAAGTGCACTTCGCGCCTTTCAGGGCTTCCGCTGAATTAGCTCTTAGAGACCTATTGTCAAGGCCACCGGACCTATTAATTATTGATGTGGCGGCTTTTGAAGCATTCGCATTCAACCCCTCGCATTGTATAATGAATATGGAAAATAAACCGCAAATCATTTTGATGGCTTCGTGTAATGAGGTGGCAGGTCTGCAGCCTATAATGGAAACAGGAATTTGCGCCTTATTAGTAAAACCCTTGGCGCCTGAAAAACTACAAAAAGCCATCGACAGGAGTATTGCTCTTTGCCGAAAAGAACCTATTGCGTCAGAACCTGCACATTCTTATAGTTTAAGATCGGATAACGCCCCGCTTTGGTTAAGCGAATCGGATATACTTTCCGTGGAGTCCCGGCCCAATGGCTGCCAACTAACACTTAAAAACGGAGCACATAAAATACTGGAAGAAAACATTTCCGGTGTCGAAAAATATATTGATTCACCGGATCTTTTACGGGTTGATGAAGACACCATCATCAATATAAAGAAGATCTCTTATTTAAGCAACCATGAGCATTATTGTGAATGCAGGCTAAGGCTTAGCAATGGTGATGAAATTGTAAAATTTCTGAGCAAGGTTGCTCTAAGCAGGCTGCAGAAGATTTACCCGATTTGCCCCAACAGCCGGGCCCGATAAAATCAAGGGTAATGAATGTACGATATAAGAGGGGTTGGGTTTGTTAAGTGCTAAAGAATACCGTGATATAAAAAATAATTGACAAGCTGAATCACGTTCCTTGCTCCGGTTTTTTGCATCATTTTCTTTCGATGAGTTTGAACAGTGTGTGGGGACAGGTATAAGCGATCGGCAATTTCATTGGTCTCAAGTCCTGCAGCCAGCAGCTTTGCTACCTCCAGCTCCCGGGCTGTAAAGCCTGGCTTTCCCTGCGATAGCTCCAGTTTGCTGTGAAGGTTATATTGCAGGTAAAACGCATTGTTGCGGATTCCTGTGAGTGTCAGGTTATAGCTGTTTACCGATGCCAGGTGGCTGATATTAGTATGAACATTTAAGATCCTGGGGCGGTTATCCTGCGAATGAGAACCTATACATATCGCCTGAAGTTGAAAAAGGCAGTACTGGTTCTGGGCTGTAAGCTCCCGGAAACAATAGGATATTTTGGTGTCTAATGCTATTTCAGGGCCTAATTCCTGCATTTTTTTCAAATTATACGCTTCAGCTAACCCAATAAAAGGCAAATCATCCGGGTGTACCCTATTCACAATATCATCAAAAGTTAAAAACGCGGGATCGAGCCCAAGAATCTCTTTAACCGAAGGTGAAATAAATTCTATCTCAGAGGTTTCCTGATCAATTATATAATAATAAGTTGGGCCGGCGCAAAATAAATTGCTTAAAATATGGGAGAGTGATTTCTCTTGCAAGCTGTATACCCCATTAGCTTTATAAAAGTCTTTTATAACTTCCTCATTTTTTTGCCAGAACAGCGATATAATATTTTGTTTTTTACTCATCAGTTCAATCGATTGCAGCCTAATGTCAAAACGTTCGTGAAGACAACGCGACGGCGCAAGCGCCTGCGCCACTTCATCCTGGTTTGGTGCCCCTGAACTCCGGGACGCTTCATTTTCTCATTCCACCTGCCGGCTATAAGGTTTCCTTATCATTAAGCCCGGGGAAGCACCTGCTTAAAGGTAGTAATAGGCGATACAAAACAGCTGTCTATTCTTGGTTATTTTTTACCCATACACTACATTTAATACCACGGCAACCAAACATCCGGGCCAACACTTTTCTACCTAACCTTTGCCAATGCCGGGCGAACACCTGCCGGGAAGCTCCGTTGGGTGTTTAGGGTAACGACATTACGATCTCAATTGCAGGATCAGCGAAACTACCGCAACCAGGAGCGCCAGGATCGAAATAATTAGCGGCACCCTGTACCGCTGTGTCTCTACCCGGTCTTTTAGCTGTTTCTCGATATGATCTAAAAAGAGCTTATCCTGGATGCAAGACTTATTGCCGCCGGTAAAAAATTTTGGTTTTATTCGATTTGATTTATAGTTCTAATTTAAACTATTTAACCGGATCGAGAATAGCTACCTTTAACTGCTGCAGCATATTCCATCGCTGGGCCGCGATAATCGGGTTGATTTTGCCTTTGAGCAGTTCAATATTTTCTTTAATGAATGCAGGAGCATCGGTGTATTTCGTTGCTGCGTTGGTCCATACAACTTTAGGAATATTTATATCATTAAAAAACTTCTCCAGCTCTAGCAGTTCGATTGTATTGATCATGAGCGCAAGGTAAGGGAATCAGACTATTTTTTACCTGCTTTATAATACCCCGTCCCCGACAGCTCTTTTTCAACCACCTCACCCAACTGGGCACCTATATCTAACGACATACCCCGACCCGATGACACCACCCATTGTTTATCAAACGTAAGATTAGCTCTATTTATTCCATTAATAAATACGTGAAAAAACGGTCCATTCATTCCCTGTAGCGCGTACAGCTCACAGCGGTAAACCTTATCTCTCCAGGCGAAGTTGGCAATAATAGGCTCGTACAGATATCCCCTTTTCATTTACTAAAATATTTAGCAAATATAGGAAGTGTAAAATGAATCGCTGCAAATATCTTGGATACCCATATGCCAGGATGTAACAATAACAAGGGTTTGGGAGCATGCAGCACCTTCTTAAAGCTACTGACTTACCTACCTCCTTTTGTCCTTTTTTCCTAGCATCCCCTGCGCTAATATTGTTTCAAAATTGAATATGAATCAAAAAAATTATGAAGCTTTAAGCCCCTACGAAATCTTAGTCTCTGACCTGGTACCATACCCGGATTCAGATGGGAAAATGAAGATTTTTAACGCATATCGCCATTATATTCATATAATAACCGGCGTTGCAATAATAAAAACTAACCCGGAAACGCAGTTTAACTTTTTAAAGCAGTGTTTAAGCAAGCTTGTAAAGCAATGGGCCAAACAACCGCTCTACCGAGTAACTCCGCATAAACTGCTGACATTCCTGGATAATATTGACCAAGCTGAATCAATTGATAAAATAGATGCAGTGATAGTAAAACTACTGGAACATTTAAAACTAGGGCGAGACTCAGCTTAATTGTAAATTTTAATTACTCCCAATCAAACGCTAATTTTAAGTCACCAAAATGTAAACAGTAAATCAATCATAAAGTACACTAGATATGGCCGAACGATCGCTCGACTTCAAACCCTTGTTCACAGGTTTTAGAGATCATCTTGATGACAGTACCAATAAAAGAATCCTATTTACGGCACCCTTTGGTAAAGGTAAATCTACTTTCCTGAGCGACTTCTTCGAGGAACATCAGCAGGACTATTTTTCGATAAAGCTATTTCCTGTGAACTACTGCGTTTCCCAGAATGAAGATGTGTTCGAACTAATTAAGTATGATATATTGGTTGAGCTTTTTGGCAAATATGGTGACACTCTAAATATTCAGGAGGAACGCTTCCCGGAGCTGTTGACTTCTCAAATGTTCCTGTTAGAAGAGTTTAAGATCCTTCCACTTGTTTTTGCAATCGTGAAACAATGTGGCAAAATTGGCAAAACTGCTACCGACCTGATCGAAGAAGTAAAAAAACAATACGAAAAGTATAAGGCAAAGCTACCGGAGGAAGATCCGGTAGCTATAATGGAGTTCTGGCAGAAGATAGAAAACAAGATCGGTAGCGACCGCGAGATGGATAATATTTCTAAGCTGATCAATAAGCTGCTAAAGATTCTAAAAGCCAAAAAGAATAATATTGATCCTGAAGATTATGGTGATACAACAATAGAAGAGTCAAAGTCAGCATTAATCCGAGACGCCCATTGTAAGAGCACCCTGATTATCGATGACCTAGACCGTTTAGACCCGGATCATATGTTTCGCATCTTCAATATTTTTAGTGCCCATTACGACAAGATCGACGACGAAAATAAATTTGGTTTCGATAAAGTGATCTTTGTCTGTGACTTTGAAAATATCCGAAAAATTTTCCATCACAAGTATGGTGAGGATGTTGACTTTTCGGGTTATACTGACAAGTTCTATACCTATACACCCTTTTATTTTGATAATAACCAGATCATCAGGGAGCACCTTCACATCGTTCTTAAGAATCTGAGCGTTGACCACCAATTAATGAATGCGCAGCTTAAAATAGGTGGTCATCCAACAGATTTCTACAGGGCGGCCAAATCGATAACTAATGCACTGATATCTAATGACAAAATTAATCTGAGAATGTTGTTCAGATATCCGCGACTATCAGTTCCGCAAGATTTTTTTGCTGACTACGACCAGGTTCCGCAACCCAGGCATTTGTACCCCATAATAGTTTTGTTTTATTTTCTTAAAAATTATTTTGGTTCAATCGAGCAGGTCCGAAAAAGGCTGGTCTCCCTGCAAGACAAAATTTCAAGCGTTAATTTAAATGCCAATGGATCTGATTTGCAAGAAATCTATCGCGAAGATGGAGAACTATTAATCGGGTACTGTCTTCCTTTTATCGTTCAACGGATTTATACCAAGAACAGTGAGCAAAACGCCAAAAGCACGCATATTTGGAGAGATCCGAAACTAACGTATGAAATATCCTATAATATTCCGAAGGCGATCAACGCTAAGTATCCATACTATTTTCAGTTTGTAGAAGCCAAGAGTTTAGTTACTGGGAAGCCAGGAATTATTCACTTAAACCCCCTTGATATCATTGTGCAAACATTCGACAAGTGTTATGAACTCAGAGCAATAGTATGATATAACTAAAGCTATTTTTCTAATTCTTTAAAATGCTTCTAATATTTTCGGGATGCTTGGTTCTCTACCCCAATTGCCGAACCAAACATTTTGTTACTCAACCCATTCATTTTGTTGATTAGTCAGAAAAAGGTGAAAGAAATATCAGCTTTTATTGCTGTTCAAATAGTCTTCCACCTTATCACGTTCGTTTCCAACTGCTTTGATCGCTTCTAATACCTGCTCCCTTGATACACCATGTTTTTTAGCGATATATCTACTTCGTAATCTTCACCTCCAGCTACCTGATTGCGGTCTCTTGCGTCATTTTTTGTTTTATCGTCTTATTTTTATTCCTGGTGAGAGGCATGTCTTTTTGTATTTATTTATAGAACTCGTTAAATACATTACAACAAGCATACCAGTTGATTTTCAATAAAACGAACAGCGCTTGGGAACACTTTTAACTAACACTGCCTGATGATGTAGCGCTTATACCCAGGATATTCAAATAGCCAGGCTCTTTGCCATTTGTATCTCGACGGCAAAATAAGCAGAAATTTTAGTTGTGATAAATAGGGGCTTTCCCAGATTCGAGAGAAATTAATGGATATCGGCGCTCAATTTAGGCAAAGTTGCCTAAAGTGACTTTCAGAGAAAAGATACTATAGTATTGGTAGAAATAGGCGCATGCTGCATAACACCATATGATATAAGTTTCTAAAACTCTCATGCGCCCAATCTAAATATACAAAATATTTACCTCTTTCCCTACCTTGCATTTATGACTTTTATAAACTGTTTGAAATGGATAATTTTTAAATGAAATCACCATCCGTCAGTTAGTTAAGACTAAAGAAGCAACCACCTTTCACTAAGAATAAAACCTCGCTTCGTAATTTTATAGCTATTTATAACCGACTAAGCTTGTTTCTTTCAAATAGTGAGTTTATATTTCTGTCGTCCTCCCAGGTTATTAAACATGTGATAACTTTATCAACTTGGTCGATTATTAATTTGGAACATAAAACTTATATATTCTTACTTTTCAATTTCCTTAAAGAACTGTTCCCAGGAGACATCGAGATTTGTAGAATTTTAAACAAGCTAGTCGACCTCATATCTTCTGTCCCCTTTTCATACTTTCCATATAGCGCCCTGCCAATTCCTTCATCAAAGGCAAACTGCTCGTAGCTGGTATAGCCCGCTTTTTGACGATAAGACCTTAACCTATTACCTATTTCAAGCAAAGACTCATCAAAATCCTCATCCGATGTCTTTGTATTTTTCTTAGAAACCATGCGGAAAATAAATCAGAATGGATCATCTAATTACTCCTAATTAAATACATCTATTTAACGCAAGGCACAGGAACCAGACGCCACCCCTCTTAATGAGGCCAACGCTATGCGCAACCGCGTTGTACTAAGAAACTGTAGCTATTACTCCCTGATGGAAAAATAAAATACAAAGCGCTTAAAGCAGGTACCGAACTAATAATAGAATAAACAATTTTTGAGGGTACTTGCATACCCGCGGGGTGAGACCCAGGGAACTCAATAAATTCTTCATTTTTCCGGGAGAAAAAGTACAAAATACATTTGTTAGAATTTCTATCCCTATAAGGGAGGAAATAAAGGCGCTGATGTGCTTTTATTGATTTAAGGCCCGTTCTAGACAGAACCGGCCTTGCTAACCTATGAAAAACACAAACTTTAATTAGTAAACTTCTTTTTTTTACCACACTTAAATCATATTCTGAAAGCCTCGAAGCTTCAATATATTTTTTAAATCGCATGCTTTATGGTCAGAGACGGTACAGACAGCGTTGGGTGTCACTTTTCAGGTTACCGCTGACATGAATATAAAAAAATCGCATAATTTAAAATTAATTTAGTTTACAATTCAGTTAAGACCTCCTGACTGCGCCTGGTGTTATCCCAAAATGCTTCTTATACGCGATAATAAAATTCGTCACTTTTTGGTAGCCGGTAAGCCGGGCAATTTCTTTCATTGGTTTACGCGTGCGCTCTAACATATCTTTCGCCTTCAGCATTTTTTGATGCAAGGCCCAGTCAAAAATACTGGTGTGGAAAAGTTGCCGGAACCCTTTTTTCAATTTAAATTCATTCAGTGCTACAGCACGCGATAATTCGCGAATGGTGGGCGTTTTTTTATGTAAGCTCTGTTCCAGTATTTGTCTTGCCTCATAAATCTTTGCCACCTCGTGAAGGGTAAAACTGTGTTGTTGCTCGGTAAGGCTGTGCTGCAGCATAAAAAACAAAAGCTCTCTTACCTTCATCTCAAAATAAAAATGCTGCATAGCTGCATCATAAGGACAATGGAGTAATTGCAGGCATACTTCTCTTACCTGGGGCGGCGTCCAATAGGTGGATCTCTCACCCAGCCAGCTATTTTGGTTGGCCCTAATGATCAACTCCAGCTTCGGGAAATAATCGCATACCTGCTGTAAAAGTTCGGGAGTATAAATAACTTCCAATACTTCAAAAGTATTTTCATCATCCAAAACTCCCCTGCAATCCGCATTATTGATGTATGAAAGCAGGTGATGATCTTTTCGCAGGTGCGCTTTACCCAACTCAGTGATATTTTTGCGCATCCCATTTTTCAGCATGAACATGCTACATAACCCTGCTTCGGTTTGCCAATCGGAAATCAGTAACTTTTGAAGCTTTTGACCGCTACTATACCTGACCTCGAAGCCCGGATAGCGTATATGCTGCATAACCACTTCAACCGTTTTACTAAGAATACTACTGATGTTTCCATTTTTCACTACGGGTCCGGCATAGTTGTCGGGCAGTTCGTTCCGAAAATACAGGTCGGGTGTCTTTGGTGCCTTGATCAGGATGTTCATAAGGCTAGGATATTAACATTCAACAATACATAAATATACATTATTTGGAATATTAAAAAAATCATCATTTATTTTGAGAATAAAAAAATCCCGATTGCATATAAAATTTGGTTCCAAAGAATATGATTCTAACCGAAAATTGTATTGCCCGATAACCCCTTTGATAACCCCGCTAATAGGTACGCTATGAAATTGAATTTACGCCAACACCGATTACGATCTATACATCTATAGAAGATCGTTACTAGCCAGCTTTCAAACATTCCGGTAACCCAAGCCACGGAAAAAAGTAACCGGTAAGCTGTGCTTTAAACGTGACAGAATTGTTGTGACATTTCAGGATTGTCACAATTAAAATGTCACAATAAAAAATTTTGAACCCTAAAAAATTATCCAAATGAAAGAGATCAGAAAAGATTTGAAGTTAACCCAACAGGAATTAGCCTCACTGCTAAATGTATCACGCAGCGCGATTGCCATGTATGAGAAGGGGATGCGCGAGCTACCACGTGCAGCCTCACTAGCTTATAATAAGCTTACGTTATTTTGGCAACAAAGCGTGGGCCGGCAAAGGACGCTACGCCCTATCAATAGCCGGTTCTTACAGGTGGAGCAAATGCAGTGTATGGCCACGCTAAAGGCTTGCCAGGAAAGAGCCGCCGCAACTACAGTACACATTACTCAACAGCTTTCGACAATGGAACAAAAACATCAAAAGCTGTCTCAGCAGCTTTATGTTTTACAATCGCTGATGCTGGATGCCCGGCCAGGTTCTTTGCAGATGAACCTATTAAAAAACCGGGAACAGATGGTTCTGATAAGGCTTTCGAAATGCTGCCCCGAAAGGCGGCAAATGCTACAATTTAGATTGCAGGTATTGACAGCCCGACAAAAGGCGGCTTTGTCTGGCAATGTCATTTTACAACAACAGGCAGCTGTTAATAATACTTAAAAACAGCAGGTCTCCGTTGGAAAAGGTATGCGGGCAATGCTAGGTTTGGCATATTATTTCACCTTTTAAAATTTTATGTTATGCCAAATTATCCTTTAGTTCAACTTACAACAGTTGCCGATTGCGATGCTGCATTAGACATCGCAAGAAATGAGCAAAAAGACCTGGAATGGAAAAAGCTCAGTTTCGAAAGACAGCAGGAACAGTATGGGAAAAACTCCGTAAGCATTGAAGCTGAACTGCTCGGAAAGCAGTTTGAAAGAGATTCCATAAAAGCTGCAATTGCTGCTTTACCCGATGGTCCGATGAAAACTGAGAACATCAACCGGCTTACAAAGATAGAGTACAGCATTCTTCTATTGCAAACCCGGAAAACCAACTATGGTAGCGTAGCGCTGATTGAGAAGCATTACGAGATCCAACGCGTTCAACGTGAACTGGAAGAAACTGCCGCATTCATCTCTGAGATTGAAGTGCATAAATCAACTCTTTGAACGCCCCTGCCCTGCAAGCAAGCCGCCCCGTAAGGCGGCTTGTTATTCTCCATTTATTCGCTTTTACCTAGAACACACCGCCATGAACCGTGAATTACCGCCGGTATCCCTTCTGTATGTTATGGCCCTCATAGGAACCGAGTTTAATACGCCGTATAATCCTGCCGGAAGGCGCAGCAACCATAAGACAAAAGATGCCGGAAAAAACTGGCGGTAATATGGGCGAAGTTTAAAAGTGCATTTAATGGAGCCCCGGCTTTTATAGCTTGTTGCTCAACCTCTGTGCTGAATACAATATATTATTGATTCTAAAAATTAACATCATGACTTCCTTTATTCAATACTGGCCTGACCCCCGCCTGTTAACCTGGTTGCTGGTCATTTATATGCTCGATTTTGTTTTTGGCCTGCTCAAAGCTTCCTTTAAGGGGTTACCCCGAACATCGAGAAGCTTGCGAAAATCAGTGATTAAATTACTCCAGTATGGCGGCTGTATTGTAGTATCAACAGTGATCCTGAATATTCTCTATCTTTCGGGCGAAAGCTTCGGGCAGCAGGTTGCCTGGATCTTCGGCGACATAATGCTGTACTTCATGATCTATATCGAGGTGGTGTCTGTTATGGAGAATATGGAAGCTATGGCCCCGTCCAGCATTTTTGTAAAACTATTCGTTAGACCAATAAGGCGTATTATTACCTTTCAGCTCAAACACCTTTTCGGAGATGACACGGTTGGTAATAGTTCAGTTGGCAAAGACACGCGTTACTAATACACAATCTGTATTATTTATCGTTTTTTCTTTTTGTATCACTTTTCAATTATATTAGTGCTCTGAAATTAATCTGTTTATATTTTAACTGTATAACTAATTGATAGCGCAAGATATACTAAATCATTATGTGTCAAGCCAGGTAAATACTTGGGCTGCTATCTCGGGCAAGTCAAGAATACAAGAGATTCTAGATGACATTAAGATTGAGAAATATAAAGGCGAGATTGAACGCCTAAGGAGGTATCTATCCATCGGCGATGCTGAAAATTATAGTATATGGAAGCAGCGGCTCCCCGCAGTAACTTTTAGTGGTACATTTACAAAAAGAAATTTCGATGGTTTAATTCAGTACAACCCTGTTATTGTAATAGATATTGATAAACTGACATCGGAACAATTGGAAAATATATGGGTTCAACTGATTAAAGAGAAATACATACTTTCACTCTGGAAATCACCTTCAAATTATGGGCTTAAGGGTTTGGTTGCAATTAGCTACGTGACCGAGGATGAAGAAAAAAAACTTGAGCTATACCACAAAGTTGCATTCCGGCAAATATCTCAATACTTCTTTGACACTTATAACGTAAATATAGATCCCAGTGGGAGTGATATTACCAGACTCTGCTTTATTAGTTCTGACAAAAATCTTTTCGTAAATCGAAGTGCGCAACCTTTTGAAATTACAATTAGAGAAAATAGCATTTTGTTACCTATAGGGAAAAAAAATAGTCTAGAACTCTTGCCTGATAATAAAGGCAATGCCCTAAATAATCCCAAAAACAGAAATGATGAGAGAAATAGAAAAACAATGTCAGATATAATTCGATATTTAACTAAAAGAAACAAATCAATAACTTATAATTATAATGATTGGTGTCGGGTTGGAATAGCAATTGCGAACACGTTTACATTTTCACCAGGATTGAACTATTTCATGAAGCTGAGCGCTCTTGACACAACTAAATATGATCCTGTAAATTGTGAAACGTTTTTAGTCAATTGCTACCAAATTAATCGGGGATCAATTAATTTTAATACTATTGTTTATCTTGCCAATTTACAAGGTTTTAAAACTGAAAAGCAAAAACTTGGGGTTCCGAAGACGGAAGGGTAATCTTTCGTAGGTATCACTCTCATAAACGGTAAAGCACTGCCTGAGAGCTTAAAAGAGGCGAGACTTAATATGTCAGTATCTTCGTCAATACGTGTTTTAACACTTTACAGGAACCCCATTTTTTATGAAGCCATTTGAAAAATACTTTAATGAGGACGATATAATTCGTCAGATCTGCTCACTTCGGGTGAACTTAGCAAAGCGAAGATCGAAAAAGCATCTACTACATCTTTTAACCTCAAATCCGAGGTTTAATTATCATAAAGAAGCGGGAAAAAGACAAGATAATGCTTTACTAAAATATCAAAGGGACCTAAATTCTCTCCTTACTAAAATCCTTCCGCCTCGGAAGAAATGGATAAATCTTGGGGAAAAGTCTAGGACCAAAAAAATAGGCACACCCCTTAATTCTACTGAAAAAAACTTATACAGTCTACTTAAAACAATTGCTCTTTATAAAAAAAAACATCCGACTGAAAAATGGCTATTGGAACTGAATGGCTTCATTGCTGATATACGAAACTCAGCGTTCGACCCAAACTATCACATTTCGCCACCAATTGTTATTCCAAAACTAAAAGAAAAGATAAACAAAACTACAAAAAATGAATGTCGGCCACTATGTATGTATGCAGTGAAGGATAGAATCATTTTAAGTATTACTAATAAGTTCTTGACCCGCTACTTTGATGATTGCTTTGAACCAACATCATACGCTTTCCGGTCAAGAAAAGACATGGTTTCTTACAAAACTGTCTCCCATCACGATTGTATCCGGGATATATTAACATATCGTCAAAAAAACAACAATAGCAATTTGTTTGTGGTAGAATGTGACATGAAGAAGTTTTTTGACACAGTGAATCACGATATAACAGTAAAAGCATTTTATGATATGCTTCAAGAGTCATCAAGGAGACATCCGGAAATTGACAATAGCGTAGCTGCGAAGATATTCATGGCATATCTTAATAGCTACAGCTTTAATACAAATGTGCCCAATGAATCTGACCTCAATTACTGGCAGTCATATAATATCCCCAATGGTTTTTTTGGTTGGATCGAAAACGATGATCTCAATCAGTATTACATTTCAAAAAGGCATGAGAGAATTGGAATTCCGCAAGGCGGAGCTCTATCAGGCCTGATAGCTAACATATATTTGAACAACGCGGACAAAAAACTATCAAAACTTAACATCTTTTATTCACGTTTTTGCGATGACATGATTATTATTACCAACTCACTTAATGAAAGTGTGATAGCAAAGGACATTTACATTGACACATTGAAAGAATTAAAGCTATTTCCTCATAAATTTACCGAAGACATTAATTTGATTTCATTCGATGAACATGACAACCTTCACTATAAACCCTTTTGGATTGGGAAATCGAAAGGCCCCTACCAATGGGGGAGCATTTCAGAAATTAATTTTCCATGGATAGGGTTTGTGGGCTACGAAATAAGTTATGAAGGCGACATACGGGTTAGAAAAAAATCATTGTTAACGGAAGCCCGAAAACAAAAGAAAATAGTCAAGGAAATAAGAGATGCAGTTAAGATAGATATGCGTAAGCCTAAAGGAACTGCAACAGAATCTGCGATCAATCGACTGATTGGAATGTCAGTAGGTCGTATCACCTTACACAACTTTGAGTCCACATCAGCAGATTTATGTTGGAAAAATGGCTTCCGAGAACTGTCAATGAATAAACATTCAGTGTTGCAAATAAAATATCTTGATAGAAATCGGAATAAACATTATTATAAACTTGTTAAGGATTTAAAAGAACCAGAATTTGAAGTCAAAGGAAAAGCAAGACGCATTGTCCATTATAATAAGCCTTTTAGTTACTACTTTCAGGTTTTGCAACGCAAAATGCTCAGTTAATAAAATATGGAAGCAAGGGAGTTCCAGTTGCTCAATTTTTAGCTTCTACCAATTATCAACGCATTGATAGGCTAAAACCTAAGACATGATTGCCAACTCTATTCAGTCTCCCTACTCCTCCAGCAGCGCCCTTACGCACCATAAATAGGGCGCCTGGCCATGGTAGTCGCCGGTAGCGCGGGGCCGGTCGTAGTAATACTGCTTATCGTTCTTTTTATTGGTGCCCACGCATATTTCAGACACAGCCCCCTGGGCGTTTACATAGCCCACCAGGGCCATCCAGGCTTTGCGGGCAGCCGGGCCATAAGTAGCGGCATCCAGCCAGCCTTTTTTTACGCCGGTAATAAAAGCATAGGCAAACATGGCCGAGCCGGAGGTTTCGGCCCAGCAACCGGGCTCATCCACCAGCTGGTTCCACATACCGCTGGGTTGCTGGTAGTTCTTTAAGCTGGCCATCATAGCCCTGTAACCTTTCATAATGCGCGCATAGTGAGGGTTAGCAGGCGGCAGGTAGCGCAGCAGCTCGGTTACGCCGGCTGCCATCCAGCCATTGCCACGGCCCCAGTAAAAAGGCACATCGGGTGCATGGTAAAACAAACCGTTGGGGCGCTGCAGCTCATCGAGGTAGAGCGCCATTTCCTTAGCTGCCCGGTTAATGTATACCGGGTCGCCGGTAGCTTTATAGGCCTGGGTTTGCACAATCGTGATCATATACATATCGTCGATCCAGAGCCTTGTTTGCCAGCTATAGCCCTTGTCGGCCCAGGCTTTTTCCTCCGGCCTGGCGTCAGCAGGTACCTGCCACTGGGTTTGCGCATAAGGCAGGCCCAGGTTGAGGTAGCGCCGGTCTTTGGTGAGCTGCCAGAGGGTTAGGGGCAAACTGCCGAACATGTTCAGGTCAACATGGTTCATAATGGGCAACAGCTCCTTTTCGGTGGTAAACAGGGGCTCAAATCTGTTTTCTAAAAAGCCCAGCAATAGTTTATCATTGGTGAGCTGTGCATAATGCAGGGCGCCGGTCCAGAAAAATGTTTCAGGATAGCCGATCCATTTACCTGCATGCAGGGCATGTTTGGAATACACCATACGATAGGCAATCAGCCGGCCCACTTCTTCGGGCGTGTATCCTTTCGGAAAACCGGTTAATACATTTTTTTGTGCCCCGGCCAATAAAGCCGGCAGCCACATCGCTAAAAAGATAATGCTACGTTTATACATACTATATTTTTTTGTTCATAGTTCATGGTTAATAGTTAATAGTTAATAGTTAATAGTTAATGGTTAATGACCTCATCTATCAACTACTCCCTACTCCCTACTCCCTATTAAATTCCCCACTCCCCACTTCCTCCCCCTACTCCATCCTGAAAGCCCCTACTTCTGCCAGCCCGGGTTGCTTCTGGCTATCGTGCCCCGATTGAGGTACCAGTTTAAAATAGCGGAACTCCTTTTGCTGCGGCAGATCGATATATTGTTTCAGCAGGTCGATATTATTCAACGGGTACGAGCCCAGGGTTTCCCAGCTGCTGTTATCCTTGCTTACCTGCACCTGCAGCTCTTTGATCTTACGGTCGCCCTCCTTCTGGTGCACGATAAAGCCGTTCACTTTTGAAACAGCGCCCATATCTACCGTGATCCAGTGCTGGGGATAGTCGGTAGGCTCGGTGGAGTAACGGGCGATCCAGTACGTAGCCGTATTGTTATCGATAAGGCGTGCCGCCAGGCGGCTGTTCACGGTTTCTTCGGAGCTGAATCCGGCAATGGTCCAGCCTGTTTTGGGATAGATATACCGCTTTTTTTCGCCGGAAGGCCGGGCATAGGCCAGGGCTATATCCCAGGGCAGGCCAAAATTGGGCGAGCCGTCGGAGTTCCAGCCAAAGCGCTGGATACGCGGGTTACGGCCGTTGTCGTCGCCACCGCCCGGCTTGGTACGCGCATGGTAAATGATCCAGTCTTCCTTACCATCGGGCGATTTAAAGAAACCGTTATGGCCCGGCCCATAGGCGCTGCTTTCGGCCCGCATTGAAAATACCGGCTGGTTTCGTTTGGTCCAGTCTGCCGGGTTCATCGGGTCGCCGTTTTCGCGCAGGCTTAAGAGGCCCAGGCAATAACCGTCTACCCAGTAGCCGCTGCCGGAATATACCACAAACACGCGGCCCTGTGCATTGGTAAGCACCTGCGGCCCTTCGTTGATGGGGTTGCCCTTTTTCTCCCAGTCGTAAGCAGGCGTGGCAATCATTACTTTGTCGCCGGCAATCGTCCAGGGGTTGCTCATGCGGGCGATATAAATATTTTGGGGCGGGGCGCCTGCATTGCCTCCCGACCATAGCATATACAGCTGGCCGTTGTGCTTAAACACCGTACCGTCGATCGCCCATTGATCGGAGGGATCTGATACCTTACCCTTCATCACCCAGCTGCCTTCAACCGGTGTAGGCGAAGTGTTTTCCACCACGTACATACGGTGATTGGCATTGGCGCCGTCGTCGGCGGCAAAATAGATATACCATTTGCCATCAATTTCGTGCAGCTCGGGCGCCCAGAGGTTTTTTGAATACATCTGCCCGGCAGGCGGTACCCATACTTCGTGGCGGCGCGAGGAAGCCAGCTCCGACATAGCGCGGGTTTCGAGCACCACCAGCCGGCCGCCCTGGGTATACATATAATAATACACCCCGTTTTTTTGCACCACCCAGGGATCGGGCCCGCCCGGCATAACGGGGTTGGTAAAATGCGTATCGGCGGTTAAAGCCGAAAGATCATCGCCTCCCGGCGGCGGGTTTTCGGTTCCCGGGTTACCGGTTCCCGCTTCGGGGCTTTTCTGGCAGGCGCTCCAGGTAAGTAGGCTGCTTAACCATAACGTGACAAAAAACAATCGTTTCATATGCATAGCATTAAAGGTGATGAGGGTTTACAATAAATAATATCGGTTGTTAATAACCCCGGTACGCTACCGGCCACTACCTCAGGGCCTGGCTCCTGCCCGGTTGCAGCGCCTGCCGGGCAGCCCCGTTTCCCGAGCGGTTATTTACAATAAATTTTTTAAAGAAAGCCTGTTGCGTGGCAGGCCCTTTGGCCATTAGCGCAATGCGTACCGCGCGGTCCCAGGGCGGCAGGAAAGCAATATCTACCGGCTCGGCATTTAAGGCTTTGAAGGTAGCGCCACCGGCGCTATATAAAAATCGGGCCCCGGTATTATCGGTTACAGCTACCTTTAACACCAGCGATGCGGCCGCAGGCACGGTAGTTTCCGCCAGCACGGTTTCCCGGTCTTTTTTTAACTGCACCAGGCGCAGCCTATTCTTTACCACGCTGGCATATACCATATTTTTATCGTCGCCCACCAGGGCCAGGCCGCCTTCGGCCGTGCTGTTCTGTTGCAGGGTTACCTGCGCATCGTAATGGCGGGCCATTACCGAACGACCTATATAAGCGCCGCCATTAGCAGGAAGCGCCTGCAGCTGTAACGTATTTTGAGCCACTTTAGCTTTTACCGGCTGAAACACGCTCCAATGCCAGGCATCATCCAGCCGGTTGCCCGCAAACCCATCGGTAATGGTAGCCGGGAATTCCATACTGTTTGTTACCGGCTGATCTAAAAACTTCAGCCAGCCATCTGCCGTAAACTCAAACTCGCTCAGCAATCCCTGCCGGCCGCCGTAGGCGCCGCTGGCCGTGCTGTAACCGTGGTAGAGATAATAAAAGCGGCCGTCTTTTTCAACAGGGGTTCCATGGCCGGGGCACTTCCATCGGTCGTTATCGGCCAGCACCGGGTTGCCCGGGTATTTCTCCCAGGGGCCCAGCAGGCTTTTGGCGCGGGCAATACCGGTGCCGTAGGTGCAGGTTTTACCGCAACACCCTGCGGCCGCATAAAATGCATAAAAATAGCCCTGGCGTCGTATTACGGCTACACCTTCTACCAGGCCTTTTTCCCAGGGTGCATCCGCGCGAAACAGTTCCTTTTTTTCACCCAGCAGCCCGGTACGGTCTTCCTTCATCTCCTGCGCCCAAATGGGTGTGGGCTTACCCCTGCTGTTGCCATCCTCCTTCCATATCATATACAGCTTACCCTGCTCATCGCGCATGGGGAACGCATCTATCGATCCATCGGCCTCGCACATCAGCGGCCCCAGGTCGCGGTAAGGCCCTTCGGGCCGGTCGGCCACCGCAGCCGCTATACACAGGCTTCCGCCCTTTTTATGACCGGTATAATAGAGGTATACCTTGCCGTTCTCATACGTTATTTCCGGCGCCCACATATAGTAGTCGGCCCAGGCCGGCATCTGGTTAAATACATGCCCGGAGGCCGTCCAGTTTACCAGGTCGGGCGAACGGTACAAGGTAAAGGCGGGAAACCAGTTGGATGTAGTACCTGCAGCCCAGTACTCATTACCTATCTTCACTACAGACGGATCGGGATGATCGGCGGGTAACACCAGTTGCTGGCCCTGTGAATAAAATACCGGGAAGCATAGCAGCAACAACAAAAGCAAGCGCATAGTTAATCAATTGTAGGGTCTTTTTTCCGCATGTAATAGCTATCTGTTCCCCAAAATAAAAGGCTGGCAGCCGGCAATACACGGAGATCGCTTTAACAGGTTTCCGTTTGTTCCTGCTGCGAAGACCTGCCAGCCGGCAGTAAACCGGTGGTCGATCACCCGGCTTTTCTCCGGCAGCGCTAACAACAGCCCTCCTGCGCAGGCGCATAACAGCGTCCTAAAAGCTAATGAATAATACAGCGTCAAAATAAAGGCACGCTGCCCAAATAGTTTGTTCAACATTTTGTGCAATCGTTTCAAATAGGATCAACGGCTGCGGTTACCGTATTTTTAAGACCGCATAGCCGGTCTATTCTAAGCGCCATTATCTATATTTGACTGAAGTTATGACGCGCTTGTTCTATTACCTGATGGCCTTTACCCTGCTGGCCCCGTTAATGACCCACGGCCAGTATTATTTTAAACATTACCAGGTTGACGACGGCTTACTGCACAATGCAGTAACCTCGGTTATACAAGACCGGGAAGGGTTGCTATGGGTGGGCACCAGAGCGGGGCTGGATCGTTTTGACGGCTACACCTTCAAGCCCTGTGAAAATAAAAAATCGGCAATCGATAACATCGGTAATAATATTGTAACGGTTGTTGCGGAAGATGGCGGAGGCTCTCTATGGGTGGCTACAGCCAAGGGATTATTTACCTATGACCCTTACAAAGAAACTTCTTTAAGAGTACGGAAGGTGCCGGCCAGCTACATCAGCCATCTTATTAACGATAAAAAGGAACAGCTTTGGTTTTTAACCAATGGCAGCCTGTACCGCTATCATACCGGCCATCAGCAGCTGGAAGACATGAAATTGCAGGGCGCCTGCATTGCAGCCGACGGCGCCCATGGTATCTGGATCGGGCGTAATGACGGCACTATCGGCAGGTACAATTTTACCACGCAATCGATCCGGAATACCAGGATCATCGGTCATGATGTTCCCTCCCATTTAAGATCTATCAGTAAGATATATCCCATTAGCGACAGCGAGTTGCTGATAGGATGCTTTACCCGGGGACTTAAAATTTACAATCATAAAACCGGCGCCCTTACCTCTTTACCCTTAACCACCAGCAGGGATGCTTCCGTATACGTTCGGGATATCGTGGAGGGCGAAAGCGGGCAATACTGGATAGCTACCGAATCAGGCATTTATATTTACGACCTGCGCACCCGAACAGTACAACATCTTCAAAAAAAAATAAACGATCCCTATGCTTTGAATGATAATGCCATTTACACTTTTTGTAAAGACCGGCAGGGCGGCATGTGGGTAGGATCTTATTTTGGCGGCTTGCACTATTATTCGAAAGAAAATGCCCGGTTTAAAAAATACTATCCCCAGCCGGGCATAAACGCTATTTCGGGAAACGCGGTAAGGAAAATAACTTCCGACTCCAAAGGAAATCTTTGGATAGGTACCGAGGATGCAGGCGTGAACCGGCTTGACCTGAAAACCGGCCTGTTTAAGCATTATACGGCTACCGGTAAAAAAGAAGATATTGCCTATTATAACGTACATGGCTTGCTGGCCGCAGGTAACCAGCTCTTTATCGGCATGTTTTATAACGGGTTGGATATTATGGATACCCGTACCGGAAAAGTTACCGACCACTTCAGGGTTATTAAAGACAGCGCGGAGCAGGTGATCGATTTCGTGTCGTGCATTTACCTTACCCGCGACAGCACTTTACTGGTGGGCACGGCCTATCACGGCTCAAGCCTGCTGGTGTACAACCGGTCCAACAAAACCTTCCGGCGCGTACCACAAATACCCTACAATAGTTACACCTGGGATATCAGGGAAGACAGCCGGGGCAATATATGGACGGGGAGCGTATCGCGGGGCGCTTATTACTATCATCCTAAAACAGGCGACCAGGGCAATATCCGCTTTGGGGATACGGTACATAATACAGTGGTAAACGAGTTTGCGGTATATAGCATCTGGGAAGACCGGGCTGGCTTTTTATGGTTTGCCACTACGGGGGGAGGCCTGATTAAGGTGGGCCCCGACAAGAAGATCGTTAAAAAGTTTACCACAAAAGACGGCCTCTCCAGCAATGTGCTCTACAGCATACTGGAAGATGAGTCGGGGAATTTATGGATCAGCTCGCTTAAGGGGCTGATGTGCTTTAATACCGCTACCGAAAAAGTAAAAGTGTATACCCGGGCGAACGGCCTGCTAACAGATCAGTTCAATTACAACTCGGCCTATAAACACACCGACGGCACGATGTACTTTGGATCGGTAAAAGGTATGGTGGCTTTTGATCCCGCAGCTTTCAATCACCAGGAAGACAGCCCGCCCACCTATATTACCGGTTTCCAGATCAACAATAAAGATGTGGATCCCGGCGAACCGGGGAGCCCGCTCAGCCGTTCGATACTATATACCGATACGCTTGTTCTCGATTATGATCAAAACAATTTTAGTATCGAATTTGCCGCCCTTAATTTTTCGGCGCCCCAGGTTACCCGCTACAAATACCGGATGAAGGGAATAGACGAAACCTGGACCTACCTGAATACCAACCGCAAAGCTTTTTTTACCGATTTAACACATGGCAGCTACGAGTTTGTGGTGCAGGCCGAAAGCAATACCGGCAGCTGGCTGGGTAAAGAACGCCGGCTGTTTATAAAAATACGCCCGCCTTTCTGGAAAAGCAACGCAGCCTATCTGTTGTACCTGCTGTTAACGGCTGCGGCGATATTTATGGCTACCCGCCTATACCGTAAAAACCTCGAACGCAAAAACCTGAGGAAGCTGCAGCTGTTTGAGCATGAAAAAGAAAAAGAGATCTACCAGGCCAAAATAGAATTTTTTACGCATATCGCTCACGAAATACAAACACCGCTCACCCTTATATCGGGGCCTATTGAATGGCTGATCAGGCAATTTGGAAGCCACCCTGACATTAATAAAAGCCTCAGCATTGCAGAAAAAAACACCCGCCGCCTCGTAGCGCTCACCAGCCAGCTGCTCGACTTCAGGAAAACAGAAGCCAGCCAGTTTAGCCTGAATTTTGTAAAAACCGATATTACGGCGCTGGTAGCGGACATAACGGAAGGTTTTAAAGAGCAGGCGGCAGGCAACCATATCAGCATGGAACTGCTGGCGCCGGCAACCCCTTTTATGGCTTTTGTAGACAGGGAGGCCTTTATTAAAATATGCTCCAACATGGTATCGAATGCCATTAAGTATGCCGGCGCCCGGGCTCTTGTGCAAATAGAACCCGTGGCAGAAAAAGATGAATATTTTACTATTTATTTTAACAACGATGGCAAGGGCATCCCGGCCGAATACCGGCAACGGGTATTTGATCCTTTTGTAAGAGTAGGGGGCAATAATAAGCCGGGTACCGGCATCGGGTTATCTCTCGCGCGGTCGCTCACCGAGCTTCACAATGGCACGCTGCAGCTGGTATCGGGCGAACCCGACCAGGTAAGTTTTGAATTACGGCTGCCCATACACCAGGAAATAGAATTTCAACTGGGCAGCTGGAAAAAAATAAAATAAGATGACGGATACTATTCTCATTATTGATGACGAACAGGATGTGCTTGATTTTTTATCGCATATACTGGGGTATACCTATAAGATATATACGGCGCCGGAGGCCGGGAAAGCGCAACAGCTTTTGGATGAAGCAATCATCCACCTTATTATCTCAGATGTGATGATGCCAGGAATGAATGGCTTTGAGCTTTGCCAGCTGATCAAATCTAATATAGCCTACAGCCATATACCCATCATCCTGCTCACTTCTAAAAACACGCACCAGGCGCATATTGAAGGCTTGCAGGTAGGCGCCGATGCCTATATTCAAAAGCCTTTTTCAGTTGATTTATTATTATCGCAAATTCAAAACCTGTTGAAGAACCGCATCAAGATCAAAGATCATTTTGCCGCCGATCCTTTTGCGCATATACAGGTACCGGTACGTTCTAAAAAAGATGAATTGTTTTTGCAGCAACTGGAAGCGTATATAGAAGCCCATATGAAGGAGCCTGCAATAGATTTTGATGCGCTGGCGGAGCATTTGTTTATGAGCAGGGCCACATTTTACCGCAAGATCACCGCCCTGATGTCTTTATCGCCCAAAGAGTTTGCGGATATGACGCGGCTTAAAAAAGCTGCGGCACTGATGGCAGAAAACCGCTTGTCATTGCCCGAGATCATTAAGCTAACCGGCTTTACTTCGGAAGCTGCGTTCAGCCGGAGCTTTGAAGCGCAATATAAAATGACGCCCGAAGCTTATTTTCAGTCGCTGCAAAAAGAGGGATAACCATTAATGTATTATTGCTAAAAGATAGACTGAAAATAAGTTGGGATCACCCTGGCCCTGCATACCCGATCCTTTTTAACCTCAGCGCATGCGGGGATCATAAACAGCCACCCCTACCCTGCTGTCGGCACAGCCATAATATAAAAACCATTTGCTGTTAAAATAAACCAGGCCCTCTATAAAAACAGTGCCCGCAGGATACTGCCCGCTTTTCTCGAAGGGCTCCGTAGGTACAAAAAACGGCTGATCCAACCGGCTGATTACTTTGGAAGGATCGTTGAGATCGAACAGTACCTGGCCTGCCGCATAGGTATTGGCGGTATAACGGGTGTCCCTGTCTTTATTCCCTTTGTTCTTCCCATTGTATAAAACCAGGATGCCCTTATCTGTAACAACGGCCGGGGGACCGCACTCTGTAAGGTCGCTGTCGAAGTACCCGTTCCGGGGTTTTACGATCATATCCAGCTTGCCTTCCTTATCCAATGTGGGTGTCCAGTTAACCAGGTCTTCGGAAGTGGCAATATTCATAAAACGCTCGCCCCAATACATCATATACTTTCCGTTAATACGGGTAATCACCTGTTTTCCTTTTTCGAGCTTCGTCACTACCGAACCCGACTTACAGAACATATCTTTGAATTTGCCGTCATGAGCTTTGGCAAATGCAGGACCATGCTTGGTCCAGTTTACCAGGTCGCGGGAAGTAGCTACTGCCAGCCGCGCTACTTTGCGGTTCCATTGGGTATAGAGCATTACATATAAGCCGTCGGCAGTAACGGCTATGCGCGGGTCTTCACAACCGCCCGGCCATTCATTATCCTTCTGGTTGTCTTCAGCAGGATAGAAAACCGGCACGGGGCGTTTCGTCATTGCAATGCCATTCTGGCTTTCGGCCAGCCCCAGGCGGGATGTGCGTTTACCAATGCCCATCCCCGACCGGTCTTCTGCGCGGTACAGCACGTAGATTTTATTGTTCCTTACTACGGCTGCAGGATTAAAAACATCACCCGCCTCCCAGGCCAGTTTTTTCCTGCTCATGGGATCGAAGAAAAGAGTTTGGGTATCCGGAACAATAATGGGGTTGGCTCCTGCCGGTCTTATAAAAGGACCTAAAGCCCATTGGGGCAATCGCTCTTGTGCCATGGCTGAAAATACCAGGGCAATAAGAACCCATACACCTGTTACTCTTCTAAAAAAATTATTCATACCCATTCTTTTTATGATCTATCTTTTACCTGGTTAACCCCGGCTTTATCCGCAATATAGCTACCATTTCAATTTCAGTTCGCCGGTATTAAAGGCGGTTACTGATAAGCCATTGACGCGCCGCCATGCGCTTTCATTGACTTCGAGCGTAATAGTACGTGTTTCGCCCGGCAGCAACGAAAAGAAATTATCCGAATAAAAAACAGCCGGTACCACCGCATTCGCCTTATCGGTTAAACGCACCTGTGTAAAGAAAGATATCTTATCCGATATATTCTTCACCTGCATATCTAAAAATACTTTCCCGTTCTGCAGGCGTTTTTTAACAGTGCCGTTTAGTTGAGCCTTTGGTAACCGGTTGATATCGGAGAAACCGGAAACAGCAGGCCCGGTCATTGTCCAGGCGCCTTTATAAGCATCCTTCGACCTCCAGTAAAAAGCTTCAGCCACTTGCTTACCCGCCGGCGACTTCAGTAACAGTTTGATAAAATGTACCTGTGTCAAACTGTCGCTGAAAGAAAGTTGCAATGCATCTTTCACAGTTCCATCTGCCGGTATCGATATTTTCTTCGAGCTGGTATGCACCAGCCTTGAGTTCATATCGTAGATCCGGGCTTCAATCGTATGCTCGGGAAAGGCTTTACGGTAATCGTTATATACGGATACCGTATTTTTCAGGTAATCGAATTGCGGATGTAAGGGCGCCAAACCATTCTGGGAGTAGTATAAGGCTGCAGTAGGACGCAGATACCAATCGTACATACGGCTGGCTGTTTGCGGCAGCGGACTGTTATTGTACCAGAACAGGAACCCCGAAGCAAAACGGTCGCCCCAGCCAAACTTATTATAGTTCCAAACTTCGGCAATAGCCCGGTAGTTCAAAGCGCCTACCAGCTGTGCTTTTTTGGCATAGGCTTCAATAGAAGCCGATGGGCCGAACTCGTTAACCGCCTGGCGGTATTTACTATTGATATTATGAAACCCGTTACCATCAAGATAATTCCATACCGAATCGTTAATAGGCCAGAGATCTTTGGCCGGCATCATTTCTTTTAATGATTCAAGCAGCGGCAGGCTGGGCGTTCCGTATTCGGGATTGAAACCATCTACGCGACTACCCCTGGGCGATGCGGTATTTTCGAAATACTGCATAGGGTTTTCATATTTGTACGGACTACCATCATGTATGCCACAGCATTCCGATTGCTCCTGGTAACCAATGGTAGAATCCAGGGCAAAGATGCGTGCCCGGGTACCCGGTATCTCTTTCGATTCGTTGGCCGCTACATAATAGGCTACAGACGGATGTGAACGGATCCTTTTTACCGTAGCTTCCAGGTTTTGAAAATAAAGAGCTGTATCAGCAGGAAAACGGGTATCACCGGTGATCCAGAATTCGTTCCACACCAAAAGCCCCAGCTCATCGCATACCCTGTAAAATTCGTCGGACTCAGCAATACCACCGGCCCAGAGGCGAATAAGGTTAAAGCCTCCCTGGCGGGTATAACGGAGTTCAGTACGGGTTCTGTCTACCGAACCGCGTAACATGGCCTCGGGTACCCAATTAGTGCCCCTGATAAAGACCGGGTGCCCGTTTACAATAAAGCGTCGCGATTGATCGGGCGTTAACCGGTCGGTTTGCACCTGCCGGATACCAAAACGGGTGGTTAGCTGGTGACTGATTATTTTATCTTTCTCAAATTGGAGGCTTAGCTCATACAGGTGTTGAACACCTTTATTAACGGGCCACCACAGCTTTGGATTTTTTATTTTCAACTGCGGGTAATCAGCCGGGCAAAATACTACCTGGCGGGTTTCACCGGGCTGCAGCACCAGGCTGGTTTGAAAGCGAATATTCGTTCCGGCTATTACACCGGTAAGCTTTCCAGACTGTTGTTGCTGAGTGGTATTGGTCACTTCCACCGACACCGTTTCCATAGCCATGCTTGTATCAGGTAATGGTAAATAGGTTTGAACAAAAGGATGCGCCAATACCACTTCACCCGTGCTATATAATTCCACATCGCGCCAGATACCGGTATTACGATCGCGGGTACCGTCGGGCACCGAAAAGTCCCATCCCACCGACATCAGCATGGTAATATTCTTACCGATCTCACCATCTCCGCCATTATTATTTTCGCCTACAGCGCCGGTACGCTTTTTTCCATCGCGAAAGACAGAGCCGGGTATATCTACGGGCGACACTTCAACAGCAACCACATTTTCTCCTTTGCGGTTAACGATATCTGTTACATCGAAACTGGCGGGCTGGAACATACCGGCCATGGTCCCCAGCTTCTTTCCATTCAACCAAACACCTGCCCTATAGTTAATACCATGTAATTTAAGCCATAGTTTGTTCCCGGTAAATGTTGCGGGCACTTTAAAAGTTTTCCGGAACCAGTAATGATAAAATTCAGCGCCCGCATCATGCAGATCGGGTATCAACCCACGGGAGCGACGGTTATTATCTCCATAGTAAGGCTCGGGATATACTTTATTATATACCAGGCTGTTCAAAACCGTTCCCGGTACAATAGCTGGCAACCAGCCATCCGCCCGGTAGCCGGGAGATGACACCTGCTCGCCCCCACCCGCCTCGCTGTATTGCTTCATCGACCAGGAATCGCTTCTTCCCGTACTACCCGATGAATTTAAAGAAACCGATTGCCGCGCCGAGCGGTTCATCTCATAAACACCCTGTTGTGCATCAACCTGTGATACCATCATACAGATCAGTACTGCACTATAAATTTTCTTCATTTGATCCACTATTCATTGTACGGCTCAGGCCGTTGTTAGTAATTGGTTCAGATAGCCGGGATAGCTATCCTTGTTATTGGAACCATCTCCCCTGGTAATACTATCGCCAAAACAAACAATAGATTTTGTGGGAAGCTGGTTGTACAAAATACAATCGTATACAGCCAATGCTATAAACCGGTAACCATTGGCCGTAGGGTGAATGCCATCTGTTTTATGCGCGTTTGCTTCGTTTTGAATCAACGAGTCCATACCCGTACCTATTTTACCGATCGCCAGAAACCGCTGTTCCATATCCAGCAATACCGCTTTATGCAGACCGGCTACCTTCCTGATGACCGCGTTGACCTGCCTGCGGCGACCGGTTACACCTTCCGGTTCATAAAAAGAGCCGGGATGCCGGGTAAGCAGGTAAGGCTCATAAGCCGGCAAGATCGTCATCATCAATAAACGGCTGCCCCCTGCAATAATGCGCCCCGCCATCTCAGATAAATTCTTTTCATAAACAGCTAACGGTACATGTTTCACACTGTTCATATCATTGGTGCCTGCCATTAATATGGTGAGGGCAGGCCGGTGCGCCAGGCAATCCTTCTCTATGCGGTTTAGTAAATCGATGGTATTATTACCGCCGACACCTGCATTGATCGCAGGCAACCCCTGGCCCGCCGCTTCCCGTCTTGTTTTTAAAGATCCGGTTGCATGAACAGGCAGCGCAGCGCCTAATACCAGTCCGCCCACGCAACCCATTCCTTTTTCTAAAAATTGTCGTCTCGATGATTTCATTATTTTTTATTAACAGGTGTTGCAGGAACCAATAAAACAGCATCGGCAGCAATAGCGCCGTTAGCTCCTGCATTGGTTACCTCCACGTATGCTTTTCTACCCGCGGGCAATTGATACTGCCCCAGGCTTACCCATTCTCCCGAAGTTTGCCCGGTAACCTGTATATCTTTACTCAATAGCTGTTTGCTTATTTTTTTAGTACCATCAAAAATCTGAAGCGTTATTTGGTCAGATGCTTTTGACAACCGGGGATAGTAAAAGTAAATGGCATAGTTACCGGCTTTTGTAACCGCAGGTATAAACTGTACGGCTGCCTGGCCAGCTTCTTTATTTACTAATAGTGTAGGCCCGTAACCACCGGCTGTTTCTTTTTCCCATTGTCCTCCCATAACTGTAGCGTCGGCATCATCCACCAGTATTTCTGCCGTGCTGCCATCTGCCAAAGGATCGTTTTTTAACCGTTGCTGCAATAAAGACACATCGATAGCCTGAACACCTGTTTGATGATCAATAGCCATGGAAGCTGCCGTAGCCGCGGATTGTGCCAATACCATGAACACAGGTTCCATACGGATGGATCCATAGGCTATATGGCTGGCGGACAGACAAACCGGTACCAGCAGGTTGGTACACTCACCGGGTTGAGGCGTTATAGAACGGTAAGCAACCGGGTAGGGCTGTATCCCTTTTAGCTGCACATCGCCTTCATTTTTTACCATGCCATTTACCACAATGCGTTGCGCATTATGGGAGTCCATGGTGTAAGCCGCCATACCCACGCCATCGGCCGCTACTTCCTTACGCTGGCAGTTGGCCTGGGTCATAACATAAGCGCCAACCATCCGCCGGGCCTCCCGTACATACAATTGCGGCGTCCAGTGCTGTGTGGCGGTATATTCGTCTTTAGGATACCCCCACTGCAGCATTTGTTGCTGTATAGCAGAAGGCATACGGGCATCGTGTCCTATAAAATACAGCAATCCCTTAGTGTAATCCACATGCTCTTTAAATATGCGTTGCCGGGTGGCGTAATCGCCATCGGGATAATTATAATTCATGCCGATCATATCGGTAGAAAAAGGTCCCTGGTTATTGATATCTGTTTTACCATTGGGCATCCGGTCCATTTTCAGGATCTGTCCCAGGTCGCCGGTGGGCTTTACAGACAAATAACGCAATAGCAATTCATAGAGGGTGGAATCATAGTTAGCCGGCCGTTCAATAGCCAACCTGTTACCGGGTATATTAGTTAAACATATCCGAAAATTATAGGCTTGTATCTTATCATCGCCCGAACCGGGTGCAGCCAGTTTACCGTTACTGATACCCCAAAGCAGCCCGCTTTCTGGTTTGCCTGGAATGATATAGGGATCCACCCCATCGGGGAACTGGTGCTTATCTTTCAGCTGCACCCCGTTTACGGTTTCATTATACCTGCTGTTAGGCTCCCGTCCGGTGGTATAGCTAACACCTGCCTTAGCCATCAGGTCGCCCTCGTACGAGCAGTCGATAAATTGACGGGCCTGCAGCCGGGTCAACCCGGCCGGGCCATTCGTATTTTCCAGGTGCACCGACTGTATTACAGTCCCGCTCTTTTCCACGCTATGCAGCCGTTTGCCATACAGCACCCGTACACCCGATTGTTTGATATAGCTGAGAAATACAGCTTCTGCCACACCCGGCTCAAATATCCATTGCTCAAACTTTCCATAGTGCCTGCCGATACGCCGGTAAAAATCGCGCGCCAGGCCGGTCACTACATATTTATTACCGATATCAGTAAAGCCGAGGCCTCCCGAAGAGAGGCCGCCCAGCCGTTGCCCCGGCTCCACCAGTATTACCGTTTTATGCTGCCTGGCTGCAGTGTAAGCGGCAATAACGCCTGCAGACGTACCGCCGTAAATACAGATATCTGCCTTCCCGGGCGTTTGCGCCGGTAAAGGGCCGGATACCAGAACTGCCCAAATAATAAGAACTTGCTTCATAGTATTTTAAAAATTCACTAACAAGAGCAGCGCAGGCCTGTTAGCGGGCTTATGATTGAAAGGCTTTGTGCTGCCGGCGGGGCTATTTTCCCAAAAGAGCAGCAGCACACCAAAGGTAAGGCGCCTGCCCATGAAAATCACCGGCATTTCTCGGGCGGTCGTGATAGTGTTGCTGATCATTCTTTTTGCCGGTACCTATACAAACTTCGGTTACATTATTACGCGCATCAATATAGGGTATCATTGCCATCCAGGCCTTACGGGCAGCAGGGCCATACTCCGAAGCGTTTAACCATCCCTGCTGGATGCCCCTGATAAAAGCATAGGCAAACATGGCGGTACCCGAGGTTTCTGCCCAGAAGTCGGGTTCGTTAATCAATTGGTTCCACATACCACCCGGCCGCTGATGCTCTTTCAGGCTTTTCATCATGGTTAAATAGCCCTGCATAATGCGGGGACGGTCTTTATGATTTTCCGGTAACAAACTTAAAAGGTCAGGCATACCCACCGCCATCCAGCCATCGCCCCTGCCCCAGTAATAAGGCACATCCGGAGCGTGATAGAAAAGACCGTTGGGGCGTTGTAACTCGTCGAGGTACATTACCATTTCCTCAGCCGCCCGGTCGAGGTACTTACGGTCGCCGGTTACCTTATAGGCTTCGTTTTGTACTACCGTGATCATGTACATATCGTCAATCCACAGCCTTGTTTGCCAGGAAAACCCTTTATCTGACCAGGATTTTTCCTCCTTATTCGCATTCGGGGGTAGTTCCCATTGGGTATCTGCATATTCGAGCCCCATTTTACGGTAACGTTCATCCTTCGTTACCTGGTATAATTTCAATGCAAGGCTGCCAAACATATTATAATCAACATGGTTCATCGGGGGCAACAGCGGTTTTTCTTGATCAAAAAAAGGTTCAAATTTATCCTGTAACAACCTGATCAGCTTTTGATCTCTGGCTTTCACCGCGTAATCGAGCGCACCGTTCCAGGTGCATACTTCGGCATAATGTATATATTTTGCGGCATAGAGGTCGTGCCGGCCATCCACAAAGTGATAGGCCAGGCGTTTGCCCACCTCCTGCGGGGTAAAGTGTTGGGGAAAGCCTGACAAGGCAGCTGGTTGAGCCGGCAAAAACCGGTAGCACCAAAGGATCAGTAACGACAAAATTAATTTCTTGCTCATGATATGACGGGGAGTTAAAGCTTGTTTTTAGATAGTGATGTGATACATCTTTATAAGGGCTGGCTCATTGGCGAGTGATTTATGACATACTGCAATCATTTACGGGAAACTGCTAAAGAGATCTGTGGCATATAGTATTATTGGCGTATATTTCGTTGATACTACCCGGAACCATCGTTTCTTTATTTTCCCTGGTGTAAAATAAAAGAACATCTTTTACAGGCAGTATTCAAGTTTTTGTACAATTGTATCAAAATGTATCCCATGCCGTTGATTACATCCTTCGCACCGTGCTGCAGCAACCGGTTGGCCGCTTCTGCCGGAGGCAGGGGCTGCTATATTCCCTTAAAGCTGCATGTAATGCATATTTTGTGTATTTTATACACTAATTTTTCATGTACGTTTGCCATATCTAAACCCATATAAACAGTTTTCAGAAAACTCCATTGAACCAGATGTCGAAACCCCAGCACCCAGACCCGGCCCTGTTAAGCGTTTTAATGCAATCTACCGAGGCAACCGCCATTTACAGTAATGAACCCATCATTATTGAATATGCCAATAATGCGATGCTTGCCTTTTGGGGAAAGGGGCCGGAAATTATAGGAATGGGCTTGGAAGAGGGTGTACCGGAGCTCAAAGGACAGCCCTTTAAGGCCATGCTGCAAAAGGTAATGCAAACAGGTATCCAGGACGAGGGCATTATTGCGGCAGAAACAAGGATCAACGGGGAACTGGTTACCCGGCAATATGCCTATTGCTATAAAAGAGTACTGACCGGCGACGGAAAGGCTTTTATTTTGCATACGGCAGCCGATGTTACCGCCCAGCTTGAAGGAGCGCGTGCCCTGGAGTATGCCAGCGCCCAGGCTGCGGCATTAAATCGTGAGCAGCAGCTAAACGAACAATTGGCTGCGGTAAATGAAGAGCTCCGGGCATCTAACGAAGAACTGATGCAAACCCGCGAAATGCTGGCCACCCTTAATATGGACCTGGAAGATAAGGTGAGGGTGCGGACTACCGATCTCGCTCAAAGCGAAACGGCACTGAAAGCCGCCAACGAAGAACTATCAGCCATCAACGAGGAATTATTTACCACCAACGAAGAACTCGTTGAGAGTGAACGTAAGCTGCAACAACTTTTAAGAGAGCTGGCGGGAAGCGAGCATAAGATCAGGAACATGGTAGCCAGCGCACCTTTTCCCATCGGCGTCTATGTGGGTAGAGAAATGCGTATCGAGCTGGTGAACCAATCCATTTTGGATGTTTGGGGCAAGGGCAACGATGTGGTTGGCAAAACCTATCATGAAGTGCTCCCTGAACTAAAGGGTACAGGCATATATGAACAATTGGATCGCGTGTTTATGGAAGGCCGGCCCTTTCATGCACGCAACCAGCGTGTTGACCTGGTAGTAAACGGCCGCCTCCAGCCTTTTTATTTCAACTACAGCTTTACCGCCCTTTACAATGACGAAGGCCGTATTTACGGTGTGATGAATACCGCTGCCGAAGTAACAGATGTGGTAACAGCCAAACAAAAAATAGAACAAAGCGAGCGCAACCTGCATAATATGATCCTTCAGGCGCCCGTGGCAATGTGCATTATGCTGGGGCCGCAACATGTAATTACGGTTGCCAACACGCTGATGATTGAGCTTTGGGGAAAACCCGGGCAAGACGTTATGAATAAGCCCGTATTTGAAGCGCTCCCTGATGCCGGCAACCAGGGTCTCGAAGAAGTGCTGAACCAGGTATATGTTTCGGGCGAAACCTTTAGCGCTTACGAACGCCCCGTTCATTTGTTGCGTAACGGGCAGTGGGATGTGGTTTACCAGAATTTTGTGTACGAGCCTTATAAAGACGAAAACGGGTTGGTACAGGGTATTATTGCGATAACCATTGATGTAACGCAACAGGTGCTGGCCCGGCACCGTACGGAGGAAAACGAAAAACGCTTCCGCTTTTTACTCAATGCTATGCCCCAGCAGGTATGGACCGCTACACCCGATGGCGCATTCAGCTACCTGAATGAAGTTATACTCCGCGATTTTGATCAGAGCTTTGAACAGATCATTGCCCGGGGATGGAATGCGTTTATTCACCCCGACGATCTCCCCGACGCCCTGAGCCGCTGGCAGCGCTGCCTGCAAAACAAGCAGCAATACCTTGCTGAATTCAGGCTGAGATTTAGCAATGGAGCATATTACTGGCACCTTGCCAGGGCCATTCCATTGATAGAAGACGGGAAAGTAAGCTTCTGGTTAGGCACCAACACCAATATTCATCAACAAAAAGAGAACGAAAACATCAAAGATGAATTCATTAGTATTGCCAGCCACGAGCTTAAAACACCGTTGACAACCATTAAAGGTTTTTTCCAGCTCATTAAACGCGAAGTAAGTACACAAACTACACTCGGCAACTTTGTGGAAAAGGCCGAAAGACAACTGGAGCGTTTAACCCGATTAATTGAGGACCTGCTCGATGTATCGAAGATCAACGCGGGCAAAATGATTTATAACAAAGAAAGCTTTGATTTCAGTGCATTACTCGCCGACACGGTGGAAAGTATACAACATACTACAAAAACGCACCGCATAGAACTGCATTCCGATTGTAATATCACGTATTACGGTGACCAGTTGCGTATTGAGCAGGTGTTGATCAACCTGCTGAACAATGCAATCAAATACTCGCCCGCAAGCCAAAAGATCGTAGTAAGATGCGAGATTGAAAATAACAACCTGATCGTTTCCGTTGAAGATCTGGGAGTAGGCATCGCCGAAGAACACCTGAAAAGTCTTTTCGACCGTTTTTACCGGGTAGACAACTCTTCGGCCCGCTTCCAGGGCCTGGGGCTGGGACTTTTTATTGCCAATGAAATTGTTAAAAGACACGGCGGTAGCTTCTGGATAGAGAGCGAGCCGGGCGGCGGCTCCACTTTTTCGTTCCTCTTACCGCTTAACGGACAACAGGAATTTGCAGATAAAGCCACCGACCACCAAACCTATTACGAAGGTAGTTTTATACGCATGTATTACCGGGAAGATGAGCATTATATGGAGGTAGAATGGATGGGATACCAGAACTACGATTCGGTAGTAAAAGGCTGCGAAATCATGCTGAACCTGATGCAAAAAAACAAATGTACCCGCATACTGAACGATAATTCCCTGGTAAAGGGCAACTGGTCGGAAGCGTCGGACTGGGGAGCATCAGTATGGTTCCCGGCAATGGCCGCCGCCGGTTTAAAGAAGTTTGCATGGATTTACTCGCCCAGCACTTTTAGCAGGATAGCGGCCAATAAAAGCCTCCCATCCGATTACGATGCCGTGCAGGTGGCGTTTTTTGATAATAAGGAAGCGGCGCTAAACTGGCTGCTGCAATAGCCAGACCCAATACAGCAAAATAACGAGCTATCAACGGGAGGTATTTGCAACAACCGGTACTATCCGGTTTATCTTTCTATCTTTTTCTTTACATTGCGCCCATGATTCCGACCATTCACCAGATACTGGAAATTGAGAAATTCTTTAATGAAATTAATATACCCACTGTTGTAAAGTTAAACCGGGCCACTACCCAAACCAATGCCCCAAGATTTGCAAAAGAAAATATAGAACTGTTAAAAACAAACGCGCTAAAGCCTGTAGCGGCAGCGCTTTGCTATGAAAGGCTGCAGGCCCTGAAGGCAGCGATCATCGACCCTGTTAAAGAGTAAGTATGAACCTGGCTGGCCGCACAGCCTGAACTTAGTAAATCAGACCGGCGATGCACGGGGCTATTTTTTGTTGATGCCATGGTCATCTGCCAAAAAAACAGCAGCAGGCTCCCACCTGCTGCCTTGTTGATCATCATTCCGTTTCCACCATTATTTTTTTGCGCGCTTCTCTTGCTGCCGCCACCATATTTTCAAGTGCAGCTTGGGTTTCGGGCCATTTACGGGTTTTTAACCCACAGTCGGGGTTCACCCATAAATGCCGGGCCGGGAGCAGGCCGGCTGCTTTCATCAAAAGCGACGTCATTTCTTCCACCGTTGGTATACGTGGCGAATGAATATCATAAACACCGGGGCCTATTTCGTTAGGATATTTAAACCGTGCGAAGGCCTGTAAAAGCTCCATTTGCGAGCGGGATGTTTCAATAGTGATCACGTCGGCATCCATAGCGGCAATATGCTCAATGATGTCGTTAAACTCGCTGTAGCACATATGTGTGTGGATCTGCGTATGATCCTGAACACCGCCTGCAGCTATCCGGAAAGCCTTAACGGCCCAGTTAAGGTATGGCAGGTGTTTTGATTTTCGCAGCGGTAATCCTTCACGAATAGCAGCTTCATCGATCTGGATAATATGGATACCCGCTTTTTCAAGGGCCAGCACCTCATCCCTGATAGCGAGCGCGATCTGGTAAGTAGTGATATTACGGGGTTGATCGTTGCGGACGAAGGACCATTGTAAAATAGTAACAGGCCCTGTAAGCATGCCTTTCATCCATTTATCCGTTTGCGCGGCAGCAAAGGTGCTCCAGCGCACTGTCATGTCTTTGGGACGGCTTATATCGCCGTAAATAACCGGCGGCTTCACACAACGGCTTCCATAGCTTTGTACCCAACCGTTAGCAGTGAACAGGAACCCCTCCAGCTGCTCGCCAAAATACTCCACCATATCATTGCGCTCAAATTCACCGTGAACCAGCACATCCAGGCCAACCGACTCCTGCCAGCGAATGGCTTCGATGGTTGCCGCTTCAATAGCCTCCTCATACTGCCCGCGGGTAGGCGCTCCTTTTTTTTCCCTCGCCCTGAGCCGGCGGATGTCATCCGTTTGAGGGAAGAGCCGATAGTGGTAGTAGGAAATGCGGGAAGCTTTAAACGGCTGTGCTGCAGTGCACGGCGCGCTGCAAAACTGCTCCTGCGTGTAGCATCTGCATCGGTGATGGCAGCCACGCGGTCCTTCACCGTTTTTTTATGTGCTTTGCCGGATCGGGTCCTGCTTTGAATAGCTTCTTTATTGATCTGCAAAAGCCTTTCATTTCCTTCAACAATCTGTTTCAACGCCGTTACTTCATTTAATTTCTGACGGGCAAAAGCCATCCAGTTTTTGATCTCCGGGTCGATACTGTTTTCGGGCTCCAGGTCGATCGGGCTGTGCAGCAGCGAACAGGACGGAGCAATTATAATCCGCTCTTTACCCAGTTTTTCCATCGCCTTGTTAATAAACGAAAGAGATCTCTCGTAGCAGTTTTTCCAAACGTTTCTGCCATCCACCACACCCAGCGAAAGAACCAGCTGATCCGGTACCCATGCAAGCACTTCATCTAACTGCTCCGGAGCCCTTACCAGGTCTATATGCAGCCCCGCAACCGGCAGGCCCAAAGCAAGCCGGGTATTATCCTGCAGTCCTTCAAAATAGGTGGCAACCATAATCTTGATACCGCTTATTTCCCGTGCGATATAGCGGTAGGCAATACGATACGCTTCTTTCTCTTTTTCAGAAAGATCTAATGCCAGGAATGGCTCGTCCAGCTGTATCCATCCGGCGCCCAGCTGCCTGAGGCGGGTAAGCACCTTTACATATACCGGTAATATTTTTTGCAGCAGGTCTATCTTGTTGAAGCCCTCCTCTTTTTCTTTTCCCAGCAACAGGTAACTAACGGGCCCGATCAATACAGGTTTTGCCCTTTCGCCTGCCAATGCCTTTGCAGCCACGTACTCGCCGAATACCTTTTCAGAAAACAGCTTAAACTCCTGCCCTGCTGTAAATTCGGGCACCATATAATGATAGTTGGTATCGAGCCATTTGGTCATTTCCATTGCCGTAATATCAAGCCCGTCTTTCTGGTAACCGCGGGCCATAGCAAAATAGAGATCTGTTTCGGTATTCGTTTTCACATCAGTTAATACCGGTACAAACCGTTGGGGAATGGCACCCAGCATCAGGCTCATGTCCAGTACCTGGTCGTACAAACTAAAATCGTTGCAGGGTATCAGATCCAAACCCGCCTCTAATTGGGTATTCCAGTTTTCCTCCCTGATCTTAAAAGCTGTCTTTTGCAGATCCCTGAAATCAATTGTACCTGCCCAGTATTGTTCGCAGGCCTTTTTAAGTTGTCGTTGGCTACCAATGCGCGGGTAGCCGAGGTTTTGTGTTTGCATTAAAAATGTTTTAAAGATGGTTAAATAATCGGCGGCCTTATACATCCTGATGATCGCACGGGCCATTGATTTAATGCGCTGAAACATATCTTACTAATCGGGCAGGTCTCCTGGCTTATAATATTCCGGTCATCCTTCCCGTCCTGTACAGACAGTGGATATACAACCAACCGGAACTGTTATTATTACCCACAGTTGCGCGACAGCCCGTGATTTGCACACGGTTCCCTATTAATGCCGATTTACATCGGTAACCTGTTTGGCAGATATGAAAGAGCGGTTATCAATATTTTCAAACCGGCTCCAAAGCTATTTATAACAGATAATAATACTACATACTAAACAAACATTAGAATAAAACACTGCTTTTATAATGAAATGAAGAATTTAATAATATTATGCCGTGATTCTCATAACTGATTCAGCATATAATATGGACTACTATTCCGGGTGCCTGCCGTCAGATTGCGCAATCGTGTGCGCAAACCGGCCTTATTATTTCCATTTTACGCGGTCGCCTGCATGATTCTGACAAAAGCCTCTTCCCCGCTTGCGAAGACTGCCTATATCAATAGCCTAAACCGATTATAACCAGCCTGCTGTCCCGGCAGGACGGGCACAGAAGTCCGTTCGCTTGTACTGCGAACGGGCAGGAACGGATAAAAGCTGATGACAACAACGGGTGTTGGTATGAGCGGGCGGCAATACGGCTGTATTCAGAATATGGCCGGACCTTTATACATTTGCGGTGTCGAAAAATCTATGCAAAGAGAAAATTATAGTCTGGCCGTTTTTGATTCAGATAGGGCGATGCTGGACGCATGTACACTGATATTAAAGGAACATGGAATAGCAATACAGGCCTTTTCAAACAGTACCGATATTGTAAACCAACTTCAGGCTCATCCGCCTTCAGCGATCCTTCTCGATAACTCTATATTGCCGCATGGAGGACTTGAAGTGCTGCAGCTCCTTCAGCAACACCGGGAGCTGAAGGAGATACCGGTTATTTATATGACCGCTAACGGCGTTACCGGCGATAAAGCGCTCCGGTACGGAGCCGAGTTCCTCCTGATCAAACCGTTTGATCTACCGCAATTGGTGGAAACCGTGCTTCGCGCATGCCGCCCTGGCACCGGCAGCTGATCTAATTATTTTAAATTATAAATTACCGGGAAGAAACATGACCGCAGAAATAAGTGGATAAAGCAATCCTTTATCTGTTCCTGACTCCGGTAATCAGCACATGGCCTTCCTCGAACAAGGTAAACACAAAATCCTGTTTTTGTATGTGGTCTTGCTGCATTACTTCATGGGTAAAAACGAGCAGCGTTATTACCTGTTGTATAAATTCATCAGACTCCGATTGCGCGAGCAAGTGAACAACCTGTTCATAATTTAATTGAGTAGTCATAAGCCTTGGGTTTGAGCCGGTGGTTGTTTGATCGGATTCATTAAAGTAGCCCGTCACGATAGTTATAAGCCAATATAGTCTTCAACAATTTTCCCGCATTTTTCTGCCAGCTTCGTTTCCTCGCCATTTTCTTCCCAGTGTAAGGTATCAGGGTTCAGCACCAAAGACGAGATCGTATCATCGGGGAAAATAACGGTATAGTAAGTGCGGCTCTTTTCTTCATCCGCCCGGTAAACAATGGTTATCTGTCCATCCACACCTACATCGTCGATCTTACCGTGATATATAGCTACCTTCTCTGTCATACGCTGCAGCAACAATATCTATTCCACTGTTCAAGTTTTACTGAAACCAGGTGATACATTCGCCGGCTTCAGCATTTGCAGCTCATTTACAGGGGTTCTCTCCACAGGCAGCCACCTAAAACTATATCCTGTATCAGGAATAATATCATCAGCTGTTGATTTATTTCCACAAATTTATCAGTAAGTGCTGCAGGGTTCGATGGTTTCTACCATTGCCATGGACGACGGTTATTCGTTTTGTAATCCGTTGCAGTTAAAATTGTTTAATTGTTGGTTAATATACCGGCTCTTTAAGCGTTTTCAACTAATTAATATTGCCCTGTCGATTGCATTTTAACCACCAAAACGAGTTTATCGAGATTTTACTGTCGGCCGCCATATGCCGGGGTTAAAGTCGTTTCAATGTGAATTGACGATCATTTAATCATCATTATTAATCATTTATGAATTGGTTAGCAATCAAAAAAGGAATCTGCCTGTTGGGCATTTCAATCCTGGTGTTGATAGCCGGTGTTGCGGCAGTACATGGGCAGGATCAAAAAACAACCGGTACAGGCAAAAAAGAAGTAAGAGGTACCGTAACAGATTCAACGGGTGTATTGTTTGGTGTTACCGTGTATGTTAAGAATCAAACAGCCATAGGAACCACAACGGATGCAAATGGCAAGTACATACTCGACATACCGGCCGGTAACGCAACGCTTGTATTTGAAATGAGCGGGTATACAACACTGGAAGTGCCTGTGGGAGATCAATCCGTTATTGACGTTACCTTAAAAGTATCTCACAGCAAAATGGACGAGGTGGTAGTAGTAGCATTTGGTACGCAAAAGAAGGGCTCTGTTATTGGTTCGGTAACCACCGTTCGACCGGAAGATCTTAAAATCCCGTCGAGTAACCTTACACAGGCCCTGGCCGGTAGGGTTGCCGGGATCATTGCCTATCAGCGCTCGGGCGAGCCCGGAGCCGACAACTCGGAGTTCTTTGTAAGAGGCGCCACCACGTTTGGTTATAAAAGAGACCCGTTGATCCTGATTGACGGAATGGAATACACCACTACCGAGCTGGCCCGTTTAAATGTAGACGACATTGCCAGCTTCTCCATTATGAAGGATGCTACTGCAAATGCGCTATACGGCTCTCGCGGCGCCAACGGCGTTATTTTAATTACTACCAAGGAGGGAAAAGAAGGCCGTGCCCGGATCAATGTCCGGTTTGAAAACTCGCTATCGGAACCCACTAAAATGGTTGAAATAGCTGATCCCATTACCTATATGAAGCTGGAAAATGAGTCGGTGTTAACAAGGAACCCCCTGGGTATCCTGCCGTACCCTCAAAGCAAAATTGACAACACTATTTCGAAGGTAAACCCCGATGTATTTCCAACTGTTGACTGGCAAAAAGAAATGCTTACCAGAAATACCAACAACCAGCGTTTGAACCTGAACCTTGGCGGCGGCGGCGGCGTGGCTACTTATTATATAGCCGGCTCCATGAACCAGGATCATGGTAACCTAAAGGTAGATCATCGAAATAACTTTAATACCAATATCAGTCTCAGAACCTATACAATCCGTTCGAATGTGAACCTGAAGGTTACCAAAACCACCTCAGCAATGGTTCGTCTTTTCGGAACCTTTGATAGCTATACGGGGCCTATTACATCCGGGGCCGCAATGTATATGAATATTATGCGAACCAGCCCGGTTTTGTTCAAGCCTTATTATGAACCAGATTCAACCCATCGATTTGTAAACCACATACTTTTTGGTAACGCAGAAACCGGAAATTATTTTAATCCATATGCGGATATGACCAGGGGCTACAAACAATACTCCAATTCACTTATGGGGTCACAAATTGAGCTGAACCAGGATCTTTCTTCCATTATTACACCAGGACTTTCCCTGCGTGGGATGATGACCACCAACCGCAGGGCCAACTTCACAATTACGCGGGCCTATAAGCCTTTTTATGTAACACCTGCCAGCTACGACAAATTTACCAATACGTATATTCTCCGTGATTTGAACGCTGAAACCGGCTCTGATTATATAGATTTTGTACCCGGCGACAAAAGCGTTCTTTCTACTTTCCGCGGAGAACTTGCTTCCAATTATAATCGCAGCTTTGGCAAACATGCCGTAACCGGTATGGCGCTCTTTATTATTCAAAACGATGCCAACGGCAATGAAACTACTTTGCAGCGATCTCTTCCCAAACGCAATATTACATTAGGCGGCCGGGGAACATACGCTTATGATAGCCGGTATTTTACCGAGATCAATTTTGCCTATAATGGTTCAGAGCGTTTTGACAAAAGTCACCGGTTTGGTTTTTTCCCTTCCATTGGTGTGGCCTGGGCTGCTTCAAATGAAAAATTCTTCGAGCCGCTTAAGGATGTTTTTTCCAAATTACGTTTAAGGGCTAATATCGGACTTGTGGGCAATGACGAGATCGGTAGCGCCTCTGATCGCTTCTTTTACCTCTCTAATGTAAATATGAACGATGCCGGCTTCAAGTATAGCTTTGGAACCGACGGAGGCTACTCGCGCAACGGCATTTCAGTATCCCGGTATAATAATACTGCAATAACATGGGAAACTGCCCGTAATTCCACCTTCGGTTTGGAAGCAAGCCTCTTCAGGAAACTGGATGTTACGGTAGAATATTTCCTGGAACATCGATATAACATACTGATGGACCGGGCCTCGATACCGCTTTCGATGGGGCTTGAAGGAGCAACACCCAAGGCCAACGTAGGGGAAGCCCGATCCCGGTCTATTGATATCAATATGAATTATAACCAGAAGTTCGGGCAAAGCACCGGCCTGCAATTTATCGGGAACTTTACTTATGCCAAAAACCGGTTTGAGGCGTATGAGGAACCTGAATACCCTTACCCATGGATGTATAGAAAAGGACAACCGGTTAATCAAAGGTGGGGATATATTGCCGAACGTCTTTTTGTAGATGATGAAGAAGTAAGGAGCTCCCCAAGCCAGGTTTTTGGCAGTACCGTTACCCGTGGCGGCGATATCAAATTTAGAGACGTAAGCGGAGACGGGGTGATTAACCAAAACGATATGGTACCTATAGGTTTTCCTACTGCTCCCGAGATCGTTTATGGCTTTGGGATATCGGGTAACTATAAAAGCTTTGAGTTTGGCATTTTTGCCCAGGGTTCTGCCCGAAGTTCCTTCTGGATCAACCCACAGTCAACAGCTCCGTTTATTTCCTACAGGTATGGATCTGACGACCCGGCTCCGTCGGACGTACAACTAAAAAACCAGCTTTTAAAGGCGTATGCAGACGACCACTGGTCTGAAGAAAACCGGAACCTGTATGCACTATGGCCCAGGTTGAGTTACACCACCAACTCCAACAACAACCAGTCGAGCACCTGGTTTATGCGGGATGGATCCTTCTTAAGAATTAAACAGGTACAGGCAGCCTATACCATTCCTCCCCGCCTGATCAGCAGGCTTAGAATGAGCAGGCTAAAAATCTATTTCACCGGGGGTAATATTTTCACCTTCAGCAAGTTTGATCTGTGGGATGTGGAAATGGGCGGTGACGGCTTAAGATACCCGCTGCAAAAAACATACACTATCGGCATTGATGTTTCATTTTAAAATTATTGTATGCGTAGAATTATAAAAAATATAACGCTCCTGTTAGCCTTAACCGGTATGCTATCTGCCTGCGAAAAATACCTGGACGTGGTGCCAGACAGTATTGCAACTATAGAGAGTGCGTTTACTTTAAGAACATCGGCAGAGCGATACTTATTCTCATGCTTTTCGTACCTGCCCGGCAATGCATCTTTTAATGATAATCCTGCATTTAACAGCGGAGACGAGGTTTGGTATATGGACCCGATCCGGGATGTAGATGCAACGTATCATAATATAGCACGCGGGCTTCAAAATGCCGACAATCCGCTCGGTAATTTTTGGGCAGGCTCTACCCGTGGCTCGGCCCTGTTCCAGGCCATAAGAAAGTGTAACACTTTCCTGGAAAATGTTGATAAGGTGCCCGACCTGAACGAGTATGAAAGAGAACGCTGGAAAGCAGAAGTTATTTTCCTGAAAGCTTATTACCACTTCTATCTCTTCAGAATGTATGGCCCTATTCCGCTAACAAAGGAAAATCTGCCCATATCTGCTTCACCGGAAGAAGTGAAAGTGTATCGCGAGCCTGTCGATTCCTGTATCAATTATATTGTATCACTCCTGGACCAGGCAGCATCAAGCGACCTGATGCCCGACAGGATCTCCGGAACGGAAAATGCCGAATTGGGAAGGATCACCAAATGTATTGTAAAAGCTGTAAAAGCCAAAGTATTGGTTACTGCGGCAAGCCCCTTATTTAACGGTAACATCACCTATGCTTCGTTGGTTGATAACAAAGGGCGGCAGCTCTTTCCTCAAACCGAAGACCGGGCAAAATGGGTACGTGCAGCGGAAGCATGTAAGGACGCCATCGATTTTTGTACAGCAAAGGGCTATAGCCTCTCAACCTTTGCGGGAAATACCGGCTATACCATTAATGACACTATCCGGCAACAATTAGATATTAGAACCGCCGTTACCAACAAATTCAATAACCCCGAAATCATATGGGCCAATACAGATAGTCGCGCCGGGGATATACAACGTTTCTCAATGGCGAACCTGGCGCCATTTACAAGTACCTCTAATGCCAAAAGTATCATAGCGCCCACCATCAAGATGGCTGAGCTATATTATTCGAAAAACGGGGTGCCGATTACGGAAGACACCGACTGGGATTTTAACGACCGCTTTGCATTGAGAACAGCTACCGACGCAGACCAGTTTTATGTTGCAAAGGGACAAGAAACAGTGAAGCTAAACTTTGACCGGGAGCCACGTTTTTATGCTTCCCTTGGTTTTGACCGTGGTATTTGGTTTGGCAACTGGATCAACAATTACAATGTTTATGCCCCTACAGGTTTGCTTTATGTAAAAGGAAGGGCCGGGGAAACAGCCGCCCGGCAGGGCATCAGCAACTACTCTATTACCGGATATTATCCTAAAAAACTGGTTAATATTGAAACTACGGTTGCAGCTGACGGTAACATCACCAGCAATACCGTTCAATATCCATGGCCGGAACTTAGACTAGCCGATTTGTACCTGCTTTATTCAGAAGCCTTGAATGAGGCGCACGGCCCCGGTGAAGATGTTTATTACTGGATCAATCAGGTAAGAGCACGCGCCGGATTAAAATCGGTTGAGGAATCATGGAGCCTGCATTCCAAAGATCCTGTCAAGTACCAGAATAAACTTGGTATGCGCGCCATCATTCAGCAGGAACGCAGCATAGAGCTTATGTTTGAAGGACAACGTTACTGGGACCTTTTACGATGGAAAATTGCGCATGTAGAATTAAACGGCCCTGTAAGAGGCTGGGATATTACCCAAAAAGATGCGATCCCCTATTATAATCCCATGCTTTTATTTAATCAACGATTTGATCTTCGTAATTATTTATGGCCCATTCAGATCAGCGAACTGAGAGTTAACAAGAACCTTGTACAAAATACGGGTTGGTAAATCATTAACTAAAATCTCAATAACATGAAAACAGCTTTTTATGCCGCTTTATTTATACTTGCTTTCGCAGGTTGCCGGAAGGAAGGAAATAAACCAATTGATAAAGATATGTCGGTACCAAAGCCTGTAACCGATATATCTGTCACTAATATTTCCGGGGGTGCACAAATTTCGTATGCATTGCCCGACAATAAAAACTTACTGTATGTAAAAGCGGAATATTCTGTCAGGGGAGAAAAAAGAGAAGCCAAAGCCTCCTTCCTTTCGAACAGTATTACGCTTGAAGGTTTTGGAGATACCAGCGAGCAGGAAGTACAATTATATACCGTAAGTCGCGCCGAACAGATTTCAGCGCCGGTTACGGTAAAAATAAAACCGCTAACCCCACCGGTTTTAAAAGTGCGCAACTCACTGGAAACCCAAACCTCCTTCGGGGGCTTTTCTGTTGCTTTTCAAAATGAGGATAAAGCGAATATTGTTATTGTAGCGCTCAAATGGGATGAGGTATTAAAAGAGTGGAGACAGATTGATGCCAACTATACTGCGATGCCCAATGGTGTTTTTAAAATCAGGGGACAGGATTCGCTGCTGCAGCAGTTCGGGTTGGTGGTTCGCGACCGCTGGAACAACCTGTCTGACACCATGAGTTTTCAGCTAAAGCCCATTTACGAAGCTCAGCTGGATAAAACAAAATTTGTGGATATCAGAAAAAAATATAAGGTACCGCAGCGCGACCCTTTACCTAAATCGGGGGCGGCTATGATAGAAGCAGTAGATTATAATAGCACCTACGTTTTAAAGAACCTGTTCGATGGCAATACCGGTTCTATGTTCCACACCAAACAGAATGTAGACCAACCTATTTGGATACCAATTGACCTGGGCGTAAAAGCCAATATCAGCCGTTATAAAATATGGCAGCGAAACGGCGGATTTGCCTGGGGCCACGGCAACCCGCACGAATGGGAAATATGGGGAACCAATAACCCTTCAGATATAAACAGCTGGGTACTGCTTGACCGGCAGGTAATGATCAAGCCATCCGGTTTACCTAATGGCTCTAACAGTAATGAAGATATTGAAGTAGCTAATTCCGGCCAGGAATATGAATTCAAGGAAGGATTACCGTCGGTACGGTATATCGCCTGGAAAAATATTGATTGCTGGGATGCCATTGGCGGCTCAACAGGTTTTTTCCATCTTTTTGAACTAACCATCTGGGGACAGCCAGGTAAATAAATTAAAACTATACATCATGAAGACTGGAATGAATAAAATGATAAAATATAATAGTAGCATTGGGTATACGCTTCTCTGCTTATTCATAGTTTTGCAAATCATTGCCTGTGGTAAAATGGATGCCAATTATGCAGACTTTATAAAAGACGGGGAGATTGTATACACCGGGAGAGCCGAAGCGCTTACTTCCTATCCTGGTAAAAACCGGGTGAAACTAAGCTGGTTGCTCGTTTCCGACCCCAAGGTCAAGCTATGTAAAGTTTTCTGGAATAACAAAACGGATTCTCTTGCAATACCCGTGCAGAAAACAGGAAAGACAGATACAATACAAACGATCATCAGCAACCTGAACGAAGGGCTTTATGCATTCCAGGTTTATACTTATGACGACGAAGGACATACTTCGGTAAAATCTGAAGTGCCGGGAGTTTCTTATGGAGCCAGTTACGCCGGCTCCATCTTCAACCGCTCTTTAAAATCGGTTAAAAAGGCGCCCAACGGCAAAGATATCTGGCTGGAATGGTTTGGAGCAGCGCAACAAACTGCAGCAGTACAGGTAAACTATATCAATACCGACGGACAACCGGCTAGCGTTGTGTATACAGAGCGGTTCGACAACCTGGGGAGATCAAGAGGTTTTTCGAATACCGATACCATCTATAACTATAAAAATGGTACGTCCTTCAATTACCGCACGGGTTTTCTGCCGGGCAATGGAGCTATTGATACATTTTATACTGCCTTTAAAAATGTAACCCCTTAAAGAAAAATAAAACAAAATAGTACGCTATAACCCGCCACTTTACCACCAGGACCGGCGGTTATTATCAGCATAGTTAAATTGGAAATTCCCGATGAAAAATTATCTATCACTACTGGTTGCACTGTTTACTTATGCTGCAGGCAGTGCCCAGTCTCCCGCTACAGCCACGGTACCTGCCCGCTGGAACCTGGCATCTTCTCAGGCTATTGCATGGCAGGTTAAGGACCGGGTGCCGCACGCTGATCATATAGAAATGAGCGGACAAAAAGTTTCACTCTGGCTGCAGTACCAGGTAGATGAAAAAAAGGCGCCCTCCTTCACCAGAACTTTTGTCTTCCCTACCTTCCGCCTGTTGCCGGCAAGAACTATTGCTTCTATGATGTATAGCGTAGAAGACGAAAACCTGCCCCGGATTTTAATAAATGATAAGCTTTTAAAAAAAGGAGTATATAATGCAACCGTAATGGACGATCAGCCGGAAAAGGCTGCATTTATACAATTTGACGGTATTCTTTCTGCCGAAAGTACAATTGGAGCTGCAGGTACCATAACCTTAAAAAGATCTTTTTATCCCTCTGTTGATAAAGCAATGGCGGTTGAAAAACTTGTTTTTATTAATAACGGCGGGCAACCGGCCCGCATTGAGATGGAGTTCCTGCAGCGGGAAGTAAGGCCTGCCGCCGAACGGTCTAGCGACGGCCCCCTTCAATTTATAATATCAACCGTCAACGACGGCTTAAAAACAGTGGCGCCGGGCGACTCTGTAACCTTTGGCATTAGTTACCAGGCAATTGCCGGGGCTTCCGCCACCCCTGTTGATGCCGATATAATGCAGGAGGAAGCTGGCAGGAGAAAAAGAGTTAAAGATATATCGGCCTTACTTCGCCTCGAGTGCCCCGATGAAGTTTTAAATACGATGTTCAACTTTGCAAAAATAAGAGGCACAGAAAGCATCTTCAATACCAGGGGTGGCCTCATGCATGGCCCAGGTGGTCTCAGGTACTACGCTGCTATATGGGCTAACGACCAGGCTGAATACATTAATCCTTTTTTTGCTTACCTGGGCGACGATATTGCCGTTAAATCGGCAATGAACGCGTACCGGCTGTTTGCCGCGTATATGAACCCGGAATACAAGCCTATTCCCAGTTCCATTATAAATGAAGGAAAAGGAGTATGGCAGGGTGCAGGCGACCGGGGTGATATGGCCATGATTGCTTATGGCGCCGGGCGTTTTGCGCTTGCCAACGGGAATGCCGATTCGGCCAAAGTTTTGTGGCCCCTTATCGAATGGTGCCTCGAATACTGCAGGAGAAAGATCAATACAGAGGGAGTGGTATGGAGCAACAGGGACGAACTGGAAGGCAGGTTCCCTTCCGGCAATGCCAATCTTAATACCAGTTGCTTGTATTATGATGGCCTGCTATCTGCGGCAATGCTTGCACAGTCATTGGGGAAAAACGCAAAGCAGGTGAAAGACTACACACAGCGGGCGGCTGAAATGAAAGTAAATATTGAAAAATTTTTTGGCGCAAAGGTTGAAGGATTTGATACCTACCGGTACTATAAGGGCAACGATACTTTACGGGCCTGGATCGCTACGCCTCTGGTAATGGATATATTCGATAGAAAAAAAGGAACTATAGAAGCCTTATTCTCTGACCGGCTTTGGACCGAAGATGGTTTGGCTACCCTCGCCGGCAACAGCACATTCTGGGACAGATCTACATTATATGGATTACGCGGGGCCTTTGCCGCGGGTGAAAAAAGCAAGGCGTATAACTTTTTAAAATACTATTCGCAAAGGCGATTACTGGGCGAGCACGTGCCCTACGCGGTGGAAGCCTATCCTGAGGGAAATCAGCGGCACCTTTCGGCTGAAAGCGGGTTGTATTGCCGCATATTTACTGAGGGGATATTAGGCATTCGTCCCGTTGGATTTAGTGCTTTTACTATTACGCCCCAATTTCCGGCAACATGGAATTTTATGCGACTCAAAAACATCCATGCCTTTGGAAAGATATTCGATATAGAAATACTTCGTAAGAATACCGACCGGTTAACGATGTATATTACAGCAAATGGTAAAAAGCAGGGATATGAATTGACAGAAGGGAAAAAAACCACTATCAGGCTCTAAACAACTTCAGGCCCGGGCAAAATGCCGCAATTGTTGCCGTTACCTATACTGCGGATTGAAAAAGAACCAGTACAATAGGTAATACATTAAACTATTAATAGTTCTCTAAAGAAAAACAAATGAAAATACGCTCCTGTACCATTTTGCTTCTTCTAATATCAATTGCCGGTAAAGCGCAAACAGGCAGTATTTTTATAGAAACCGATAACACTGCTATTGTTTACAAAATAGGAAAGGACAAAAAAGTAAACCAGGTATATATAGGCAACAAGCTATCGAGATCGGATTACACGGAGCTGAGCGCCGGACGGGAAATTTACCTGACCGCTGGTATGGACAATCAATTGGAGCCGGCCATTCGCGCCGTACACAGTGATGGCAATCCTTCACTGGATTTGCAGTTCGACAGCTATCAACAGCGGAAGGAAGGCGATATTACCCATACGCAAATCAGGCTAAAGGATCCTGTTTACCCTTTTAATGTAACGGTTCACTTTAAAGCCTATACCCGGGAAGATGTGATCAAAACATGGACAGAAATATCGCATAAAGAAAAGCAACCTGTAATGCTGACGCAATATGCTTCTTCGCTGCTGCACTTAAATGCGGGGCAATACTGGTTAACACAATTTCACGGGGATTGGGCCAGGGAGGTACAGATGATAGAGGAAAAGCTTTCAAATGGTATAAAAAATATAGAAAGCAAGCTGGGAACGCGAACCAATTTTTATCAGACACAAACTTTTTTTGTTTCGCTGGAGAAGCCCTCTTCAGAAAATGAAGGAAAGCTGATTGCGGGAACACTGGGCTGGACCGGCAATTTCAAATATACTTTTGAAGTAGATCAAAAAAACGGGTTAAGGGTTATTTCGGGAATTAACCCGTTTGCATCAGAATATTACCTGGCTCCGAACGAGGTATTTAGGACGCCTGAATTTATATTTACCTATTCAGCAAAAGGAAAAGGGCTGGCCAGCCGTAATTTGCATAAATGGGTAAGAAATAATGCCCTGCTCGATGGCAATGTTCCCAGGATGACCTTGCTCAATAACTGGGAAGCTACACACACCAGCTTTAATGAGCAAAGGCTTACGGAGCTTTTTGATGAAGCGCACAAACTGGGTGTAGACCTTTTTCTACTCGATGACGGGTGGTTTGGTAACAAATATCCGAGGAACGATGACAAAGCCGGCCTGGGAGACTGGCAACCAGACCGCTCAAAACTTCCGAACGGAATAGGCAAACTGGTAAAGGAGGCATCCGCGCGCGGCGTAAAGTTCGGCATCTGGCTCGAGCCCGAAATGGTGAATCCTAAAAGTGAACTATACGAAACACATCCCGACTGGATATTGAAACTGCCCAACCGGCCGGAAAGCTACGGTAGAAATCAATTGGTGCTGGATCTTACAAACCCGGCTGTTCAGAACTTTGTTTATAGTATCGTGGACGATATGATGACGGAAAACCCGGGGATTGCTTTTATAAAATGGGATTGTAACCGAAGCATGACGAACGCCTATTCCACTTATCTTAAAAATCGTCAATCACATCTTTATATTAACTACACCAAAGGATTATATAGTGTGATGAAGCGAATAAGGAAGAAGTACCCCCATTTACCCATTATGCTATGTGCCGGAGGCGGCGGCCGTACAGACTACAAAGCCCTCGAATATTTTACGGAGTTCTGGCCCAGCGACAATACAGATGCCCTGGAGCGTATCTTTATACAATGGGGATACTCTTATTTTTTTCCGTCAAATACTATTTCGGCACATGTAACCAGCATGGGAAAACAGTCTCTTAAGTTCAGAACAGATGTGGCGATGATGGGCAAAATGGGATATGACATCCGCATCAACAACTTCACCGGTCAAGAGCTTGAATTCAGTAAAAACGCGGTTAAAACCTATTCTGAAATCAGCGATGTTATATGGAAAGGCGATCTTTACCGCCTGATCTCCCCCTACGACCAGAACAGGGCGGTGCTGATGTATGTTAACGATGCTCAAAGCCGGGCGGTGCTCTTCAACTATCATATGAACCTCAGGAAAAAGGATAATTTTTCCAAGGTGTTGCTGGAAGGTTTAAATCCATCCAAGAGTTACCGGGTACGCGAGATCAACCTGTTGCCCGGCACATCATCTACATTACCGGACAATAACAAAATATTATCGGGAGCATATTTAATGGAGGCAGGAATCAATATTGCACCGGGAAAGCCGCAATCTTTAACAAGCAACATCATTGAAATAACAGAAACCCCTATATAAGTCATCCTCACCCGCTAACCCGGTTTAGATACAGGTATATACAGCTTAATAACTGGTATAATCAACTGACTGCTAAAAAAATCTATTTCCTATTTTAGCTGGTTAAATGATGGGAGCCAGAAGTTTGAAAAAAAACAAGAAGATACTATCCTTGCTGCTTTTGCTTGCCGGCCTCTTATGGCTAAAGCATGGCACAGCCCAGACTGTTGGTGATGAGCGCCCGACTCAATGGAAACATTTCAGGAAATTTCAGTTTACACTCAATGGTGCCGAAGCCTGGTACATAGAACCGGCAAAACCTCTGCCGGGGAAACCCTGGGTATGGCGTGCCTATTTCCCCGACTGGCACACCGACATGGACAGCATTTTACTGGAACGGGGAATTGCTATAGCCTATATAAAAGCAAATGATTTATTCGGGCACGCTTCTGCTATGAATTTGTGGGATGCTTTATACGATTTCCTTGTTTATAAAAAGCAATTTGCAGCCAAACCTGCCCTTGAAGCTGTAAGCCGAGGAGGATTATACGCTTATGCCTGGGCTAAAAGAAATCCATCGAAGGTAAGCTGCATTTATGCGGAGGCACCGGTTTGCGATTTCACCAGCTGGCCCGGGGGGAAAGGCCGGGGAACCGGTTCGGCCACAGATTGGAAAAAATTATTGAAAGTATATGGCTTTTCAGAAGCGGAAGCCATACAGTACAACGATCAACCCAAAGACAATCTTGAAACGCTGGCTGCCTATAAAGTACCTATTTTACATGTAATAGGTTTAAATGACAGCATTGTTCCTAATGAGGAAAATACCTTTAAGCTTGTACAAAACTATATCAAAGCCGGCGGACCTGCGGCAATAGTGCCTATGACCAAAGGAACGCAAAGCCTGCAGGGGCACCACTTCCCTATTGAAACCCCTGAAGGGCTGGCCAATTTCATCATCGGAAATATTACACCGGTAAAGCCGGTACTGGCCAGCGAGCGTTTTATATCTGTCAATAACGGGCTCTCCAACCTGGCTTACCGCATCGGCCAAAAAGATTCTATCACAGTGGCTTTTTTAGGCGGTTCAATTACCCATATGAAAGGATGGCGTAATATGGTTGGCAGGTTTCTTACAGAATATTATCCCGGCGCCCGCTTCCGTTTTATTAACGCGGGCATTCCGTCGCTGGGCAGCTTACCTCATGCCTTTCGCCTACAAAATGATGTTTTAAGCAAAGGCAGGATCGACCTCCTATTTATAGAATCTGCTGTAAATGATCTGGTGAACCGAACGCCGGCAATTACGCAGCAACGCGCACTAGAAGGCATCATCCGTCACTCGCTGACTGCTAACCCCTACATGAATATCGTTCTCATGGGGTTTGCCGATGAATTTAAAATAGCCGATTACAGCGCGCACAAAACACCGGCCGAAATACGGCTACACCAGGAGCTGGCGCTCCATTATCAGGTTCCTTTTATCAACCTGGCAGCAGAGGTTTATGAACGCATCGGTAATAAGGAGTTAAGCTGGCAGGACGATTTTAAAGACCTGCATCCCTCCCCTTACGGCCAGGCATTGTATGCCCATTCCATCCAAACCCTGTTAAAAAGGGCATTGCAAAAACCGGCAGATCAGCTTGTAAAAGCTACAATACCACCTCCACTGGACAGGAAAAGTTACACCCGGGGAAGCTACCTGCCCGTGTCAGCTGTAACCAAAAGTAATGGCTTTAACATCAACCAGTACTGGGAACCAGCGGATGGTGTAAGCACAAGACCCGGGTTTGTACAGGTACCTGTTCTGGAAGCGACAACGGCAGGAGCTGCCACAGAATTAACATTTAAAGGTTCAGCTATCGGCATAGCCGTTCTTTCGGGCCCCGATGCAGGAATCGTTGAATATACAATAGATGGAAAAGAAGTAAAGACCGCAGACCTCTATACACAATGGAGTAAAGGATTACACTTACCCTGGTTTATTTTATTAGGCGACGGATTACCGGAAGGCAGCCATCAGCTGAGGCTAAAAGTGGCTCCTCAGGGTAACACCGCCTCCAAAGGAAACGCGGTCAGGATTGTTCATTTCCTGGTAAACAAATAGGCTATTATCTTATACATTATGCCGGTTGAGAAAACCGGCAGCTTACATAATAATTGAAAACAATACAATATGAAGTCAGCAAATTTATGGCTTGCCGGTATGGTAACACTGCTTTCAGCAACTACCCCGGTGTGTGCACAGCAATCATCCATTGAAGCATTTAAATCATGGCCCAAAGGAACTTCGCCGGAAGAGATCGGGAAGAAAATAGCCTCAAGGTTTATAGTTACGCCTCATACCAACTTTAACCGGAGTACCCCTCCGAAGGTAATTACTTACCCTGAAACCTGCACCTGGTACGGCGCGCTGACTTTTGCAAAAGTCACCGGTAATAAGGCCTTAACCCGGCAACTGGCAGATCGTTTTGAACCTTTATTGGGTAACCGCGACACGCTGGTTCCCGTGCCCGACCACGTAGACTATACCGTATTCGGATCGGTTCCCCTGGAACTATATATGCAAACAAAAGACGAGCGTTATTTGAAGCTGGGAAAAATGTTTGCAGATAAACAATGGGGCCCTCCGGAAGGAAAAAGAGTTACAGCAGAATCGCACCGGTTTTATAATAAAGGCTTAACCTGGCAAACACGTCTTTGGATTGACGATATGTTTATGATTACAGCCGTGCAATCGCAGGCCTTCCGGGCTACGGGCAACCGCATGTATATTGACAAAGCAGCCAATGAAATGGTGTTTTACCTGGACTCATTACAACAGCCGAACGGGCTCTTCTATCATGCCCCGGATGTACCTTACTTCTGGGGACGGGGTGACGGCTGGATGGCTGTTGGCATGAGCGAGCTCTTGCGTTCTTTGCCCAAAGATCATCCTAACCGCGCCCGTATCATGGATGGCTATAAAAAAATGATGGCCACTTTGCTGAAATACCAGGCAGACGATGGTATGTGGAGGCAGCTTATTGACGATCCCAACTCATGGAAAGAAACTTCCTGCACCGGTATGTTTACCTGCGCCTTTATTACAGGTGTGAAAGAAGGCTGGTTAGATAAAAAGATATATGCCCCTGCCGCACGTAAAGCCTGGCTGTCGTTAATAAAATACATCAACAGTGATGGCGACATTACCGATGTATGTGAAGGAACCAATAAAAAAGACAGCCACCAGTATTACCTCGATCGGAAAAGAAATACTGGAGACCTTCATGGGCAGGCGCCCCTGTTATGGTGTGCTACGGCATTTCTGAGATAAAGCTGTAATAAAATTGAACGCCAGGGACCGTCCCGAAGTCCCTGGCCCCTATTGCGACTTATTATAAGCTATGTATGAAATAATGATTGAATGATATTTATAGAAATGTCACCTGGAATAAAGCAGTGAGAGGAGCATGCCATTTTTCCGATTCGTGCATACACGAACGAGGAAAGCCAGTGAAAATGCTTGTCAGCACGAGCGCCGGGGAATAGAAATTTATGCACCTATTATAAATTCACCGGATGGAAGATTGCCGGCCTGTCCTGCCCGCAGCACTATAGCGAAACGGAACCACTGCTTTGCCTGGGAACGGGTATATGCTGCCCTCCCCGACCGGCCAGATTCGGGAAATAAATAACCCTATAAACCTATCTCGCGTTTAAATGAAGAAGCCCCACCAGTAGCAAAGACTTGCTTTTGAGTGAGGCGTTCTTTTCCTCTGATTGCTTGCTTAAACTACTATCTTAAACAGCTGTACCATGATACAATCAAATTAAGCTGTTCTGTTTAATAAAAGTATCTGCTGCCGGTAACCATTAAACCAAGCAACTTAAACAAATGCAGCACGCGGCTATTTCTTTTTCTTTACAGTTAATTGCGCCACTTCGTTCTTATACACCGGCGTTGCCTTGTTTCCAAAACTTCTCCTGATATAGGTTAATACATCAGCAACCTGCTGATCTGTAAGCATTTTAAACGGAGGCATATTATTGGAATAATATTCCCCGTCGAGCTCTACATGTTCCTGCAGGCCGTTTCTTACAATCCTGATGAGTCTGGTTTTGCTACCTAAAACACCGCTTGTGCCTGCCAGCGGAGGGTTTAAATTTTGCACGCCGCCCCCATCGGGCTGGTGACAGGATAAACAAAATTTCTGGTAAACTATTTTTCCGCGGTTTGTTGATGATATAACCGGCGAAACCGAAGAGGTACTCTTTTTCACCACGGGCTTCTTTGCAGACTGGCCCCACCCTGCAAGGCTTCCTAATATACAACCCATTACTATAACTGTCCTCATCTTATTGTTTATATTCAATTTTATAAATAGTCCCCTTTACATCGTCTGTAACATAAAGTGCTCCGTCAGGTCCCTGTGCCAACCCGCAGGGACGGTGCTGTGCCTGGCGGGGAGAGATCACTTCAGGCACTCCCGAAAATCCATCAGCAAACACTTCCCAATTGCCAGACGGCTTGCCGTTTTCAAAAGGAACAAATACCACATAGTACCCTTCCTGTTTTTCAGGTGTACGATTCCATGAACCATGAAAAGCTACGAAGGCCCCGTTCCTGAATCTTTCGGGGAATTGGCTGCCGGTATAGAACAATAATCCGTTAGGAGCTAAATGTCCGGGAAAAGCCACTACCGGGTCAATATACTCCTTCCCTCCTTCTTTCTTACCATCACCGCCGTACTCGGGCGCCACGATCTTTTTTTTCAGGATAGGATCATAATAAATAAACGGGAACCCCGCGTTGTCGCCTTTCTGAATCATATACATGCATTCAGCGGGAACTTCGGCAGACTGCTTTTGCGTGTATAGCGCCGGAAAAAGATCGTGCAGCTGATCCCTGCCATGTTGCATAACAAACAATTTGTTGTTTTGCGTGTTCCAGTCAAGTCCTACAACATTGCGCAACCCTGTAGCATAACGGATACCATCTGCGTAAGTTTGATCCGGCTTGTCGCAACGGAACTGCCAGATACCTCCCGACGAATCAAGCAGCGGGCAACCGGGTATACCCATCGACCCGGGTTGCCGGTCTTTTTCCTGGCACGAATTGGTTGGCGTACCTATATTAACATAAATATTGCCTTCATTATCCAGCACAATAGACTTGGTTTCATGCTGCCGCCCCATCTTTAAACCTGTTATAATCCGCTCGGGCTGATCAGGATTCAGTACCTCGTTATCGTTACCCAACCTGTAACGAAAAACTTCCTGGTTGGAGGAGGCATACAAGTATTTATCCTTTACATAAATTCCTGTTCCGCCATAGTTGCTAAACCCGTCCACCACAGTAGCCTGTCCCTGGCTATTTTCCCGTAGTATTAAAATACCTTTTCCCTGCCAGGGCCGGGCCATCTTCACATAAATCAATCCACCGGGCAATACAGAAAGATGCCTTGCTTTTCCTGAGGTATCAATGATCTTGCGGGCGGTAAATCCTGGCAAAAGCTTTAATCCTGCGTTGGAGACCTGGCTAAATCCTGATAAATTTTGGCCGAGCAGTAGTAGGAGAATAATATTGATCCTTATAACATTTCTAATCTGACACATAAGATGGCTTAAAAATTTTCGCATATTTACGAGACAAATATGAACCGCTTTTCCATTATCCACATGCACCCGATCAGCAATCTATTCACTCATTTTAGCAATATTACAGCGCAATAAACCCTGGTGCACGTCCTCAATCAGCGGCAACATATTTACTACATCATATACTCTTTTTGATACATTAAAGGACTACGGCCTGTAATAATTTTGAAATACTTATGAAAGCTCGAAAAATTGTTGAACCCGCTTTCAAAACATAAACGCTTCAGGCATGTATTGGTTTCTATCAATAGCCTGCACGCGTATCCAACCCGCAACTCAATAAGATATTGGGAATAAGTTTTACCTGTTCGTGATTTAAAGTACCTGCAAAAGGAATTAGGGCTAATATTGGCGATTTCAGCTATTTCCTCCAATGCTATCCTATGTTTAAAATGTTTTCCTGAATAATCAAAAATGGCCTGCAGCCTTTCATCTTCATCAGAATAGTCATTCGGCCTGAAACCAACAGAAGATAGCTCAGTGCAATTCTGTTCTGAGGAAATAATCATTAACGCCTCGATCATCAATAGTATCCGCTGACTTCCTTCGGCGTAAGAAAGTTGTTCCAGGATGGTGGCAACACGGCTTCGCGCGCTACCTTCTATTTGCAAGCCTCTTTTTGATCGCTCAAAAACCGCCTTTATTTCTATATTCTCGGGCAGGTCTAAAAAATGGCTTCCAAGAAAGTTTTGAGGGAAATGAGCTACAAATACATTCACCTGATTTGCCTTTTCCTCAAAAAAAGAATCAGAAAAACGCCAGTAGTGAGGAAGGTTGGGCCCCACCAATACTACGTCGCCGCTTTTAAAAGTTGAAATATTATCACCTATAAACTGCGTACCCTCCCCGTTTTTGAAATAAATCAATTCAAGCTCTGCATGAAGATGCCAGCGATTGTTTACATGGGGTACCGAATCATTTCTAAAACTAAATGAACTGTAGGGCTCAGTGTGCATTTTAAGTAATTGAGGTTTCATAAAAGCATTTTTAGTTAAGCAATCATTGTTAAGCAAATAGGAATTTGATCAGTTTATTTTAAGTTTATGGTTTACAGTTACACCTGGTGCAAGGTTACAAGCAGGCAACCCCCTGTTTAAAGGGCATTACGCTACTGCCGAATTCCTTCACCTGTTGGCAAGCCATATATTCCCGTGAGCAACTACATGCATTATTAAATTTCTGTAATTGCCTGGTGTGTTACCAACCCGGGTTTTGAGGATATGCCGTTCCCGTAGTCACTGCATCGATCTGGTTTTGAGGAATAGGGCGTAGTACATGAAATTCTTTGATGTTTGCCGCCGCTTCGGGATTATAGTTCTTTGTCTTCACCCGGTCTATCAGTTTACCGGTTCGTACGAGGTCCAGCCATCTTGTTAGCTCGCCACATAACTCCCGGCTACGTTCATCAAGAATAAAATCCAGGGAAGGGATCGCTGATACATCCATGACGGCGGGGTTGGAATTGGGATAAGCAGCCCGCCTTCTCACAATGTTAATATATTGAAGCGCCTCGGCCGTACCTGCGCCGCCCATAAATGCAGCTTCAGCTGCTATGAGGTAGGTTTCTGCCAGGCGGTATACTATTACCGGCCTTATAGAAGGATAGTTCATGTCAGCCCTCTTGGTGTCGTTATACTTCTTCATATAGGGGCTCAAGCTGATATTATAATTATTGGGAGGCATCAATAAGTACCTCGCAGCTGCAATCTCGGCAGCAGTAGCCGGTTTACCAGGCATAAAAATGGCGGTGTCTCCCACCGAAAATTTGGGTTGTCCTACTACTGCGCCCGCCGGTGCTCCCGGAGGCAGAGGAGCCGTCCACTTGGGAATGGAGGCGGCATTATTACTGTACCATACCGTTTGAAAAGTTTTATTATACCTTGTATCATTTACACGCTCGGCAAATGCCACTTCTGTTAGCCACCGGGTGGGTACGCAACGTATATACGGCCGCCCATATTGCACATCTCTTTTCATACCGCCCACATCTTCATACTTAGGCACCCACATATGGTTCAGCACATTATCTGAACCGCCGCTATTATTGGGGCCGTTATAAGCCAGGTTGGAGGTATGCTGTACCGTCCAGATCACTTCATTGCTGGATTCATTTCCTTCTTCAAAAACCTGCCCGAAATCAGGCAGCAGGCTGAGCCCGCTTTTATTGATCACTTCTGTAGCGCTGTTATAAGCATTTTTATAATCATCCGCTTTTTTTGCAGCTGAGCCGGCTCTTGCCAGGTATACCTTAGCCAGCACATGCCATGCAGCAGTTCTGGTTACCTTCCCGGGCAAAACACCTGTTGATTTAGGGCTTAATGGCAAAGCAGGTTCAGCAATAGCATCATTCAGATCCTGGATAATGAAATCATATACCTCTGCCATGGGGGTGCGTGTTGCCGATGTTACCGGGGTGGTTTGAAAATTCGTGTTGAGTGTTACATCGCCCCAGAATTGCACGAGCAAAAAGTAGAAGTTGGCTCTCAGGAATTTTGCCTCAGCCACAATCCGGCCTTTTTGTTCTGCAGAAAGACCCGTTACTTTGGAGGCATTTTCTATGACGCCGTTACAGGTATTGATATTGGTATAACACTCCTTCCATATAGCAGCTACCGTACCATTGGAGGTATTGTAGTTGCTATTGTACTTGTTTATATCATTGTTCCCGTCTTTACCCGTGTAAAACTCGTCTGTACCTATTACCGTCATCGTAAAAAGGTTTTGTGTTCCCCACAGGTTCCTGGTGCCGGCATAAGCCGCGTCCAATCCGCGCTGAAAACCCTGTGTGGTTGAAAAAAACTCAGGTGTAAGGATAGAGTGCGGTTCCTCTCTCAATTGTTTGGTACAAGCTGAAACAAGCACTACCAACAAGAGGTTAAGCCAAAAAGAAAATAGTTTTTTCATGTTCATAATATGTTTGGGTTTGCCAAAGCAACAAACCGTTGTAAAAATCTGATATCGTGGAATTATCATTCATCTTCAGGGGTTACAATGTAATATTCAATCCAAAAAGAATAGAATAGGTAGCAGGCGTATCTACATTGATTTCGCCGCGGTTGTTACCTGCATTAATGGCTTCAGGATCGATGCCCTTATACACATTGCGATACTTCGAGAAAAGAATGAAGGCATCATTGGCTGTAACATATACTCTTGCCGAACGGAGATTCAGGAACGAGTTGGGAAGATTATACCCCAATGTCAGGCTCCTGACTTTAACGAATGTTCCGTCGAAATATCCCAGGGTTGAGTTATTAGGTGTATTGGTAGACGCGGCATTAGGCTTTGGCCAAAAATTTTCGCCATTGGTCGGCGTCCAGTAATTGACACGCAGGTTGTTGTAATTTCCCTGGAAAGTGTTGGCAAAACCACTATTGTGCATACGGCTGGTAATAGTGCTTCCAAACCGGCCAAAAGCAACAATCGTAAAGTCAAAGCCTTTATAAGCTAACCTGTTGGTAAAGCCTGCCGACCAGCGGGGCTGGCTCGAGCCCAATATCACCCGGTCGCTTGCATTGATCTTGTTATCGCCGTTTACATCTTCTACCTTTATATTTCCGATAACCGATCCGGTACCGGTAAGAGACAGTCCCAGGCTTTTGGCAAGCGCCGAATCCGCTGCCGTATTCTGCCAGATACCTATCTTCCTGTAATCAAAAATGGTTCCTATGGGATAGCCAACAAACCGGCTATTGGTTATATCCATTGTTACCCCTTCCTGTAGTTGCGTTATTTTGCCCCTGTTTAAAAAGAAGTTGATATCTGATGTCCAGCTTACTTTATTCCGGCCATCTCCTGCAAGGTTCACCGTTGCCAGCTGTATTTCTATTCCCCTGTTTTCCGTTTTACCAACATTGGTTACAATAGCATTGGGGATTCCGGAAGTAGGCGGTAAGCTTTGTGGTAGTAAAAGGGAACTGGTGGCCTGCTTATAAAATTCAACAGAGCCGGATATCCTGTTATTAAACAGGCCAAAGTCAAGCCCCAGGTTGGTGCTGGCAGTATATTCCCAGGTTAAATTAGGATTGGGAACATCTGAGAGATAAACGCCGGTTGTCATCTGATCGCCGTAATTGTACACGGCTCCCGATAAGGCGCCAAGGGTTTGATAGGGATCAATCGCCGTGTTACCTACTTTACCGTAACTCACCCTCAGTTTAAGGTTGGAGAATATACGCGCATTACGGATAAAATCTTCCTGTGCCAGGTTCCATGCCAACACACCCGAAGGGAATGCCTGGAACTGGTTACCGGGCGCCAGTCTCGAAGACCCATCTGAACGTACGGTTATAGTAGCCAGGTATTTATTTTTAAAGGCATAGTTGGCGCGCCCCATAACAGAGACGATATTCCATTTGGCATAGCTGCCAACACCCCGCAAATTGGCGCCAAACGCGGGGTTATAATACCAGAGAGGATCAGCTACGATATCATTATTATCAAACTGGCTGGTTTGCCCCTGGGATTCCTGCATACTAAATAATCCTGTAAAATCGATCCGGTGTTTTTCAGCGAACGTCTTATTATACGTCAGAATATTTTCCAGTGTATAGTTCGTAGCAAATTCTGTCCGGTTTCTTGAAGTGGAAAGCCCTCCAAGATTATTGGATGTTGCACTCGCATAGTAATTACCATAGATGTCGGACCGTATTTCGGCACCGGCGTTGAACCGGTATTTTAACCCTTTAGCCAGATTCACGTCGAGGTATAACGTAGTAAAGGTTCCGGTTCTTTTACGGTTCTCTATTTTGGCACCTTCTACAAAATCGCCAAGCGGATTCCACACCTGATTGGCACTGCCGGGAACAAATCCCCATAAATTGCCGTTCTCGTCATAAGGCGTAGCCAGGGGACTGGCTCTTAAAACCTGACCCATAGGATTGGCATTTTCACCTTTAATAACGCTAAAGTTGTTTAAGGAGCTCAATCCTGCTTTTACCGATTTACCTAGCTGCTGATCGAGGTTGAGTCTTACAGAAAAGCGTTCGAACGATTGACCCGGGTAAATACCTGTTTCATTATGATAGCCTGTAGAGATCGCGTACTGTGTTTTAGCCGAACCTCCGGAAACGCTAAGCTGATGATCTGTATTCAACCCGGTCTTATAAATCAGGTCCTGCCAGTCGGTACTACGCCCCATGTTCATCGACTCTATTTCCTGCGGCGCAAAAACTCCGTCCGCTATGATTGCAGGATCGTCGATGCCCGTATACTTCCTGCTACCATTGCTGAGGAAATTTCCGTTATAAGCCGCCCACTTTTTAAGCAGTGCAAACTCTTCCCCATTCATCACTTCTATTTTTCCCAGGTTTTTCACAAACCCGGTATACCCGCTGTAAGCCACAACAGGCTCTCCGTTACGACCCCGGCGACTTGTAACCAGTATTACACCATTGGCGCCCCTTGACCCGTAAATAGCGGTGGCCGATGCATCTTTCAGTACTTCGAGCGAAACGATATCGTCCGGGTTCAGATCGTTAATATTGCCGTTGTAAGGAATTCCGTCCACTACAAACAGCGGCCCGTTATCGGCACTTATAGAGCGAACGCCCCTGATGCGTATCACCGGCGAGGCGCCGGGCTTGCTGTTACCGCCGCCCTTTTGAATATCGATACCGGCACCCCTTCCCTGCAACGCCTGCGAAAGATTGGCAGCAGGCACCTCACGCAAAGACTTTTCATTAATGGAGGTAATGGAACCTGTAACATCAGACTTGCGCTGGGTACCGTAACCTATCACTATCACTTCGTCGAGTTTTCCATCTGCCTTTTCGAGCACGATGCCCGAACCGATAGCAGTTATAGCTACCTCCCTGGTTTTAAAACCAACCACAGAAATAATCAGTATAGACTGATCATCCTTTACATCAATACGAAAACTGCCATCATCTGCTGTAACAGTACCGTTAACTGTTCCTTTCTCAATAACATTGGCGCCGGCTACAGGCTGACCATTCTGGTCAACAACGACCCCTTTCACCGGTAACGCCGCTACCATGTCATTACCGGTGTCGCCGGTGATAACAATTAATCCTTTCTTCATTTTTTTATAGGAAAAACTGGTAGTTTTTAAAATCTGCTGCATTACTTCGTCAATAGTTGCATTCTTCGCAAATACATCGATTTTCTGCCGGCTCAGCGCCACGCTGTCGCTGTAAACAAACCGGTAGTCATACCGCGATTCTATTCCGGTTAGTACCGCCAAAATAGAAATATTAGCCTGCTTCAAATTTATTTTCTCCTGGGAAAACGTCTTGATCGCAATTGCCTGACTGGATGTTAAAAGAATAATAAATACGGCAAGCTTCATTACCAATATATATTTGATAATTAATTGCACCCTAACGCGCATGGCGGGGCAATCCTTAATTTTCATATTTTTGTATTAATTAAAGTGATTGAATATTGCTGTCCAGGCAATGATTACTTTACTATCCGGCGGGAAATGGTTGCACATTTTCCGCTTTTTTGCTTATGTTTTGTGATTGTTCATACGGGCCTATTTTGGTTTAATTAAAAAGCAATACGTTATTTTTATCGATCGTATATTGGATTCCGGCAGCTAGTCTGAAAGTCTCTAAAACTTCCATAAGGCTCTCGTCTTTAAAGATACCACTGAGTTTTCTGTCTAACAATGCTGACTTTTGTACCTGGATAGTACAGCCATAATGGCGCTCCAGCGTTTTTATAATCTGTTCCAGCCGCTCCTGTTTAAATACCAGGCGATTGGTCAGCCATCCTGTTTCTGCAGTAACGGCCTGCGCTGAGTCATAGCTGACTTTTACAACCGCGATCTCGGGTTGCTCTTTTTCCCGGTCGGCTTTAACGAAGGGATCGCGTACCACTACTTTCTCCATGGGTTTTAGCAGTATTTTACCCATTTCCTTCTTTTTAAAAGCAATCTGTACCGAGCCTTCCATTAAAGCTGTTTCCGCATTATTTTCATCCCTGTAAGAACGTACATTAAAAGCAGTACCCAGGGCCGTTACTTCCATTAAGTCTGTATGCACAATAAAGGGATGCGCTTTATCTTTAGCCACTTCGAAATAGGCTTCGCCAGATAACCATACCGATCTTGTCTTTACACCAAATGTATTGTCGTAAGTTAGTTTGGTATCAGCATTTACCCACACTTTAGTGCCGTCTATAAGCGTTATTGTTGTTTTAGATCCCTTTTGCGTAGCAATAATATTGGTGGGATCGATTTTTTTTGTATGCTGATTGAAAAAGATCGCTGCAACAGTAATAACAATTAATACAGCAGCTGCAGCCGCCAGTAATCGCTTGATATATACCGTTCTTTTATTCAACGGCCTGTAATTCATCTTTTTCTTTAGCAGGTCGAGTTCGTCTTTAATAACCCTGTCCTCCCGCTTATTAAAAAGAGGCTGCATCTCCGAAATCTCCTGCAGGTTATTGAAGACCGACGAATACAACGGATTGTCTTCGATAGCCTCGTTTAACTCCTTTAATTCCCAAAGTGATATTTCGCCGCTCTCTTTCTTTCTTATAAGTTCAATGAACCTCGACTTTTCCATAATTAGACCATACTTAACTATAAAGAGTATAGGGGCTGCCAAAACCCTTAGTCTTTTCAAAAAAAAGAAAAAATATTTTTATTGCGCCTTTTTGCCTGGCTTGAAATGCTTCTGGTGCTCGGGAAGCATCTGCTCAAAACAATCTACTATGCGGCTATAGGCAAGCGTCATGTGCGCCTCTACTGTTTTTACTGATATATCCAATAGCTGGGCTACATCTTTGTATTTCAAACCATCTTCTTTTACCAGGCGGAAAACCAGCCGGCATTTAAAAGGAAGGCTATTGATGGAGGCCTGTAATTGCTGAAATTGTTCCCTGGCAATAAATGTATACTCAGGACTCATATTATCGAAGGAAATTTGCTCTAAATGTTCGTTGTCGATGGGCGTTAATCTTGAGCGTTTGCTTACATGACGTACCGCATTATTTTTTATCGAACTATACAGGTAGTGCCCGATGTTGCTGACGGCACTTAAGGTACGCCGATTGGTCCACAATGTTAAAAAGAGATCCTGCACCAGGTCCAGTGCTACTTCTTTATCATCAACAATAGTAGAAACATATGCTAACAGCCCTGATGAAAAATAGGTATATAGCTTCTCAAACGACTCGTGCGAATCGTTTTCAGCTACATCGTTCACCCATTCAGGGACTTTCCTCTTCATTAGCAAGACTTTGACACCAACAGTTTATCAAATATAGTATTCCTTTTTGATTTCACCCATCAACACCTATCGAAGTTCCTTATAACCAATATTCTCTAAGGCCCGGGGGCCCAGCCTCAGCTTTAACTGCTGCAGATAAAGACTAAGCGGTTCCACTGGTTTATTATGAGAATCGTAAACTCCTTCCGGTAAAAACGGCTCTTTATCAAAAGGCATAGCCTTCTGTTGCCGTTCTCCGGAAGAACCGATGACCCAGTTAAAAGCTCCCGGGGGCTGCTGATTTAAATACGACTTTGCTACGCAGTTCCAGGCCACAGCCCAACCTACAGACCAGCCATGGCCGGAGCCCATTTCACCACGATTCATGAAATCAATACCACCGTCGGGCACATGGCATCCGTCAATCAATAAGCCGGTTGCCCATCTTTGATGGGGCTGTATCCAGCCATTACCGCTGAAGGTACAGTTCAGCAACACGTTAGGTCCGCTTACTTTTGCCCCGGTAGCCAGAAAAAAAACATTATCGCCACGGATCTTACATTTATTGAACAACAGCTGCCCCCCATTAGCACTCAGGTCGGCTGGCTTGGCTGCTCCTATGGTAGAAGCAGTATGCTGTATATCGATGTTCTCTACAGTAATTCTCCTGCCGGAAACAGCAATGCTGTTAACGGTGTTACTGATGGAAAGATCGCGGAGCCAGCCATCTGCCACGCCCTTTACCCTTATTGCCGAATGATGCTGCTGGCTGATGGTAACCGATTGCTCCGGGGCAACTATAGAAAGATTTTCCAGGCCCACATTTTTTACTTCGCCTGTTCGTCTTATTTTTTGTACCGTTGTTCCGGGTGCCGTAAAATGAGCGTCATAGCTATCGGTTAAAGGAACCTCTATCATGATGACATTATTTTTTACCGCCCTGATGGTGCGTTCTGTAGTCAGCTCCCCGGTTATCCAGGTTTGCTCCTTACCATCCCGCACCAAAGCATCCATTCCCATAAAATGCACCCATGAATCGGTTACCGGCTTGCTGATTGCAATTTCATCTCCTGCCGAAAAGTTCCTGCCATCTGCTACTGTAAACTGATGAGCCCCGGAGGGTACATAAGCATCGGTAATAAAAACAGCTTCTCCCACCCGTTCGGTTTTTAGGTTTTCCCCAATTGAAAAACAAACATGCGGTACACCCGTCATGATAATTTTCGAAGCTTCGCCTGATCCTCTCAGCACAATACCGTCGCTGGCCAGCCGTATTGTTTGTGAGCAGGGATAATTGCCGGGCGCCAGTACTACAGCACCCCTGAAACCATCCTGTAAAGGCATTTGCGATACGGAATCTATAATACGCTGGATATGGGCTGCATTATCGCCTGCTACCGGGTAAACAGTTACCCGGGCAGGTATTTCGGGAATTCTTACGCCACCTCCCTTATAGCCCGCATAAGAAAAATCTATAATCCGGTCGCCCTTAGCCGTGCCTGTGTATTCCAGCGTTCCCGATCCAGTCTTTTTTATCCATTTACTTTGTGCTGCAGCAGTATGTTGCGCAACGGCAGTGCCCAGCCAGGTGGTTACGCTAACCATGACAGCAACTATTTTATGCATACGGGGTAAGTTGGGTTACTCAAAAAGGTTTTGTCCACCGGGTAATTTATTTTTTTTCAGGTAAATCTGTGACTTACTGGCTGCGTCGGCCACTACCAATGACCGCATATTCCCATAAACAGTCCACCCCTCCAGGGTAATATTGGCAGACTGTTTTATATGTATTGCAGAGGCCGCATTTTTCGTTGCGGGGATTACAGCATCCGTAACCGCCATATTGGTGGCATCCTGCAAAAACAAGGCTGGCCGCAGATCGTTGCTTCTTAGCACGAACTGCAATCCCTTAATCCTGATATCCTTTACGTGCCGGGCCCAAAGGCCGTAAGATGGAATAACCGGGCCAAAAGTTTTAATTTCAGGATATTCTTTAATCGCCTCGGGAACATTAGCCATTACCTCATCCGCAGCGCCACCGCCGGGTAATTCTATCCATATATTTTCCAGCGTTACACCGGATAATTGATGTTCAGGTACGCCGGTCATAAGAATACCGGTTGCGGCTTTCAGCTGTGTGCTGTCTGCAGATACGGCTGTTATATTTTTTAATATCACATTTTCAAAATACCCTGTAGTTTGTTGCTGATCCTGTCCTTTTCGAAATACATTGAGGCGCGATCCAAGACGTAGCAATATGGGTGTGCGAACATCATTCATTTTTACATCGGCTATTGTTATATTTTTTATCGGAGCGCCATCTACCGACAATAGCTTAATGCCCCCGTTACGGGTTTCATAGATATAACAATCCCTGATATCAATATCTTCAAAACCGGCCATAGACTCGGTTCCTATTTTGATACCGGCCTGGCTGCTTTTGAGCCGCATTTTTCTGACAGTGATATTTTTACAGGCCATTTTGCTGGAGGTGGTTTTAAATACCAATGCATCATCGCCGCTCACTACATCGCAATTGCTGATGTTAACATCCTGACAGCCATCAATACCAATGCCGTCATTATGTGCCACGCCTGTACTGCGGATCTTTACATTTTCTATCTCAATATTCCTGGACTGGAAATAGTGCGATGTCCATGCACCGGCATAGTTCAGGCTGATATCTTTAACGATCACATTATCGCACCGGACAACGCGTAGTAAAAAAGGTCTACGTCCCCAACGCTGGCCTTCGGGCCTGGTATCTTTAAGTATATGTGCCGCTTTTAAAGCAGACCCCTGTCCGTCAATAATACCCCGGCCTTCGATCCCTATATTTTTCCGGTCTACGGCTACCAGTAATGCCCATCCTACGTCTATACCCAGTCCTTCGGTAAAAGGATCCACATTGCGATAATCCCCGATATCCGTACTACCCAGTAAACGCGCGCCTTCTTCAAAGTATAGCTTTATATTATCTCTGAACTCTACAGTGCCGGTAAGATAATCTCCTTTGGGAAAAATGACCCTCCCGCCACCTTTACCATGGCAATCATCTATAGCCTTCTGAATAGCGGCAGTGTTCATCGTATGTCCGTCTGCTTTGGCTCCGAAATCAGTAACGATTACATCCGCTGCCCGTATAACCGAAAAAATGCCGGATAGCGCCAGGAAAAGCATCAATTTTTTCATAACTTTATTATATACACTATTAATCCAGTTCGCCGGTTTTCATTTTCTGGGTTCCTTTGATATTTATGTTGGCTACTTCACCGGTAACGGTTAGTTGTATCAACGAGGCTATTTTATCCGGCGCTGCAGCTGGTACGCCAATCACTATAGTTCCGTTCTCATTTTTCACGTCAAGCTTTTTCCCGGTGGCTACCAACCTCGCTTCAACGGCTTTGTTGGTAATTGCAGGCACCACTAATTTTCCGTTGGCAGGCCAGTTGAATACAAAAAGATTCAGCCGGGTATTTTTCCCATCCGTTTTCATGGTACAACGTCCCCAGTCCAGATCCTGAAGGGGACTGGCCTTGGTTGCATAAATAGCATTGCCGTTCACCTTCATCCAATTACCGATCTGTGCTAAACGGTCTATGCTTTCCTGTGGTACCGAGCCGTCTTCTTTAGGACCGATATTCAACAGGTAGTTGCCTCCTTTGGAAGCAATATCAACCAGGTTCCGGATTAATAATTCTGTAGATTTCCAATTATGATCCCAGCTTTTATATCCCCAGCTCCCATTCATTGTCATACAGGTTTCCCAATCCTGCCCATCCAGTTCTGCCTGGGTCGGTATTTTTTGTTCCGGAGTTTTGGTATCTCCGGGAAAATTAGGACGTTTCAGCCGGTCGTTAGTAATGATGCCGGGCTGCAGCTTTAGTGCTTCCTGGAATTTTAACGCGGCAGCATCGGTCATATTGGTTGGTGTATCCCACCACAAAACAGCAATATCTCCGTAGTTTGTCAAAATTTCCTTGACCTGCGGAACAGCCACTTCGTCTATGTACTCATCAAAGGTTTTTGTCTCCTGCAGCGGATCCCAATGACCTTTATGCGCGGCGGTATAGGCATCTATTTTTGCAGAATCCGGATTAGGCCAGCCCTCCCTCATTTCCTTACGTGCTACTGAACCGCCGGGATTATTCCAGTCCTGCGCCTGGGAATAGTAAAATCCCAGCTTCATGCCATATTTCCGGCAGGCGTCTGCCAGGGGTTTTAGTAAATCCTTCCCGTACTTAGTGGCATCTACCACGTTCCACTTACTGGCATCAGATTTAAATAACGCGAAGCCATCATGGTGCTTGGAAGTAATGATAATGTATTTCATACCGGCATCCTTTGCCATTTTTACAATAGCGTCAGGATCATAGTTGACCGGGTTAAATGATTTAGCCCGCTCCTGGTATTCTCGTACAGGGATCTTGGAGCGATTCATGATCCACTCAGCGCCACCCCTTGCCTGCCGGTGTCCGTGATACACACCACCCCACTGGGCATATACGCCCCAGTGAATGAACATGCCAAAACGCGCTGCCCGCCACCATTCCATACGGGCATCTTTATCTGTTGTTTGCGCCTGCATTGAAGCCGAAAAGATCAATGCCGACATAAGTATTAAATAGAATTTCTTCATCGCTATTATTTACATTTTATTAAAATATTGCTGCTTGTCATTTATACTGCTTTGCCGCAGCGGTACCGGCTTCACCGGTTTGAAGCACCTGTGCTACGCCTTTCCCGTTCCGGTATTGATCGGCCCCAACATCCCATTTGCCCGATCTTGGCTGCGCATCCATATCCACATGAACTACTTTAAAACCTGCATCAGCCGATCCTATTGCAGGGCTTTTGGCGCCAAGCCGGTAAATGCCCTTACTATCTTTAACCAACTGAGCATCTTCCAGCTTATATCCCCCTGCAGGAATATCGCCGGGCCCGGCTACTTTATAAAGCCAGTTGTTTTTCCAGACACCCTCTTTTAAAGGTCCCGAAAGCACAGCGGCGGCGGCTCCTCCCTGAATAATATTATCAGCGATGGTAATGGCTGTAGCGCCTAAACCGTTTTGCCTTGCCTGCAGCAGGATATTTTTTTGATTGCCCACTAATGTATTAAAGGCAATTAAAACACGATCGGGGCGATCATGAGATGTAAGCGGCGCACCATCCGCTACTTCAGCGCCCCCGTTACCAATGGTGATAGCCTGGCTGCAATTTTCAAAGTAGTTGCTGAAAATATGATGATCGTCTCCATAAATCCTCAGGCCGGGTGTATTAAAGAAAAAATTGCCGTATACATCGCAACGGTTGCCGTGTCTCAGCGTGAATTGCGCCGGGCAATCGCGTATGGTATTATACCGAAGGGTAACGCCGGACGCCTTAACGGAAATCAGCTCATTTTCGCCATGGCACTTTTCAAAAAGATTATACTCTACAATGCTGTTACTGATTGATAAGCTTAGGCCGCTTAAGCCGAACTGTAAAGTTTCTGCGCCGTTAGCGCCTCCCTGGTCGGGGAAATCATAAAAATAATTATGATGAATATGCAGGCGCTGAGCAATCTGGCTTCCTTCGCCTCTTATCGCCAGTATACGTCCCATTTCTTTTTTATGCTGGAAGGTGTTGTAATCTATTTCATGATCATTTCCTGCAATGGTAAGGTACTCGCCTTTCCCCGGTGTTTCAAAAACATTCCGTGTCCACCGGCAAAAGCTGGTTCCTGCAGCTGACTTGGCATGAGAAGCCGCATGTGTAAATGTAAAGCCTTTAATAACTACGTAGGATGCAGGGCTTACCAAATTGATGCCACCCCTGCCGGCAATAACTGCTCTTCCTACTGTTTCTGCCTGTATCATAACAGGCTGGGCTTGGGTTCCCGAACAGCCCACTATTATATCGGCTTCTGTTTGATACACTCCATTTTTCAGTATAATAGTTGTACCAGGGGTAGCTTTGTTAATGGCTTTTTGCAGCTCATCTATAGAAGAAACCATTACAGGAGCCGCCAGCAACGACCCGATAAAGCTCAAACCCAGTACTATGAAAAAACATCTGATCATTTGATACATTTTATTATTTTAAGCTAGTGCGTTGTTCCCGGGTTGGGGTTCGGATTCTTTTCATATACTCTTAAATCAGTCAGCCACATCGATTCATTTTTTAGCAGCGGGTTCTGACCTACCGGATTTTGATTCAAACGCCCAGCGCCAAGGCTCCTGTATATCCCGAACTTGCTGCGGATATAAGAGCTTCCTGTTCGCCACATATCAATATCAGTATCCGTGAAATCGATGAGCACTTTACCATCACGTATTCTTACAATCTTGCAGGAGTAGTAGCCGTTGTGCGCGTAATGCATCTCTTCACGCACACTTACCCATTCGTTCTCAAAATCGGCAAGGGGTATATTATCAACAATAGTTCCTTTCCCTGTTCTGGCGCCGTCAACAGAATGAATAATCTGCATGCGCTTATTAGATCCGTTGCTGTTGGCTCTTGGTGTAATTGTAATAACCGGGCTGCCGTTATTAGGTCCGTCCTGCGCCTTTAACTGATGAATATGACAAAAGCTGGATGTAGGCTGAAAACCAGCGGGCAACTTAAAACTCCATTCCAGTATCTGCCACTCATCCCAATTCCCCTGCACCTTGGCCCAATTGGTATTGTTGGTGGCAGATTTCAGCTCATTTCTCTGGCGATCGACGGTACCCGAGCTGCAACGGTCGCCATCGATCACCGGGTCGATATGGATATTAAACCGGAAAACATATTTGTTCAGGAAATCATCCTTTTCCGCTGCAAAATGCACCCCATCCCTATGACCACCGTATCCCCCACTGCAATGAGGATGCTCTGTATAATCAAAGCCCGAGATTCTTGCATAGCTATTTAACTCATTATACGGTTTTCCGGCTATTGAAGAGTCGGCATTGAGTACTGTTGTCAGCTGGTAGCCTTTACAACCAGGCCCCTGGATCTCCATCGGAGAACAGGTGGTGCCGGCTTTTATCCAGGCTGTAGCGGGAACCTGTGCATATATCGAATCCAGCGTAAACTCTATGGTATACGCTTCGGCGGCCGGCAGGTTGTCAAATTTTACAAAGTTGTCAGACCCAATGGCGCATTGCGTATTGCCGTTTGAAGCCGTTATCTTTTCCATCCAGTCTACCCCGTTTACCTTTGCCGCAATAATATTGCTGATGGTGGGGCTACTCTCACCGCAGCTGCCCAGGTTGAGTACAAAATACCCGATATCTTTTGCCTTATTTTCTTTTTTTATCGCGTAGGTCCATGTTGAAGTACCTGGTGCGGAAGTAAGCCCCAGGCTAACTGCGTAGTTCCCGGTTTTCTGGATACCTGCATAAGCCTCAACCGGTCGTTCTTCTGCTACCGCTTCCATCTTTTCCTGTGAACAACTGAATAAGGTAATACTGCATAAAGTAAAAATTGACACTGTTTTGCTTAAATATTTCATATGTTATCGTATTTATTGATGGAATAAAACATGCATCGGCAACGATCCAATGCCTGATTTAAATCCAGGTGAACCATGAAGATGCCTCTCTTAATACAGCTTCTTTGAAACAGTTAATTTCCGCAAACGCAACATCGCTTCGAGATAGTAATAATCTGCATAGCTCAAGGGCACATCCACTTCGCTGTTCGATGGTTTCGATCCTGTGCTATGCTGTAATAAAAAACCAAAGTCGCTGCCCATGGGAGCCCTGTAACTATTGGTTAAGCTGTTGAGCATCTTTTCAGCGCTTGCCCTGTAAAGCTTTCCGTTCCTGCTATAGGTGCTTAGCTCCAACATTGCCGATGCCATTACTGCCGCCGCAGACACATCCCTTGGTTCCTGCGGTATTTGAGGTGCATTAAAATCCCAATAAGGTATCAGATCCTTGGGCATATTAGGATGCTTCAAAATAAATCCTGCAATATTTTCAGCCTGCTTTAGATATTTAGGATCTTTTGTTTCACGATAACACATCGTGTATCCATAAACAGCCCATGCCTCTCCCCTCGACCAGGTTGATTCATCAGAATATCCCTGGTGGGTTGTTTTTTTATTGATCTTCCCTGCCTGTGTTGAATCATAATCCACCACGTGCCAGGTACTGAAATCTTTCCTGAAATGATTTTTCATGGTGTTATCGGCATGGCTTACGGCAATATTATAATAGGATTGATCGCCTGTAAGTTTTGATACAGCAAACAACAATTCGAGGTTCAGCATATTATCAATAATTACCGGGTAGTCCCATTTTTGTTTATTATGGTCCCAGGAGCGTATGACGCCCGCTGTTTTATTAAAACGCCTGCTCAAGGTTTTTGCAGACTGTATCAACACTTCTTTATAATGAGTATTGCCGGTAAGCCTGAAGCCATTACCCACACTGCAGTATACTTTGAAGCCCATATCATGTGTACCGCCGTTCCATTGCTCTTTTTCAATACCAGCAGTATACCGCTCCGCTTCTTTTTTCCATTCGGCATTTCGTGAGTACTCATATAAAAACCATAATACGCCCGGGAAAAAACCGCTGGTCCAATCGCCCGATTTCACCAGCTTTAACTTACCCTGCTCAATAGTTCTTGGAGCAACCAGCTCCGGCTTTCCTTCTTTAGCCTTATCAACTTCAGCAAGCATTATCCGGGTTTGTTTCTCCGCATCACCAAACACGGCGCGAATATCCGGGCGTTGTGCCTGCGCGCTCATCCCTGTTATAATAGCTATGCCCAGGGATACGACTATTTTATTCACCATATCTGTTACTTTTTAATTAATAGTAATTCTAAGGGGCGCATCAGTTCCTGTTTGGTTATAGATACCGGCTGAATGACCAGCGTATGTATTCCTTGTTTTAACTGCACCGGGCCTATATTTTTTGTCAGCATATCCTCTCCTTTTGCAGCCGGTTGAAGCACCCCTTCAGCCAGCTGTTTACCATCCAACATCACTTTATAAGTACCGCCGGAACTCATTCCAACAATATACTTCAATGACAGATCAAATATTGCATCCCTATCGTTCCTAAAGGTCCAGCTGATGGTTTGTGATGGCAGCTTCCATCCATCCACGTAATACCGGTTGGTTTTTCCGTCGCCAAAGCCAAAACCTTTCCCGTTCAAGGCCGCATCAAACGCAAGCATTCGTGCAACACGGCTATTGGGAGCTATATAACGTATACTGTCGAATCGGGTTCCCTCATCGAGTTCCAATACTACTACGGTGTTGGTAGTATCCGGCGCTGTTGCAGGGAGTTGAATCTTCCAGTCTTGCTTGCCTGCCCTTATTATGTTCAAACTTTTAGTTGTATCCGACAATAAATAAGTTCTCCTTATACCGCCTGCAATTCCACCTACATAGAGCTTACCATCCGCAGGGTAATCAAAAACGTGTAAGTATAGTTTACCTTTTTTATAGGTAGTAACGCCCCAGCTTTGAAGAGGAGCTGGCGTAGCCACAGTACCATAAATGCTCTCCCCATTTTTATCCATCCATTGTCCAATACCCTTTAAAATATTTTCATCCTTAACATCTATAGAACCGTCTCCCATAGGGCCTATATTCATCAACAGGTTTCCACCTTTTGCCGCAGCACTGGCCAGCAGCCTTATAAAATGAGCCGCGGGTTTATGAGAAAGATCAAACCGGTTGTAGCCATAGCTTTCATTGGTTGTTGGAATAGCTTCCCAATTACCTGTAACGGGATAAAATTCAGCGGGGCGGTCGGCCGTATTTTTGTAATCGCCGAAATTAATTTTTTCGCTTCTAACCAGTCGCCCGTTTACCACCACATCAGGATCTGCTTTACGAATGGCTTCCAGAATGCGTATATTCTCCGACAACGGCAATTTATGAGGTGTATCAAACCATAAAATATCGGGGTGATATTTATGAATCAGCTCTACAATTTGCGGGATGGCTTTTTCATCAACATAGCGCTTTGCCTTTTCTAATAATTCCGGGTGCAGATTGTACCAGCCGGTACCGCCATATAGCTGTAAGTCGCCACCCGGGTTTTTGTACTCCCAATCGTTACCCGGCGCATCAGGGTGCTCCCAGTCGAACGCATGGGAATAATAAAACCCAAACTTTAAACCATTCTTTTTGCAGGCTGCCTGCAATTCATACATAGGGTCTCTTTTAAAAGGAGTTTGAGCCTGGATATTAAAGTCGGATACCATTGAAGGATACATGGCAAATCCATCGTGATGTTTTGCGGTAATCACCAGGTAGCGCATGCCGGCTGCTTTAGCGTCCCTCACCCATTCTTCTGCATTAAATTTCGTGGGATTGAACTGATGGGCAATTTCCAGGTAATCCTTTTTAAAAATCTTCTCTTTTCTCATTAAATGCTCCCCATATCCCTTTACCTCCCTGCCCTTCCATTCTCCGCCGGGAAGCGAATAGATGCCCCAATGGATAAACATACCAAACTTAGCATCGCTCCACCATTTTATGCGGTCTTCATGATTTTTCATGGAAGTGGCCCACCAACCATTTAATGCCGCCTGCACGGCGCTGTTATCGCGATCGGTGCCCGCTTTATTAAACATCTCCTTATCCTCATCCCCCTTCACCTGCGCTTCAACCAACAGTATTGAGAGGCCACACAAAACCGTTAGTATTATTTTTGCGTACTTCATTTTGTTATCCATATTAAAGGGTTACGTACAGGCAGGTTACGAATCACTTCTTCTACTGTCGGGAAGTGATCGAGCTTTGTCCATGTGTTGAACCAATCCCGGTTATGAAAGGCCGCAGCGCCGAACAATAAAGCAGGTTGGGCCACGGGCCAGTTATTCCAATACATTACATCCTGTTTAAAAGGCCATTTGCTTTTATTATTGATATAAGGATATAGAAATGCTATTGCCTTTTTAATAGAACGACCATCGGTTGTCTGGTAGCTCCAGAGATCATCTTCTTTTGAGGAAAGTATCTGGCAAACAGTTGCCATGGCATCCAGGTTAAACAGCGAATATCCATAAGGTTTGGTACGGGCCAGCTCTCTTGGGAAACTCCCGTCGGGCGCCATCTGGTTGGGCAACAGTACTTTTTTATAACGATCTGAACAGAAGTCCATCCATTTTTGATTGCCGGTAAACTTTGCAAAGCTGGCTACCTGCATCACCCAGCAGGTGCCGTGATTATTAGCTGCGTTCATTTCATCGATGCCATATTGATGGGAGGTTACCCAGTCCAGGTATTGTGCAAACCACTGCTTTACCTGGTTTAAGGCTTCCTGATCCATCGCAGGAGATTGCTGCATCATGTAAAGTCCCTGGGCTACTTCCATTAACTGTATCGCATCGATGATACCGATACCCCTGCCTGTTGCTCTTCCTTTAATAGCCTGCGCGTAAAGAAGGCTCGGGTTCATTTTTGTTGCCGTATCAACAAACCAGGCTTTGCAATGCTCCATCGCCTTTGTTACATACTTATCATGCCCTGTAATGCGCCATGCTGATGCCAATACGCCTACAATCCGGCTTAAGCGTATCATTGCCAGCCGATGCGCCACGAAATTATCCGGGTTGGTCATCCCGTCTTTTTGAATATAAGGACTATCCGCGTTTGCAGGATTAGGCCACCAGTAGTCGCCTTCACTGTAAAAGTCGTGTATGCCACCTGCACTTCTCGGGGAGGTTTGTGCAGTAACCGTTACAGTCTTTTCTTTAAGCGCCTTTTCTGCTTCTTTTAAAACATGATTACGCAGCTGCTTTACAGCGATATTGTAAATATCACCCGTGTTGCTTTGCTGTGCACGCAAGCCGGAGGCAGCTCCCATTAATGCTATGACAATAAACCATCTCATATTACTATTGGCCCGACATAAACCGGAATGTGATTTTGTTATATGATTGAACATTCTTATTGTGCGCCGCTTCCACAACACCTTTCAATTTCCCTTTGGAATCTTTTTCGATCTTAATATTACGCCAGTCAAAAGCGCCCTTTTCATAATCCAGGCTTTGACCGTCATCATCGTAGAGTTTGTAAGTACCTTGTTTTTGACCGTATACTCTTACTTCCAGATCTACTTTTTCTCCTTTACGGGGTGCATGCAATTTTGCTTCCATCATGGGAATAATACCACCATCTTTTACGAATACCGGGATTTTATCAAGTCCCGGTGTTACCGTTATAATTTCCCCATCTCCTGCATACGCCCCGGTATAAAAATCAAACCATTTTCCTTTGGGTAAAATAACTTTTCTTGTTTGCTGACCGGTAAATAGAGGCGCTACTAAAAGATATTCTCCCGCCATATACTGATCCTTCACTTCTTTAGTTGTCGCTTCCAGGTACGGGTTATCATCCAGGTTTCCTTTTACAGCACTCACCGCATTTACTTCAAAGCCGGGCTCCAGGCTCATACCACGAAAAACAGGAGTTCCCTCAAAACGATATTTTGCAAACTCGCTATACCAATAAGGCATCATTTGCATACGAAGCAAAGCCAACTCTTTTACCTGCTCTGCCACATCGGGATAAGACCAGGGTTTGGTGCCGCTTGACCAGGCGTTGATCATGGCCATTGGTGAAAAAATTACGGTTTGAAAGCGGCGCAGCCATTCCTCCGAAGTTTTGGAGGCACGGGCTTCCGGAGTCCATAATACGCCAATATAGCCGCTGTTGATCAGGGCCGTAATAAAATCTTCATGATTATAATAATCATTATAGATCACATAAGGGAACGAATTAGCCCCGGCATTGGAAGCTCTTACCAAACCATAGGTACGTTCATTCTTTTGCCTAAACATATCCAGGCTGTATCGCATAGCTAACACGCCATAAGTCTGCCGCATGGGCTCTCCCGTTAAGCCGCCGGGAAAACGCGCCACATCCGGCCAGAGATAATAATCATAGCCATCCACTTCATCAATCTTATAACCGCTTACACCAATGTCTACCTGGTCTTTTTTTAGCTGACCGAAAAAAATATCGCGTGCCTGCGGTATCGTAAAATCAGGCACTTCGCCCACCCAAACCGTATGAGAGCCGGTATAGGTTGACATTTGCTTATAGAACCCTGCTTCTTTTGACACATAAGGGTTAATCCATAAGTTTAAACGAATATCATTGTCGAGCATCTCCTTTACAAATTTTGCCGGCTGGGGAAAGCGCTTTTTATCCCATTCAAATGTGCCGGGGTAGGCACGGCTTTGCCATCCTGGTTCCAGGCCTACAAAATCCAGCGGGTATCCTTTGAGACGAAAAGAATCTACCTCTGCGTTTACATCATCAGCCGTATACAAAGTTTTCACCCGTTGAGTGAAACCCAGTCCCCAGCGGGGCGGCAGCACGCCACCACCATTAAATAAATTATATCTTCTTACAGCATCCAGGCTAGTAGGACCCGCAAATACATATACTTCACTACCGGCAGCCGGCACTAAAATTTCTACTGCGTCCGAATAAGGGCGCGAACTCCAGCTTTTATCTTCATTCCTGTTTTTCTCTGCAGGAGGATGCTTACTATCCTTTCTTACTGAAGTACCGGCATACACAGTTATATACCTGGCTGAATTAATAAAAATGCCATACCCTGCGCTGGATACATAAAAAGGAACCGGGGCATGCGTGCGCCCGTTATCTTTACCACCGTAATGATCCATATGTAACTGGAGAATTTTACCCCGCTGATGTACGGTTTGAAAATTTAATCCCAACCCAAACAGCTGCTCCTTCTCCTCCAGGGGAAAGCGCAGATAGGTTTTACCGTCCACTACCGAAGCAGTAATGTCCTTGATGCTTATGGGCAGGGGGCTATTCCCCATCTTTTGCAACGCTTCCGTTGCCGGAGCTGATCCTGAAGCCTTTAATAAATCGTAGGTCTCGGGTTGGCCGGCTATACCCTTCCATACTCCGGGCGCTACCTGTTGCCACTGGAGCGATTGAGCACCGGCCTTATTGAATAAAGCTACAAACAGGTATATGAAAAAAATATAATGACGCATTGTTATAGTGGTACAATGGTGTACCTTTTACCTTTTTGAGTTTTAAAATTAATGGTATACCCTGTTGTTGTATTTACATCGGGGAGTTGCTCTTTTGCATTATTACGATAACCGGGCTTCCCATACCGGGTCAGCAATTTGTTACCGGAATCACCCCCGGCTGTTGAAGAAGCAACCTCTACCACTTTTACAGGCTGCAGGGTGTGCAGGGTGCAATCCCCTCCTATTTCAGAATAAATAGTTGCACTGCTAAGCTTACTGTCTTTCCACTTTATATCTACTTTAAAATTCCCCCTGGCTTTAATGCCGCTTATTACCCCGTCTTTCCAAACAGATGGTAGCGCTGGCAGCAGGAACAAATACCCCTCATGGCTTTGCAGCAACATTTCCGTCATGCCCGCTGTTGCTCCAAAGTTCCCGTCGATCTGAAAAGGAGGATGCGCGTCGAACAGGTTCGGATAAGTACCTCCACCGCCCATGGTCTCCCGCTTCTCCCGCGGATCAATATATGCGAAGGCATCGCTTAAGATCTTATAGGCATGATCTCCGTCGCGGAGACGGGCCCACCAGTTAATTTTCCAGGCCATAGACCAGCCCGTGCTTACATCTCCCCGGAAGATCAATGATTTCTTTGCCGCCGCCGCCAGCTCCGGCGTGCTGCTCAACGTTACCTGGCTGCCAGGATATAATCCAAACAAATGTGAAAGATGCCGGTGTTTATCAGTAGGCGCATCCCAGTCTTTAAACCATTCCTGCAGCTGCCCGTATTGCCCGATATTAAAAGGATACAATTGATCCATTGCTTTTTTAAGAGTGGCTGCAAAAGCTGCATCGGTTTTTAGTACCTCAGCTGATTTAATTACGGCAGTAAACAGCTCCCTGATGATGGACATATCCATAGTGCTGGCCATGGTAAGCTGGTGCTCTTTGCCGTTGATCTTAATGGTATTTTCGGGCGAAGAGGAAGGGTTGGTAACCAGCATGCCCGATTGGGGATCTTTAACGAGCCACTGCAACAGGAACTGCGCTGCGCCTTTCATTAAAGGGTAGCCTTTTTCTCTTAAAAATTCCTCGTCGCCTGTGAAAAGATAATGTTCCCATAAATGAGTACTGAACCAGCCGGCAGCCATGGGCCAGCAACTCCACCGGGGCATAGCAGAAGGATCATTCCAGCCTTGCCCGCCCGGAGGGGAGGTCTTTGCCCAGAGGTCTGAATTATGATGAGCCGTCCAGCCTTCATTGATGCCATAGTTAACTTTGGCCGTTACCGCTCCGTTTACAGCCAGTTCTTTCATAAAATCGAACAAAGGTTGGTGGCATTCGGAAAGATTGGTATTTTCTGCCAGCCAATAATTCATTTCGGTATTAATGTTGGTGGTATAATTGCTACCCCAGGGTGGCTGCACATGATCGTTCCAGATACCCTGCAGGTTGGTAGGTCTTGATCCGGGCCTGGAAGAAGCAATCATGAGGTAGCGACCGAACTGATAATATAAGGTTTGCAGGCCAAAATCATCAGGCGTTTTGGCAAAGCGCCTCAGTCGTTCATTGGTTGGCAAATCTGCGTGGCGTGACGGACTGTTAATTTTAAAAACAACCCGGTCAAACAAATTACGATAGTCCGCAATATGGTTGTGCCGAAGCTTTTCGAAAGATATATTTTGTACCCGCTGCATATTGCTGCCTGCTTCTATACGCGGGTCTTTTCCCTCTTTGCCGGGCGACTTATCGAACCCATTGAAGCTGGTGGCATTGGTTAAATAGATCGTTACTGTATTGGCTCCTGAAATATGAAGTTGATCGCCTACAGCTTTCACTGTTGCACCGGGGGCTACTATTTTTAACTGAACCTCAAAGTTGATACCCTCGCCGTTCCAGTCGTCATACACCACCTGCTCTTTTTCATAAGCACGGTTGGCTACAAACTTCGGGGCTTTCCCGGTTAATACCAGCCCGTCCTTTCCATTTGCTGCAACCTTGTATTTCAGTTTACTGCTAAGCGCTGCCGAAATGTTGATGGCTTTGCTCTTATCGGCGCTGAGGCGTACTACCAGTGCTTTATCGGGATGACTTACAAAAGCTTCCCGGGTATAGCTTACTCCATTCAAAGTATACTTTACCGTAGCAGTTGCTGTATTAAGATTCAAATCGCGGTAATAAGCCGAAGCTGTTGTATCCGGACCCAGTGTTCTCAGCCACAGATCAGCCATAGGAAGATAACGGGCCGAATAAGGTCCATGCATTTTTTTCCAGACATTGGTGGCGCTATCATATAAACCTGCAAAAATGAGCCGGCGCACCTCAGCCAATATTGCCGGACCACCAGGAGTATTGCCCGGGTTGGGCGCTCCTGACCAAAGTGTATTATCATTCAGTTGCAGACGCTCGGTGCCCACTCCGCCAAATATCATAGCGCCTGTTTTACCATTACCTAAAGGAAGCGCTTCTTCCCAAATGGATGCAGGCTGGTTGTACCAGAGCTTTAAATCTTCTCCGGGCGACAATACCTGCGCCTTAACAAGCACTACGGTTAATAATCCTGTAATTAAAAGTAATCTCTTATGCATCGTTATAAATTAATAAAAGCAACCGGAAGCTGATCCACTTTAGCGCTGGCTACCGATCGTCCGCCGTTTGTTCGCATCCGGATTGTAGCACGTCCATTATATAATTGTACGAGCCTGGATCCTCCCGATGTACCCAGGTTGTCTATTAAAGTCCCATCACCCGTCAAACCGAAACGGATCCAGTTCACTGCATCCAGGCATTGAACATTATTGCTATCGTATAATTTAGCTTCAAGCGTAATAATACCGTTTTCCTCCCTGATCTTTTTTAGCGAGACCTGCGCGGGTTGAGCCCATTTCTCGGTCTGGTACTCAAAACGTATCGTATCGCTCACCACTGTTTTTCCTTTACGGGCCATTACATGAACATTATAGCTACCCTTTTTTAAAGGCAGGTTCCAACGCAGGCCTGCCGCCGGAAAATCCTGGCTGTTTCTTTTTTTAATACCATACGATTTACCGTTTACAAACAGTTCTGCTTCGTCACAATTGGAGTACACTTTGATCATTTTTTCTTCATTCTCGTTACCCCAGCGCACCGGCCATGAATGCCCGTAAATATGAACCATAGGTTGACTGGCCCAGTAGGATTGAAATACATAGTAAGCTTCTTTTTTAGTAAGATCTCTTTCAACTACGCCTTTCTGGTTCATGTAGGGAACCGGGTTTTCGGGTCGAACGGGTGTTGAGAAATCCTTAAAAGGCCATTGAGCCGTACCGGTTAACCAGGGCATGGTTTCCTGCTCCTTTAAATGCCAGTCTACCAGGTTGCATATATAGGTCTCGCTCCAATCGCCATCTTTGGAAGCCCTGGCTGCACCACCATACAGGGAGGCATCGCCGGCTCTTTCATCGGCTGTGCCGGTTGTTTTAATATTTTGCAAAGCCTTATCAGGGTTTTCTGAATGTCTTCCTGCATGGCTGTCGCCGCCCCACTCTACGTGAAGAAAATGATCTACCTTATCAAATTCAGCTTTTGAAACCTCTTTGTATTCGGTATAAATGCCGCGGTACCAACCAGCCCAGATCGACGGTGAATAAACATCTACAATATCTTTACAAAAATCGCAGCGCCGGATAGCGGTCTTTCTTGTAGGGTCTAACTGATGAGACAAGTCGTGCAGTTCTTTCATATAAGCCCGTATCTTTTGCTGATCAAACTCCGGGAAATCGTTAGGCCAGTCATTCTCATTTCCTAATCCCCAGATAATTACTGAAGGATGATTATAATGCTGCCGGATCATATTACGCAACATGCGTTTGCCCTGCTCCTGGTACACCGGACCGCCGAGACCTCCACGACACCATGGAATTTCTTCCCATACCAAAATGCCCAGGCTATCACAAAGATCCAGGATCACCCGCGATTGCTGATAGTGCCCAAGACGGATAAAGTTCACGCCCATTTGCTTCATGGCAACCATCTCTTCGCGCATTTGATCTGCTGTCATTGCAGCCGCTACCCCTGCATGGTCTTCATGCCGGTGCGTGCCTCTCAACAACAATCTTTTGCCATTCAACAAAAATGGGCCTTTTTTTACAAACTCAAAGCTTCGGAAACCAATACGGGTTTGCGTTGTTTGAGTTACGGCGCCGGATGTAACCGTGGCTTCCAGCGTATACAATACCGGCTTATCGGTGCTCCAAAGCCCGGGATTTTTAACCACCAGATCTCCTGCATCGATATCACCATCCAACTGCTGCACCTGCTTTTCTATCTTTTGAACTTCCCGGCCCAGCGGATCTTTTAATTTTATCGACAGCTGCGCTATGGCCGAATGGCCGGGATTTTCCAGGCCTACCTTTACATTTACGGTCGCGGACTTATGATCCCCGGCAACTACCGGAGTGGCATATATATCACTGATATAGAGTGATGGCTGATAAACAAGGTTTACATAACGATAGAGACCTCCATATAAATTAAAGTCAGAAAGATCGGAAGGCATCATCTCCAGGTCGCGGGAATTATCACAACGGACAGACAGCGGTACTTTACCTTTAAATTCACGAACTAATTTTTCATCTTTTAAGAACAATGCCACAGCCTCTGTTATATCCACACTCCATTCATCATAACCACCTACATGCTCGCCTACTTTGGTAGTATATACGTATACCTGGGTCTTTTGTCCGGCGCCTTCGAAATGCAATAAAGTTCTTCCCCCTTCGTAAGGATTCTTTATATCCAGCTGTGTTTTATACCACATTGGTCCCTGGTAATAATTCACATCCGGATCTACCGCATCCTTATCGTTGGCACAATGAGGCAGGTTTACCCTGGTCCACAGCGGCACTGATTCGGGGCTACCTTCTTTCCCCGGTCGTACCGCCTCCCATATACCTCCGAGATCTTCTTTTAAAAAAAGCCATCCCTGGTTAATGCGAACAGACTGCTGGGCTTTTACAGGTTGATACCCTGCCAATAATATCATTAAAACAACACCTATTACACGCATCGCACGGTTCATTTCAAAATTTAATGTTTAAATAATTACGTTTCTTAGTTCATTATTGCAGTATTGTTCCGTCATTGTTAATATAAACGCTTTTTAAAACGATAGTAGTACCCGTAGTACCTGACCTGGCAGGAAAAGTAACGCGAAATTCTTTAGCTACCGGATCTGCAAAGCCAGGGTACTGTGACTTAGCCTTTGCCAGCCAATCTTTAATAGCATTGCTGGTAAACCATAATGTACCGTCTACATGGGCCGAAAATATATTATCCTTATCTACCGAGAAAGTAAAGTTTTTCAGCTGGTTTGCTGCCATTGAAAACAAAGCGCTTCTGCCGGCAACGGGTTCTATCAGGGTACCGGGCAGCGGAAAGGTGTTACCGGGCGCGCTCCATTGTGAATTATTGGTTGCAGGTACAAATGTTTCAAAACGGATCTGGTAATTATTGGTAGTAGCAGGATTAGCAGTGGGTAGAAACTCCCAGCGGATCTCCCTTATATACGGTATGGTGACATTTGCAGGCTGCGCAAAGTATAAGCTGATGAAAGTGTTCTGTCCCGCTCTGTAAAAGGTATTCCAACCCATTTTTGTCCGGATAGAAAACGGGATCTTTAATTCAGAAAGATTCAATGACCTTCGGATATTAGGTGTACTGGTGGAACTGGCAGTAATTTCGGCTGTTGACGAAGCTGCATCCGTATTATTTTTAAGTACGTTGGATGTATTGCTGGTTGACCAGCCATTTCCATTGAAGGTATAGGCGCTTTGAAATTCATCAAAATAATATCTTGTTACCTTCATCAAAGTGGAGCGTGAAGAATTGCTACCTCCGTTTTTTGCTTTTGCCGTAATTGTGTATTCGCCCGGCTGAGACGGCGCTATCCATAAGTTCTCGAAAAGATTTTGCGTTCGAAAACCGTCGAAGCTGCCACCTGTGGCCGACCATTCATACCCTATTCCGTTTTTATCTCCGGAGGTAGCCGCCCAAACAGGCACTTTTTCTCCGAAATAAAATTCTTCGCCCGATTTACTCAGCGATTCGATCTGAATACCTGCATCTTTTTTACACGAAATAAGCAGCACTAAGCAAATCGTTACAAACCAGCAGTTGATACTTTTATTCATAAAACAGCTTTTTATCAGACTTAGTTATTTTTAATTGCCTGGCGGGTAGGTTGAAATAACCAGCGCGCCATAACATGTACCACACCATTTGTTGCATGAAGATCGGGCGTACGTGGCGCGATATTAACCCAGTTAGCGGCTATATTTGTTGACTTATATACGGTTGGTACTCCAACATAATTATTGATACGGAGATTGGCCTCCCTCACGTTTTCCAGGTACAGGTACACTTTTGCCGAATCGTTACTGGCACTGTAAGCAAAGGTTTCTACCCAGCGTGGTTTTGAATTAAGGGTTGAGTAAGTTTGTATTCCTTTAATAACATGGTAACGCAGTAAATTAGCAATAGTATCCCGGCTGTATTGCGACCAGTCGGAGCCACGCATCGTGATCGTGTTGCCGGGATTAGCAGGATCGGGCCCCAAAACAGTATTGATCACCCAATAACTGTTTCCATCTTCCAGATTGGTTAAGGCGTTATTATGCAGCAACAAAAATGTATTACCGCTGGAAGAATATAGTTCCTTTACATCTTTAAATTTCGGGTCCTGATCTACATATTCTATTGCAGCCAACATCCCGGAAAACGCATCGGGGCGGGATTTCATAAAATCCATCACGTTCATGTTAAGCTCTGTATTGTAAAATGACTTTTCGTAATCATACCCTTGCTGTAACTTGCTGCAGCCTGTACAAAGTATAATAGCTGATATCATTACTGCAATGCATTCATTTAAATAACGCATGATATATAAGTTTGAAATATTAACTAATGATTTATTCGTCGTAAGGCGGGTTCTGATCTCCGAGTAATTTTCTGTTGGCATTAAAAGCGGCCGAATTTATCGGGAACAAAACACGCCCCATATTGATCCCCGCAAACTGGATTCCCCCGGTGGTTGTACTTAAAATAGGATTCATAATTGTTTTCAGATAACCGTAACCGTTATCCGAATAATCGTATATCTTTCCAATGCGGCACAGGTCGAACCATCGTTTTCCTTCTCCCAACAACTCGAGCTGCCGTTCATTAAGGATGGTGTTCTCGATGCCTGCAGTTAAATCATCCGTATAGTCGGAAAGCTTTGCCGTAACCGTATAGCCCACACGCTTACGGATATTATTGACGATATCCAATGCCTCCTGGTATTTGCCCGTATGAGCTAATGCCTCGGCTCTCAGGAGCATTACGTCAGCAAATCGGTAAATAGGTATGGCGGCACTGCAATCGGTATTACCCTGAAAAGTAAAGCCGGTGCCTTGGGGAGCATTTGCCTTCCAGGGCGAATATTTTCCTAGCTGCACAACGGCCGCATCGTACAATTCTTCGGTGTTATAAGCCAGTGTATCGAACACCGCCCAAAAACGCCCGTCCATCGGCTTCTGTGTTGTCGGGTCAACCCGTTCTTTAAACCGCTGCCAGATAAATGTTCTTGGCTCATACTGGTTGGTATTAGAAGCTGATCCTACTTTGGAGCAAACACCCACGCCGCCGCCTCTTTCTGCTACCGACCAGAACAGGTTAAAGATGGCTTCGTTTGAATTGGCCGGATCCAGGAATATGCTTTTCCATTCAGAAATATTGTTAACATACTGGCATTTGCTTTCCGTGATGCAATTCTGTGATGCAGTTATAGCACGGGAATAATCCTGAAACCACATCGCTACATCTGTTTGCAGCGCATACACCGCGGCTTTCTGCAGGTAAAATCTTTGTGTGGTAGTGCTTCCGATCAACAAAATCGACGAGTCAATATCACTTTCTATTCTTTTGCGCACCTGGTCAACCGGCGACCTGGCTACCTGGGTTTCCTGATCCAGGCTTTCTATAGGCGAGGTCAGCAAGGGCAGCTTTCCCCATACCCTGAGGCCGTAAAAATACATCAGCGCCCTCAGGCCATAACACTGCCCCAGATAGTCCCTGTACTTTGCAGCACCTCCGTCGGCGTTCGACTCGATCATTTGGGGGAAATATTTGATGCCATAATTGCATAACGAAATGGTGGTATACAAATTGGTCCAGTTCGTAATTCCGTTAATATCCGCATCATTACCCGAGAGGGTATTGGATATCATTGTTTGTTGCGCATTACCTGTTCCTCCAACGCGAACATTATCTGAACGCACTTCGCCCCAATCGAAAAAAGCGCTGCTCAGTGTTGATTGCATTTGGTTGTAAATACCGGCCATCCAGGTATTGGCATCGTTCTGGTCCTGCCAGAACCTGTTGGGAGAAACTGTTGAAATGGGATCCTGGGTCAAAAACTTTTTACAACCGGGAAGTACAACTCCTATGCTGAGCAGAAGAGCTGCAAACGTTAATATTTTTACTTGTTTCATAAGACAGACTTTATTAAAATGTTACATTTAATCCTAAACCGTATTCCCTCTTGTGCGGGTATCGCCCGGCATCGTTTCCGGGCTTCAGAACGCTGACCTGTGAAACTTCAGGATCAAACCCTTTGTATTCGGTCCAGGTAAGCAGGTTATTTCCATATATATATACCACCAGGTTCTGAGAAGCCACTTTCTTTCTTAGCCTTGCAGGCAGGGAATAGCTCAGGCGGGTACTTTGGAGTCGCACAAACGAACCGTTTTCAAGATACTGGCTACCGCCCCTGCGCATGTTATCAGCAGCTTTATCTCCTCCGATATAAGAATCGGTAATCTGCCCGGGGTATTTCCACATATTTAAGATAAAATAAGCATCCGGCGTAGTATTGTTATTAGAGAAAGAAGCCAGGTTCCTGCGGTTCTCGTTGTAAATTTTATTACCGAAATTTCCGTATAAATTAAATGAAAGCGCAAACGCTTTGTAACTAATGCTATTTGCCCATCCTAAGCTCCACCTGGGCTGCCCGTGACCTAAAAACTGCCTGTCTTCGTTACCAATATTATTATAAACCCCGTTGGCATCAGGAAGGTTCTCCCATATCACATCGCCTCCTTTAGAAACTACTCCGTTGGCTGTCAATTGTTTTACAACACCTGTATAAGGTGTGCCATCAGGAAGCGTATATCCCAGAAATACCGGCTGATTATTTTTTTGAATAATCACATTACCATTTCCATCCTTTTGAAACTGCGGGATCAGCCTTGTTTTATAATCTTCCGTATAAGCATTAGACTGGTCGTATTGATAAATACCCAGGTATTTATACCCAAAAAAATTGCCGGCTTCCTTGCCTTGTTGCACGCTCCAGATATCATCAATATAATCAACCGGGAGCTCGGTTATCTTATTGCGAACATTAGACCAGTTTACCGTAGTTTGCCAGCTGAAATTCTTCTGCCTGATGGGAAAACCTGATACCATCAGCTCCAACCCACGGTTTTCGATGGCGCCTGCATTTACACGGGCACGGCTGGGAAACCCGATTTCAAAAGGTAATGGGCTGTCATATAAAAGATCGGATGTTTCTTTGATGTAGTAGTCACCCGTAAAGCTCAGGCGCCCGCCCCATAAAGTCAGATCCAGACCAATATTTTTTTGCGTGGTAGATTCCCATTTCAAAAAAGGATTTCCCATTCTTGTGTTGGTACGCACACCGCTCACCCCGTTATAAAAATATCCGCCGAATATATATTGTTGCGCGGCATCATATTCCCCGATGCGCGAGTTGCCTGTAGCCCCGTAGCTTGCACGTAATTTCGCATCGGTAACCACTCCTTTCAGAGAAGACATAAACTGCTCGTCGCTTAATCTCCAACCTACGGACACTGAAGGAAAATTACCCCAGCGATTGGCGGCGCCAAAAACAGAAGAGCCATCTCTCCGGAAGTTTACATTCAATAAATAGCGTCCCCTGTAATCATAACTCAATCTTCCTACAAAGCCGGCCAGCGATGATTGTATAGCAGTAGAGTAAACATTAGTGAGATCGTATAAGCCCGCCGCATTCAGCGTTTCCACCGCTTCGGTCACAAACAAGGTTCCCCTGATATTCACTTCCTCTTCCCTTCTTCTCTCAATATTCATACCTACCATTGCACTAAGGTTGTGAGCAGCTCCAAAGGTATGTTTGTAATTAGCTAACGCATTTCCCTGTAGCCGGATCGGAAGCGTTACATTGTCGCGGCCCACACTGATGGGTGGATTACCATTAGACAGCAACTTCGAAGTAAACTCATTAGAGCGCTCTAGCTGAACATCAGCAGACGCATCTGCATGCAGGGTTAGCCCCGTTGCAACTGTCAGGTCAAACGTCTGGTAAATAACACCCTTATAAACCTGGGTAATATCTTTGCGCAGATATGCCTCCGCCAGCGGGTTTCTTCGTCCGCCGTTAAAATAAATATATTCGCCGTCCGGAAGGTAGAGCGCCATGCCGGGCGGGCGCTGAAGCGCCTGCTGAAGCATATTTCCTTCATTGATATCGTTTTTATTCTGATAAGAAAAATTAACCCTGGTTGCCATTGAGAAATTCTTAGATGGCTTATAGTCTATATTGGTACGGAATGAAAAGCGTTTATTATAGCTTGTTATCATAATACCTGTTTCATCGAGATACTGCAAGCTGCTGAAATAGCTAAGTGTTTTATTTCCTCCCATTATACCCAGGTCGAACTGATTGCGAACGGCGGTTTGCGTCATTAAAGCCTGGTAGTCATTGTCAGAATTTTTTGAAAAAGCCGTTGAATCGTCTGGCTTGGGATCCAAACCCAGATTTGTTCTGCGGTCAAACATCTGGCGTTGCAGCCTGTTGGCCTGCGATATGCGGTTAGACAGCTTGTTGTAGCTACGCAGGTAACCTACCGTTATTCTCGGTTTTTCCGAAGTGCCTTTCTTGGTTGTAATAATAATTACCCCATTTGCCGACCTCGACCCGTAAATGGCAGCAGATGCGGCATCTTTTAAGATCTCTATCGATTGTACATCATTGGGATTGATATTATTGATATCGTCCATAGGTGCGCCATCCACTATATACAAAGGGCTTACGCCGGCATCTGAAAGTGTGGAAAGCCCCCTGATGGTAATGGACGATGATGAACCGGGCGCCCCGGAATTAGACATCACCCGAACTCCCGGAGCGGCTCCCTGGATCGCATCAAAGATGGTAACCGGCTGTTTTTCTTCTATTGTTTTGGCATTGATCGAACTTATTGCACCGGTAACATCTCTTTTTCTCTGGGTGCCGTACCCTACCACTACAATCTCATCCAGATCGCTTAGTGATTGTTTCAGCACAATATGGATCTCCCGCTCCTTACCTACTGTTTTTTCCTGATCGGTAAAACCAACAGCTGAAAAAACAAGAATGCTTTGTTCCCCGGGTACCTGCAGAATAAAATGGCCTGAAGAATCGGAGCTGGTACCGCTGTTAGCTCCTTTAACCATTACAGTTGCCCTGTTCACAGGCTTCCCGGCTTCATCCATTACAAACCCGGTCACTCTTATGTTCTGCGCGTTAAGGCCGCCGAAAGTACAGAGGGCAATAAGGGTAAATAAAAGCAGTTTTGAAAAGGTTCTCCTTTTTGATCTTAAATAATACTCCATAAAAGGCTTTTTAAAAAAGTACAATCGTTTCGTTAGTAGGTGCAAGTAAAGCCGTTTTTCAGGCAAAATGGGCCGGTATATTACCCATTTATTGAGCTATTTTAACCTTGATATATTCATCCAGTTAGTTATGGTGTATATTTCGCTTACTAATCGAATTCACACTAACAATAACTCCAAAATCAGAATGAAACCACATTTGCTAAAAATCGCTCCACCCCCCGGTACTTCTTTTGAAGTCAGGCGCGATCTTTTTCCAATTAACAGGCGCTGGCATTGCCATGAAGAAATAGAGCTGATATATATTGCTAAAGGAACGGGTATGTTGCTGATCGGCGACCATGTAAGACTTTTCACCGCCGGAACAATTTGCCTGATCGGCCCTCATGTACCGCATTACTGGCGTTTCGACGACAGGTATCATGAAGCCGGTATTGAAGAAAGTATTAACGTCATTGCGATCCATTTCCTGGAATCTTTCTGGGGGCAAAAGTTTTTGAAGCTGCCTGAGAATACCGATATCAGGCTGCTTTTGGAAAACGCCAAAAGGGGTATCCTCATTGATGCAATGAATGATATGCTGATACACTCTTTTGAAAACGTATTAAATACCGACAGGCCTTATCGCATTATTGCCTTATTAACCCTTCTTACGAAAATAGCCGGCTGGCAAAACCAGGTTTACCTGTCTTCAGCCGACATCCAATTAAATGTTGGAGCTACGGAAGAAGAACGGATCAACGAAGTATACGAGTATACGATAAAAAATTTCAGGAAGAAAATACAACTGGATGAAATTGCAAAAATCGCAGGCGTTCGCCCCAACTCCTTTTGCCGTTTTTTTAAACTGAGAACAAGAAAAACCTATACGCAGTTTATAGCCGAACTACGAATTGCGCATGTTTGTAAATTACTGATAAAAACCGACAGCCCGATTAAGAAGATTTGCTACGACAGCGGTTTCTACAATTTCACGTCTTTTCATAAATGTTTCAAACAGGTCACCGGCATGAGTCCCCTTCTTTATCAGAAAAAATATAAACCCCTGTCGGGATAGGTTATTAAAATAAACCCAGAACTTATTATATCATCACTTCAATCTACGATTTTGAAAATGAAATCATTTTTCCTAACCCTTTTTGTCAGCACAGCTTGTGTACCGGCAATAGTATCAGCTCAGGAAGCCTTGCCGTTTTCGCGCTACATAAGCAGGCAAAGTAATGATACCATTTACCTGGTAACAGGCACTACTTATCTATTTGATGTAGACACCCCGGAAAATGAAGGTCTAAAATCCACTACGCCAACTGTTAAAGATTTACTTTCAGACCTTTCCCGCAACTTACTAATTGGCTCCATACTAACTCCAGGCGGCTTAACCAAAAAAGACGGTACGATTGTTTCCGGAGATCAGTTACTGGTTCATTCCAAAGACGGGATGGTAAAAAAATACCTTATCGCTTTGCGCCGGGAGGCGCTTAAAGGAATGCTGCATGTTGAACACGCGCAGCGAACCTTTGATACCAAAGAAGATCTGGTCATTAATTATACCACAGGTCAAAGAAGTCCTAATACAAAAATTGTAATAACGTTACCCCGGGGGCTTACAACAGGTACCGGTAATATCTTCGTCAATATTATCGGTCGCGGAGAAGTACTGCTTCAGCAGCTGGAGCAGCAGTATATTGGAAGAACCGGCAGCGGTTATCCTTTCACCAAAACAGGATCCGCGCAAATTTCAAAAGATGGAAGGCAAATTACTTTAACAGGGCTCGACCTTCGTCCATCAAACGGGGTGGACATCCAAATAAGAATACGGGAAGCGAAGTTTACCCAGGCCGGTGCTCATGAATTCAAGGCTTATTATATCACCCGTGAACCGGAAATACTCACAAGCACTGAATCAGCTGCGAAAGTGATGGTAACCCAAACTATTTCAGATTTACAACGGATTGCCGATTCATCCCTGTTCTATGCAGACCGTTCTGAGCGGTACAGATACACCACTTTAAAATGGCCGCGGATGTCTGCTTCCGCAATCGTCATTCAACAATCTACCGACAACGGGAAAAGCTGGACGGCCTCCAATGCCCGTATTGATAGGGCCAATGGTACGGCCAGACTTAAAGATCTGCAGCCCGGAAAACTTCATTGGTTCAGGATGCTGGTTTCCGGCGGCAAACATCGGGGTTTTTCCAACACCGTATCCTTTTTTTCCGGGAAAATAGATATAAAGCAATTCGGCGTTTCGGGTAAAGGAGACTCCGATGATACTGAAAAAATAAACGCAGCTATTGACTCTATATACCGTTTAGGCGGCGGAACAATTTTATTTACCCCGGGCGTATATAACGTAAGAACCGTACACCTGAAAAGTAATGTTTGGCTATACCTGGAAAAAGGTGCTACCATTCAGGCTTTGAAAGGAGGTGATGCGCCCGAGCTCACCTGGTTCAGCAGCAGGAAATACAGGTCGGGTCTATCACCAACTGATATGGGCCCCTATCTGAATCCGGAAAACTGGTTAACAAAACAAGATGTGGGGCATACCTATTTTCGCAACGCCATGTTTACCGCCGAGAGACAGGATAATATAAAAATTATTGGCAATGGCTACATTACCGGCAATGGTAACCTGGTAACCAGCGATAAAGTAATGGATAATGCTCCTGATAACCAGAGCGATAAAATGTTCTCCTTGAAGCTATGCAGCCGTATTGAGATAGGCGGTATTTACCGCAAAGAAGATCTTTGGTACGATAGCACCGCTGATGCTCCCTACTATGTAACCCATGATAAAAGCCGGGATTTCAACACCGACAACATGCTCCAAATTGACCGGGCCGGACATTTTGTATTACTGGCTACCGGAACAGACCAGATTAACGTGCATGATACCTATTTTGCAAAAAACAATAGCTCGAGCGCAAGGGATATTTATGACTTTATGGGATGCAATGATGTTTACGTGCGTAATATTTATTCAAGGGTAAGTTCAGACGATATAGTAAAACCTGGCTCCGATTGCTCGCTGGGATTTACCCGACCCGCAAAAAATTATAAAGTACGCAATATTATAGGCGATACCAATTGCAATCTTTTTCAAATCGGGTCTGAAACAGCTGATGACATTACCAATATTTGTGTTGACAATATTTATGTTTTGGGCGCCAATAAAGCCGGGTTTTCGATTTCTACAAATGATGGAGGTTTGGTTAAAGATATTCACCTAAACTGCGGCGAAACCGGGCCTGTACATAGCCGTTCAAAGATGTTACGCACGCACACGCCTTTTTTTATTTCTATTTCTAATCGAGGGAGGGTGTTAGGAGCTAAAGCCCAATTATTTAAATTCACAGAAAATGGTGCCACCCGAAATGAATTGCTGGTTACTAATGTGAATATCGGAAGGGTGGAAAACATCATGCTGAATGGCATAGATATTTCGGAGGTATATGCAGGCAGTTCCTATGGTAAAGCCAGTAAGAGATGGCAGGAATTTGACGGAAGCCAACGCATCGCAACACCTATCATTGCCGGGTACGCATTGCCCGCCAGCCATAACGTGGAGGGAGGGCTCAACTTTCAGCTGCCTAATGGCATCCACACGGGATATATCACCAATATCAGGTTTAATGATATACACCTGCTTGTTAAAGGAGGTCATCCGGCAGCCGATACGGCAGCCAATCCGCCCGAATTAGGTGTTGGACAATATAATGCTTCTAACCTGAAAATACAGCCATCATGGGGAATGTGGGCCAGGCACGTTAAAGATCTGGCTATTACGAACTCCACATTTGATTATGAGCAACCAGACCATCGTTACTGGCTGTTTTTAAATGATACTAAAAACGTGTACCTGTCGAATAACCGGGTAGCCGGTGCCGGAACTATTGGTCAAAAAGAAACAACCGGATTAAAAACAGACTAAATTCGCCAGGTGTATCAATATCCTTAAGTTAGATCTTAATCAAAATGATACGTAAGATTCGGTCTTCACAACAAAACGCCTCCGAGGGGCGTTTTGTTGGTATAAACCGGATATAAGAAATGAACGCAACAATTTGTCCTATTACCGGCTGTAACGCCCAAGTTTAATTTCCTTTTAACGCTAATTGCCTTGCCTTCAGCTGGGCCCGGTACAAGGAAGCAGGTTGTAACCCATTTTGCCCCTGTCCTTCCCATTCACCATCGGGCCGGCCTTCCAGCCTTCCCGGCACTTTTTTTCCTTTAACGCCGATAGCATAATTTTTCCCCGAAACCCATGGGCTTTCTACAACAACGGTTCCTGCAGTGCAGTTCCAGAAAATCTGGTTTACTCCAGGCCATCCGTGACCCGACCCCCAGTTGCCACGGTCTCTTACATTCATTTCCCCCGTTGTTTCAATATTATCGTATAAAGTACCCATAGTCCAGCGATGATGAGGTCCTATATCAGCATAGGTACTACTCGCTTTGCAGTTATAAAACACATTAGGGCCGCAAACTTTGGCGCCTGTCACATAATCATGCCTGCCATCTTTTGACACACAATTCACAAAGAGGTTTTGCTGCCCGTCGTTATTAAAGGAATAACGGCGGCCGCCTGTTATTACTGATTTGTGATCAGTGCACGTACAGTTAAGCACCGAAATATTTTTTGTAAGCCGTCCCAGATTAACACATGAAAAAGCAAAGTAACGGGCATTTATATTTCTTATCCAGCTGTTTTCTGCTTTATCAACAGATATGGCATCCCAGGAATGGTTTTCCGAGGTATCGGCGGTATATGCCGATTCGCAATCTATATTTTCTACACCTACATTCTGTATCCGCCCTTTAAAGTCGTACCTGTAAACAAATGCCGAACAGTATTTAGCATCTATTTCCATTACTACCGGGTTATCAATAATAATATTGTTGCCCCTTACGGCAATTATTTCCCGCTGGAACTGGAAGCTGTAGTCTTTTGCCTGCCATTGCAGCGTACCAGGCCTTTCTACAATACGGTTCATTTTTAAATCGTCTATCCATTGCGGTGTTGAGTTCCATTCCAGAATAATACGATCGCCTTTTTTAAAACCGGAAGCCGATACTACAGGTATTGAAAAACTGCCAACCGGCACATATTCGGCCCTGACACCGGTTCTCGTACCTTTTATTTCTTTAACGCTGCCCTCACCCAGCACCTTTATAAGGGGGCGCCTCTCAGTACCTGCTGCAATAAAAGTAGTTCCCACTCCCTCTCCTCTTAATACGATACCACTGGCATGAATTCTTATCTGGTCCTTGATGATATACTTTCCCTTTTTTATAAGCACTGCCCCGCGAAAACCGGACCCATTTAAAGGTTGGGCAGACAAATCGTCAATAGCCTGCTGTATTTGGCTTTCTGCCTGCAAACCAGGTTCAACTGTTCTTACAGCAGGTATATCAGGAATAGGCACATTGCCTGTACCGTAACCTACCCGGCTAAAATCGGGTAATATATTTCCTTTTGAGTCCGGCTTATATATTAAACGGCCGTCTGCTTTTATTGTTACGAATTTCGATTGCCACTCATTCCAGGTAAAAGAAGCAACTACAAGAGCCAAAAAAATGATGAACAAACGCATACACATTGATTTACCATAATATTCCAAAAAAAATTTCATGAATTGATATAAGCGGGTAAAATAACTTACAGCTTGGATAACTGAGCTAACTGTGGCTTAGGGGCCTTAGCAATACCAATGCAAGTTACTATAAATGAAAGATAAAAATGTATTGTAGTCAACCGAAAAAGAACTCGCCCTACAGCACCCCCATCTATCAGGATGGGGTTCTTTTTACCTTTGGCTTCAATCGCCTGGCTGCTTTTAAAATATATTTTTCGAGCAAATTAAAGACCAGGCCGACCATTACGAATATGGACGCGCCAATTTTCCAGAAAGGCAACGGCTCATTTAATATAAGAGCGGCGCTTACAAAACCTATAACCGGGATCAAAAGCGTAAACGGTACCACCGCAGCAGTTGCATAGGAGTTGAGCAGATATCCCCAAATGCCATACCCCACATGGGTAGATAGATAAACAATATAAAGGATAGCCAAAACAGTAGGCAGCGATATATTTTGAAGAGAGCTTACTATCCGTTCGGGCCCCTCTATAAAAAATGACAAGCCCACCATAAAAGGAAAAGCCACCAGATTGCCCCATACCACCAGCGAAAGCGGCGATTCCGCGTCCACCTTCTTGGAAAACATATTGCCGGCCGACCAGGAGAGAGCGGCCAGAACCGTAAGCACGAGACCAATAAGAGAAGCGCTATCACCCATATGAAAAGCAACAATGCCTATACCTGCAAAGGATATCAGTGAGCCGCATATCTTCCAGATACCGGGCTTATCAGCAAAAAAGAAAGCAGCCAAACCCATGGAAAAAAATACCTGTACCTGCAGCACCAGTGAAGCAAGGCCGGTTGATAAGCCCATATAAATACCGCTAAACAGTAACCCAAATTGCATCACGAAGGTAAAAATGCCATAACCAACGATATACTTTACGGGAGCTTTGGGCCGCGGCAGTATAAAAACCCAGGGCAAGGCAGCCAAACCAAACCGAACCGCACATAACAACAAGGGAGGAAAGCCATTCAAACCGTAATGGATAGCAATAAAATTAAGGCCCCATATCAACACTGTAAACAGCGCCAGAAACAGGTGTTTCGTTGATAAGTTCAATGCATTTCCCATATCTTACTAAACTACTTTCAATAGTAACCTGCAAATTTCAAGATCTGAATCGAAAAAACACAGATACAGTTCAGGGTATTTTTACGGATACAGATGGCAACTGTTCAGCAGAAACTGCTTCCTGTTATCATTCTATACTAAGTTCCCGCCCAATAGCAATGCCCCTATCTTTTACAAAACCGGATCCTGCTTTATCCCTAATTCTGTTCCGGCGCCCCATTGACAGCAGCCGCAGTGGTCGCAGCGGTAGTTAGCTACATTGATTCCATCACGTCATTATCACTAAAATTTCACTTTCTTTGCAACATACCAACCAGTACTTTTATGAAAAAAGCACAAGCTACCCGGTTAAATATTCTGCAGAAAGCTTTTGAACTGATTTACGCAAAAGGCTACCAATCCACCAGTATCGACGAAATTATCGCTACTACACAGGTAACCAAAGGTGCCTTCTTTTACCATTTTAAGAACAAGGACGAAATGGGGCTGGCCATTATTGAGGAAATATTAAAACCCACACTTAACGGAAGTTTCATTGAGCCTTTGGAGAAATATGAAAATCCGTTACAGTCTATTTACGAATTGATGCATTATCTTTTAATAAAAGACAAATTTCTCAAACCCGAATATGGATGCCCGGCCGCCAATTTCACCCATGAAATGACACCCTGGAATATTAGCTTCAGTAAAGTGCTGAACGAGCTTACCGGGCTATGGATGAACGTAATGATTAAGGCTATAGAAAAAGGAAAGAAACAAGGATTTGTGAAAAAAGATGTAAGCGCCAAACAGGTAACCTTATTCGTAGTATCGGGGTATTGGGGTATCCGTAACCTTGGTAAACTCGGCAATAAAACTTATTACACCAGCTACCTAAAAGAGCTAAAAACATATCTGGATACATTAAAAGAAGCTTCATCTTAAAAAAAACATACTAATTAGTATGTTTTTTTTTTATTTTTGCATCGTTAAACAAAAAACGATGTTCCAGGTATTATTATTCTTACACTCCCTGTTCAGGTGGCTGGTGCTCGTAAGCCTCGTTTATAGTATTTACAGGGCTTACCGGGGCTATATCCAAAAACGGTCATTTAGTAAAACAGATAATGCTCTTCGTCATTGGACAGCTACCATTGCTCATATCCAGTTAATGATAGGGATGGTACTTTATTTTAAAAGCCCATTAATACAACACTTCTGGACGCATTCCGGCAAAGTTTCCGACGTTAAAGAAGTAACCTTCTTCAGCCTGGTACATATAGTATTGATGCTTATATCAATCGTTATCATAACCATTGGCTCAGCCCTTGCCAAAAGAAAGCAGGAAGACAGCGCTGTTTTTAAAACGATGCTGGCGTGGTACCTGCCGGCCCTGATCCTTATTATTATCGCCATCCCCTGGCCTTTTTCTCCATTAGCCAGCAGGCCCTATTTCAGATAAAAATGAAACATCTACTTCAAACAAAAGTTGGCCGGTTACGCATTATCGGCTTCCTGGAAGGCATTTCTCTTTTAGCCCTGATCTGTATTGCCATGCCCCTCAAGTACTGCTTTAATTATCCCCCGGCAGTTCAAGCCCTGGGGCCCGTTCACGGAGCATTGTTCGTACTCTTCATTTTTAACACGCTTAGCGTGGGTGTTGAGCAAAAATGGAAATTTGCTGCTACTACCTGGAAAGTGCTGGTTGCATGTATGATACCTTTCGGAACATTTTATATAGACAAAAAGATCCTGAAACCCATTAACTCCTGACATGAAAACAGTATTAATTCTGATTGTAGTTAGTGTTCTTCTTTACGCAGGGTATCGCATCTACAGATCAGTTCATCTCTCCAAAGAACTACAATCAAAAATTGCGGACAACCCCATTATACTGGATGTAAGAACCGAAAAGGAATATGCGGCAGGGCATATCAAAGGAGCCGTGAATATTTCCCTGGGAACGATAAGAGAGCGCTACAAAGAGCTCGATCCGCAGAAAAGCTATATTATCTATTGTTCTCATGGATTAAGGAGCGTTAAGGCTACCACCCTGTTAAAGGAAAGAGGCTTTAAATACGTATACAACGGGGGCGCCCGTCAAGATCTGGAACAATTGCTGAACCTGCATTCCTTACATTGACACCAGATTAATTGTGCGGCATACCCGAAATAGATTCACACGAACCTGACCGCAATGACGCCAAGGCGCCGGTACATGCTGCATTAGGTGAAGCATCTTTATACATATCCGGCTACTTTATTCTAACTTAGTAGTATTGTAATTCTGACCTGATGGATTATTTCGTAAAAGAAGGATCTGTAGTTCGCACTATATGGGGAAAAAGCGACACTATCCTTTTTATTTTTGCAGGAGCCGCCGCTGAGTTTGCGCTGAACAAGTCGGTAGACTGGCTATACTTTACGGGAAAATTACCTGCCGACCCCATCGGGCGGCTGTTCTCTACCGTTCGTTATGCCCGGGAGATTGTTTTTTCTTCAAAAGAGGATGCTTTTAAAGCCATTGATATGATCACCCAAATTCATAAAGGAGTAGAAAAAAAGCGCGGCTACACTATACCCGACTGGGCCTACCGGGATGTGCTTTTCATGCTGATATACTATTCTATTGCTGCCTATGAATTACTGGAACACCGTTTAAGTGACGCAGAGAAAGAGGAAGTATACGATGTATTTTACCGGGTAGGAATACGCATGGATCTAAAGGATTTACCATCGTCTTATGTGGAATGGCTACCGGTTCGGGAAGCACACCTGTCGGATAATCTTCAAAAAAGTAACTACACCGAAGACCTTTTCATTCAATACAGGAAACACCTGGGTTCTATGCGGTTCAAGGTACTGCTCGAAGGCCAGAAGCTGGTAGTACCAGAACGGGTTAAACAATTGCTCAACTTCAACGACTTTTCCCTTTTAACACCGGCAGTACCTTTGTATAAAGTGAGCCGCGTGATGAAAATGGACTGGCTTTTAAAGCACCTGCTGCTTCCTTCTGATTATAAAGACCAGATCAAGGCGTTGAATGTTCATCCTTAAACAAAAATATCGAGCAACAATACGCCGCCCAGGCCGGCTACACCAATAACAGATTCCATAAGAGTCCAGCTTCTAAAAGTATCTTTAAGGCTCAGCCCGAGGTATTCTTTAAACATCCAGAAGCCTGTGTCGTTTACATGAGAGCACATCAGGCTACCGGCGCCAATAGACAATACCATTAACTCTGGGTTTACATGCATCGACACCACAAGCGGTTGCACAATACCCGCTGCCGTAAGCCCCGCTACGGTTGCGGAGCCGATAGCTATTCTTAATACGGTAGCCACCATCCAACCTAATAACAGCGGTGGCAGCGTACTATGCTTAAAGTATAGTGTAATGGCATCTGCGGTGCCGCTGGCAATCAGCACCTGCTTTAAGGCGCCCCCTGCTGCAGTAATAAATATAATGGCGGCAATAGCATTGATGGCATTCCCCGATTTATCCATTAACAGGCTTATTTTAATTCCCCTGCTCCGTCCTAAAACAACAATAGCCAATAAAACTGCTACCAGGAGCGACATGCCCGGATCGCCTATAAATAAAAGAAACTGCTTCGCTGCCCCCTCCGCTGGTTTATATAATTGCAATACCAGGGTGGACACCGCCAGTAAAATAACCGGAACCAGGGCTGTAAACAGGCTGATAGCAAAACCCGGCGGTCTTGCCGGGGCCTCAATCTGCTGACTAAATATGCCTTCGGGAGGTTTCGTTGCAATTTTCTTCACCCATTCGGGAAACCATAAACCAGCCAATAGCAAAACCGGAACTGCTATACACAAGCCGTATAAAAGTGTCAGCCCTATATCCGCTTTAAAAATACTGGCAATGGCCGTAGGCCCGGGATGCGGTGGTAAAAAACCATGAGTTACCGAAAGAGGCGCCGCCATGGCTATGGCAAGATAAATAAGCGGGGTTTTGGTTTCGAAAGCAATCGTAAACACTAGCGGAATCAGCACTACGAAGCCTGCATTGTAAAAAAGAGCAAGGCCTACGCTAAAGCTGGTGATACAAACTGCCAGCTTAGCATTTTGATGACCGAATAATTGGAGCAGCCGGTTACTGATTTGACGGGTAGCCCCGGTTTCGGTTAAAATAGCACCAAGCATTACTCCAAAACCCAATACAGCGATAACAGAACCCAGTATATCGCCTGCCCCTTTTGAAATAGCAGCTATACAGGCTGCAGGCTGCATGCCATTAGTTAACCCAATAAATAAGGCAGTAACAAACAACGCGGTAAAGGCATTCAGCTTAGCTCCTGCTATCAGCAGGAGTAATAATGCCATACCCAGTACAAGTATCAGTATTGGCGACATGCAATCATCTGTTTTAAATTAACCCAAGTTTTTTCAACACCAGGGTTATGGTTTTATCGAGCGTTTCCTGCACTTCAATAGTAATCACATCTCTTTCCCGTTGGGCGGGCTCCTCCAGCAAAGCGAATTGACTCCTTAATAAACTCACCGGCATAAAATGCCCCTGCCTGCCTTCCAGCTGCTGAAAAACTTTTTGGTAAGACGCTTTAAGATACAAAAAAGTTATTGAACCAATGCCCGTTCGAAGCTGGTCCCGGTATTGCTGCTTTAAAGCAGAACAGGTGATCACAACTTTTTCTCCTTTACCTGTTACGGCCAGGGCCTCCTGTATAATAGTATCCAGCCATCCCAGCCGGTCTTCATCAGTCAGCGGTATGCCCCGGCTCATTTTATCGATATTAGCCTGCGGGTGCAAGTCGTCGCCATCGATAAAAAGAACCTGTTGCTGCTGTGCAATGGCTTCGCCAACAGAGGTTTTCCCACTGCCCGAAACACCCATTACTATGAACACTGCACCCGCCACCTGTTTATTTTACACTAAAGATAAAACCAACACCATACACATTTTCAATCTTCACCTTTTTAGAATCGGCTAACAATTTACGCAGTCTTGATATAAATACATCCAGGCTTCTCCCCAAAAAATAATCGTTCTCTCCCCAAAGCTGTATCAGGATATCTTCACGCTTGATAACGGCGTTCCTGTTTTGATACATATACTCCAGCAGGTTCGCCTCCCGCACTGTAAGAGAAATACTTTTGCCTGCATTACCTACAGAGATCTTGAATACATCCTTCCTGAAAACAACGTCGCCGATCTTAATAGTGTTATCGCCGGTTTCCCCGGGTTCTGCACTGCTGAATTTATTATTTCTCCGTATAATATTAGTTACCCTTAATACCAGCTCATCAATATCAAATGGTTTATTAATATAATCGTCAGCGCCCAGCTTCAGCCCCGCAATGCGGTCTTTTTTCTCATTACGCGCTGTTAAGAACAAAAAGGGAATGGCATCATCAACCTTTTTAATCTCTTCGGCAAACCTGAAGCCATCGATCCCTGGCAGCTGTACATCCGTTATCACCAGATCATAATGTCCATGCACCTGTTTAAAAGTATCCAAACCGTCCTCTCCAGTAGTTCTCAGGTCTACCTCAAAATTCATCAATTGCAGATACTGCTTTACTACGTTACCCAGATCGATCTCATCTTCTACAAAAAGAATTTTATGCTTCATCTGTTTATATATTTATCTCTGACAAAGAAACTTCAACCTCATAGCGGGATAATAATGCTAAAATCAGTACCCGATTTCTCCACCGTATCTACCTGCAGCTGCCAGCGATGTGCTTCTATACATTGCTTGGTATAATACAGTCCTAATCCCAGCCCCTTTACTGCTTTATTGTCGATAGCCTTGGTGGTGCGGTAGAATTTATCAAAAATATTCTTGAATTCGCCGGCCGGAATACCCACTCCGTTGTCTACTATGTGCACAGTAAGCTGCCTATCCTTTTCGGTTGTAAAAATACTGATACGTTTAATAGAACTGGTATTGTACTTAATACCATTCTCTATCATATTTATAATCATAGTGGTCACCCAGAACCTGTCAAGCAGAACTGTATGTTGTTCGCCGGTTTCCTTAAAATCTATTTCTACCTTCTGGTTATCGGCCTGTATCATATAATCATCTACCACCTGCCTCAGCAATTCCTCTATAATAACAGGTTCCTTCTGTAAGGTAGCTTCATTCATCATAGTAATATCTATTACCTGCCGAAACAGGCTATTTAATCTTTCTGCCTGCCGGCCGATAACGCCGGTGAGCGACGCCACCATTTCCTTGTTATCTTTTACCTGATCTTTTTCAAGGGTTTTATTAGCCACAAGGATTGCAGATAAAGGTGTTTGAAACTCATGATTGATACTATTTACAAAATCAGATTTCATTTCTGCCAGTTTTTTCTGCTTCGACCAATTTCTAAAAGTGATATAAAAAATTGTTGCCAGTGAAAGGATGGAAAAAAGCGATAGCAAAAAAGTGGGTAACATCCGGGTGATGATTGCCTGCGTGCGATGAGGAGTGTCGGTATATAACGAAAAACCGATCCTGTTAGAGTACGCAGTGGGTGTGCTGATAGTAATATTCGAAACAAGATTGGAAGGCCCTGTGTTTTGCAGGGATCCGCTAACCACAATTCCCTTGTTTTGGAACGCACTGTCTAAACCTTTATAAAGCTGAGACTTATCATAAAGTGTTACATACTGCTGACCATTAAAAGTCACACTTATATGATCCACGGTAGAAAGCCATATCAGATCCGTCTCCAGCTTGTTCTCTTTTATGATTGCCGTCATAAGGCTATCTATATTACTACGGGCCCTTAACCGTACCGCGATGCTATCAACAACCCATTGACTTAATCTATAAAAATGTTTCCGATCTGATTTATAAAGCCGCTCCAGTTCATACATATTCCTGTTTAAGAAACTATCGATAATGGCTTGTCCGCCCGGAAACACTTTGTCGTTACGAATAGCGTTACTATAATCGCGCTTAATCTGTGCGGCCTCTGCCAAAAAGAACTTGTCGTTCTTTAACTCAAAAGTATTATACACCAAAAAATACTGCACTACAGCCAGTATTACAAAACTAGCGATGGCTATAAATCTTATGCGGAATATAGAAGATGACATGAATAATAAAATAGCCATAAAACTACCAATACAAAACAACTTATGTGCAATATTAAAAATCTGTTAACAATCTGTTGGGCTTTTGTTATTAAGATGTTATAGATTCCTTAAATACTTTCAACCACTGAAATGAGAAGATCAAAGCTCTGGCTTTATTTACTTGGATTGCCCCATACGACGTAAACTATTTTCTAACATACGATTAAACAAGTAAAACGATGACTAAACAAACACTGCTGAAAGTATGTGCTTTCCTGTTTTTGTTCAATCTCCTGGTATTACCGGAGTTGAAGGCACAACAGGAAATAACAATTACCGGGACAGTTAAAGACCCTCTTAATACCCCAATGGCTGGAGTATCTATTGAAAACCTAAGATCAAACCAAGCTACTACTACCAACGAAGCAGGCGCCTTCTCCATCCAGGCAGTCAAAGGCGATAGCCTGGCAGCAACATTCATCGGATACAAAGATTACCGGTGGAGGTTTTCAGACCGGATAGACATCCAGATAGTATTGGAAGCCGCATCCGGCAGCATGGAAGACGTGGTAGTAGTTGGATTTGGACAACAGCGAAAGATAAGTACAGTTGGCGCCCAATCAACGGTGAATGTAGAAGACCTCAAGCAACCGGTTGCTAATCTCAGTGCAGCCCTGGCTGGCCGTATTGCCGGCTTGATAGGTGTACAACGGTCGGGACTGCCAGGTTCCAACGGCGCTGATCTCTGGATCAGGGGTATTTCCAACTTCGGCGGAGGTAATTCCACATCGCCATTAATAGTGGTGGATGGAGTAATTGGTCGCGACATAAATGCCTTCGATCCGGAAGATATCGCGTCTTTCTCTATATTAAAAGATGCATCTGCTACCGCGGTTTATGGTGTGGCCGGCGCTAACGGTGTTATCCTGATCACTACAAAAAAGGGAAGAACATCGAAGCCTTCTTTAACATTTAATTACAACCAGGGGTTTAACACATTTACGAAATTACCTGAACTGACTGATGGCGTTACTTATATGCAGTTACGCAATGAGGCCCTGGTGGCCAGCGGGCGTACTCCAGAATATTCCCAGGCATATATAGACAGCACAATTGCCGGTAACCAGCCCTATTTATATCCTAATGTAGACTGGATGAAAACCATTTTTCAGAAATCCTCTTACAATAGAAGGGCCAATTTTAACGCCCGCGGCGGCTCAGAAATGTCTAACTATTACGTTGGCCTTTCTTACTACGAGGAGAACAGCCTTCTACGCCTGGACGAACTAGCCAATTATAATGCGGATGCTAAATTCAGGAGAATCAATTTTACATCTAATGTAAACATGAACTGGACCAAAACGACCAAGTTCGAGCTGGGTGTACAGGGATATGTAACCAACACCAATATGCCGGGTACCAGTCCGCAGGATGCGTTTTCAAGGGTGATGCAAACCAATCCTGTACTGTATCCCGTTATGTATCCTGGCAATTTGTTACCGGCAGTCAACCAATCTACAGATGCGCAACCCAACCCTTACGGGCTGATTACGCAAAGAGGCTATGTTAACACAGCCAGTAACCAGTTATATTCCAATGCACGCCTGACACAGGACCTGGGAAGCATACTAAAAGGACTATCAGCTACAGTGCTGTACTCTTTCGACGTGTGGAACTCGCATGCCATATCACGCACACGTAACCGAAGTGCTTATCAGATTGACAGGGGTAATCCTTATAAAGAAGACGGCTCGCTTAATTTAACTGTTATACAAAATGGTTCAGACGACCTGGGTTATGGAACCAGCAGCGGCGCCAACAGGAAAAATTACCTGGAAGGTGCTATTAATTATACCAACCAATTTGGTAAACATGGCGTAACCGGTATGTTATTGTATAACCAAAGAGAGGAAATCAGCTCTAACGCCGGTAGCCTGATAGAGTCTATCCCTTACAGGTTACAAGGCCTTGTAGGTCGAGCTACTTATGCTTACGATAATAAATACTTTGGGGAATTCAACTTCGGTTATAACGGATCAGAAAACTTTGCTCCTGAGAACCGCTTTGGCTTCTTCCCTTCAGTGGGTGTGGGTTATGTGATATCGAATGAAAAATTCTTCGAGCCTTTCACTAAAATTGTACAGTTCCTGAAATTGCGTTATTCTAATGGTATTGTAGGATCCGGATCCGGCGGAAGAAGATTCGGCTTTTTAGATATCGTAAATGGAAGCGCATCGGGATATACTTTCGGCTATGGGTCCACTACTTATGGCTTCGGTGGTACAGCTATTTCAGAATATGGCAGCATGGTACGCTGGTCGGAAATGCACAAACAAAACCTGGGCATTGAATTTAAAACACTGGACAACAAAATATCTGCAACTGTTGACCTGTTTAGTGACAATCGTACCGGTATTTTCCTGCAGCGCGGTGTGCTGATGGATTATGTTGGTTTGATCAGCGTGCCTTATGGTAACCTCGGCAGAATGACCAATAAAGGATTGGATGTTACCGTAGAAACCACGCCTATAGCTATTGGCAAAACTTATTGGGATTTTAGGGCTAACCTTACTTATAACCGCGACCTGGTTATTGAAAACGACCAACCGGCACAACCCTTTCCCTATATGGAAAGAAGAGGCCAGAATACTTTATCCCGGTACGGATACGTAGCTATTGGCCTGTTTGAAGATGAAAAGGATATTCAGAACAGTCCATTGCAGAGAACCGGTGCCGTACGTCCTGGTGATATCAAATACAAAGATCTGAACGGCGACGGCATTATTGATGCCAATGATATTACCCGCATCGGTAATGGCGATGTGCCACGAATTATATGGGGCGGCAGCTTTAATGTAAGCTGGAAACAGTTTTACATTGGCGCCTTCTTCCAGGGCACTTCGGGCGCCGACAGAATGCTGGGTGGAGATGGTATGATTCCGTTCAACAACAGTACCGGTGCCGAAAGAAGCAATTTGTTTATGGCGGCTACGGACAGATGGACACCCGAAAACCCCAATCAAAATGCCATGTATCCACGGCTGGGATGGGGGTCTGTGGTTAATCAGAATAATGCGGTGGCCAGCAGCTGGTGGGTGAAAGATGTGGACTTTATACGTCTCAAAACATTCGACCTGGGGTATAATCTTCCCAAGGGAACGCTGGGTAACCTGGGCTTAAAAAATGCACGCATTTATGTGCAGGGCGTAAACCTGTTCTACTGGAGCAAATTCAAACTCTGGGATCCCGAAATCAATTCCAATAACGGTTCCTCTTATCCCAATATCAGAACTATATCTTTCGGTATACAGGCCAACTTCTAATCAATTTTCTTAACCAACAAATGGTTTTAAAATAGTAATAATGAAAAAGTCACTTATATACACAATGGTGGTATCAGTTCTGCTTACTACAGTTTCGTGTAGTAAATACCTCGATCAGATACCTGACAATATTTTAACAGCAGAAGAAATATGGAAATCTAAAAGCAGGACAGAAAATTTCCTGGCTAATATTTATGCTGCATTACCCAACGAGCATCAGCAACGTTTTGTAAACACTACAAACTCCGGCCCATGGATTGCAGCATCTGATGAAAGTAAATATACCTGGGATTTTAATTATGCCAACAATATGAACTCGAGTGTGTGGGCTAATACCAATGGCCAGGTAGCGCACTACTGGAGGGAATACTACCGCGCGATAAGAAATGCTACTTACTTCATGCAAAATGCGCAAAAAACTGATCCTGCAGAAATTGAGCCGGCCATTATTACCCGCTACATTGCCGAAGCAAGAGCATTAAGAGCGTACTATTATTTTCAATTGCTGCGAATATATGGCCCCGTTATTATTTTGGGCGACGAACTACTCGACTTCGAAGCCGATCTCAGCACATTAAAACGTGCCCGTAACAGTATGGACGAGTGTGTAAACTATATTGTTTCGGAATTTGATAAAGCTTATACCGACCTGCCGGTAAAACCGGTAGATGTAAGAGAGTCGGGCAGAATGACCAGGGGAATCGTAAAAGCGTACAAGGCAGAAACTCTGCTGCTGGCGGCAAGTCCATTGTTTAACGGCAATACGCAGTATGCCGCTTTAAAAAACGCCGATGGAAAACAACTGATCAGCCAGAGCTACGACGCCAATAAATGGAAAGTAGCTGCAGATGCGCACAAAGCCTTTATCGACGAGTTTGTACCTGCTGTATACGACCTGTTTATTCAACCCAATGCCAATCCATTCATGCAGGCTTATTTATCTACAAGAAATGTAGTAACCCAGGACTGGAATCCTGAATGGATATTCGCACGCACTATGTCTCCCAATAACATGGAGTACGACCGCACACCTAAACATGTTGGATTTGTAGCAGCTACACAGGGAGGCGGCGCCAATGGCGTAACACAAACAACGGTAGATGCATATTTCATGGCAAACGGCAGGCCTATTACCGATCCCAATTCAGGCTATATATCTTCTGGCTTTTCAAATTTCCAGGCGCCTTTCGATGTACAGGCCAGAAATACATTTAATCAATGGGTAGGGCGCGAGCCTCGTTTTTATGTTGGCGTAACCTATAACAGGAGCTACTGGCTGTTTCAGCAAGGCAGCAGCACGCCGGTAATTACAATCATGGAATATAACGGCAACTCGGGGCGGGTGCAAAGCCTGTCTGACGTAACGCCTACAGGTTACATTGTTCGCAAAAACACCGTGGGTAACGGAAATAACAGGGGCGCCTTACTCCTGCGCCTGGCAAACATTTATCTGAATTATGCCGAAGCACTAAATGAAGCTGAACCGGGTAACACAGACATTCTTAAATATGTAAACCTGATCAGGAAAAGGGCCGGTATACCCGAATATGGAAGCGCAGAGCTGGAAGCCCCTTCAGGACAGGCAGCCATGAGAGAAGCCATACGCAGAGAAAGAAGGGTTGAATTAGCTTTTGAAAGTGTACGGTATTTTGATACCCGCAGGTGGAAGATCGCAGAACAAACTAACTCCGGAGATTTTTATGGCATGAACCTCCAGGCCAGTGGCGATGCATTCTATACAAAAACCTTGCTGGAAGTTAGAAAGTTTTTACCAAGAGATTACCTGTGGCCCATTCCTAATAACGAGGTTTTGAAGAATGAATTGTTAGTACAAAACCCGGGCTGGTAAATTCATCATTTTAAAAATTGAAATAATGAGAACAGATATCAAAAAACTAAGCTTCACAATCATAATTGCAGCTACGCTTTTAAGTGCATGCAACAAACCTGATGAAATTACCCTGGAAAGCGAAGGTACTTTATACATGGCAACGGCTATAGAAGAGAAAGCCAAATTCAACCTCTTTCTGGCCGATACGGCTCAAACGATAGCATTTGGAGCTGCTTACAGCGGACTTGGTTTCCCGGGCAGTGACATACCCGTATCTTTTTCGGTACAAAAAGACCTTATTGCTTCTTTTAACCAGGCCAATGGTACCCGTTACCTGCCTTTTCCTGAAGGCTCCTACTCTATTGAAAGCCTTAATACCGTTATAAAAGCAGGTAAAACTACTTCGGTGCCTCTAACCATTTCTATTTTGTCGAATAAACTGGACAGGGATGAAAAATATATGATTCCTATTAGAATGGAAGCTCCCGCGGGCTCAAAAGTTTCGTCTAATATGCAGGTTACTTACTTCAGGTTAGAAAGCATTGTACGTAAAGAAACAGATATTACCGACCTGTCTAAGCTCACAGTATCGCAGGAGCATCGTGACGGGCCAGGCGCTAATGAAGCTTCGGCAAAACTGGTAGACAACAATACGGCAAGTAAGTTCTTACTTCATACGTTCCCGGCGGGGTTTTGGGCGCAGTTAACATTTACAGATCCTAAAGTTGTGGGAGCTTACACATTAACTTCAGGTAATGATGCTTCTGAAAGAGATCCGCGGGACTGGAAATTTTTAGGGTCGAATGACGGAACCACCTGGACAGAGCTCGATGTTAAAGCAGGCATTTCTTTTGCCGCAAGAGGGCAAACACAGTTTTTTGAAGTGGAAAACGAAACTCCTTACAGGCATTACCGGCTTTCTATTTCTGCTTTAAGAGGCAACGCGATCGGCGGCCTGTTCCAGTTAGCAGAATGGAGATTGATTACTTTCAAATAACACAATCATTTTAATACGCTATCAAAAGCCGGTGTAATACACGTTACTACACCGGCTTTTCTTTATTTCCCTGCAATGAAAAACGTATATAATTTTCTACGCATACTAATAACCATTACCGGCGTTATTGCCCTGGGTTGCAAAAAAAGTGTTGTTAATGCACAGTCAGCTACTCCGTCAATACTATCAAAAGACTCGTCTCCTGCACCTCCTTATACCTGGCAGGAACATTGGTTCGATCACAGGCAGCTCATCAAAAGAGTATATTTTAATAATAACATAGCTGTATATTTTGATGATGATGTAAGCCGGGAAAAAACCAGCTGGATCTTTGGCCTGGTAGACAGCGCCTGGGCCTATACCAAAAAAGAATACGGAAGCTTTGGCCACGCTGATACTACCAACCGTTTATTCGCCGTTTTTCATACCAATAAATATGGTGGCGGGCACCCCGGTACCTACCTGGCATCGCGGCACGATTTCAGGAATGTAATTGACCTGGGCTCGGGAGCTACTGCCTGGATACATCAGACAGACTGGGAACTAAGCGCTACCATCCACGAAATTTCACACATTGTGGAAGGAGCTTCAAATGGAGTGAGGGAGTCCCCGGCATTCGATATCTGGGGAGACAGCAAATGGGCTGAAATTTATGTGTACGACATTTACAATTACCTCGGAAGAAAAGACATCCAAAAAAGAGTGTTTGATGAATGCATGGAAAAAACAGACTCCTATCCCAGAGCCAATACCGCCTGGTTCAGAAACTGGTTTTTTCCTATTTACGAGCAGTATGGTAAAGTAAAAGTTTTAAACCGCTTCTTTGAACTGCTGGCTGCGCATTTTCCGAAAAGAAAAGGAGCTAACGGCATTTCAACTTATGCAAGAAGAATGAATATGGGAGAATTTATTCATTTCTGGAGTGGTGCGTCGGGCGTAAATCTGTCCATTCGCGCGCAAATGGCTTTTGGCGATAAAGACAGATCGGGATCGAATTGGTGGCCCCAGTTTGAACAGGCAAAAAACGATTTTCCCCAAATTACCTATAAAGCCGATGCAACATACGGAACTGTTATTTCTAAACAGATACAACCCGAAGTAAGCAAAGAAAATGAAAATGGCCCCAATAGTGCAGAGGGCTCGTCGAAGCTGACAGACCTGGATAATAACAGTAAATTTTTTATAAAAGGATTTACCCCGGGGCTCTCTATTCTGCAAACACCTGACCAGGCAACAGTGGTTAATGCCTATATACTCACTTCGGGAAACGATGCGGCAGGGCGTGATCCCAAAGCCTGGGTAATGGAAGGTTCACAGGATAAGTTAAACTGGACGGTATTGGACAGCAAAACAAATCACTCCTTTACATACCGGAACGAGATTAAAATATTCGACTTTCCTAACACAGTTGCCTACAAACACTATCGGTTGCGTATCACCGAAACCGCCGGCAGCCCTGATATTCAGCTCTCTGAATGGCAATTATTGCATAAATAAACCATTAAATGTGCGTTAACAATTGGTTCAAGGTTTATTAGGTAAAAAACCGGAAAACTATTTTTATTTTTATTTGTTGGCAGACCAATCTGCTTATTCAGGTAGTACTAACGATTGCAGACAGGATAGGTAATAGTTACTCACAGCAACCAAACAATATGATTAAACATATTTTGTAATGACAAACGGTAAAAAAAAGATACGCACTTTATTAGCGGTGGCCTGCATTCTTTTACAAACAGTACAGACCGCCTCGGCCCAATTGAAAACCATCAACAACAGGTTACCATCGTTGCAACAGGCTTTTGTTGACCTGAGATTTGGAATGTTTATACATTTCAATATCCCTACTTACATGAACCAGGACTGGGCGGACCCCGAGGCCTCCCCTTCCCTGTTCAGTCCGGCAAAACTCGATTGTAACCAGTGGGCTCAGGCAGCCAAAAGCGCCAATATGAGTTATGGTTGCCTTACTACCAAACATCATAGCGGCTTTAGCATCTGGGATACAAAAACCACCCCCTATAATGTAATGAACAGCCCGCTGAAGCGCGATGTAGTAAAAGAATTTACTGAAGCTTTCAGGAAAGCCGGCTTAAAGGTAATGCTGTACTACTCTATTTTAGATACCCATCACCAATTAAGACCTAACTCCATTACACCGGCTCACATTAAAATGGTTAAAGACCAGATCACCGAGTTATTGACCAGGTATGGCAAAATAGAGGCTTTAATTATTGACGGATGGGATGCGCCCTGGTCGAGGATCAGCTATGATGATATTCCATTTGAAGAGGTATACCTGCTTATAAAAAAGCTACAACCAGACTGCCTGGTAATGGATCTTAACGGAGCCAAGTATCCCGCTGAAGGGATGTTCTATACAGATATCAAAACCTATGAAATGGGCGCCGGCCAAAAAGTACAGGAAGACAGGAACAGGATGCCTGCACTGGCTTGCCTGCCTATTAATTCTTCCTGGTTCTGGAAAGATGATTTTCCGACTACTCCCGTAAAAGAACCGTCTAAACTGGTGAACGATTTAATTATTCCGCTTAATAATGCTAACTGTAATTTCATTTTGAATGTGGCGCCCAATAAAGACGGGCTCATTGATGATAACGCCCTGGCTTCCTTAAGAGAAGTGGGAAAACTATGGCTTAATAAAGGGCCTGTTAATACTTTACCGAAGTTAGACGCACCGATCATCTCTCATAACCTCGCTACAAGAAAGCCTAGTAACTCCAGCTGGAGTGATGATATGAACATAATGGATTTTGCCAACGATGATCGCTATAGCACATCATGGGTCTCCAATCCTACAGTAAAGAACCCCTGGTATGAAATCGATTTGAAAAAGGCCACGGCATTCAATGCCCTATCTATTACAGAAACTCATTCGAACATCAATCAATATCGTATCGAATACTTTTCGAATGGCAACTGGAAAACGGTGGTAAATGGCGACATCACCAAAAACGTCAAAGTACATCGGTTCTCTCCTGTAACCGGCTCGAAGATCAGAATACATATTTTGAAGGCCCGCCAACAAGTGTCTATCGCTGAAGTAGGCATCTATAATGAAAAAATTTAGTTCTCAAGAAATCAAGTAAAAATGAAAAAAATCCTGCTGCCTCTTGTTTCCTGCGTGTTTTCAATATACGCGCTGGCTCAGAGCAATAGTCATCCAACAGAACTGGTAGACTATGTAAACCCATTAATGGGTACCGACTCAAAAGGAAGCCTTTCCAACGGCAACACTTACCCCGCTATAGGTTTGCCCTGGGGTATGAATTTATGGACACCGCAAACCGGCAACAACGGCAATGGCTGGCAATACACTTATGCTTCTGACAAAATAAGAGGGTTTAAACAAACCCACCAGCCCTCACCTTGGATGAATGACTATGGTATGTTTTCTATTATGCCTGTTACAGGTAAAGCGGTAGCAGACCAGGACGGAAGAGCCAGCTGGTTTTCTCATAAAGCAGAAATTGCGAAGCCATACTATTATAGCGTTTACCTGGCCGACCACGATGTAACCACCGAAATAACGCCTACAGAAAGAGCCGCCTATTTTCGGTTTACCTTTCCAAAAACCGATAGCGCTTTCGTAGTGATCGATGCCTTCGACAAAGAGTCTTATGTAGAGATCATTCCTTCACAAAATAAAATCATTGGCTATACCACCAAATATGCGCGTGGTAGATTAAAGAACTTTAAAAACTATTTCGTGATCCAGTTCGACCGGCCCTTTACCAGCACCGGCACATGGGTAGACAAGGATATTACCAGGGGATCTTTAAAACTATTGGAACAAAAAAACAGCGGAGCAATCGTTGGCTTTGCGGTATCTAAAAGAGGAGAAAAAATACAGGCCAGGGTAGCTTCTTCTTTTATCAGCCAGGAACAGGCCGAAATCAACCTGAAAGAAATTGGCAACAGGAACTTCGACCAGGTAGCTGCAGCCGGCCGTAATACCTGGAACAAAACCCTGGGTACTATCAAAGCTGAAAGCAAAAATACTGATCAGCTACGTACCTTCTACTCCTGCCTATACAGGATGGTATTCTTCCCTAACAAACTGTATGAAATTGACGCTAAAGGAAAAATAATGCATTACAGCCCTTATACCGGCGAGGTATTGCCCGGCTATATGTTTGCCGGTACCGGTTTTTGGGACACTTTTCGCGCACTCTATCCCTTCCTAAACTTTGCCTTCCCTTCTATCAATAAAGAAATGCAGGAAGGCCTGATTAATGATTACAAAGAAGGCGGCTTCCTGCCCGAATGGAGCAGCCCGGGTTACGCTGATATTATGATCGGCAACAATTCAGCATCTGTTGTAGCAGATGCCTATATCAAAGGTGGCCGGGGCTACGATATACAAACGCTCTATAAAGCGCTGCAACATGGCGCTAACAATGAGGGCCCGATAACAGCGGTAGGACGAAAAGGAGTAAATTATTACAATGAACTGGGCTATGTGCCCTACGATGTAGGCATCAATGAAAATGCTGCACGTACCTTAGAATACGCTTATGATGACTTTTCCATTTACCAGTTAGCAAAAGCTTTAAACCGGCCTAAAGAAGAAATAGAGCTGTACAGAAAGCGTAGCCTCAACTATAAAAACCTGTTTGATGCAGAACATAAGCTAATGCGCGGTAAAAATAAAGACGGCCAGTTTCAAAAACCATTTAATCCTCAAAAATGGGGCGATGCATTTACTGAGGGTAACAGCTGGCATTACTCCTGGAGCGTGTTCCATGATATTAATGGTTTGATGCAATTGATGGGTGGCAAAAAAGACTTTGTAACAATGCTGGACTCCGTTTTCATTATGCCTCCTACTTTCGATGACTCGTATTACGGAGGCGTTATACATGAGATCAGGGAAATGCAGATCATGAATATGGGACAATATGCTCACGGTAATCAGCCCATTCAGCATATGATCTATTTATACAACTATGCCGGCGAACCCTGGAAAACGCAATACTGGAGCCGTGAAGTTATGGACAAGCTCTATTTTGCAACACCTGACGGGTATTGCGGCGATGAAGACAATGGCCAGACATCTGCCTGGTATGTTTTCTCCGCTATGGGATTTTATCCTGTATGTCCCGCTACTGATCAATACGTTTTAGGGTCTCCTTTATTTGATAAGATAACGGTTACGCTGGAGAATGGTAAGCAGGTGATCATAACGTCTGATAACA
>Ga0136846_1208239_pt1 | contig 121977 bp, 107 predicted proteins | sample HopSoiMetagenom2_FD_96841 | JGI IMG/M metagenome (GOLD analysis project Ga0136846, IMG submission 96841) | Grasslands soil microbial communities from Hopland, California, USA - 2 Assembly 2016 (version 4) | ecosystem: Environmental > Terrestrial > Soil > Grasslands | place: USA: Hopland... | reverse complement strand
TACATTAAATGTAAGCTGCTGCACATTAGGGCTATCATTGTCAATGGCTCTCTGCAAATATTGCAGGCTTAACTTCATAGGCGTTAAAGGGTTTTTGATCTCATGCGCTACCTGCCGTGCCATTTCCCTCCAGGCTTCCTGCCGCTCAGATTTAGCCAAAGCATCGGCACTTACCTGTAGCTTCGTGACCATTTTATTATATTCGGTAACCAAACTACCTATTTCATCATTTTTTTCCCAAATGATCATCTCATTATGCTTTGACAGATTCACCTGCATCAGTTTGTCTTTAATCAACGCAAATGAATGGGTGATCCTGTTCGTAATCAGCAGGGCTACCAGGCCGGTTATCAGGAAAATAAAGGCATTCAGATTAATTAAGGTAATCAGAAACCTGGATATCTCTTCGTTTAAAACCTGTTCAGAAATAAAATAGGGTATGCTCAGGTATGCATAAAAAGTTCCGTCTTTATTTCTCAGCGGCGCATACATGTTGGTATATTTCCTGTCCCATATTTTTTCTTTTTGCGTATGCTCGATATGACGCAGCTTCTGCAGGTAATAATAAGCACGGGGATCTATTTTAGAGCTCAAAACACCATTATCGTACAGGTCGGGATGGCTGGTGGCCAGCAAATTTCCCCTGAAATTATAAAGATTTACATCTACACCATGTATATCTGCAACACGCTTCATAATTTCCTCCAACCGCTGCGAATTGAGAGAGTCAGCCTGTTCATAAACCAGTGACCCTATTTCTGTGTGCGACTGCATTTCATTGAGCATGATGCTCATGGTTCTGCCAAGATGCTCTGAGTTGGAATCATCGAAACGCTTTGTGAAAAATGATATGGTAGCTATCCCGATAACCAAGAAAGATAAAAGTGTAATTAATATAAATGTATTATGTATTTGGCCCCGTATACTGGTGGAAAACCGGAGTTGCTTCTTAAGCCTTCCTTTATTCAGCGCAAAATTGAGTATGTTGGATACCAGCTGTATCAGCGCTACCAGGAAGAGAAATGCGCAAAAAATATAGGAGAATAACGTAATTGTTTCGAGCACCCGTTCGTTCTTACGGGTCATTACTATAATCTTATTGTAACCTGCCCGGTACCACAACTCACTGTAGCCATTGTTCTCCCTTAATTCAAACGTAGTTTTTGGAATTTGAGATTTCAGTAACGTGGAAGTAAACGGATATTTCTTGGACGACGTTACCAATAAATTCTTAGAATATACTGCATAATTATATACCGGCGAATTAAAAAAGGAGGAATCTCTCGATTGGCGGAAAAGCTCCGGCCTGATGGCATCGGGGGAGTATTTTTTGGGTTTTGATATGATCCAAACCGTTCCAACCAAAGCGCCGCTGTCGTTTACAATTCGCCGGTGCGTGATGTAGGCAAACTTTTCGTACGATGGCTCATAAATATAAAGATCAGGAGAGTTTGTAGGGGTAGATTGCCTTAGTATAATATTCTGGAGGGATTCATAAGAAAGATCTCCTGTATTAAACATGGGCCGGTTCAGGCTATCGAACAGGTACAAACCAGGTGTATACTCTCTTCTGTATCTCGAATAGTTGTTCGACAATATGCTATCCCGCAAATATTCATTTTGCGCCTGGTCGTAAAACCTGTTGTAGTTTTCCTCAAAAAAATCATTGTCCAGGTAAACATTCGCCATTACTATCAGCCGCTCCGTGGCGGAGTCGCTCTTTACATTCAGTTTTTCTATATATATCTTTCTTTGCTTCAGCTCCGCATTATCTATTTCAGAAAGCATTAAAAAAGATATGCTTACTGAAAAAATAAATATCCAGACAATTGTTCCTGAAATATTAAACCTGATCAACTTATTTAATGACCGCTCATTATTAAACAGGAATGTATAGATCAGCAACCAGGCCAGGCAAATCAGATATAGAGATCCTGAGCCGGAACCCATTATCGCTATATAAGACAGTCCTGCTAATGCAATAAATAAATAGATCAGGTATACACGCCCCCTGAAGGCAGGAAACAGGTAATAAAAAAGTATCCGCGAAAAATAGTGAAAGCCAAATGATAAAAAAGCCAGGATAATAAAACCGATTGCTGTGTAAACAGACAGGCCGAAGAAATTGGTAACATCAAAAGAAACCTTCGAGTTGGAAATGATACTCCTGATCACATTTACTACAATAAATGTAAGCAGCAACAGCAAGGCAATATATAGGCTTCCTCGGAGCCATTGAATGCGAGCCGGTGCTTTATCGGCAGATTGGATGGTTTCATCGGGCTTGATCCTGTTCCATATAAAAATACCAAACCAGCAGAAAAGGGCGCTATTAAGGAGCAAGTCACCAAAGCTGGGCAATATAATATTGGCATTATAAAGCTGCTGACCAAAAAGCTCCAGGCTGTTCAGCTTAAATACATCCCGGCATACATATAGCAATATCCTGAAAGTTAGCAAACAGCAGAGAAACAGGGGGATATCTGCAAATTTATACCGCCTGACCACATTTTTAAAGAGCAGGAAATAAAGAGCCAGGAAAAAGAAGAAGAAACTAACCAACCTGATAATTACGAAAAACGGGCTGTCGTCGTCGATATTGGCGGTAGTTTTTTTTTGCAGGTAAATAGAGGTCTTGCCCGATAAGGTTTCTACAGCATCAGATGTAGGTGTTTCGCTAACACTGGCTATTGACGTCAGATCGGGCCTTATGGGAAATGTTTCTTTGGCATAATCGGTGGAGTTTAAATAATAGGTAGATTGTACCAGGATTGCATAATAAAGGGAAACATCTTTTATATTTTCTGCCGGTATTTTTTTTATAAGATAATAGCCATTGGCAAGTTTTTCCAGCTTTTCATCCTTTATCTGATGTAAAACACTATCGGGTATTATAATCGTAGCCGTGTTCCAGAAATGAAGGTAGGGCTGACTGTTCTCTGCTCCTTTATATAAGTATAAGCCATAAGGCTTGTTATATAATAAATCTATATCGTTCTGTGTTTCTCTGTTTTCGCTCAACCTCCGTATCAGTGCTGTGTCCTTAAGTAAGGCTATAGCGTCTCTCTCCTGTTTATGAATGCCTTTTTGCAGCTCCTTTTCTTTGTACTCTAAAGAAGTTTCGTTTAAAAAGGGCGCCTTAAAAATAAATGAACCCACAAATAAAACCAGGGAAGCAATTAATATAAGGTAGCTCCAGAAGTTTTTATTTTGATAAACTTTATTCATTCCCCAATTTTGCAACTTTTACGCTGTTCCAGATAGCATCCATTTCCTGTAGTGTCATATCATTCAGGTTCTGACCTTCTTGGCGGGCAATAGCCTCCATTTGGGTAAACCTGTCCTGAAACTTTTTATTAGTACTTTCCAAAGCCGCATCAGCATCGATATTTAAAAACCGGGCATAATTAATAATCGAAAATAAAAGATCTCCCAGCTCCTCCTGTTGACGTAACTGCGATTCACGCTGGTTTATGGCAGATTGCAGTTCGTTCATTTCCTCGGTTACCTTTTCCCAGACATATTCTTTTCTTTCCCATTCAAAACCTACCTGCCGGGCTTTCTCCTGTAAACGCATGGCTTTTATAATACTGGGCAACGATACAGGTACTCCACTCAAAGCAGACGTTTTACCTTCTTTCAGCTTAAGCCGTTCCCAGTTTCGTTTCACATCTCCTTCGTTTTTCACTTCCAGTAAATCTTCGCTTTGTGTTTCCGGCGGGTATATATGGGGATGTCTTTTGATAAGCTTATCGCTTATTGCGTTGGCTACATCTTCAATAGTAAACTTTTGCTGCTCAGCCGCAATTTTTGAATAGAATACAATATGTAGCAACAGGTCGCCCAGCTCCTCTTTTATGTTAGCCCAGTCTTCATCCAGGATGGCATCGGTCAGCTCGTAAGTTTCTTCCAACGTCATTTGTCTCAGCGATTGGATCGTTTGCTTTTTATCCCAGGGACACTTTTCACGAAGGGTTTCCATAATTGTCACCAATCGATCAAATGCATTCTGAATCATTATAGTTACAAGTTTTGTAAGAAATAAAAATTGATATCGGAAGCCTCATAAGCGCGACTCACTACCTGAAGGCTTGCTGTGCCGACCTCAGTATATCAAATATTGTGCTGAATTTTAACTTACACGAAATCAAACCATTCACAATTCCAGATACTTAGGTTAGCTTTTCTTGGAAAAGAAGGAATTAAAAAAAAGCAGCTGGTACTTTACTGCGTTTTCCCAGTAAGGCCATGTATGACCTCCGGGCCTTATTATATAATCATGCGGTATATTCCTGTATAAAAGTTGCCGGTGCAGCTCCTGGTTTACTTCATAGAAAAAATCTTCGGTACCACAGTCAATAATAATGCTCAATGTTTTAGGCTGTATCAAATGCAGCATATTGATAACGGTGTTTTTCTCCCAGAGGTCAGGAGCATCGGCATATTTGCCTAATCGTTTAGCCATATCCCAGTTATTGGGAAACGGCCTGATATCTACTCCTCCACTCATGCTACCGGTAGCGCCGAAAACATCCGGATGTTTAATAGCAAGATACAACGCGCCGTGCCCTCCCATACTTAGCCCAGCTATAGCCCTTCCGGCCGAACTTTTAATTGTTGAATAATTAGCATCTACCCAAGCCACCAATTCTTTCGATACATAGGTTTCATATTTAAAAGAAGGATCTGCAGGGCTGTCCCAATACCAGCTGCTAAAACCTCCGTCGGCACAAATTACAATCTGGTCATATTGATCTGCCGACTCCAAAACCGCGCTGGCTTTAGGCCAATTGACATAGCTGCCGCTATATCCATGCAACAGATAAACTACAGGGTATTGCTTTGTTTTGCTATAGGTATCGGGAGTAATTACTACGGCCTTGATATCTTTTTTCATAGCGGCGCTGCGGGTTACAACGGTATCAACCTTAGACGCGAATGCTATGTTACCAATAAGGCTCAATGCCAATGCCCATATGCCTGATTTATAGTTCATCATTAATAAAAGTTTGAACACGAATTTAGGGCATTACGCTCAATATAAAGATGTATCTTACTGATACACCTCGGGTTATCCCAATAAAATTGAGGTGGAATGAGTTTAAAGAGCATGATAAAAACAGGCTACCTCACTACTACTCTGTAATCGCAGTAACTACCCTGGAGAAGGTTTTTATGCCGTCTTTATCTACCTGAGCGATACGTATGTATAGTTTTCCTGCCCCAGAGGCAAAAGGATCGCTTTTTGCACATCCAGAATAGAAAACAACTACTCCCGACAATAATATTCCCCAGAGAAGAGCATTACGTCTCCGCTTTCTTAAAGAAAGCCAGCCAGCACTTACAACCAAGAAACCCAACGCCAGCGCCCATTTAAAATTTTCCGGTATTTTTTTGCTGAAACTGTAGTTCAAGGGAGTGACAGATATTCCATTGAGCGCTTTAGTATTTACATTGCCTATTTTAACAAAGCTGATACCATCTGCAGAGGCTTCTATTTCAAAATATTTATTATTATCTTCCGTTACAGTAGTCCAGTCTACGGTAATGATTCCGCTCTTAATTATAGCGTTAATAGCCCCGAACGTTACCGGCAGAGCTTGCGAATACTTAATGACATATTCCGCAGAATCGCTTCGTGTTGGAGTTACCCCACCACCTCCTGTCACTGCATAAGTAAAACTGGTAGAATCAGTACCGTTAGGAGTGCCCGGCCCCGGGGCTATAAATAACAAATTCGGGGTATAATTATTAATCAGAAAATTGGCTTCGGTAATGGCGGTATTATTATAATAGAGAATAAAACCATTGGTAGGCAGATCGGTGATTGTTACAGTACGGCCCTGCCAACTTTGCCGGGTACCGTTGTTTTCGCTGCCCAACAATGGCTGATCGTTCAAATTGGTTACAGATGGCATGCCTGAAACGGTTTTTAAAACCGGATAAGCAAGAGGATCGCAGGAGCTAACAGCTGCATCGTAGGCCGCTCCTGGCTGTTGCCCAGCAGGAGCAACCAGAGGCAGACCATCGGCTCCAACCCCACCAATTAACTGCCCGTTTCCATTCAAATCGACAGCAGTAAAGTTAAGTCCTCCCTCAATAGCATCCGGACATCCATCTCCATCACTATCAGTGTCGAATTGGTCCGGCGTACCGTCTCCGTCAGTATCCCGGTTGCATCCCGTTACAAATGAAATATCGTCAATAGCAAAATCATTTGCGCCCGCAGCAGTATAAGTATTTACCAGTTCAATGGTATAATTGCCTGCAACGGTAGAAGTAAATCCTACGGACAGCGATCTCCAACCTATGGCGCTGGCTACCGCTGCTCCTGTTAAGTTAGCAGTTGCAGTGGCAATTGGGACTGGCTCACCAGGTGCATATACTCTTATCTGCACTCCATAGGGATCGTTAGGGGCATAGGCAGGTGTATGCCAGATACTATAAGTGCAGGCTATACCCGCGGTTAAAGCAAGTACTTCCCGGTAAAAAGCCCCAACACCTGTTCCGCCATTCACAGCCAGGTAGGCATCATCCGGCTTGCCTGTAGTATGTCCCACAAAATTGAAAAGGGCTGCAGAGTGCCAGGCGGGCGTTTTATTTTTTGCAATTACAGCATACTGGCCTGCTGCTGTATTGGTAGTAGGCGCATATATATAGCCCGCCCCGGGAGGGTTTTCCAGGTTACGTGAAGTTCCGTTGAGCGTACCAAAACTGCCATTAAATTCATGGGTAGCTATATTGGTACATCCTTCGTCAATATCAAGGATACCATCATTATCATCGTCCAAGTCGTTAAGATTGCTAATACCATCGCCATCGAAATCATCGCCGGGATTAAACTGGCTGTTAGCGTGTACGCTGAGAAAGAGCAACGCAAATACAATAAGGCTTTGAATTTTCATGAGTAGATGTAATTTAAAGGTAAAGAGAATTATAAGGCATATACGGTTACAGTAATTAATAAACTTTACGCTATATAACCCGGGCCAGGGTTTGCCAGCGTCTCATTTGACAGTCAAAGGGCTCCATAACCGGGTTCACTTTAAACCTGCATTAAGATTAAAATCAGCCCGGTATATAAATCGTTATTTCTCTACATTTATACATCTAATATAGCGGTTTCGCAAATCAGCACCACTATATATAACAAATATTTTGTTACCTGAGCTACCCGGCGCAAATCGTACTTCTCACCTGCAAGATAAGCTGCGTAGCTTGGCTGAGGAAAAATGTAGATCCAATAAAGCGTTATTATAAGCTTATATCAGCGGCCTGGGTCCTGGCTTCAGCGTCACTGTTCAGGTAGTCGTCTAAGGAGGGTTTTTCAATAAATGGCACTTTGGCCATTACCGATTCAATAATATCGGTCATTTCTAAAAAGCCGATTTTGTTTTTCAGAAAAGCATAAACGGCTATTTCATTTGCCGCATTCATAACGCAGGGCAAGTTGCCGCCTTTTTCCAGTGCTTCAATTGACAAGGCCAGGTTTCTGAAAGTGCGGAGATCGGGTTCTTCAAAAGTAAAAGTATTAAACTTCCTGAAGCTAAATCTCGGGTATTCATTGGGTATACGATGCGGGAAGGCCAGGGCGTATTGTATCGGCAAACGCATATCGGCTACCCCCAGTTGGGCTTTCAGACTGCCGTCTTCAAATTGCACCATGCTGTGTATGGCGCTTTGAGGATGTACCAATACTTCAATCTGGTCGGGCTGCAAATTAAAAAGCCATTTAGCCTCGATCATTTCAAGGCCTTTATTCATAAGTGTTGCCGAGTCTACAGATATTTTGGCGCCCATTTGCCAGTTAGGGTGCTGCAGGGCATGCTCTCTTTTTACATTCACCAGAAAATTTGTTTTTCTGCCGAGGAAAGGCCCGCCTGAAGCAGTAAGATAAATCTTATCAATTTTATTCCTGGTTTCGCCAACCAAACATTGAAATATAGCCGAATGCTCGGAGTCTACAGGTATAATCGGCACCTGGTATTGTACCGCCATATCCATTACAATGTCGCCGGCCACTACAAGTGTTTCTTTATTGGCCAGTGCTATGGCTTTCCTGCTTTGAATTGCTTTTAATGTTGGCTTAAGCCCTGCAAAGCCCACAATAGCAGCCAGCATCATATCATAGCAATCCATTGCCGCCACTTCTTCCAATGCTTTTTCGCCGGCAAAAACTTTTATGTCTGTTGCAGAGAGCGCCTGCTTTACCTTTTCGTAATAAGTATCGTCGCCTATCACCACCATATTAGGATCATGATTCAGCGCCTGTTCAACCAGCTCTTCGTAGTTACTGTTGGCCGTTAAAATTTCTACAGAAAACTTATCGGGATTATGTTTAATAACCTCTAATGCCTGCTTGCCAATAGAGCCGGTTGAGCCGAATATTCCAATTCTTTTTACCATATACTTCCTAACGTAGTTGAAATGATTTTTTATTACTATTACAAATTGCGGGCAAAAAAGTATCACAAAATTGCTCTTTGCAATTCAACAGACCTAATAAAATTCGCATTAATTATTTTCAGCCCATTGTAAAAGGCTATTGGCTATATTCCTGTCGTTGCTTAACCGGGGCACCTTATTCTGACCGCCCAGTTTACCAATGGATTTCATGTAATCGATAAAGCCATTCTTGCGGATGGGCGTAATTTTCAATGTCTGAAGAATATTTCCTGCTATAAGGTCGTCATAATAAACGTTTTTCTCACGTAAATTGATATCTACCTTTTTGGAAAACTCCTGGATATTCTGTGGAAATGTATCAAACTCAATAAACCATTCGTGATAACTTTTCCCTTCTCCCTCATTTACATAAGGCGCTACGGTAAACTCGGTGATATGAATATTTTCCTCGCGCGCCGCCTTCATAAGGCTATGCTCTACCTCCTCGCCTATCACATGCTCGCCAAAGGCCGAAATAAAGTGCTTGGTACGACCTGTTACAACCAGCCTGTAGGGCTCGGTAGAAACAAACTTCACCATGTCGCCAATATTATATCCCCACAACCCGGCGTTGCTATTAATGATCAATGCATAATTGACACCTGTTTTTACATCCTTCAGCGAAATTCGTTTGGGATGCTCGCTGCCTATTTCATCTTCCGGTATAAACTCGAAGAAAATACCGCTGTTGGTGTTGAGCAGCAAACCCGGCTCTGTCTGGCTGTCCTGGAACGCAAAAAAACCTTCCGAAGCAGGGAATGTTTCTATACCATCTATTTTGCGGCCAATACTCTGGAGTAGTTTGGTTTTGTACGGTTCAAAGTTCACCCCGCCATAAACCATTACCGAAAAGTCGGGGAACACTTCTCCTACAGGTTTACCCGTGCGTTTAATAATCTCATCAAAATACATTTGCACCCATGGCGGTATGCCGCTGATCAGCGTCATGTTTTGTCCCAGTGTTTCATCTACTACCTTGTTTAACTTGGTTTCCCAGTCTTCAATACAATTGGTTTCATAATCGGGCAACTGGTTCTTGCGCAAATACCTAGGTACATGGTGGTTCACAATACCGCTTAACCGTCCGGTAGGAATCCCCCCTATTCTTTCCAGCTCCGGCGATCCGCTCAGAAAGATCATCTTTCCATCAGCAAACTGGTGATTGCCCGTTTCGGCCATATAGCATAATAAGGCATTGCGTGCCGAGTTAATATGATTTCCGATCGAGTCTTTGGTGATAGGTATATACTTGGTACCACTGGTAGTGCCCGATGTTTTCGCAAAATAAATAGGCACTCCTTTCCATAAAACATTGTGCTTGCCCTCCTTGATCATATTAATATAGGGAGTAAAAGCTTCATAATCTCTTACGGGTACAGCCTGCTGAAATTCTTCATAACCGGTTACTGTGTCCAGCTTGTGATCTCTTCCAAATTGCGTAGATTTACCAACTTTAATCAGGTTTTTAAGTATAGCCTGTTGATCAGCTACAGCTGTTAGCATGCCTTTCCTTATATTTTTATAAACGATAGAAGCAAACGGCTTTGCTAAAAATGATTTGATTTTCATTAACTTACGAAACTTTTAATGGGAATATCAGGCAATCAAATGTAAGCAAAAATAACAGGACAAACCTAGTTGCAAAAAATCATTTGCATAAAGTTTATTTTTATTATTGATTTATCGGAAATAATAACTACCTTTGCCGCCTAATTTTTAAAAGATGATAGCAGTAATTAAGGTAGCAGGCCAACAATACAAAGTTGAAAAGGATCAGACATTATTTGTTCCACACCTAGAAGGCAAAGCGGGTGACTCTATTAACTTAGATGTACTTTTTGTACACGCTGATGGAAAACTGTCTGTTGGCGCCGATAATAAAGCAAAAGTTAGCGCCGAAATCGTTGATCATATCAAAGGCGATACTGTTATTGCTTATAAAACTAAAAGAAGAAAAGGTTTTCATAAAAAGAAAGGGCACCGTACCGCCTATACAAAAATTAAAGTAACCGGTATAGCTTAATATATCAGTTAACAATCTTTTATAAAACTTCTATCAATATCAACTTTAAATAATTTACTATGGCACATAAGAAAGGCGAAGGTAGTGTAAAAAATGGTCGCGATTCGGAAAGCAAAAGATTAGGTGTTAAAATATTTGGCGGACAACCTGCTATTGCGGGTAATGTTATCGTTCGTCAGCGTGGTACTGTTTATCATCCCGGCACTAACGTAGGTGTAGGTAAAGATTTTACTTTATTTGCATTAACTGACGGTGTGGTAGAATTCAAAAAAGGGAGGAAAGACAGAACTTTCGTTTCTGTTTCTGAAGCAGCTCAAGCTTAGGAATATATTTTTTCTGGATACTATTTGGTCCCGCAAAACAGCGGGACTTTTTTATGCTTGCAGGACGATTGTGAATAACTACTACTTGTGCCTTAATAAATTGTGGAAAAAAAATTTGACGGTATTCTAAATTTCTATAATTTTACCATCGATAACCCATTTACTAATCAATTAAATTCAAAATCAAATGGCAAAAGCAGCAGCTAAAAAAGCAGCTCCAAAAAAAGCAGCGGCTCCTAAGAAAGCAGCTCCAAAAAAAGCAGCAGCTAAGAAAAAATAAGCAGCTGGTTTTTAAAATCTATAAACCTCCCTTCCGGGAGGTTTTTTTATGCCCATTTGCAAAAGTGACCGGTCATATTGCTTTGTTTGCTATTTTGCATCAATGAACAATGCAGATATAGCAGATCATTTTTCGTTGCTTTCAAAGTTGATGGATATTAATGGCGAAAATTCGTTTAAATCCAAAACCTACTCCATAGCAGCTTTCCACATTGAAAAGCTGGAATATCCGCTGGCCGAAGCAGACAGAAATAGCATCGCCTCTATAAAGGGATTAGGTCCGTCGGTTGCTGCTAAAATTATAGAACTGCTGGATACCGGTGTCATGAGCGCATTGCATGAAATAATTGAAAACACGCCGGCTGGTGTCAGGGAGATGCTGCATATCAAAGGGCTGGGTCCCAAAAAAATACATACAGTCTGGCAGGAAATGGGAATACAATCGATTGGTGAACTGGAATATGCCTGCATAGAAAATCGCCTGACAAGATATAAGGGATTTGGCGCCAAAACCCAGGCAAATGTTTTGGAAGCAATCCAGTTTTATAATCAAAATATCGGCCACTTCCTGTATGCCCAGGTTGCAGCCGTATATCCCACTATACAGAACTATCTGCAAGGTTTGTTCGGAAAGGATAAGGTAGCTGCAGCAGGCGATTTCAGGCGCCAGATGCTGATTATTAAAGAGCTTGAATTTATTATAGCCGCTACACCCGACACTATAAAACCTAAGTTCCAGACAGCCTACCCCCCCGAGTTACTGGAAGAAACTGACACTTCTATTCTTTACAAGCTAACCAACGGGCTTAAACTCAGGCTTTATTACGGAACCGATCACTTTTATAAAAAGCAATTTCTTTATAGCTCCGGCGAATCCTTCCTTCATGCCTTCATCGAACATTTCGGCAAGGACAAATTTGAGCACACTTCATTTTCAAGCGAAGAGAACATCTTCGAACAAGCAGGAATAGACTTCGTACCGCCCTATTTCAGGGAAACCAGCGAGGCCGTTAACCAGGCCCGGAACAAAGCGTTGCCACAGGTATTGCAGGTTAGCGATATTAAAGGCATTATTCATAATCATAGCACCTGGTCTGACGGCATTAATACCATTGAAGAACTGGCAACAGATCTTATTAAAAACGGGTTTGAGTATTTTGTTATTTCCGACCACTCCAAAACAGCCGCATATGCCAACGGACTGTCTGAAGAGAAAATCTTACAACAACATCAGCAGGTAGATGAGCTCAACAAAAAGCTAGCGCCCTTTAAAATTTTCAAAAGCATCGAAAGCGATATCTTAAATGATGGCAGCCTTGACTACAGCGATGAAGTATTAGCCAGCTTCGACCTGGTTATCGCTTCTGTGCACAGCAACCTGTATATGAAGGAAGATAAAGCAATGCAACGCCTTATTAAAGCAATAGAAAACCCTTACACAACTATTCTGGGCCATCCTACAGGGCGCTTACTATTAAGCCGGAACGGCTACCCCATCGATCATCAAAAAATCATAGATGCATGTGCTGCCAATAAAGTGGCTATTGAAATTAACGCCAACCCCCATAGGTTAGACCTGGATTGGCAATGGATTAGCTATGCAATGCAAAAAGGCGTATTACTTTCCGTTAATCCTGATGCGCATTCTATTGCCGGGCTTTATGATATCCAATATGGGGTACTGGCGGCGCAAAAAGGTGGTCTTACCAAATCATTCAACCTGAGCAGCTTTACCCTGGCCGAACTGGAGGAATATCTTGCCCAGGTGAAAACAATTAAAAGGCAGGTACCGTAAGACCAATAATTAGCCTATAGATTCTATTTGAGGTTATGCATAACAGGCATTAGGAAGGTGGGCGCCTTAGCCAGCAATCAGCTTCATTTTAAACAAGCAGCGCAGTATATCGTATAATAAAAGAAGCCGCTATAATATAGCGGCCTCTCCAAGTATTTTAAAAGATATTACCATTTATCTACTTCTTCATGGCTGGTAGGTGCACTGCCCGATTCTGTTGTTTTAGGCGCCACATTTTCTACTACTTTTTCATCATTAGTAGGCGCTTCTTCTGGTGCCGGCACTTCAACAGGCGTACTGGCTGTAGCCGCCGCTACATAAGAACTACTGCTACCGCCTTCCTCATCATAATCATCGTGATTGAAAGCATCGAAATCGAAATCAGGCATTAAATCGGTTTTTACGTAATCAACTGCTTCATTCAGGGCTTTCAAAAACTTATTAAAGTCTTCTTTATAAAGAAAAACTTTATGCCTGTCATACCCATTATCATCAAACCTTTTACGACTCTCGGTAATTGTTAAATAATAATCATTGCCTTTGGTTGACCGTACATCAAAGAAATAAGTTCTTCTTTTTCCTGCACGAAGCCTTTTGCTATAAATAGCTTCCAGTTTTTTGTCGTTGTTTCCGTTCTCCACTTTCGTAATATTTACTTTATAAAAGTTTACTAGCTAACAAATATAACTATGTTTTTGAAAAAACAATAAAATACTTGTTAAATAGACTAAATTAATCTATATAAACAATTTTACCGTGAATTACAACGAATTATAATAATTTCTATTATATTATTTAAAAAAATATAGGATTCCCAAATAGTGTTTTTTAGCAATTCAGTAAGGGCAATCGATGTATCTTTGCGTGATTTTTTAAGAATAGATTTATTATACGATAATGTTTTATACTTTAGCTATTAACTGGTCTGGTGTAGGTGTACAGGTTGCTCAACTTATATTGGCCCTTTCTATCCTCGTTTTGCTGCACGAATTCGGGCATTATATTACCGCAAGATGGTTTGGTTGCCGTGTAGAGAAATTTTACTTATTCTTCGATCCCTGGTTTTCCCTGTTTAAAAAGAAAGTGGGCGACACCGAATATGGCGTTGGATGGCTCCCGCTGGGTGGTTATGTGAAGATCAGCGGTATGATTGACGAGAGTATGGACAAGGAGCAAATGAAACAGCCTCCTAAGTCTTATGAATTCAGAAGCAAGCCGGCCTGGCAGCGTTTGATTATTATGCTGGCGGGTATTATTATGAATGTGCTGGTAGCTTTTGTTATTTATGCAATGATCTTATTTGTGTGGGGCGAGCAAAAAACGCCCATGAGTTCTTTACGGGATGGCGTAGCCGTTACCGATAGCCTGATGAGCGAGATTGGATTACGCTCAGGCGATAAGATACTGGCGGTGAATGGCGAACCTGTTCCCTATTTTGAAGACCTGGCCGCCAAAATCCTTATTGGCAGTAAAACAATAGACGTGGAGCGCGAGGGGAAAAAAATGACCGTGAATGTACCGGTGAACCTGATCGGCAAACTGGTAGAAAGCCGCCGCAAAAAAGCATATATGTTTACGAAACGGGTGCCCTCGTATGTGGGAGAATACGACAAGAAATTTAAGATGGACACTATGGGCGGATATAAGGCCGGGTTGAGAAAAATGGATTTGGTGACCGCAGTTGACGCTACTCCCGTTCGGTTCTTCGACGAAATGTCGGGTGTTGTACAGAGTAAGAAAAACCAGCAGGTACAGCTTTCTGTTTTGCGCAACGGGCAACCGCTTACACTAACTGCAAAAGTTGGTGCTGACGGCAAAATAGGTATCCCTCCTTTAACCGATGAAGAGTATGAAGCTTTAGGCGCTTACAAGATAGAAAAGCGCGAGTACGGGTTTTTCGCATCTTTTCCGGCAGGTGTGAAAAAGTCTATCGAAAAATTAAAAGCCTATATAGATCAGTTTGCTTTGATCTTAAACCCTAAAACAGAGGCCTACAAGGGCGTTGGCGGGTTTAAGGCTATGGGATCTGTATTTCCTACTTTCTGGAGCTGGGAAGCGTTCTGGAATATTACAGCATTCCTTTCCATTGTACTGGCGTTTATGAATCTTCTTCCTATACCGGCGCTGGACGGGGGCCACGTAATGTTTACCCTATACGAAATGGTTAGCGGCCGTAAACCCAATGAGAAGTTTTTGGAGTATGCCCAAATGGTTGGAATGATACTTTTATTAGGCCTGATGTTATATGCAAATGGCAACGACTGGTTTGGCTGGGGAAGATAGGGCCAATTGAACGTTAAGATACTTCCAGGCTCCTGAACAACCATTACAAAATCTTATAAAAACGAAAACGACGGGTATCAAAAAATACCCGTCGTTTTTATTTTGTGGAGGCGACCGGGATCGAACCGGTGTCCAAACATATTCTCCAAAAGCCTTCTACATGCTTATTTCTTTATTATTTGTCGGCAATGAACCGGGAAAGAACAAACCAATTCAAAGCTTAGCTGGATAGTCTTATGCTACGTTCACAGCCTTACGCAGCAGCATTCTGTTTTTATTTTTGAGTCGGCGGCGGAGCCTGGTAACAGACCAACCTGCTCAATCCCAAAGGGATCCCTTTCGGGACGCGGCCCTAATGACTATCTAATCACTGATTAGGCAGCCATGGCATACTGTGTATTGCCATTTAAAGTTTGAGTATTCAGATTAACGGGCTAATTACACAACGCCCGACATGCTTACACTTTCAAAGACCTACGCTGTCAAAACCAAACGCCCCCTTTTGTTTACCGTTGCTTCCCGCTTGGAAAGCGTTGGATCAGCATACAAAGATACAACATTTTAGGGCATCTTGTTTTACAGATATGTTAACGCCTTGTTTCTTTGTAAACAAACTCTTCAATTAAGTCAAATAAAGTGCTTCCTCCCCTTTCCACTTTCTCCGTTTCAAACTTATCGGTAAGCTCTATAGCTAATTTATACAGGTCTTCAGTAGCGCTCCTGTCGAGCATTTGAGAAAAGTTTTTACTTTCTTTTTCTTCCTGCAGATCCCGTAAATAACAAAGCGCTTCTACCACCTCAAAATGCGTTTTTTGCCAGGAATCGAAGCCACGCGGAAAATGATGTTCAGACATTGCAAATCGTTTTATTGATAAATCATTTTAACCTAACTAAAATAGCACTTTTAAGTGACTATTTTGCTGATCGTGGCCGGGAAATTAACCCCGGATATTGTTGATAAAATTTTGCCACACGTTGATATCTCCTTTCAGGGAAACAAAAAGTACGGTGAAGACTATTCCGAAGATGGCTCCCCATAAATGGGCTCCGTGGTTGATATTGCCTTTACCCTGTTTATCCAGGTAGGCTGAAACACCTAAATAGATCAAACCAAATATCCAACCCGGAATAGGTACGGGTATAAATATGAAGCTAATACCCATTGTTGGGTAAAGTACAATACAGGCAAAAATAACTGCCGCCACGGCTCCCGACGCCCCAAGGCTTCTGAAATAATAGTTGTCTTTGTGCTTAAAATAATCTGGCACACTCGATATAATTAATGCCCCCACATAAAGCATGGCATAATAAAAAGGCGCTTCGGCACCAAAAATCTCGGGAGATGAAAACAGCCCTTGTTCCAGCACTCTTCCAAAAGAATAAAATGCCAGCATATTAAAAGCCAGGTGCATAAAATCGGCATGGATAAGTCCGCAGGTAATAAACCGGTAATACTGATTTCTGCGGGAAATAGCTGGTCCGTAAAACACAAGGCTGTCCATAACTTTCGGGCTGTTAAATCCCAAAAGAGAAACGATAACGGTGATCACCGCAATTACTAAAGTAATAGAAAAAGTAAATGTCATCCGATAAAAATAGAATTTATAAATGGAAGATCAGCGCTTCAGCATATCATAATTACTTATTGACTGCCGGTTCGTCCCTGCTGCTGCGTGTAGAGTTTTGCATAAAAACCACCGTTGATCTGCATTAACTGATCGTGTGTGCCCTGTTCCACAATACTTCCTTCGTCCAGCACTATAATCCTGTCAAAATTCAGCAGGGAAAAAACACGATGGGTAATAATAATCGCGGTTTTGTAGGCCAGATATTCGTTCAACCGCCCCATAATCTCTTTTTCTGTTTTGGCATCTACTGCGCTAAGGCAGTCGTCAAAAATAATCAGTCCCGGATCTTTGATCAGGGCCCTGGCAATCGATATTCTTTGTTTTTGCCCGCCGCTTAATGTAACGCCACGCTCGCCAATCATAGTGTTATAGCCATCAGAAAAACCTTCTATTTCCTTATCCACACCGGCAATACGGGCAGCTTCCAGTACAGCTTCTTTCCCGGCATTGGGAATACCAAACCGTATGTTATTTTCTACCGTATCACTAAATAAAAAAACATCCTGGGGAACATAACTGATCTGATGACGGAGTGATGCCAGTTGTAAATCAGCAATTGGCACTCCATCAAGTTCAATACTCCCCTTTTGCACGTTGTACATCCTCAACAGCAATTGCGTTATAGTTGATTTACCGCTTCCGGTTCTGCCGGTTATAGCTATTTTCTCTCCTTTCCGAATGTGCAGATTAAAATTTTTCAAGGCCACAATTCCGGTATCAGGATAGGTAAAAGTTACGTTATTGAAATCAACAACTCCTTGCAGCATAATTTCTCTTGCAGCAGTACTGTCCTTTACTTCGGGATCAATATCTAAAAATTCGTTCAATCTTTTTTGAGATGCGGCAGCACGCTGCACCATACTGGCTGTTAATCCGATAGCGCTTACCGGGAACGTGAGCATATTAACATACACAATAAACTCAACAATAGTTCCAAGACTGATATTATGCTGATGGTTGATGTAATAAAGCCCGCCTATCATAATGGTACATAAAGTACTTACGCCTATTAATAAGTTAATGGCCGGAAAATATATGGCCTCCGTTTTGGCAAGACTTACCGCATTTTTCCTGTAACGCTCGGTATTCAGCCGGAAAAAATCAAGCATCGATCGCTCCTGTACAAAAGACTTAATTACCCTGATGCCCGAATAAGACTCCTGTGCATTAGTAGTTAAATCTGACAAAGCTTCCTGTATGCGCTCGCTTTTTTTATGAATAGTGCTGTTTACGAAATAAATAATAATTGCCAGGATGGGAAGAGGTATCAATACATAAAAGGTAAGTTCCTTACTACTTTGAAGCATAAAAAACACACTTAAAGCAATTACTGAAATAAGGTTTACAATATACATAATGGCAGGCCCAGTGAAGATCCGCACCCTGCTTACATCTTCCGCAATACGGTTCATCAGGTCGCCAATCGCATGGCGTTTAAAAAACAAGCTATCAAGGCTTTGATATTTAGCGTATACTTCGTTCTTTTGGTCATACTCTATATGCCGGCTCATTACAATGATCGTCTGCCGCATTAAAAACATGAAGAAGCTTCTTAACAACGCCAGCAGCAGTATCACCAGGCTGGCAATAATAACTACCCGTCCTACGTTGCCCTGCTCTCCGATCATGTCAATAACCTTTCTTACAAGTAAGTCATACCCTTCACCCCCATTTTGAGGCCGGTTGTTAGTAAGCGATAACGCATTATCAACGTAATTAATAATAAAGCGCATCAGCTGCGGCGATAAAACGTTAAAGTAGTTTGATAATATTACAAACAAAATTCCCGCTCCCAACCTGATCCTGTATTTCCAAAAATATTTTCCCAGAGCTCTTAAATGCCTCATAAACGCAAGGTAGGGTTTTAGCTGTTAAACTCCTCATTTATCAATATTTCTCCCGTATTAACTTATAAAAACTTTTCTTCATTTAATTATTAACACTAAAACTTATTCATTATCTTGTTTAATATATTTTGTTGCAATGGTACCTGAATTAAGAGCGCAGTATAACAGTAGTTTTACACCGGAAAAGTATGAGGCCTTTCTAAAAGACCTGAATAGTCAGCACGGCCCCATACAGTTTCGGTCTGCTGAAACCCCGGTTTTTATACCCCAATATTTTTCCGATCAAATGATCAGCGCCTGTGAAAGTATTGTGGATGTAATTTTACAGCCCGATTTTAAAGCGCTTACACAAAACGCCATCCCCGAAAATTTGCAGGTACTGAACGAAGATGACCATCCCTCCTGCATCACCTTCGATTTTGGCGTTTGTATTAACGAACGCAACGAGCTGGAACCACAGCTGATCGAAATGCAGGCCTTTCCTACTTTATTTGCTTTTGAGGTATTGCTGGACGATATATATCATAAACATTTCGATGCGCCCCGCAATTACTCCAGCTACCTGGGCGGATTGAACCGCGAAACGTACCTGAAGTTGCTGAAGGAATTATTGCTTAACGGGCACCACCCGGAACATGTTGTTTTGCTGGAGATATTTCCTCATCAACAAAAAACCAGTATAGACTTTTATTGCACGGAAGAATATACCGGTATTAAACCTGTTTGCGTAACTGAGCTGATAAAAAAAGGAAAGCAACTTTTTTATTTGAATAATGGAAAAGAAACGCTTATTAACAGAATTTATAACCGCGTTATTTTCGACGAGCTCCTGCAACAAGAAGATTGGGTGCAGGAAAAAGCAAAAGTGCTGTTTGAGGACATAGAAGTGGAATGGATGCCGCACCCCAACTGGTTTTACCGGATCAGCAAATATACCTTACCGTTAATTCAACACCCCAACATTCCTCCTACTCAATATTTAAATAAGGTAGCCCCGATACCTGAAGATCTTGAAAATTATGTATTAAAACCGCTCTTTTCTTTTGCAGGACAAGGAGTGGTTATAGACGTGACACGGGAAGACATACAGCGCATAGCCGATCCGCAAAACTGGATATTGCAGAAGAAAGTATCCTATGCCCCGGTTATACAAACGCCTGATGAACCGGCAAAGGCAGAGATCCGCCTGTTCTATTTCTGGCCGGGCAATGCAGAACGTCCCATACCTGTTAATAATCTTGCTCGTTTAAGTAAAGGTAAAATGATTGGGGTACGTTATAATAAAGATAAAACATGGACGGGTGGAACCTTTGGTCTTTTTGAACAATAAATGGCAATCAACAAACCACATAAATAATTACTATGGCAGCTATTACACTTTCAATTGATATAGGCGGATCTAAGATAAAAGCATGTACGCTTAACAAAAGCGGCAAAATATTACAGGAGTACACCAAAGTGCCTACCCCGCAGCCTGCTAATTCTAAAAATGTACTAACCTCCATAAAAGAGCTGGTAAAAGATTTTAAGTACGACCGCGTATCTGCAGGATTTCCGGGATATGTAAGAGACGGTATTGTGCATACCGCACCCAACCTGGGCACCGGTTACTGGGCAGGCATTAACCTGGCCGAAGAACTGATGGTAACATTGGGCAAGCCAGCCCGCGTGGTTAACGATGCAGATTTACTGGGGCTTGGTTGTGTAAGCGGAAAGGGATTTGAAATGATGATTACCCTGGGAACAGGATTTGGAACAGCATTTTACCTCGATGGAAAAGTGTTGCCTCATCTGGAAGTGGCCCATCACCCTATACACAAAGGTGAAGATTACGATGCATTTATAGGAGAAGCTACTTACAATGAAATAGGAAAGAAAAAGTGGAATAAAAGGATGCAGTATGTAATTTCAATTATGAAAACCGTTTTTAACTACGACCGCTTATATATCGGAGGTGGTTTGTCCAGGAAATTAGATTTTAAGCTTGACGAAAATATCTTATTGGTAAACAATATAGACGGTATCGACGGCGGAGTAAAGCTGTGGGAGCAATAAAAACCGCTTTATAACCGGGATTCATTTATGTAAAAGCCAGAATGTTTAATTTTGCGCCCTCATTCTATGCAACAGTCAAAAGACACACATACTTTAGGAGAGCGCAACCGGGAGCGGCTGGAGCGCATTGCAGATGTAGCCACAAGGTGGATCGGTTCTACAGGTTCTCTGGTGGTTCATACGCTGCTGTTTATCATTGCCTTTTCGTTACCACCGCTGCACATTGTAAGCTTTGATAAAATGTTGTTGGTGCTTACCACGATAGTTTCGCTGGAGGCTATTTACCTGGCTATTTTTATTCAGATGTCTGTGAACAAAAACAGTAAGGATATCGAAGAAATTCAGGAAGATGTAGAAGAGATACAGGAAGATATCGAAGAAATTCAGGAAGACGTTGAAGAGATACAGGAAGACGTTGAGGAAATGCAGGAAGATGTTGAGGAAATACAGGAGGATGTTGAAGAGATACAGGAAGAACTGGAAGATGAACCTGAAAATAACGAACCATTAAACAATCAGCCACAGCCTGTTGCAGAGAGTCCTAAAGATAAAATATCGCAGATACAGGAATTGATTGCCCGCCTGCAGCAGGAAGTAGAGCTGCTAAAATCAGATAAAAAGTAGATTACTCAGCAGAATTGAACACGGAATATACCGGGCTTGAAGATCTTGCCGGCTCTTTAACCGGGATTACATCTTTCGCATTTTCAGCCAGTACCCGTTTATTGTCAAGAACAAACAGTACGACCGGTAAAATCACCAGTATAAGGAGAAATAGCATTTTGGATATCCTGTTCATAAAAGTTTAGCTTTAAACATCGTTACAGACGCAAACTTCATTCCAAACGCTGCAATATTCTAAAAAAAAGTTATTTTTCTCTTATACCGCCCTTAACAGACAAGTTACCCAGCCTTGATTTTGATTTATTAAAAACGTTCCTGCCCAGGTCTATACCGCTCCGGCGCTCCTTTTGCTGTTCGGCCGGCAGGTGTATAAAGTCTTTACAATCATAGCTGCAGCATCCGTCAAACTCTTTTTTACAATCCTCACACTGTATAAAAAGAAGATGGCAGGCGTCGTTTACACAGTTTACATGGGTATCCGCAGGCTTACCGCACTGATGGCATTTGGCAATGATTTCATCCGTAACACGTTCACCCAGCCGCTGGTCAAAAACAAAGTTTTTACCATGGAATTTATTTTCAAGCCCCGCTTCTTTTACTTTGTTTACATAATTAATGATTCCGCCTTCCAGATGAAACACATTTTTAAAACCTTTATGTAACATATAAGCAGACGCTTTTTCACAACGGATTCCGCCTGTACAGTACATAATAATATTTTTGTCTTTATGTTCCTGCATCATATCTACCGCCATGGGTAACTGTTCGCGAAACGTATCGCTGGGTACTTCTATAGCGTTTTCAAAATGTCCCACTTCAAATTCGTAGTGGTTACGCATATCGATGATAATTGTTTCGGGATCGCTGCTCAACCTGTTAAATGTTGCTGCATCAGCATATTTTCCGCGGTTGGCCATATCAAAGCTGGGATCTTCTATTCCGTCAGCAACAATTTTGTTACGAACTTTTATATCCAGCACATAAAAAGATTTTCCATCGTCATCTACTGCTATATTTAAACGCAGGTTATTCAGGGCCTGGTGCGCTTTATATAGAAACGCTTTAAAAGTGTCGAATTTTTCGGTGGGTACGCTTACCTGGGCATTGATTCCTTCTTCCGCAACATAAATACGTCCCAGCACGCCGATTTCCGAGAACTGACGGTACAAATGGTTGCGAAACGCAGTGGGATCGTCTATCTTACAATAACAGTAAAAAGAAAGGGTGGTGCGGGGGGTATTGTCTTGTAATATACGCTCTTTCAGCTCCCTGCGGGAAACACGATTATGGAGTGCCATTATTTTGAAATTTGATCCCGCAAACACGGGAAATTATTTAATAATTGGGCAGTTGCAGGCTGCACCAAATTTCGCGGTGCAAAGGTACTATTTATTTTTGATCTTTATTTTATGGCTGCAAGCTGAATAGTAGGTTATAAATTCGGCTGCAAAATTCTTTGGTGAACGCTGGCCTGTATTTCGATAGTAGCAAAAAGGACAACTAGAGTTTGCGCAGGGTTATTTAGCTGCTACCAGGTGCTGAAAGAATGAGGTTACCCGCTACGAGATACAGCCGTTTTATTATTTATTTCCTTAAATAGGAAGCAGTTAGTGCCGCAAAGCCCGCCACCATGCCGCCTGCCAGGGCTGTTATAAAGGCGAGTAATACGGGTCTCGGGCCTATACCTAACATTCCTCCTATCCTGTTAGCCAGAATATTGCTGTTAGCCGCGTTTATCAATAATGCCAGTATCAGCCATAGCAGAAAAATACCGGCAAACCCGGATAAAAAAGATGAGCCGGGTTTCTGTGAAATACACAACGACACGATAAAAGCAACCAGCGCAATACTCCACCAGGGGGCATATAAGCCAACAACAAACGATAATACTGCAATTGAAAAAAGAGATATAAAAAATTTCATCAGCATTTGTTTAAGGGTCAACATTCTAAGTTCAGTTTCTTTACTGCAGGCAATTGTTCCGGGCTCGTCAGCCCTTTATAAAGTTCATAGTCCATTTAATACGGGCATCACCCTCCTGGCCTTTCTGCATCATCCAAAGCTGGTAGTACTTGCCCTGTACCCAATTATCAACAGCATTATCATAAAACCGGCTGCCGGGGTTACCGCTTTGCCCACCAGGATAAACGCCATAGGCCTCTGGCCTGGCAGACATTTGAACAATCATTCTCCAACTGGGGCCATGACTTTTCTTTATGGCATTGATTACGCTTCCTGCGCCCCCAACCGGCAAATGGGTGCGTGCAAAAGACGGCAGGTTACTCTTCAGCAGGTGATAGATAGCCGGTTCTTTGAATTTGGCCCATTCAAGCTTCCCATCTTTTTCCGACTGAGCCAACAAGGCTGCAGCTCCGTTCAATGACGCCGTAGCCAGGTCGCTCAGGGTCTCCACCTGTGGCGTATTCTTATTGTCCACAAATCCCAGGGCCGTTGTGTCTATCTTTAAAAGCTCCATCAATGTTTGTTCCTCCGGAACCGGTACCTTAGAACCAGCCTTCACTAATTCGTCCAGCCAGATATTTCTTTGCAAGCTATCCAGCCAAAACTGGTAAATAGTTTGCCCGGTGGATTGGGGCCCGGCATTTAAATCCCATTGTTGAATAATAGTTAAATATTTACGAGCTTCGGGTGTTAATGCCGCTTCATTGGTATGGGTCATCAACACGGGGAGCAGCTGGCCTGCCAGGATATTGTAATTATTATTCTGAAGCTCCATCATATTCTCTACACTGATGCTGTTCATCCGGTTCAGGAAATGCTCAATAGCATTAGCCCTTGGTGTAATATAGGTACCGGGTATAAAATACGGATAAGTACCATCTGCCGGGCGCTGGTTGGCGCTTTCCAGAAATCCGCGCTCGGGGTTTAAAGCGTGTGGATTTTCTGACTGAGGAATATAGCCCTGCCACAGATAGCTGCTATCCTGTCCCGGCATAATATATTGCCCCTGCCCCTGCCACCTGTCCGGGAACCTACCCTGTTGCCATATCGCTATATCTCCTGATGTGGATGCAAATACAAAGTTCTGGCCAGGGCATTCGAAGTCTTTAATGGCCAACACATAATCATTATAGCTGCCCGCCCTGTTTAATTTATAAAATGCGCTGCCATCATCACCGGTATGATGCGCCATCCATTTTACCGCCAGCGCATCCTGCCGGATAACCGTATCGGCTGCATCATACATCACCGGCCCGAATATAGTATAAGCCACCGTGTCGAAAACCGGTGCTTCACCTTTAACCTTTATCTGCTCTATCCGTTGCTGTGCCGGTTTCCAGGCATTATCAAACCAGTATTCCTTTTTGGTTTTATCTTTAAACCGGATGGTATAATAATCTTTTACATCTCTTTGCGAATTGGTAACTCCCCACGCAATAGAATCGTTAAAACCAATAATTACAAAAGGGCTTCCTGGTAAGGTAGCGCCATATACATTTGATGTAGGAGTGGTTAACTGCATTTCATACCATATAGAGGGAAGCGATAACTCCAAATGCGGATCATTACAAAGAATAGGGACTCCGCTCGCTGTTTTGCTGCCTGCCACTACCCAGTTATTACTGCCATTATCTTTATCCTCCGGATATTGGCTGCTTGCCGCGGTAGCTATCTGGTTATGGAAGTACACCGAATCCACACCTGCCGGCAGCTGATACTGATGCATGGGCCGGGGAAAGATTGTACCCTTTGGCACAATGGGTAATAATGAATCCGGCACCTGCGGATATAACATATTAAACTGTTGAGAAGTAAGAATAGTGCGAAGGTTGGTATTCTCCAGATCATGCTCGGTACCGGAAGCTAACATTTTCGCCATCATCTTTAACAACAGCATTGTTCTTAGGTTAGACCATTGTTCTGGTTTAAAGTTAAGTATTTTATATTCCAGCGGCAGCGAACTTTCGGTTAATGTATTAATATAAGCATTAATACCTTTTGTGTAAGCAGTATATCTTGCAAGTGCTGCCGGGTCCTGCTCTACCACCCGCAAAGTATTCTCGGCAGCAAACTTCATCCCCAGCCGGCGTTGTTCTTTATCATAATTAATGGCAACAGGGCCCGCTATTTCACTCGCCCTCCCTTCTGCGGCCTTAGTTTGCAGGTCCATTTGAAAAAGGCGGAACTTAGCGTGAAGGTACCCCTGTATAAAATAAAGGTCTTCATCATTTTCTGCAAACACATGCGGCACCAACCTTTCATCGAAATATACTTTAGCGTTGCCTTTCAGATCTGATTGCTGAATATTGAGATCATAATTCTGAGCTGTGTCCTCGGCATTTTGCCAGAAGCCTGTTTGCGGGCTTAAAAAACTTCCTAAAGGCATAGGGATTTTGGTTCCTATTGGCCGGTTAAGAATAAATACCAGTAAAACGGTTATCAATAAAGAAAAGCAAAATGGCAGCAGTCTCATATCGATCTTTTAGGAAAGATAAATCATTTTTTTGTTAGACGCCATTGATAAAAATCAATAACACGAATAACCTATTTCGATAAAAGGTGTTCCCGGCATAATCTGGAAACATATTTAAAAACAAAACCGCCCTGGCGGCGGCTTGTTTTACTATTTGTTATTATTCCAGTCCTATTTCAAAGTGGCGTTCGGGGATCTCCACATCCATAAATCCTTTTTTTAGCAGGCGGTTTTTAAAATCCAGCTGTACATCGGGTTCGCCATGTACCAGGAACAGCTTTTTAACCGCCCTTGGGTCCTGGCAAGCCAGCCACTGGCTCATATCTTCATAGTCTCCATGAGCGCTCATACTACGTATTTGCCCGATCTCGGCATTTACCTGCCTTTCGGCACCAAATATGCCCACTTCCTTCATACCCGACAGAAGTCTTGCCCCCAGGGAGTTGGGCTCACAATAACCGGTCATTACAATTGCATTCCTTGAATTCTCCACCGTGTTATTAATATGGTGTTTTACCCGCCCTGCGTCGGCCATGCCACTGGCTGATATAATTACCATGGGACCGCTTCTAAAGTTGAGCGCCTTGGAGTCTCTTACATCTTTAATATAAGTAAGTCCCGGGAACATAAACGGGTCGTCGTCGTTTTTCATAACATTCTGAATACGCTTGTTGAAATATTGCGGGAAACGCTTCACCATGTCGGTGGCCTCAATGCTCAGCGGGCTATCTACGAAGATCGGGATCTTGGGCAACCTGTTTCCCAGATCCAGCTGGTTTAAGAAATAGAGTATTTCCTGTGTGCGGCCCACACTAAACGCAGGCATAATCAGTTTTCCTTTACGTTCTACGCAAACCCGTTGAATCCACTCGAGCAGCTGATCGGGAGTACCTGTAATATTATCATGCAAACTATTACCATAAGTAGATTCCATGATAATATAATCTGCCTGTGGAAACACCTCCGGCGACCTCAGTATGATATCGCGGTAACGGCCCAGATCGCCGCTGAAAGTAATTTGCCGTTCCTTCCCATCTTCCTTTATTTTAAGATGTACACACTGGCTGCCTATAATATGCCCTGCATCTGTAAACATGCACTTAACATCCTCCATTACGTCAAACCATTGACCGTATTCGCGGGGCTCAAATAATCTCATGCTTTTTTGAGCATCTTCAACAGTATATAGAGGCTTCAGCAATTCGGGTAAACCTGTCACCCGCTTTTTTTCCATAAAGCGGGCATCGCTTTCCTGTATTTCTGCACTATCCATTAACAGGATGGCTGTTAATTCTTTGGTTGCCGGTGAACAATAAATATTTCCTTTAAAACCCTCGGCCACCAGTTTTGGAATCAGGCCCGAATGATCTATATGTGCGTGAGAAAGGATCATGGCATCTACCTCGCTGCTTATAAAGCCAAAATCGCGGTTCAGCAATTCTGTTTCATCGCCCATACCCTGGAACATACCGCAGTCCAGCAGTATTTTTTTACCGTTCTTTAGCGTTATTAAATGTTTGGAGCCCGTCACTGTTTGTGCTGCACCGTGAAAAGCAATTTTCATAGCTATTTATTTTATGCTTGTTTGATCTTTATTTTTCCAAAAATTTTTCCTTCACCAGCCATTGCCGGAGCTCGGCCATCCAGTCTCCGTCTTCTTTTTTATTATACATGCCAAAACCGTGACCCCCTTTTTCAAATAACTTTATAGCAGCCGGCACTTTATTCTTTTGTAAAGCTTCGTAATACGCAATGCTATTACCGAAAGGAACGCCGCCATCGTCTTTTGCGTGTACCAAAAAAGCAGGAGGTGTTTTTTTATTCACCAGCAACTCGTTGGAGAACTTCTTTACTTTATCAGGTGAAGCCTTTTTACCAATCAGGTTGTCGCGGCTACCTGTATGACCCAGGCTATCAGTAAAACTGATCACAGGATATATTAAAACAGAGAAATCGGGGCGCAAAGAAATATGCTTATGATTTTCTATCAGCTCCTGGTTATACTTTGTTGAAAGGGATGCAGCCAGGTGTCCTCCCGCCGAAAACCCCATTACGCCTACCTTTTTAGGATCAATACCCCACTGTTTGGCATTTTGGCGGATCAGCTGTATACCACGTTCCGCATCCTGCAGGGGGCCAATAGATTTATCCATCATCGTTTTATCATCGGGCAAACGATATTTTAAAACAAATGCAGTAACACCCCACTGATTAAAAACTTTGGCAACATCATGGCCTTCATGAGTAATGGCCAAGATGCGATAACCTCCTCCAGGGCATATTAACACAGCCGTTCCATTGGGCTTTTCAGGCCGGTACATGATCATTTCGGGAGTTACCACCTGGCTTACCCGGGTAATGCCATCCGCAGCGGTTTCGGTCTTCTCTGCTATATCTGAGGCTTTACTGTTGGGAACAACCTCATACAATCTTATTGTTTGCTGTGCGCGTAACATATTTGAAGCTAATAGCAGGATGAATACAAGTCCCTTTTTCATTGGCATCTTTTTAAAGTGCGGTGATGAAGATAATAAACCTGATAAAATTAAAGTAAGAAAATTTATACTTCGAACTGCGTTTTAACATCGTTCCAGAAAAGATCGAGCTTAATAATCCGTTCTTTTAAAAAAGAAATAATAGCGGGCCAGTGTTCCCTGTTAAAAACGCTCACATCTTCCAGTTGTATAAAAATACGTGAAGCGCTGCTTCCGTCCTCATCGTAAAATTCCCGCTGCCAGGTCCATGACTCTTCCAGTACCTGTTCCAGGCAGCTTTTTAATGATTCCATCTGGCCATATATCAATGCCCGGCTTACAGCATCGGGATGTTTTATCTCGATGGCAATAGTAGCATCCCGCCTCGTTGCATCCATACGGAAATAAATATGACGGATGCCTGTTTTGTAGTTAACCCAGTTAATAGTGAGTTGTTCAGCGTTTTTCACCGGTTTCATGTACATACCAAATGTAGTCCAGAACTCTTTTCTTATGTTAGAAGCTTCTGATTTGCTGTACATGATGAGTGGTGATTATGATAGCCGGGTTACACGCTGCCTGCAGCTTTGGTTCGCACCCTTCTCCTGTAGTTTTTGAAAAGGCTCTGCCAGCGAAGATTGATCACACCTAAAATCCCTTCTTTTACAATGCCCTTATTCATTTTAGACTGTCCTTTGGTTCTGTCCTGGAAAACAATAGGCACTTCCTTTATTTTAAAGCCGAGCTTCCAGGAAGCAAATTTCATCTCTATCTGGAATGCATAGCCTACAAATGTAATGCTGTCGAAATCGATACTCTCCAGCACCTTGGCCGTATAACACATAAAACCTGCCGTAGGATCTTTAATAGGCATCCATGTAATAATGCGCGTATAAAGCGATCCTCCTTTGGACAAAGCAATTCTGTCAGCCGGCCAGTTAATAACACCTCCTCCCTTTACATAACGGCTTCCGATGGCTACATCAGCCCCCTGGTTCCTGCAGGCGTCGTACAACCGAATCAGGTCCTTGGGATTGTGCGAGAAATCGGCATCCATTTCAAAAATATACTCGTAGTCTTTTTTTAAAGCCCATTTAAACCCGTGAATATAGGCGGTACCCAACCCCAGCTTACCCCTTCTTTCCTCGAGAAAAAGGCGCCCCGTATAGGTTTCCTGAAGCAGGCGTACCATATCGGCAGTTCCATCCGGCGAACCGTCATCAACAATAAGAACATGAAAGTTGCCTTCCAGCTCAAACACAGCCTTCAGGATGCTTTCGATATTCTCTTTTTCGTTATAGGTAGGTATGATAACTATCTTATCCAAAAAAAATCATAATTAAATCAACAATATGCCAGCGAGGCAAGGCTATGACCCCGGTACTATAGAAATGTGGCCCTAGCTCTTTCTTTCTTCAGGCATTTAAAGCTTTAACCCTTTCAGCTTGGTGCGGGTAAATATTTCTGTAAGCTTTTGCTTGGTTTGCTGAGGAAAATCGCCCCTCATCATCCAATCGTAATACTGGGGTTCTTTAGTTAATATTTCTGCAATTGACTGTCCTTTGTATTTGCCAAAATTAAATACTTCTACTCCATCCTGCATTACAAACCTGCGGGCAAAATCTACCACCATTTCGTCGCCCAAAAATTTATTGATCGACTCGATGGTATTCCCCAACTCTGGATAACGCTCTAACTGAGCTACCAAAACCTCGTGGGTTGCAGCGGCGTCAGCTTCGGCTGAGTGAGCCGATTCCAATACCTTACCGCAGTAAAACTTGTAAGCTGCAGATAAAGTTCGCTGCTCCATTTTATGAAAAATGTTCTGCACATCCACCATCCGGCGTCCTTTCATGTCAAAGTCTACACCCGCACGTAGAAACTCTTCCACCAGCAATGGAATATCAAACCTGTTAGAATTATAGCCAGCCAGGTCACAGTCGTCCAGTACCTGCTTCAGCTCCTGCGCGGCCTGCGCGAAAGTGGGTGCATCCTTCACCATTTCGTTGGTGATGCCGTGAACATCAATAGATGTTTTGGATATGGGCATTTCTGGATTGATCAGTTTCCGTTTCACTGTTTTCGAACCATCCGGCAGCAGCTTCACAATAGCTATTTCTACGATCCTGTCTGTTCCCAGGTTTACCCCGGTAGTTTCCAGGTCTATAAATGCTATAGGTTTGGTAATTTGTAACATAACTAAATTTAAAGGTGGCTAAGATAAAGAAACTTGTTCTGACGAACAGAATTTTCCTGTTAAACAAAAACCCAAATTTCTGCCTCCGTTGTAAGATTTTTAACAGCCCGTCTTCCGTTAGCTTCCGTTTAAAAATTGCAGGGCGTGTTTATAGGCCAATCCGGTAATAATAGCCATTGCTATACTCAATAAAGTACCTATTATAATATACTCTGTTAGCTTCCGGTCTTTGGCTTTTGACAGATCGCTGAAACGTAAAATAGATTTGGCCGCCACTAAAAAGCCAATGGCCGACCATTGATTGAGTACTACAAACAAAAAAACAAGCAAACGCTCTATCATACCTATGTACTTTCCTGCCCTGGTCAGCGATTCTTCGACGCCATCTTCTTTTACTTTCCAGTAATCCATAATTACGCGCATACATACAGCAGCAGTATAGGTAACTATAACCACAGCGCATAGCAGCAGAAGATATTTGGATGAAAAAAGAAAAGACCAGTCGATGTTTGCGTCTTCATATATAGCAGCTACAGGCATTAACAAAGCGATATGCATTACCTGATCGGCAAAAAACAAATAGCCTTCCTTCCATTTTCCCTGCCATTCAAGTTTGATCCAATCTATAAGATAATGGCTTACCAGGATACATAGAAATCCAAGCCAGTATCGTGTATTAAATTGCAATATGATTGCTAACAGAATGGCATGAACAGCAAGGTGCAAATATAAAAAGGGAGACCTAGCCCGTTTCTTTTTTTTATCGGCCACCCAGGAGGTTGGCTGAAAAACAAAATCTCCCAGCAGGTGTGCCAATAACAGTTTTAAGAAAAGTATCATCATAGCTGAGCGATCTTAGATTGATAGTATTTATTCAATTTTTTGATTTCGTCGTAACCGCCCCTTTTTAAAGCTTCGCTTATACTACTTTGTGTTTTTTGCAGCAGCTGGGCCAGCTCACTCTGGTTTTTCCGGGGGTGCTCGATACCAGTTTTGATTACCGTTGCTACCGTTTCGCTCCAGCTATTCATAGTAAGCATTGCCAGGCTAATCATGAGGTTTAATGTTTCATTTAAGTCGGGCTCGCCAATATCTACCTGTAGCATTTGCTTCCCCAGGTGATCAAAGCAACCACCCGAGCGTATAAATGCCTCTCCTGTTGCTTCTGTCACTTTTTTTGCATCGGTTTCTATACTTCCCACTCCTATCGCCATACGTACATCGAGGCCGGCTAATTGCCTGATACTGCTTTTTATATGGATAGCTGCTCCAAAAGCACTATCAGGCTCCAAACGAAGCTGAAAACTATCCCCTCTGTACAGTTCCCAGCTTTTAGGTTCTTTTCCATACTGGCTCAATACATGCTTTAGCATGGATTGCCATTTGCCGGCGGCCTCACCTCTCGAATTTACAATATCCCCCGTAATTACTGCTATCATGTGTTATGAGTTTAGCGCAATCTAAATATTTGCCCTGTTCATGCTTCGTAGTGTAAATATCTACTTTATAGCCGATATAGCAAAATATCGGAAAATTAGCCGATAATGAAAAATATCGGATATTGAGCCGATAATCCTTGATATCGAATAATAAGCCGATATAGTATATTAGGCATGTTCCAATCACGGGGTCTCGGGCATCTTGCAAAATAGTTTCGCTTTTTTTAATAAAAAGTTGCTACTTTATTCAATTAGTTTCTATATTTGCCGCGCAATGACATTTAACAACATACATATCCATCATCATTTTACAAACTTACAGCAGTAAGCCGGTGGTGCTATGTATCAACTTATATAAAGGCTTACGTTTGTAAGCCTTTTTTATTTTCAAAAAACAGATGATCAATAAATAAAAACAAAAAAATGGAAAAGCTACGAATCGCGGTACAAAAATCAGGCAGGTTAAGCGAGGACTCCCTTAAACTGTTAAAAGAGTGTGGTATAGGTGTACCTGCGGGAAATAACCAGTTAAAAATAAGTACAGAAAATTTTGATGCGGAAATACTGTTTTTGCGTGACGACGATATTCCGGAGTATGTACAGGATGGCGTAGCAGATATTGGCTTTGTTGGAGAAAACGTGGTGCTTGAAAAAAATAAACAAACAGAAATTGTAGAACGCCTCGGTTATGGAAAATGCCGTTTATCCATAGCCTTACCGAAAGGCAAAAAGCCCAAAAATATACAGGCTTTAGACGGGATTAAAATTGCAACAAGCTACCCGGTTATATTGCAAGGCTGGCTAAAGAAAAATAAACTAAAAGCTGATATACACGAGATCAGCGGCTCAGTGGAAATAGCGCCCCGTATAGGTTTGGCTGACGCTATTTGCGATCTGGTAAGCAGCGGCAGTACGCTTTTCAGCAATGAATTGTACGAATATGAAACCATCCTTAAGTCGGAAGCGGTTTTGATCTCCGGTAAAAATATCTCCAAAAAAAGAACAGTACTTCTTGAACAGCTTTTATTCCGTATCCGTTCGGTAAAAAAAGCCAAGTATAATAAATACGTTTTATTGAATGCTCCCAACAGCAGCATCGACAAAATATGCAAATACCTACCGGGGATTAACAGCCCCACCATTGTTCCGCTGGCAAAAGAAGGGTGGTCATCCATTCACTCCGTAATTGGTGAAAATGATTTCTGGAACGTGATCGAAAAAATAAAATCTGCCGGTGCAGAAGGTATCCTGATCCTGCCGATTGAAAAGATCATCGAATAAAAGTTGACAAGTTAAAAGGTGGCGTTTTTCGTCCTGCTGATTTATCCGGTAAAAAAACTACAATTTGAAACTCTATAAATATCCTTCTCCCAAAACCTGGCCGTCTATTTGCCAGCGGCCGATGCAGAACAGTAATACCATACAGGCTGCTGTGAATGCTATCATTTACGAAGTAGCCAATAACGGCGATGCCGCGTTAAAAAGTTTTGCAGAAAAATTTGACGGGGTAGTGCTCAGGAGCCTGCAGGTTTCAACAAAAGAAATTGCTTTGGCTGCCAAGAATATCGACCCGCAGCTGAAGAAATCAATCCAGCAAGCTAAAAATAATATCCAGAAATTTCATGCCACGCAAAAGCAGGCTGTGGTAAAAACAGAAACTACGAAGGGAATTATATGCTGGCGCGAAGCAAGAGCCATTGATAAAGTTGGCCTGTATATACCCGGCGGATCTGCACCCCTGTTCTCTACGGTATTAATGCTGGGCGTGCCTGCATCAATTGCCGGATGCCGGGAAGTGGTATTATGTACTCCACCTGACAAAAACGGCAAAATAAATGATGCCATTTTATACGCTGCTTCTATTTGTGGTATCACTAAGATTTTTAAAACCGGGGGTGCACAGGCCATTGCAGCCATGGCCTACGGAACCAAAACCATTCCGGCCGTTTTCAAAATATTCGGACCAGGTAACCAATACGTAACCGCAGCCAAGCAGATCCTCCAAACCAAAGTGGCAATTGACATGCCCGCCGGTCCGTCTGAAGTTTTGGTGATTGCCGATGAAACATCGGTACCCGAATTTGTTGCCGCCGATCTGCTGGCCCAGGCCGAACATGGCCCGGATTCGCAGGTAATACTGGCGTGTACTACTATTGATATTGCCAAAAAAGTGCAGACAGCTCTTACAGCGCAGGTTGCCGCACTACCACGTATGGATATTGCACTTCAGGCCCTGCAGCATGCCAGGCTGGTAGTATTAAAAACAGTTAATGAGGCCCTTGCATTTTCAAACCTGTATGCCCCGGAGCACCTGATACTGGCTTGCAAAATCAGCAATACGATCCTTAAACAGGTCAACACTGCAGGTTCGGTATTCATTGGTAATTACTCCCCAGAAAGCGTGGGTGATTATGCCAGCGGCACCAACCATACATTACCCACCAATGGCTATGCAACGGCTTACAGCGGCGTATCGCTGGATAGTTTTTACAAGAAGATCACTTTCCAGCAGTTAACCAAAGATGGTCTGCATCATATAGCTAAAACAGTTACTACAATGGCCGAGGCCGAAGGACTGCAGGCCCACAGCAATGCAGTTAAGATCAGACTGTAAAAACTTTGAGAACGAGGCAACGAACGATTAATATTAGTAAAAATGGACTTCAACTTAGATTACCTGATAAGAGACAATATCAAAAACCTGGCCCCCTATACTACAGCCCGGCATGAGTTCACCGGTGAAGCCAGCGTAATGCTGGATGCCAACGAAAATGCGATAGGATCGCCTGTAACTCTTGATATCGGTGAATTACATGAATTGCTGAACAGGTACCCTGATCCTTTACAGATCAAATTCAAGAAGCGTATCAGCGAAATCAAGGGTGTACCGGTAGAGAATATATTTGCGGGCAATGGTAGCGATGAAGCCATTGATGTGCTGATGCGTATTTTTTGCGAACCAGGCATAGATAATATAATTACCTTGCCTCCTACCTATGGCATGTACAGTGTATGTGCTGCTATCAACAATATTAAAGTGAAGGAAGTACCGCTTAACAGCGATTACCAGATGGATATACAGGCTATTGCAGACGCCGTGGATGACTATACCAAGATTATTTTCATCTGCTCCCCTAATAATCCAACCGGTAACAGCATTACCCGCCAGGATATTGAAATCATTCTCAATAATTTTGACGGTATCGTGGTAATCGATGAAGCCTATATTAATTACGCCAGGCAGAAAAGCTTTGCCCAACAGCTAATGGACTATCCCAACCTCGTAGTGATGCAAACCTTATCCAAAGCATGGGGATTAGCAGCTTTGCGCTTGGGGCTTGCTTTTGCCGGCAAAGAGATCATCAACCTGATGAACAATGTGAAATACCCCTATAATATTAATGAAGCCACGCAACAACTGGCATTAAAAGCTCTGGCAAATGTAGAGCAGGTAAACCAGTGGACCAAAACCACCATTGAGCAACGTAACTGGCTGGAAACAGAATTGGCTAAAATTCCGCTTACTGAAAAAATATTCCCCTCTGACGCGAATTTTCTTTTAGTTAAAATGACCGGGGCCCACAATGTTTTTACATATTTGCAATCCAAAGGAATTATTGTAAGAAACCGTAATACCACCAAAGGATGTGAAGGCTGTTTACGTATTACGATAGGCACAGCAACTGAAAACCAGGCTTTAATTGAAGCATTAAAAAATTATAATGTTTGAACATGAAACGTTCATTATAAATTTTCATTAGTACATATAGGGTAATGAAATTTATACCTGATAAGTTCCCTGTCTGCAACAGCAGGCATTTAACCAAAATCAACATTAACCATTAACGAATGAAAAAAGTTTTATTTATAGATAGGGACGGCACATTAATCAACGAGGCACCGCCCACTTATCAGTTAGATTCGATTGAAAAAATAACTTTCTACCCTGGTATGTTTACCTGGATGGGAAAAATAGCGCGGGATATGGATTTTGAGTTGGTAATGATCACTAACCAGGATGGCCTGGGCAGCGACGCTTTCCCGGAAAATACTTTCTGGCCCTACCAGGAACTGGTAATGCGCAATCTCGCCGGTGAAGGCATTGTTTTCAGCGAGGTACTTATCGACAGAACTTATCCTGCCGAAAATGCTCCTACCCGTAAGCCGGGCACAGGTTTGCTCACCAAGTATATTAACAATCCTGAATATGACCTGGCTAACTCTTATGTAATCGGCGACCGGATCACCGATATACAGCTGGCAAAAAACCTGGGATGTAAAGGCATCTGGCTGAATTTAGATGAAGCACTGGGTGCCGCCGAAATATCTGACAGTTTGAAAGAACTGGAAACTACCATTGTGCTGAAAACGAAAAGCTGGGAGGATATTTATGGATTCCTGCAGCAAAAGGAACGGGTTATTAAACATACCCGCAATACCAACGAAACTAAAATTGATATCGAGATTAACCTGGATGGAACGGGCATTTGCGATATCACAACAGGTTTGGGTTTCTTTGACCACATGCTGCACCAGCTAGGCCGTCACAGTGGTATTAATTTAAAGATCATTACCCAGGGCGATCTGCATATCGACGAGCATCATACTATAGAAGATACAGCCATAGCGCTGGGAGAAGCTTTTCAGCTGGCATTAGGTAATAAAGCCGGCATTGAACGCTACGGCTTCTTACTGCCCATGGATGATTGCCTGGCGCAGGTGGCCATCGATTTTGGCGGGCGCCCCTGGCTGGTATGGAATGCCGAATTTAAGAGAGAGAGGATTGGTGAAATGCCCACGGAAATGTTCTATCATTTCTTTAAGTCTTTCAGCGATGGTTCTAAATGCAACCTGAATATTAAAGCTGAGGGAGAAAATGAACATCATAAGATAGAAGCAATTTTCAAAGGTCTTGCCAAGGCCATTAAAATGGCGATTAAAAGAACGCCTGGCAATGACCAGCTGCCTACAACAAAAGGAACTATATAAAATTGGTAACGCACATGAACATGTCTGTACAAATATTACCTGCTGTGGCGGCCATCGTATTTAACAGCGCCGGGGAGATCCTGCTGCAAAAGCGGAGAGATGTTGGACAGTGGGGCATTATATCGGGTCATGTAGAATTTGGCGAAACCGTTGAAGAAGCGGTGAAGAGAGAGATAAAAGAAGAAACAAATTCAAAAGCTACGATCCTGCGTCTTATAGGCGTGTATTTATCACCGGCTTCACAAACATACAGGTATACCGATAAAACCGTGCAGTATGTTACTTCTTATTTTGAGGCAAAAATAGAAGGGCAGCCCGACCTCAGCTTCTCCAACCAGGAAACGGCAGCGTTAAAATTTTTCGCTGCGAATGATATCCCTGCTGATATGGCGCAGATACACCCCAGTTGGCTTACAGATGCACTTAACAAAGAACCAAAAGTATTTTTAAGGTAAAATGAAAACAGTAATTGTAAAGTACAACGCAGGCAACATACAGTCAGTACTTTTTGCATTGGAACGCATTGGGATGCAGGCTGTAGTTACCGACGATAAAGAGGCGATCCTGTCTGCCGACAAGATCATTTTTCCAGGTGTCGGAGAAGCCAGCACAGCAATGCATTACCTGAAGGAACGTAATTTAGACCAGGTGATACGGGCTGCCCGGCAACCTTTATTAGGCATTTGCCTGGGAATGCAGCTGCTTTGTAATCACAGCGAAGAAAATGATACGCAATGCCTGGGACTGTTTGATGTTCAGGTTAAAAGGTTTACCAGCACCACTTTAAAGATCCCTCAAATCGGCTGGAATAATACACGGGTAAAACACCACCCGCTGTTTAAAGGAGTTGCTGATAACAGTTACTGCTATTTTGTACATAGCTATTACGCAGAGTTAAATAATGACACCATTGCCACGGCTAATTATGAAGTGGATTTTAGCTGTGCGTTGGCAAAGGATAATTTTTATGGGGTACAATTTCACCCCGAAAAAAGTGCGGATGCCGGCGAACAGATTCTTAAAAATTTCTTAGCGCTGTGATATGGATATAAGACCTGTACCATTGAAAGAAGTGTGGATGCTAAGACATGCAGTAATGTATCCGGGGTACCCGGAGGCCGTAGTAAAATTAAAAGATGATGAGCTCGGCACACACCTGGGCATTTATAAAGATGGCGAACTGGCTTCAGTTGTATCTGTATTTCAACAGGGACGGGAAATGCAGTTCCGCAAATTAGCTACCCGCCAAGACTGGCAGGGAAAAGGGCTTGCATCTGCGTTGCTGCATTACATCGATCATTTAGCACAACAGAAAAAAGTACATAGGCTTTGGTGTAATGCCCGTTTAAGCGCTACGGGCTTATATGAAAAAATGGGGATGTACACTACAGGTCGGCCATGGCAGGCATTAGGACAGGACTTTATAGTGATGGAAAAAAAACTGAATCAAGAGAAAATGGAAATTATACCGGCAATAGATATTATAGAAGGAAAATGCGTACGTTTAAGCAAAGGCGACTATACGCAAAAAACAGTATACAATGAAAATCCGCTGGAAGTGGCCAAGAGCTTCGAAGATGCAGGATTGAAGAGACTGCATCTGGTAGACCTGGACGGAGCAAAGGCAGGGGAAGTAAAAAACTGGAAGGTGCTGGAACAGATAGCGGGAAAAACGGGATTGCAGATTGATTTCAGTGGCGGCATCAGCTCTCATGAAAGCCTGGCAATTACCTTTAACTCGGGAGCAGCGTACGCGGCTATAGGAAGCGTGGCGGTAAAAAATGAAACACTGCTCAGCGATTGGTTCAGCGCCTATGGGGTTGAGAAATTTATACTGGGCGCCGATGTATTAGACGAAAAGATACAGATCAAAGGCTGGACTGTGGCAACAGATATCAATATCATAGACTTTATTAAGAATTACGCTTCCAAAGGTGTACAGCAATTCTTTTGCACCGATATCAGTAAGGACGGCCTGCTGCAGGGCAGCTCTAACGACCTGTATAAAAAAATACTGGACCGTGTAGCAGGTATCAGCCTGATCGCCAGCGGAGGTGTAAGTTCAATACAGGACCTGGAAACGTTGAAAGAAGTAGGATGCTCAGGAGCGATTGTAGGGAAGGCAATCTATGAAAACCGCATCTCGTTAGAAGATTTAAAACAATTCAATTAAGAGATTAATTGTTCACAGCTACTACCACGCTGAAGTGAAAATGAAAAGAACTAAGTCTTTAGAATGGTAAATTATAACGTAAAACAATGTCATGGTGAGCCCAACGAATCATGTTTGGATTTTAAAAGCACCCTTCGTCAGGCTCAGGGTGACATAAGATAAATATCAACTTTCATGCTCGCAAAAAGAATTATACCCTGTTTAGATATTAAAGACGGACGAACTGTAAAAGGTACCAACTTCGTGGAGTTGAGAGATGCCGGAGACCCCGTAGAACTGGCCACCCGTTACAGCCAGGAAGGCGCCGATGAGCTGGTATTTTTAGATATAACAGCTACCGTTGATAAACGGAAAACCTTGTCAGAGCTGGTGCGGAAGATCGCTACTCACATCAACATTCCGTTTACAGTTGGGGGCGGCATCAACACAGTTGAGGATGTTTCTGTTTTACTGGAGAATGGTGCGGATAAGATTTCCGTCAACACTTCTGCCGTAAAGCGGCCTGAGCTGGTATCGGAACTGGCAAAAAATTTTGGAAGCCAGTGCGTGGTAGTAGCTGTCGATATTAAACTCTTTGATGGTGTATGGAAAGTGGTGACTCACGGCGGCCGCACTCCTACCCCGCTTATTGCAACCGAATGGGTAAAGCAGTGCAATGACCTGGGCGCCGGCGAAATACTTTTAACTTCCATGGAAAATGACGGCACCAAAGCCGGTTTTGCTACAGATATTACTGCAGCAATCAGCCAGTCTGTTAATATTCCGGTTATTGCTTCCGGTGGCGCGGGCAGCATGGAACATTTTAAAGAAATATTTACCCGCGGACATGCCGACGCGGCCCTGGCAGCCAGTATCTTTCATTTTAAAGAAATTGAGATACAGGATCTGAAGACTTATCTGAAGCAACAGAATATAACGGTAAGACAATAGCCGATCAACCATGAACAGCCCTTCACCAACAAATACAATTCAATCATCAATACCCCAAAAAATGACTCCTGATTTTTCTAAATACACCGATGGCCTGATGCCGGCAATTATACAAGATGCGCACACACTGGAAGTACTGATGCTGGGCTTTATGAACGAAGAAGCTTTTGTAAAAACACAGGCGGAAGGAAAAGTTACTTTTTTTAGCCGTAGCAAACAACGTTTATGGACCAAAGGTGAAACATCTAACAACTTCCTGCTGGTGAAAGAAGTGCTGGTAGATTGCGATAATGATACCATACTTATAAAAGCGGCCCCACAGGGTCCTACCTGCCATACAGGTGATACCAGCTGCTTTGGAAAAGCCAATGACCGGTTCTCGCTGCAACAACTGGAAAAAGTTATCACCGACCGGAAGAATAATCCGTCCGAAAAGTCTTATACTGCCTCTCTTTTTGCAAAAGGTATTAATAAGATCGCGCAGAAAGTAGGCGAAGAAGCAGTTGAAATTGTGATTGAAAGTAAAGACGATAATAAGGACCTTTTCCTGGGAGAAGCGGCAGACCTGATGTTTCACTACCTTGTACTTTTACAGGCCAAGGGCTTTTCACTGGCCGATGTATTGCAGGTACTCGAAAGCAGGCACAAAAAATAAAATCAGAAATACTGCTATAATTGTCCGGACTAAAAAAGTCCGGATTTTTTATTTCAGAAAGGTATTTATTATATTGTATTCCTGATGCTATCGATTCCTACTTGTACATTAAAACAAATAATCATACATTCGTATTAACACTCAACAGAAACGATGGTTTATGCTTTACTCAAGACCATATCCTAAAAATTGCTCCTATCATCGTTTAGCACATGTAACATCTGTCAGCATATTAAATTTACAACAATGATCAAACAAGCATTGCTCGGCGAATTCCTGTATGAAGCCGAAAACACCAGAAAACTATTAAACGCTATTCCCGATAAGGCACTGGAGTATCGCCCCCAGCCCCATTTATGGTCGGTGGCACAACTGGCTTCGCATATTGCCGAAGTATATAACTGGTACGATGCCACTTTTTCACAGGACGACTTTGACATGTCAACCTACAGGTACGACAAAGGCGATATCAGTAAGATATCTAACATCCTGCAAAAATTTGAAGAAAACCTGGCCAAAGCTAAAACAGCTATTGAGCAATCGGATGAGTCGCAGTACATGAATCAATGGACGATGCATGCCGGCGGTTCGCCACTTATGCCGCCCATGCCTAAAGTACAGGTTATTCGCGGCTTTCTCTTCAATCATTTGTATCATCATCGCGGTGAAATGATTGCACACCTGAGAGCAAGCGGCAATAAAGTTCCGGGCTTGTATGGACCTACCTACGAACAATCTCAAAAATCCTGAACAACATAACACCAGATGCGTTCATTAAAAACAACAATACAATGGCTACAGTAAACGTTTATTTAACCTTTAATGGTAATTGCAAAGAAGCTTTCGACTTCTATAAATCTGTATTTGGCGGAGATTATCCGTATGTAGGCACTTTTGGAGAAATGCCGCCCCAGGAAGGTATGACAATGCCTGAAGAAGATAAGAACAGGATCATGCATATCAGTTTGCCGATCAGTAAAGAAACCGTTTTAATGGGTAGCGATACGGGCGGCGAATGGGCATCTGGCTATCAGCAGGGTAACAATTTCTCTGTATCCATCAATGCAGATAGTAAAGAGGAGGCCGACAAATTATTTAACGGGCTTTCTGCGGGCGGGCGAATAACCATGCCCATGAACCACACTTTCTGGGGCGCTTACTTTGGTATGTTCACCGACAAATTCGGAATCAGCTGGATGGTCAATTATGATGATCCTTCCAAAGCACAGCAGTAGCCAACAGCATAATCAGCTATAAAAAAAACTCCGGCTCGCTAATACCGAGCCGGAGTTTTAATATTCCAGAAATCATCGGAATCAAACTCTGTTGGCCGAAGGTTTCAGGTCTGTAAGATTTGCAATTTTAACAGGTTGTCCTGTTTGTATGCTTTTCCTTGCTGCTACTCCAATCAATACCGACATCACCCCATCCCTGACTCCCGCCGAATGTTTCAAAGGGTCTGCCGCATTGGGATTAACAAAGATCTTATCATGTAACCTTTTATCGCCGCCGCCATGCCCGCCGCGCTCGCTGGTCACGTTAATGGTCTTAAAGTTCTCCCAGTTCTTAAACAAAATAACAGGTTCTACTGCTGTATCTTCTTTAAGATTCTGGTTCATTTCGGCTGCATGTAATTCTGCCTGGCTCAGGTTTTCATTTTTAAAGAACGGTATATCAGTCCATGCTTCGATGCGCCCCTTCTGACCGTTAAATGCCAGGCGCCACCCCTCGAAGGGCGAATAAGTAGTTAAAGAGTAGTTGACAACCGCTTTATTCGCATACCTGATCTGCGCCGACATCTTATCATAGATATCGATCTCGTTGCGGAACAAACAGGCATCCCTTAAATAACCGTCGTATTTTTCGTTATCGACATACAACCGCATATCGTGATCGCTTTTGGTAATATCCCAATAATATTTACAATCCTTTTTGTGATCGCAGGTGCGGCAGTTCTTAGCGCGGAAAGGACCGTTCTTACCATAATGCTCTAACGCGCCATAAGCGAATACTTCTTCGGGATCAGAATCGAGCCACCAGTTGAGCAAATCAAAGTGATGCGTGGCTTTATGCACCCATAACGATCCTCCTCCGTTCATCAGCCCATGCCATCGTCTGAAATAAGATGCTCCGTGATGCGTGTTCAGATACCAGTTGAAGTCTACGGAAGTAACCTCCCCGATGGCCCCTTCTGCCAGCAGCTCTTTTATTTTTGTAACATAAGGTCCCCAGCGATAGTTAAAGCCTACAATCAGTTTTTTGTTAGATGCCCGTTCTGCTTCCAGTATCTGCCGGCACTTATCTTCATCAATAGTTAATGGCTTTTCGGTCAGCACATCGCAGCCATATTTTAATCCTTTAATAATATACTCATGGTGCACGGAGTCTTTGGTAGTAACAATGATGAGATCGGGCTTTTGCTCCTTGATCATTTTGTCAAAATCTGTGAAGGTAGGACAGGACGCTCCCATAAACTTTTTGGCGTACTCCACCCTTCCCGGGTTGATATCGCAGAGGCCTACAAACTCAAGCTTATCAGGATACTGTTCAATAAGCCGTTTACCCCAGAAAGAGATGCCTCTTACACCGGTACCTACTAATACAAGTTTCAGCTTTTTAGAAGCGCTGAAGCCATACAATGGGCTCGTTAGCGCAGCGCCTGCGGCCAGCATACTTAAAGAATACAGGAATGATCTTCGCGAATGATTTTCCATTTTTAGACAGCTTTACGTTAGAAATAATATAGTTTTCGAACATAGCTCCCCCCGATGCTTTAAGGAGTCACCCGCTTATCCGGGCTACCACATAAAAGCTGGTGCGCTATGTTGCTTCAATATATCACAATAAACTTTTTTAAGGTTAAAACCAGCCCGGAAAATGTACGCAAACGTTCCCGAAACGGGGGAAGCCTTTTATGTGATGTTATGTTGCAGGTTGCCTATCTGCGGCACCCGACCGCACTATTTGCTACCGGTATTGTCCCTGCAGTAGAATGGAGTATCAATAAACAAGTTGTTTTGATATGATCCTATTCAGCTTAAGATACTCCGGCTATATTTTTTGAGAAAACTACTGATGTTACAGCGTCTATTCATTTAATAAAAAGCCTCCTGCTATTAACAGGAGGCATCAATCATTTACCGGACCAATACATTAAATACCTATCTTCTGCTTAATATTTGCAGGTAATGCTTTTTTATTTACCATTAAACCGGTTGTTTTATATTGCACATAGGCTTTGGTTACATATAAAAAGCCCTTGAAATCATTACTTTCACCCCAGGAGTTTTTAACCAGGTAGTAATCCTTGCCATTCTGGTCTTTGGCCATACCTACTATATGCATACCGTGATCGTCGGTTGTTCTGAGGTTCTCTAACCCTTTCTGTCTTAACTCGGCGGTAATTTCCGGTTCTGGTTTAGGACCATTGAAAAGTTCTTTCTTCTGCTCATCGGTTAAGCCGCCTTTATAGATTTCGGGGTTTTGCGGCACAAATGCTACTCCATTGGGCCAGCTGAAAAATGGTTCTGATACATCGGTACCCCAGGCTACCGTATAGCCTAGTTTCAACGCATGGTCGATAATATTGGTAAACTCCTGTGGAGGAATATTCCAATCCCACTGAAAAGCCCAGTTATCGGGCACCATCATCATAGCTTTTTGCCAGTAAGGTGTATTATTCTGAGAAATGAACTCAATATAATCGTCGGGATTCAATCCTACCACTTCTTTTGCAAAGCTTACCGGTGTATACTGCTTCCCGTTGTATTCAAACTGTTGCGGCACTTTTCCAAGGTATTTATCCAGTGAGTCTTTAAAGCGGTCTTTCCAGGCCAGGTCTACGGTGCCTGTAGGGTTCTTTACAATAGAATCCAGCATGGCTTTCAAGCTGGTTTGCATGGCGTTAAAATTATTTTTGGTAGCCCCGTTTACCAGGCCGGTATAATTATCATAAGGAAGAATGCCATATTTGGCATACATATTTATTACATCGTGCGGCTCTCCGCCGTCGCCCCAGCTTACGGCGCCGTTCATTCTTACAAAATTGTCTGCCTTATCTATATAAGAGCACCTGGCGGTATAAATCTTTGCAAGCGGCACCGGTGTTTTACCGGCTTTGATCATTTCAGACTCCAGGAAAGAGTTGGTAGAATAACTCCAGCAGGTTCCGGATGATCCCTGGTTTTCGATAGGTGTGGTAGCCAGGTCTATGGTTCTTTTAAAGGTAAAGCCAGCCTTTCCCTGTGTTTTATTGTCGCTTATTTTCTTAATCAGGTCATCCTGCGCATGCAACAAACCTCCCATTAAAAGGGGAAGCGAAATTGTAAGTAGATACTTTTTTGTCATAATCAATTCTTAATGTAAAACGAAAAAATCAGCATATAGCGGGATGAAAGTAGCAAAAACGATCATTTCTGAAATAGAATTGTGATGAGCGGTAGGCATAAAGAAAGAGGCGGGTTTCCCCGCCTCTGCCATAGTTTATTTATACATTTCTTCTCTTAATGCTTTCACCCTGTCGTCAGCCAGGTATTCATCAAAGGTCATCAGCCTGTCAATAATACCTTTAGGAGTTAATTCTATAATCCTGTTGGCAACCGTTTGCATGAAAGTATGGTCGTGGCTGGTTAACAGCACCACACCGCTATAGGCAGTACACTGTTCGTTGAAGCTTTGGATACTTTCCAGATCGAGGTGGTTCGTAGGCTGGTCTAACACAATAACGTTTGGATTTTGCAGCATCATTTTGCTGAGCATACATCTTACTTTCTCTCCCCCGCTCAACACATTTGTTTTCTTCATTACATCCTCCCCGCTGAAAAGCATTTTACCTAAAAATCCGCGCAGGAAAGGCTCATCCACGTCTGTAACGTGCGGCGGTACATATTGACGCAACCAATCCATGAGACTTAAACCTTCGGTGAAGAATTTACTATTTTCTATGGGAAGGTAGGCCGATGTTACTGTTGTGCCCCACTCGTAAGATCCAGAATCGGCTTTTTCCTCACCATTTATGATCTGGAAAAATTGTGTTACGGCTAACGGGTCTTTTGAGATAAAAGCGATCTTATCTCCTTTATTAACGCTAAAAGTAACATCATTAAATAACACACGATCTTCGGTAGAAGCTTTCAGCTTTTCCACGTTTAATATCTGGTTACCTACTTCGCGTAAAGGCTGGAAAATAATGCCGGGATATTTCCGGTAACTGGGCTCAATTTCTTCAAAATTCAGTTTTTCCAAAGCTTTTTTACGGCTGGTGGCCTGCTTACTCTTAGAGGCATTGGCGCTGAACCGGGCAATAAAGTCGAGAAGGTCTTTACGCTTCTCTTCCATTTTCTTGTTCTTATCTGCAATCTGGCGGGCCATTAATTGAGAGCTTTCGTACCAGAAGGAGTAGTTACCTGTAAAAATTTTAATTTTCTGCCTGTCCACATCGGCTACGTGTGTACATACCGCGTCCAGGAAGTGACGGTCGTGGCTCACTACCAATACAATATTTTCATAATCAGCCAGGAAATTCTCCAGCCAGCCAATGGTTTCTATGTCCAGGCCGTTGGTAGGCTCATCCAATAAAAGAATATCGGGGTTACCAAATAATGACTGTGCTAAAAGTACTCTCACTTTCATATTGGAAGGGATGTCCTTCATCAGCATCTGGTGCATTTCATCCGTTACACCAAGTCCGTTCAAAAAAGAAGCGGCGTCACTCTCGCTTTCGTAACCGCCCATTTCTCCATACTCAGCTTCCAGCTCTGATGCTTTCATATAATCATCTTCTGTAGCATCCGGATTGGCATAAATAGCGTCTCTTTTTTGTACGGTATCCCACATCTTTTTATGTCCCATCAGCACGGTGTTTAAAACCGTTTGCTCGTCAAACTCAAACTGGTTTTGTTTTAATACAGCCATGCGTTCCCCGGGGGTAATGCTTATCGTTCCTTTATTAGGCTCTATTTCGCCGCTTAATATTTTTAAAAAAGTAGATTTTCCCGCTCCGTTAGCTCCAATCACACCATAACAATTCCCTTTCGTGAAGTTCAGGTTTACATCTTCGAACAGCACGCGCTTGCCGTAAGCGAGTTTCAGATCTTTTACACTTATCATTAACGAATAAATTTTAAGGCTGCAAAGGTAGCCTAAAGTTGGAAGGATTAAAAGTTTTCTACAGTTAAAACTTATCGGCGCGCACAATTGCAGACATTTATAAAACACTTCCTATCTGTTACCTACTAAATTTCGACGATAAACAATAAATAATTTATAATAATTTTATATAAAAATATATAAATAACATATTTATAATTAACCATTTAGGCAGGAGAAACATGCCGGCTATAAAACCGGCTTTTTCTTTCCCGGGCATCTGTTGCATGGGCTTTCTTTAACTCAAAGCGAAGAGAATGAACGGCCGCAACACCAGCTTTTTATCAAAAGATCAGGGCGTTGTTATCTAAGGCCTTCCAGTTCTAAGACTTTACCAAACATCGGGTCATGTTTTAACAGGAACGATTGCCCAAGGATATCTTCATTGGTGGTAACACGCAGGTACAATTCATCGATAGAATAGTTAACCGGATGTTCTACATTGTTTTGAAAAATATCCGCTGCAGTTTTACAGCTCGTAAAATCAATTTGGGGCTCAATACGAAAAATGAGCTTACTATGCGGCAATTGAAGAACAGAAGGATTTGTTTGAAGACCTCCTACCAGATCGGGTGTTTCGCCAATACTTACTAATTGGCTACTGAGTTTTGCCAGGTTGGATAAGTTGCTGGCCGAAGAATAAATATACCGGTCCTGCAACACATAGATCCTCCCATCAAAGGAAAAAGAGTTTAAGTCCGGGACCGCAAAAGTAAAATCGGGGTAAGAAATATAATACATGTCTGGCTTCTTCAAAGTAGCTACGTCTACCTTAAAAGAAATTGCAGGATTCTTTTTAATAGAATCGTTAGTAAGGTGAAAATAGTTCAGATTGAAAGGACTATAAACCCTTCCTACTACCACATTTTGTTTTAATGCTTCTTTGATCACTTTATCAAGAAAGCGACTGTATGTATTGTCACTTCCACCGGGGTTACCTCTTATGTCCAGTACTATAGCTTTTACTGTATCGTTTGTTATGACAGGTTCTAATCGCTTACTGAGTGAGTCACCATATGCTTCTACCATCATTGGTAAGCGTGCGTAAAAGATTTTTTCCTTGCTAAAATAGTGCGTGATAACCGGAGTGGTCTCTCCATTGTATCCAAACTCATTGACTGCTTTTCGCAAAAACTGAACCGTATCATTTTTTGCAATATTAATCACATGTACCTTTCCCTCTTTGTCTAAAAAATCCAGCTTTAAGTACCCCTTCCTGTATAATGCTGCCGGCTGATAAAAACTTTCATTATAGCCACGGTTATGAGTTCTATCCCAACGCAATGGCGAAACAAGCTCAACTTGTTTTTGTACAAAACGATGAACCGGTTCACCCTGGCATCTTAGCAATTTCATGGATGCGGGGTATGCCACACCATGGTACGAGAATGGTAATAAATTATAGTACTCTCCCGAAGTATAAACCAGGTTTAGGTCTAGCCTGGCGTAATAATTTTCCTGATAAAATTGCGCGTACTTATATCCATAAGGTATAGTAGCCGTATCAATATGCTTAACATGGCCATTACGTATCCAATTATTTTTTAAAATATCCAGGTGCCATTTACCCATAATATGAGAATGCGGGTCCTGCGCAGCATTGATGGTCTTTTTAACTATTACCAGATATTGTTGCATAGTGGTTTGAGGATTAATCTGTTTCCTCAATGAGGTTGCGTGCCGGAAAAAACTGATCCCTCTCAATTCATCATTGAAATAGATTATGGGACTCACCTGTTTTATATAAGAAACCAGCGAGTCGAAGTCTTGGAGCATTTGCCTGTAACTCAGTGACGGAACGCCTTCTATTAGCCCAGCTGACCTTTTTGTGCTAGATGAACTTTGCGCAATAGCACCCGAAAAACACAAGCAGCTTACGATTAAAACAGTTATAATCTTTTTCATCTTACATTTTTGAACAGCAAAGAAAAAACGTAACAACTGTTCAAAATTGTAAAAATCATTCAACCTCTTTTGAGTGAGGGATCCACGCAAGGTCGTTTTGACTGATAAAAACGCGATCTGCCAGCTGTTTAGGAGCTAATCCTGCAAAGGCCTTAAATTCTTTAATAAAATGTGCCTGATCGTAGTATTGATTGAGGTAAGCCACTTTTGTAAGCGAGTTTTTTGACCGCAATACATCGTTCAATCCTTGTCTGAAGCGAAACGTTTTAAGATAAGATTTAGGATTTTGCCCGAGGTGACTCTTAAATAAACGGAATAAGGTAGTATCGCTTATTGATAGTTTTTGCGAAAGAGATTCAATATTTAGCACTTCGTCACGATTCGTGGCGATCAGCCAAAGTGCTTCTTTCAATTTAGGCGCAATTTCTCCATTGATTCTTTGAAGTAAAAGCTGCTCCAGTATTGTAGCTCTCTTATTCAGGTTGGCCTGATCAAACAGCTTTTCAAGGAACCGGTTTCCCTCTTTTGGAAATATTTCATCAAACACATTTTCTGCCGGCATAAGGTCTTCATAAGATGCATTTGTAAAAGCTCTTAATGCCGATGGATAAAAAAGAATGCAGACCTGATCCAGCCAGCCATTCACGTTTACCGTAAAAGGCATTGTATGGAACCCATATAGCCTACTTGAAAAAACCGTACCGCCTGACTTGACCACACAGTGATTGAAGCCTGGTTTATTGATGTAATTAATCATGCTTTGCCTATAGATAGCCAGGCAAAGATTATTGTTAGGAAATGTGGTATACTGAATGGCTTCTTTATCGTCCTTAACAAAAAAAAGGAAATACTGAACATATTTCTTCACCAATTCACTCTCTGGTTTAATGATCACTGTTTTCAACATGTCAGACCTCGTTGTTATATGAGAAAGATATTGATCTGCTTTAAATACATTTCTACAAAGTTCTAGTCTTATTCGGAATTTTATGCGGCTGTTCCTAAAACAAAATATTTAAGAAATAATTACACGCAAAGCGCACAAATTCTATACTATTAAAATGCCGTTCCTCATTTCTTAAACTTAATAATATTTATTGATATTTCCACAATTGACCCTGTTAATATTGAACCTTCAACAGGTTGCGCGACTGATATGATCGTTACAACCCACACCCTTTTCCTTTCAACAGTTCTGCAAAACCAGCTTCCGAATTTCATCATCAAACTGGTGATACCGTCCTTTATTTTTTGCTATGGTAATATTAGTAGCAACGGCCTTAAAGTTTTCATAGTCTGCAACGGCGGTACATAGTATCAGGAACAAAAAAACAAAACCTCTACTTATTCCATCGCCGGCATTTACAATTCGCCACGACGCTTTATAATTCGCAAATAATAACTTTCACAGAATTTAAGTTTGCCGGCCGGCTCCCCTCAACCATCACTTAAACCGGATCTTGTTCAAGTTGACAGTGTATACTTCTTTCCCGCAATATTCGTCATATAATATTTCTATGGTTTCTGATGAAACGAACCTGATTTTCTTGTCGCATCCGGTAATACAGCTTTCAATATAAAAAACAAGGCCATTGGTTGGCGAAAACACACAACCAAGGCGTAAAGAATAAAATTAACCTTAGTGCTGCTTATGCCTTAGTGCCTTGGCGGCAAGAACGAGCCACGAAGACAGGAAGACACCGCAGTTGGTTGGTGAAAACACACAACCAAGGCCTAAAGAATAAAATTAACCTTAGTGCTGCTTTGTGCCTTAGTGCCTTTGCGGCAAACATTCCGCCGTGTTCCTGCTTCTTTGCGCTGTTGCGAGAAAAACGACCCACGAAGACAGAAAGGCACAAAGAAACACAAAGAGCAGTCTGCAAAAAATACTGGCGGACCGGAGAAATGCAACTATTTTTATTACCGGATAACCCATAAAACCAGTAAGATGGCTAAAAAGGAAAATAAAATAAATGAAATTACGATTGACAACTATTTAGACAGCCATTACATTAACCGCAGCAACTGGCTGAGGGCGGCAGTACTGGGCGCTAATGATGGTATCATTTCCATATCGAGCTTGGCCATTGGCGTGGCAGCTGCAAGCGCCACAAGAGCGCCTATACTGCTTGCTGCCCTGGCGGGGTTGGTGGCGGGCGCCTTATCGATGGCGGCAGGTGAATATGTATCAGTAAGCTCTCAAACCGATATTGAAAAAGCAGACATTGAAAGAGAAGCAAAGGAACTGGAGGAAATGCCGGAAGTGGAGCTGAGTATATTGGCACAAATATATGAACGGCGGGGCCTAAAGAAAGAAACCGCTATGCAGGTAGCCAAAGAACTGACAGAAAAAGACGCTTTGGCAGCGCATGTGAAAGATGAGCTGGGCATTAATGAAATAAGCCAGGCCCACCCCATGCAGGCGGCACTGGCATCGGGCGCCTCCTTTACCGTTGGGGGTGTATTGCCTTTACTGGTAACATTACTGGCGCCCGTTGCCGGAATGGAATACTGGCTTTACGGTTTTACTGTTGTTTTTCTTATTGTGCTGGGCATACTGTCTGCCAAAACCGGTGGCACCGGCATTAAAAAAGCCATTTTAAGAATTACTATCTGGGGAACCATAGCCATGGGCTTATCGGCATTGGTGGGTTACTTATTTGGGGTGAATGTGTGACGCAAATTAAATAAATTACTGTGTATGGTTAATTGCCAAAACAGGAATAGCCTATTTAAAAAAAACAACATGAAACTTCTATTTCTTTTTACACCTTTCCTTTTCGCAACGTTGCAAGGATTGACGCAAAGTATTGATTCAGTTGTTGCCGGCCTAAACAATATTGCAAGACCCATATTAACCACTGATCCAGACTATAATTTTGGAGATATAGAATTCTTAAAGACTACATTGAAAGGTTCGGCTATTATTGGACTAGGAGAAAGTACACATGGAACTGAAGTGTATACCCGTTACAAACAGAGGCTTATTAGATTTTTAGTTTCAAATATGGGCGTAAAAACAATAATTGATGAAGGAGATATTTTGGCCGCCGAAAAAGTAGATGATTATATAAATGGCCGCACAGACAGCCTGGCGAATGTAGGAAACCTTAGGCCTGCAATAACGAAGATAACTGAGCTGAATTGGTTAAGAGCATAACAGAACCCAGCCTGATGACCAGCGGGTTCATATTTATGGGGCTGAAGTGAGAGGTTACCATGATATAATAGAGAAGGTATTGAGCACAGTACCTAATATTGAAGATAGCGACAGGAAAGTTCTAAAAAGATTCACGGAAGACGCTGGTATCGGCTATTCAAATTTTTCTGAAGCAGAATTTAAATCATTAAACAACATAATTACAAAGCTCAAAACAACCCACAAAGAACTGCCCGGAGAAAGATATCTGAACCTTTTATACCATCTTAATGATTTCGCCTATAAAGACAGGTTTACTAAAAAAGGTTTTAAAACAAGAGATAACTACATGTTTGAGAATATTACGGCTGTAATAAACAAGGCGCGGGGCAGGGTAATCATCAACGCTCACAACGGGCACCTGCAAAAAACAAAGTTTGGAGGCGCTACCTCTTTAGGCTACCTGTTGAATAAGCTGTATGGCAAACAGTATTATGTATTTGCTACTGATTTTAATGAAGGATTGGTAAAGGTTTTTGACAAGAAATCCGGCCAATATGTTGACAGGCCTTTTGGAGCGGTTAATGACAAAGGTGCAACGGAGTATTATTTTAAGCAATGCAAATTTGATAATTTCATCCTGCCATTTAGTAATGCTAAAGATTACCCGGCTATTAACAGTTTTTTACATCGCAAATTAAAAATGTTAAGAAACATGGGCTCGATGGGTGATATAATTAACTGGAAAATTGTACCGGCGGAAAATTATGATTTAATTGTTTTCTTTAGAAAAACTTAATCATTTTAGAGACCATATCACATTAAGCCTGCTAAAGCAATACGCGCAAAACCTATATATAATAATATTGTGTGTAGCTGTTCCCGGTTTGCTGTTTCTATAATCGGTTGCCATAATGTACGAGAAAATATAACACAGCTTATGAGCCGGTTCCTCAACAAGAAGATAATATCCTTATAAATTTACTACCATATATAAAAAATTGATATCTTGCGGAATTCTAAACATTTTACTCAAGACTTTCTGTATGTTAGGTGCGTTTGCCTGCTTTGGATTAAGGGGCTCCCGATTAAAAAAAAATATCTTACTGCTGCTTTTTCCTTTACTATTTGTGTATGTGGCCGGGAAATGCCAGGATGCTGAGGCATTTAATAAAGTTTATACCACTATTTACCTGGAAACAGCCCAGACGAACATGCCTGCTGCCCTGGAAGCGGCAGACTCCTTATACCGGGTATCGGAGTCGCCATTGTTTAAGACGAAGAGCTTAATGCTAACAGCCACCCTATACCAGCAAAAAGAAGAACTTAAGAAATCGATCAGCTATGCAGAAAAAGCAAAAACCATTATTGAAGCTACAAGCGATTTTGACTGGCAGGTGAGAGTTTATGGCTTTTTGGCTACCCAATACCGGCTACTGCAGCTTTATAATAAATCCTGGTCGTACTCTACCCAGGCCCTTAAATTGGTTGATAACCTTACTAACCCCGATGCTTTTAATAGCACCAGGGGATTAATGTTGCAGGAACTGGCGCACTACGAAATGGCCCGACAGAACTATAAAGCTGCAATAAAATATGTAAAAGCATCGCAGGTGCATTTTAACCTGGTGCCACGCAATAAGGACTTTTTAACTATGAACAATGAGCAGCTACTGGGACAAAATTTTTACCATTTGAAGCAGTTTGACAGCGCTGCGGCATATTATAAGCGGGGATTAAATTTGGGCGCTACTATGCCTGACAATTTTATAAAGGGCCTTATTTATAATGGTATGGCTTCCGTTTATATAGAAAAGGAAAAGCTAACAGAAGCAAAAAAATATTTAGACAAAGCCGAAAAAATAGCCGATGCCTCCGGCTACCTGCAACTGAAAAAAGAGGTGTACAAAACGGCTGAGCTGTACCACGCCAAAGCCAGGAATATTGACGAACTGGCAGCAGCCATTAAACGCAAGGATACCATAGCTGATCAGCTTAACAACAAAACAGCTTCTTTTTTAAACGACACCTACAGCCAGCTTGAAACGAACAAGGAAAAGGCTGAATACAGCAGTAAGCTTAAAACAGCTTTTGCATTGGCCGTATCTATGCTTTTTGTAAGCTCCCTGATATTGTTTTCCCGCCGCAGCAGGAAACAAAAACACCAATTTGAGCGGTTTAAAGAAATTATCAGGATGCAAAACGAACACAATTTGAGGTTAGAACAGGAGTTTTTAGCAAACTCAACTGACAAAAACACGGCTGTACATTCGAAAGACGAAGAAATAACAAATGGGCCGGTTACTGCAGCTCCGTCTGCCGGCCAGGCCCTACTGGTTATGCGGCCGGAAACAGAAAAAAAGCTGTTGGATGTTCTATTTCATTTTGAACATTCTGACCTGTATTTATCGCGTGAGCTTTCTCTTTCGTCGTTAGCGGCACATTTTAATACCAATACCCGCTACCTGTCTGATTTAATTAAAAAGCACCGGCAAAAAGATTTTAATAAGTACATTAATGAGCTTCGCATTAACTACATTATTACGAAGCTACAAGATGACAATGAATGGCGCCAGTATAAAATAAGCGCGCTGGCTGAAGCCGCGGGCTTTTCTTCTCACAGTAAATTTGCTGCTATTTTTAAAGATACCACCGGGTTATCGCCATCACTTTTTATAAAATACCTGCAACAGGAGGAGGACAAAAAACGGGGATAGATTAAAATAAGCCCGGCCTCTTTTTCACAGATATTTCGCCAGCCCCTTTGGGTAGCTCACACACTTCACTAACTACTGTTAGTGATTTTTTTTATGTTGCTGATAACAGCCTGCAACTAATTTTTTTAATGAATAAACAGCTGTTATACTGTCCGTTTTCTGAATTCGAACAGTATAACCCAATACAAATCAATGCTGTTAACCTACTTTTGCCCTGGTATTAATGACCTACTGCAACCTTACTTACTCCCATTCTTAGCTCAATTCTAAATCTTATACAATTTCTCAATGAAAAAGCTTTTTAAACCCGTCCGGCTCCTGGCAGCCGGATTTCTTACAATTAGCGCGGTGCAGTCTGCAAACGGTCAATGCGGCTTTTTTTCCGGTTATGGTTGCCCTGGCACCAATTATAACAACTATGGTGTGGGCGCCTCCGGTGCGGCTACACTTGAGTACGATAATATGGTATCTACCTTTCACTCTACACTGGCCCGCGACTATACCGGGGCATACCGCATCTGGGGTGAAAATGTTGGAGCGGATGGAGTGGCAGATCTACTGTCGCCGGTAGAGATCAATAGTATTAATTTCCCGGGGCTCACAGGGCACGTATTAAAAGCCACTATGGGTAGCTTTAATAGTGCCTTTGGGGGAGGCGCACAGGTACAGACCATTGTATTAACTACCGATGGCCTTTTTGTTTGGGGAACACAAGGTATGGTGCTTAATACTGCAATAAAAACAGGTACAGCACTTGAAAAAATAACCGTTGGAGGCGTGGCAACCGGCTTACCCGCTGGCGTAGCCCCTACACAGGTAAAAATGATATTTGCAGCGCAGAGCACCCTTGCCATTACTACCTGTGACGGCCATGCCTACGTTTTATCTGACAATGCAGCCAGCAGGGCCGCAGCCGGCGATGGCGGGGCTTCTGGCAGAACAACCTGGGCTCATGTGCAGGAAGCCACAGCCGGGAACCCTTTTCTTACAGGCGTTGTAGCGGTGAGAGGAGTAGCCAACCGCTTAATGGCGCTAAAAAATGACGGAACCGTGTGGACCTGGGGCTCTGGCGTGTACCTGGGTAACGGAACGGCTAATAACGCCTCGTTTTCCAGAGCTACACAAATGACCCTGCCTCCGGGAGAGCCGGGGGCGATAAAAATGATTGGTATGACATCTGCAGCCAGTCATTATGTTTTGTACGAGAATGGCCACCTATATTCACTAGGGGCTAATACGGCACGCACACTAGGCGATTTTACTACTATTGCACAACTCTCCTGGGTACAGCCGCTTTACACGGCCGGAGGGGCGCCCATGAACGATATTTTGTGGATATCTCCCAACGAGCACGATCCCTTGTATGCCGCGATAAATGTAATTAACAGCGCCTACCAGGTGTATAACTGGGGTACTAATAACAATGGTAGTATAGGCAGAGGCTCTAATATTACCAATGTAGACCCAGGTATACCAGAGGGACTTACTATTGCAGATAAAGTACTGATGGTAGAAACAGGCGGCCATACCTCTATGCTGGCAAAAACCTGTACACAGAATTTTGGCTATGTAGGACACCGTGTGGGAGGCAGCATGGGAAATGGCTCGGCCACCAGTGTTATTGAAGGCGTTTATACCTATGCTACGGCTGATGTGCAAATATGCGGTGCTACTACCGTACCGCAAATATTTACAGGCGGAGCAGGCACTACAGGCGCTACCGGCAAATACTGCAATAGCAGCTCGCTTACATTATCCGGCTTACCTTCTGACGGTACCTTTGCCGTAGTGTCTGGCCCGGGTACCCTCGCAGGCAACCGCCTAAGCTTTACAGGCACCGGAACAGTAACCATTTCTTATACAGCCAATACAGCAGATTGTGCGGGCTCAGTTGCTACCAAAACCTTTGAGGTAGAAGACTGCTCCCTTTACTCCATATCAGGTACCCTGTTTAACGATGCCAACGGCAATGCCATCCAGGAAGCTTTGGAAAGCGGTATTGACAATGGCCTTTGGGTAAACCTGGTAGCACCCGATGGCACAGTGGCAGGCTCGGCAAAAATAGCCAGCGATGGTACTTATACATTGGCAATAAGAACAGAAACAGTAACTACCGGTAACTATTCGATCATACTAACGAATGGCGAAAAGCAGGCCGGAAGCGCTTTAGCTTCAGCTGACGCCCCTAATGCTGATTTTGGTTATACCGGAACCAGCGTAAATGGCGTAGCTAATACCGGCAACCGCACAGGCATTATATCTATAGGCTCACTAACAGGAAATCTTGCTGCTGCAGACTTTGGCATTTCTAACGATCCTGCCGTGCTGCCAGTAAAATTTGGTTTTGTGGCGGCAGAGATTTTAAACAACCAGCTATTGGTGAAATGGAATACCCTGAACGAAACCAATAATAGCCATTTCGAAATTGAACTGTCTAACGATGGCACCAACTTCCTCAACGTAGGTAAGGTAGATAGCAAAGCACCAGGCGGTGCATCTACAGGTGTAATAGAATACGAATTTAGCAAAGAAGCTGCCGGCGCCGTGGTTGCGGCAGGAATTGCCTTATTGCTGATATGTACCGGTTTATTTAAAACACGTAGCGCGCGCCTGGCTATTTGGATAGCTATAGGAGGTATGACCGCACTTGTTGCCAGTTGTAACAAAAGCAAGCGCGACGTATTGCCCGAAGGCAAACTATATGTGCGTATTGCACAGGTAGATAAGGATGGAATTAAAAGCTACTCTAAAGTAGTAGCTGTGGTAAGAAGATAGCAAGGTTTAGATAGGTTAAGGTGAAGGATTACCCCTGTACTGCCGATAAAATCAAAAGTGCAGGGGCCCTTTTAACTTGTAACGCTGAGTTGCCCGCAGGCCGGCACCGCCATACATGATAGTTGAACGCATGGTAGTGCAGTGATAAAAACCCAGTTCATTAAAAATTTACTCTAATTGAAAGAGTAACTAAATAATCCCTTTTCCAAGGGTAGCCAATTAGGGCTGAGGCTTAGGGCTGTAACATGTTACAGCCCTTTTTTATTATCCTAAATATAATAGAGAGTTGAACAACGCATTATTTTTAAAAAAAGCTTTTTAAAATATACCGAATGGTATATTTATATTATCTTTATGATTAGTTACCTGGCTTAACCTTTAATAATAATGAGTAAAGCAGAAAAGACAAGACAGTTTATAGTGGCGCAAACCGCGGCTATTTTTAATGAAAAAGGCTATGCGGGCACCTCGCTTGCTGATTTAACCCATGCTACCGGCCTTACCAAGGGTAGCATATACGGTAATTTTGACAATAAAGACGAAGTAGCCCTTGCTGCATTTGATTATAACTTTAACCGCGTTACCCATTATATTAAGGAACAAATTTTAGCAACCGACCATGCAATAGAACGGCTTTTGGTTTACCCGAAAGTATACCGCAACTTTTTGACCATCCCGTTTTTAAAACCCGGTTGCCCTATTTTAAATACCGCTACTGAAGCTGATGATACGCACCCACAGCTGAGAGAGCGGGCGGCAAAAGCCCTCTCCTTTTGGAAAACATCCATAGAGAACCAGGTTAAAAGAGGCATAAAAAGAGGCGAAATAAAACCAGGTACCCAACCAACCGAAGTAGCTGTTATTTTAACATCGCTGATTGAGGGGGCCATTATGCAGGCCAAAGTTACCGGCAAACCCACCGAGCTGTATATTGCTATGAATTTTTTAGCACAGCATATTAATAGTTTGAAAGCTTAATTTTTTTAACATAAAATATACCGATCGGTATAATCAATAACAAAATGGCTTCTCTTAAAAAACTACTTGAAAGTAAAACGCGGGTTCAATACCAGGATTGCGACCCTTTCAATCATTTAAACAACTCCCGCTACATAGATTATATGATGGCGGCACGTACAGAACAATTACTTGAACATTATGGATTGAACACATTTGAAATAGCTACCGTACAAGGAACCGGGTGGGTGTCTGCAGAAACAAAGATCTCGTACCTGCTTCCGGCCTTATGGATGGAGGTGGTAACTATTGAAACCCGGCTTATTGCTTACTCTAACAGCAGCTTGCTGGTAGAAGCTATAGCCTATAATGAAGATAAAACACATATCAAAGCCATTATGTGGGCCAAACTGGTACATTTTGATATAAAAGCCCAATGCAGCTTAAAACATTCAGACGAGCTAATGCGTTTTTTGGAACAGATACATTACCCGGTAGACCATCATCCAACATTTGAAGAACGGGTACAAACCCTGAAACAATTAAATCAAAAGTTATGAAACAAATTATTTTAGTTACAGCAATGTTTGCAGGTATTGCCGCGCATGCACAAACATTTACGCTAAAAAGTAACGAACTGGGCGGGCAGGCTACCAACAAACAAGTGCTTAACGGTTTTGGGTGCATTGGCGAAAATAAGTCGCCACAGCTGTTTTGGGAAAATGCGCCGAGCGGAACAAAAAGTTTTGCCGTTACCATTTTTGATGAAGATGCGCCGACGGGTAGCGGCTGGTGGCACTGGCTGATTTTTGATATTGCAGCTTCCGTTAAAGAATTAAAACCGGGCGCTGGAAATGTGAAAAGCGAAGCAGCGCCTAAAAATGCGATACAAAGCAAAACTGATTTTGGAACACCGGGATATAGCGGCCCCTGCCCACCACCCGGAAGTGGTTTTCATAAATATACCATTACAGTATATGCGTTAGATGTAAAAAACCTGGGGCTTGATGCCAATGCCAACCCGGCATTGGTGGGCTTTACTTTAAACCAGCATTTGATACAAAAAGCATCTATGATCATGTATTTTAAAAAATGATGAAACGCTAACTTGCATTTATTATTCACCCGTTTCATTATTTAAACAAATCAGAAATGGATTATCATCAATCATTTATTCAAAACATCATCCGGCAGTTTGAGTATTACAAAATGCTGGGCGAAAAAACATTTGCACAAGTGCCCGACGAAAAATTGTTTTGGCAATACAACGAAGACAGCAACAGCATAGCCACCATTGTAAAACACTTGTCGGGTAATATGCTGAGCCGCTGGACCGACTTTTTAACCACTGACGGAGAAAAAGAATGGAGAAACCGTGATGATGAATTTGAAAACGACATTGCTACAAGAGATGAGCTACTGCAAAAATGGGATGCCGGCTGGAAAGTGTTTTTAGACACGTTAAAGTCGTTAAAAGAGCAAGACCTTGAAAAAATAATTTATATACGCAACCAGGGCCATACCGTAATAGAAGCTATCAACAGGCAGCTGGCGCATTACCCGTATCATATAGGGCAAATTGTTTTAATTGGTAAGATGTGCGCCCCTAACTGGGTTTCACTTTCCATTCCAAAAGGCAATTCAAAATCGTTTAATGACGATAAGTTCTCAAAACCCAAACAGAGGGCTCATTTTACAGATGAATTTTTAAATAAACCGAAAGACCAGCAAACATGATAACAGAAGAAATGGCAAAAGCATTTGCAGCAGCATGGATCAATGCATGGAATAGCCACAACCTTGAGCATATACTGGAACATTACGAAAATGATGTTGAGTTTTACTCGCCTCTTATACGGTTGCTGAACTTTAATGATGAAAGTGTAATTAAAAGCAAGGCTGATTTAAAAAAGTATTTTGAAACAGGTTTAAAAACTTACCCGGATCTACATTTTCAATTGCACCATTGTTTTGCGGGGGTACATTCTATTGTTATTTACTATACCTCTGTTAATGGAAGATTATGCGCCGAAGTTTTTGAATTAAGCAAAAATGGCAAGGCCAAACGCGTGCTTTGCAATTATACCCAATAAACAGGAGCATTAGAATTCGTATGAATATCCGCCTATATAGAGAAACGAGAATTTCCAATTACACAAAAGAATAGCCAATGAAATTTACATTATTAAAATCGCTGGAAATTATTGAAAGAACGCCAGGGATTATTTATGCCATGCTTTGGGGTTTATCAGACGAATGGGTAACAGGTAACGAAGGCGATAATACCTGGAACGCTAAAGAAGTAGTGGCACACCTGATTATTTGTGAAAAAACAAACTGGCTTGTGCGGGCAAAAATTATTTTATCGAATGATGCCAATAAAAACCTGGAGCCTATTGATATGACCACCCATTTTGAACTTGCAAAAAACAATTCGTTAGAAACATTGCTTCATGATTTTAAAATACTCAGGGAAGAGAGTGTTGCAGCATTAAAAAATTTCGATCTTCAACATGATGATTTTACAAAAACAGCATTTCACCCCAAAATTTTTGAAGTGACTTTACAACAGCTTATTGCTACCTGGGTTACACACGACCTAAGCCACCTTACCCAGATTTCAAGAATAATGGCCCAACAGTACAAAAGCGAAGTGGGCCCGTTTGAAGCCTATTTAAAAATACTTAAATGAACATGCTGCACAGATGCCCATACCGGATATTTTTAGTTGCTTAAATTAAATGTTGTTACTGCCTTTTGGGCCTGGCAACAATAATTAAAAAACTAACCCATGAATGACCACGATTAATTCTTTTCGGTATTGTGACTTTATTTGTCTATCTTTGCATCCTGTTAAGAAAGTAACAGAAAACTCTTTCAAAGTTCGTTGCAAATTGCAATTAGTATTTATCCTGCTTTAAGGCAGATCTTCTCTCTTAATACTTCCTCCCTTGTAATAAGTTGCTGCTTTATTAGAAAATACGGATAGGCCCACTCCTGTTCGGACTTATTATTATTTATCAAATCTTCTTTTATAAAAAAGTTATCATTTAAAAAATCAGAAGCTGCTGATTTTTCTACCACCCTGAAAGACCGTGTTGCAGCCTATTTAACAACTAAAGGTAAAAACCGGTACGGCAACCGGGCCCTGATATTTAAGACAATTTTCATGCTATCGCTGTACTTTGTTCCCCTGGGCATTATTTGCTTTGGCGGTATTGTACATACATGGCAATTGTTTGCCTTATTTATACTTAGCGGGTTTGGAATGGCCGGCATAGGTATGGGTATTATGCACGATGCGCTGCATGGCTCGTACTCTAAAAGTAAAAGGCTTAATAAATGGATGGGGTATACCATGAACCTGATTGGAGCCAGCGATGAAGTATGGAAACTACAGCATAATGTGCTACATCACAGCTTCACCAATATTGACGAGCACGATGACGATATTAATGCTCCCTTCTTTCTGCGCTTTTCACCTCATGCCAAAAGAAACCGCCTGCACCCCTTTCAACATTATTATGTTTGGTTATTTTATGGCTTATCAACAGTGTCCTGGATAACCACCAAAGATTTTATAAGGCTTAACCGTTACAGGAAACTGGGACTGATTAAAGGAAAAGCTGAATACCGGAAACTTTTGTTAAGAATCATCTTCTGGAAACTTATTTATTTCTCCTACGTTCTGCTATTACCGCTGTTGCTTACTTCGTTTGCCCCATGGATGGTGATCCTGGCCTTTTTAAGTATGCATTTTGTAACAGGCTTTTGTATATCCATCGTATTTCAAACGGCTCATGTAATGCCTGACACGTCTTATCCCCTGCCAGACAGTGCTGGTAAACTGGAGCATGAGCGGCTGGTGCATCAACTAACTACTACCTGCAATTTTGCTCCCGGAAGCAAGTTATTTTCCTGGCTGATTGGCGGCCTGAATTTCCAGATTGAACATCATTTATTCCCGCACATATCTCATGTGCACTACAGGCACCTGGCACCGATTGTTAAGAAAACAACAGAAGAATTTGGCATACCTTATTACAGCTATTCTACATTTTTTTCTGCTATAAAAAGCCATGGTATAATGTTACGGCAGTTAGGTACGATGACTTGTAAGCCGGTCACCTAAATAAAAGAAAGGCTTTTTACACAATCTAAAAACAGTTTGATAAGCTGATGCTTTATCAATCATAAAAATAAACTAATGAAATACATTACAAAAAATAAAAAGAACAATAAGCAACCGGGTACAGCTGGTAAAAAGAAAATAAAAACAATAGACCCGGCTTTACTGCAGGTAAAGCCTGAAACGCAGGAACCGGCAGGTTTTGAAGCAACATTGCCTTTTTCAGATATGCCGGTTCATCAGCTGTTAAAGCAAAATATACAAAATAAAGGCTACAAATATCCAACAGAGATACAGCAGCGCGCTATACCGGCCCTAATTGAAGGCGCGGATATAATTGGTATTGCGGCTACCGGCACAGGCAAAACAGGAGCTTTTCTGATACCTTTTATTGAACAACTATTACACAACAAAAATAATACAGGTTTGGTAGTGGTACCAACGAGAGAGCTGGCCCAGCAGGTTGCTGAAGAATTTAAAGCGCTAACAACAGGTATGAAGTTTCGTGCAGCTTGTTTTATTGGCGGCACAAGCGTGAACGCCGATGTGGCCCGCGCAGGTGGAACAAATCATTTGATTATTGCTACACCGGGCCGATTGCTGGACCTGGTAAACAGGAAGGCGCTGCACCTGAACGCAATAGAGGTGCTGATACTGGATGAGTTTGACCGTATGCTTGATATGGGTTTCATCAACGATGTAAAAACTATTGCATCCCTCACCCGTACGCGCAGGCAAACCCTGCTATTTTCGGCCACTATGAATGCATCCCAGCAGGCACTGATTCGCCAGATGGTTCAGGATCCTGTTACTATAAACGTGAGTAGCGGCAAAAGCGCCAGCAGCACTGTAGAGCAAAACGTTCTTAAAGTGGCCCCCAACGAAGACAAAATGGAAGTATTGTTTAACCTGCTGAGCGGCGACAGCTTTGAGAAGGTGATGCTTTTTGCGGAAACCAAGCGAACGGTAGATAATATCAATAAGCAACTGGCCCGAAGGGGTGTGAGATCAGATGTGATCCATGGCGATAAATCGCAGTATTACCGTACAAAAGCCATTCAGCAATTTAAAACCGGCCACACGCGCGTGTTGATTGCCACTGATGTTGCTTCAAGAGGTTTGGATGTACAGAATGTTACCCACGTAATCAATTACCAGCTACCCCAAACTATGGAAGCTTATATTCACCGGATTGGCCGTACCGGAAGAGCCGGCAAAAAAGGAATAGCTTATACATTTATCAATTAATACTTAAAATAGACAATTATGAAACAGGGAACAGTAAAATTTTTCAACGACGAAAAAGGATTTGGCTTTATTACACCACTTGAAGGCGGTAAAGATATTTTTGTACATAAAAGCGGCCTTATACATCAAATTGACGCGAGCGACCAGGTAACCTATAGTACACGCGACACATCAAGAGGACTGGAAGCCATTGAAGTAAAACAAGCTAGATAAAAATACCTGCTAAGGAACGCAGCGCTGCGCTATGATATTTGCGGGATTACCTGCAAGTATTATAGCGCTTTGATCTGCTCCGTTCAGGATATCTTTCGATCTCCGCTGCGCTCCGCTCAAAGTGACGATTCTTTTTGTCAGACCTCATTGATTTTGCTGGCAAATTCTTTAGCTGAAATAACCATTGCGGGCGTTTGATACGGCCGCTTTCTTTTTTAGTGCACATGCTCGCCAGCACCTTGTGCCCTGGCGCTCAAACTATTGAAAGTGGTATAAAAATACCACATCGCCAACATAGGCGGGTTTTGTTTGATTTTTGATACTGAGGGTTGCCTCTATAACAACTTTTGTGACTCCCCTGAGGTCAATTATCGATTTAAGCTTAGCCTTTAACTGAACTTCGCTGTCTACCAAAACGGGCTGGCCGAATTTAAGATTCTCTATACCATAGTTAATTTCCATTTTAAGATTGCGGACATCAGCAATCTGTTTCCACAAATATGGAATTAATGACAATGTTAAATAACCATGCGCAATGGTAACTTTAAAAGGTCCTTCCTTTTCGGCCCTTTCCTTGTCAACATGAATCCATTGGTGATCTAATGTGGCGTCTGCAAACCTGTTAATTTGAGTTTGATCTATCTTATGCCAGTTAGAAAAACCCAGCTCTTTACCCAAATATGATTTATACTCCTCAAAGTTGTTAATTACCAGCATAAGTATATTTTATTTTTGATGAACAGCACCAGCTACCCGCCTTTACCGGATACTTTACCAACCGGCTGGCACTTGCATTACCAGTTGAATTGTGGTACCCATTGCCTATTATTTTTACCGATTTGTAATCTCTAAAATAAGTATTCCTGATCAAACCCGGCCGATTCAATTTTCGCTATGACTGGTTATTGCTACTTTGGAATTTAATTTATCGAACAGGAGCGTTTGCCCGGATTATAGTAATCCCACCTCCAGCTGCCTGATAATAATGTTATCCTGGTTGAATTTGCTTCGAAGCTGCTTTTTATATTTATTCCAGAACGCCTGATCGGCCCGGCCTGCCATCACTTCGTAGATGATGATTTTGTCTTTAACAATGTTTTGATCATCGTCCTTCCAAAGCCCTGACGCAGGAGATTGTGTATACACGGTAACACCACCAAACTCTTTAACGAACTGATCTTTTACCCGTTGGTAATAACCGGCGGGAAAGGGCTTACCGGTAGCATCATAAAGCGGCAGCAACAACTGAATGAGCTTGCCAGGTTTGGCCTGCTTCTGTGCTTTTTTAATCTCCGCCATCGCACGGGCGCCTGCCATCTTGGCTACTATATCGAGTTGTTTTCCCTCCTGCCGGTTATAGGTAATGAAGAAGACCTCCAGCTCTTGCAGCAGGTTGCCAGGAAGCTGTCTTATATCAGTAACCGCCCCGTAGGTTACTGATATAACCGGCACCGCAATATACCTGTCGTTACGTATTGGCCGGCCGTTTTTTTCCCGTTGAACAACTTTAAGGCTGCCTATTATGCGGCAATCGACCGAACACCCGGGAAATAATTGCATTTCAGATATCACCACCACATCTAACGGATCGCCGTCCTCTCCCATCGTACCAGGTATATAGCCGAAATCAAAGGGAAATACCAACCCAGCCGGCAGGCATTTCTTCACACACAACCTGCCCAGCTTTGGATCGTAGCCGTATTTGATGCCACAACCCCTAGGTGTTTCAACCACGCAATTGATGCTTTTTATTTCTTTCATAGCATATATATATTAACTGATAAAAGCGTGCCACTTCGATCTATCTGCAATAAGAACCGGAAATCGTCGCTTGTAACGGCTCTTTGAAAAAGTACTGAACTGCATTACAGCCCTGCTCCTGATCAAACAATAAAAGCCTTCCATTTAAAAATTAACGATATTTACGGTAAACCCTTGTTTCTAATTATATTTAATGTTTGACACAACATCGCTCATTAATTCGGGAGGCCTGTTTCTTTTACTGATTATGGCATTTAGCCATACCGGTCTTTTTTTCTGTTTTTTCTTGCCCGTTGGTGGCTTTATGTTTACAACAGGGGTGCTTATTGCAACCGGCAGCTTTGCCTACAATATTATAGGGGTATGTGGTCTTCTGGTAATAGCCACGGCTATGGGCAATTTGAGTGGCTATTGGTTTGGCAGGAAAACGGGGCCATTATTATATAAACGAAAAGACTCCCGCTTCTTTCGTCAACAGCATTTGCAAACAGCCGGAAAATTTTACCATCAATACGGTGCGCTGGCGCTTGCCGCAGGTTTATTTCTCCCCCTGATCCGCACTTTTGCCCCGGTAGTTGCCGGCATGATCGGCCTGAACTTAAAACGCTTTTTGTTGTTCACCACTATAGGTACTATTGCTTACGTGTTGAGCTTTGTATTTGCCGGTTATCTTATTGGCAGTGTTCCGGCCTTAAAACCGTACCTGAAATACCTTGTTACCGGCGTTATTGTATTGGTTACAGTTCCGATTGTGATGCGTATTGTGCGCGCGTTTCGAAAAAATCAGTTACCTGAATAATTGCCGTACAATAGATCAAACGGAGGTTCATCAGCCAGCTGTTGAGTGAAGTAACGCCATGGAAAAGGAGAACTTCGAACAGGAAGTTTCGGCCGGTGAAACGGTAAAGTATACCTGTATCCAAACTCTACCCCAGCACCTGGATCAATTTGCCTCCTTTATACTACAGGAAGCCAGCTATTTCAGCTGGCTTTTCAAATGCACACATATTTGCTTACTGCTATTAATTGGCTTCCATTTTTTATGGATGCCCGCCTCCTCCCGCTGCTCCATAAATCTGCCCGTTGGCATAGCTGGCATCGCTTGCAGCTAACTGCACATAAATAGAAGCCAGCTCTGCGGGTTGCCCCGGACGCCCTAACGGCGTATCTTCTCCAAAGGTCTTTAATTTTTCCGGTGTAGATCCCCCTCCTAATTGTAATGGCGTCCAAATAGGGCCGGGTGCCACACCGTTTACGCGTATACCTTTTGGCCCGAGCTGCTTGGCTAACGACCGGACGAAATTGGTGGTGGCCGCCTTGGTGATGGCATAATCAAAGAGCTCAGGGGAAGGATCTTCTGCCTGCACCGACGTGGTGGCAATAATACAGGCGCCCGGCTTGAGGTGAGGTACTGCTGCTTTTATAACCCAGAAGGGTGCATAAATATTTGTTTTCATCGTCCAATCGAACTGCTCGGTGGTAATATCCCCGATAGACTCATGCGATTGCTGGCGGGCGGCATTACTTACCAGAATATCTAAACCTCCCAGCTCCTGTACCGCTTTTGCCACCAACTGTGTACAAAAATCCTCACTGCGCAAGTCGCCCGGAATAGCCACCGCGCGCCGTCCTTCCTTACGAATCAGTTCAATCACCTCCTTTGCATCGCTTTCTTCTGCCGGCAGGTAATTAATTGCCACATCGGCCCCTTCCCTTGCGTAAGCAATAGCCGCAGCACGCCCCATGCCCGAGTCGCCACCCGTTATCAAAGCCTTTCTGCCGGCCAGTCGCCCCGACCCTTTATAAGTTTTTTCTCCATGGTCGGGCCTGGGTTCCATCTTATTAGCCAACGCAGGCCACTCCTGGTGCTGCTCCTTAAACGGGGGTTTGGGGTACTTTGACCGGGGATCTTCGAGGCTTAACATAAATTGCTGAGAGGGCGCTCCCTCTTCTGCCCAGGCAGTATGTATAGCCATTGCAGCTACGCCGGTGCCGACGCTCAGAATAGCTTTTCTACGGGATATCCAATTTTTGTTGATCATTGGTTTAAAGTTTATGTTTACTTTTTTGAGACAAACTTTATACCATGGGCTATATCAAACAATTACCGGGTAAATAATGAAACGCTATATTTCCCATCAGAAATGCCGAAGAAAAATTGTTCGGCGCACCGAAACTTACCAGGGTGCATATCATTTTTGGGGTTCGATATTTTTTACCGCAAAGGCTCGAAGTTTACACAAAGAACGCAGCGTTGTAAAAAAATGTTATGTACCTATTACTTTGACAATAGGCCAAAAAGATCTATTTTACAAATGTTCTTATCTTCTAAAAAAGATAATTGCCTCCTGCAAGTTTTTTCCATGCTTAGTGAAGATAAAATAACATACTACCTAAAACTTTTCCAGGGTCTTACATTTGGCGACCTGCAAAAACTGTTTGAGCTGGCCAGGGTAAAACAGTTAAAGGCGGGGGATTGCTATATAGATACCGGAAGCACTTCCCGGCGATTAACTTATGTAAAAAGTGGTTTAATAAGAGCTTATACCATCAATAAGCAGGGTGCAGAGATCACCGTATTGCTGAGATGGGAAGACCAGTTCTTTTCCAACTTTGACGCTATTCTTTGGGAGCGGCCTTCTCAGTTTACTTATGAAGCATTTGAAGATTCGGTTATACTGGAAACCGACTACCATGAATTTATGAAAGTGATTGACAGTGACCCGAAATTTGCCGCTGCCAAAACTTACTTCTTTAACAGCATGCTTGCTGAAGCGCTGGAACGGATAGAAGGGTTTGTGTTATTAAGTCCTGAAGAACGATATCTTCACTTACTGACCCAGAAGCCCGGCCTTGCACAGCGTGTATCTTCGAAACATCTTGCTACTTTGCTGGGCATTACACCCGTATCTTTAAGCCGTATTAAAAAAAGAATTACCACCCGGCTTTCATCAAAGAACAGTTAAAGATGTCCTTTTCGATGGATCATTATTCCACTTTTTTAATTTATTATCTTTTGTAAACTTCCTGGGGCTGATTTGCAAATAGTTTTGGATAAAATATTGAATCATGAACGATATTATCCAATTCATTGTATCCCTCTTTTCCATTTCTGTTGCGAGGTATTTTATCATCGCCGGCATTGCATTTTTATTGGTTTATGTGGCGTTTGCCGGTGTTTTGCGAAAGAATAAGATACAGCATAAAAAGGCCGACGCATCTGATTTTAGAAGAGAGATCGTGCACTCCTTATCTTCCAATCTCGTAATGGTAGCTGTATCGATTCCATTTATGCTTAGCCCTATAAAAAATTACACATTACTTTATAATAATGTTGCCGACTACGGCATTGCTTATTTAATATTTAGTGTTGCCCTGGCGCTGATCATTCATGATACCTATTTTTACTGGATGCACCGGTTATTGCATCACCGGAGGATATTCAGGCATACGCATTTACTGCACCATAAATCTACCAATCCCTCGCCCTGGGCCTCGTATGCGTTCAGCGTGTTTGAAGCCTTTACCGAGGGGCTTATTCTTCCTATCTTATTATTCATACTTCCTATGCATCCTGTTTCCATATCACTTTTTGTTACAGCCGCTTTTATTATTAATGTATATGGACATTTGGGTTATGAAATTGCCCCTAAATGGTTTAGAAACAGCTTCCTTTTTGAAATATTGAACACGTCGGTACATCATAACCTCCACCACAGCAAATTCAAGGGCAATTATGGACTTTATTTCAGGATATGGGACCGGGTTATGAAAACAGAAAATCCGCAATATGTGGCTTATTACGATAAAATACAGGAGCAGCGTTTTGGCTGCGCTACTCCCGGCACAGCCTCACAGATAAATACTATTTCGGATCTTTCGCCAAATACGGGTAACGAAACAACAGATAGCCCCCTGGCAATTGCTGATCGTAAACGTTCGGCCTAGTAAAAAAGAGCTGTTACTTCCTAAGAAGCTACCGGACCTTTCGTTAAAACTTAACATCGTTAATACGGTTACCGGTTTACCGGCCGGCACGGATTTATAAACTCCACCAGTATCCGTTTCAACGCGGCCGGTTCAGACAACCAATAAACTCATTAATGCGCAATTATTACTCCAATATATTTAGGTAACCCAAGCAATTATTGCACAAAAAACCGGCCGTGGTAAAAACCACGCCGGAATGTATTTCATCAGCCTAATAAAAAAACGCACTCTCCAGTATATGGTTATGGTACCTGGTAGCCCGGCTTTAAAAAACATATTGCAAAATCCCCGTGAACTAGCGTGACAGAATCATTTCCTTTACAAAAGTTATTTCGGGGTCTTTGCCGTCTTTCATATAGTTGATAAATTGTTCGATCGGCAGCTCTTTATCGGGCATCACTCCCCGCCCCTTATCGGCAACTGCATTGAAAAAATAAAGCTCCGACATGGGAACGGTTAAAACGGATCTGGTACGGGGCAGCTCATAGGTGAGGAACCAGGCAGCTGTGGTGGCATTTTCCCCGCTTCCTGTTTCTTTGCCTACAATTACCCCCCTGCTGTTTTTTTGAACCAGGGAGGCAAAATAGGTGGCCGCAGACACGGTTCCCCCACCCGTTAATACATACACATTGCCTTTGAAAGCATCCTTATCGGGTGGGAAATTTTCCAGCTGCCCTTCCCTTAAACGCGTGTTGCCTATATAAAAACCTGTTTTATCATCCCTATCATAGCGCTGGTATAAAAAATTCTTCTGATCCTGGATATCCTCGTCTGACATTTTACGACCATTAGTAATGGCATATTCGGGATAAGCAATATCGATAGTGCGGGTTCGATAATTAAAAATATTATGAAAAGGTTTTAAGGAAATAAAAGAATACAGCAGGGCGGATATATTAGGATTACCGCCGCCATTGCTGCGGATGTCGATAATAACATTTTTATAGCCGCGCTTATTGACTTCCCTGAAAAAAGCACTGAACTCTTTATAGGCATACGACTCGTTCAGGTTAAATGAATTAACGGTTAATACGGCCGATTGGGCGGGATCATCAAAATCGCTATAGATCCAGAAACTGCGCTGCAGGATATTTACGGGGAAGAACGCATGCCTGGAAGAATGGGTACCTTCAGTAGCATTCTTTGATAACAGCGTGGCCTGCTTTACTTCTTTTCCAGACGCCTCCTTATAGTCGATTACATAAGTTTTGCAATCATAATTGTTCAGGCTGAAAGCGGTTTGAAATTCAGAAAAGAAGCGATCGGTAGCGGTTTTTATATGACCGTCTGCATAAATCTGCGGGCTCATTTTGCCTAAAATGGATTCTACGGGCTGGTGATTGATGGCGATGATCTCTGCCCCAAAAGGTAAGGGGGTCTCTTTCGTATTCACAAACATTCTTTCCCGTTCTATTAAAACCGGAACCGGGAAAAAGCGGGTGGCTTTAATGGCTTCTTTCCCGTTATCTACCGACCATCTTAAACTCAGGTGCACATCTTTAACGAGGTAAACAGGCGAATAATTGGCCAGCACCCATACATTATCCTGCTGAGCCGCCTCTTTCATGAGGCTATCCGTTTTGCGATTGAGCGTAACAGAATCAATAAATTTATAAGGGTTGGGATGCTGTTTTTTCAGTATATCCATTGCCAGCCGATAATCTGCAATGACAGCATCCTTAGACAGACCAGGTAATTGCTTTACCTGGGCCTGCGTGGCTAGCCAACAAAATAACACAAAAAATATTGCAGCTGATCGCAAATCACACTTCATTGTTAAAAGGTTTATAGTAGTTGAAATATTGTTTAAGGGATCGTGACGCTAATCCTGCGCATTTAGCAGCTCCAGGATTCCTTCATTATTAATGATCATCATTCCCTGTCTGTCTTCCGTGATGCCTTTTTCCAGCTTGTAAGTATAACGCGGCACCACACCTTCCATAACTGTTGGCATATATACAAACTGCACATTATCTTCTTCATTCAGTGCAGCTGCCACTTCTATGATATGGGTAGATACAATAAAGAGACAATCCTGGTAGTGAGCAAAACCCTTTGTAACGGCCAATGTACCGTCATAGGCATCCTTAACATTAGTACCTTTAAACAACTCATCAAACATTAACAGGAGCCGCTTGTCGCTGGCCGCTGCCACTGCTGCCTGTTTAACACGTACTACCTCTGCATAAAAATGACTGTAGCCTAAGCCGATATTATCTGCCACGTTGATTGAAGAATACATGCCCTCTCTTACAGAAAAAACCATTTCCGTTGCAGCTACCGGGAAACCCATATGGGCCAGATAGAAATTAATACCTATAGCTTTCATCAACGTAGACTTGCCGGCCATATTGGCGCCCGTCAAAAACAATACATTGTTTTGTACATTCAACTCCAGGTTGTTACCAATGGCTTTATCTATACAAGGGTGCGCTAACCCCTTTGCCGCCAGCAGGTTTTCTTCGGGCGCCAGCGCACGCGCATAGCTAAACCCTTTAGCCCGGGCTACATCACTTACAGCTATATATAAATCAACTTCATAAACAAAATTCAGCAGCTCCTGCATTTCTTTGTTTAACACCGCTTTCAAAAGATGATTATAGTAGGATAGCTTTTTAACTGATAACGACTGGTATATGTTAGTTTCCCTTAATCGTACCAGTTCCTTCCTGGCCAGTATTTGCTGCACCGCATGCATACGATCTGCATAGGAATGATTGGCAGATGGAACGGACTGAACAAAAGCGTTACATTTTTGTAAGGTTACAATAGTAGCCTGCAGGCCCTGCACCATTTTTTTGTAACGCTCATCCCGCGTAAGGGATGACAGCATTTTCTTAATAAGCGTATCACCCAAAACCAATAACCCGTTGCCGGGTGTAGCAGTATCCTGGTACTCGCGCATCAGCGTTACCTGTTGCACATCAAAGGGAAAAGCAAGCCTGGCCGATTGGAAAAAAGACAATATACTACTGCGCCTGTTAATAGCCTGTGCATCTGCCAGCAGATGCCTGAACATACCATCGAGCAGCTGCTCCCCGCCACGTGTTTTTACACGGTTGAATAAATGGCTTACTGAACCCTGGCGAAATTTGCCTATCAGGTTCAATTCATCTAAGGTTTGTTTATCTATAAGAAAGCTCATCGCAAAAAAATTTCATTTTTATTTTTGGCAGTATAATTCCTGAAACTTGTTTTCTTACACCTGCCCCCGGATTATATTTTGTCATTGGGTAACATTTATTGGCTTCTTTCCGTTTTTTAGTATATCCAATATTCCTTCATTTCGTATGATTACCATGCCATGCCTGTCATCAGTAACACCAGGTTGCAAAGTGTAGGGATATTCAGGCACATTGCCGTTCATGCGTGTGGGCAGGTACCAGAAATCTATATTGCTATTTTTACTTAACTGCCCGGCTGCTTCAATAATATGCGAGGAAATAACAAACATACTATTGCGCTTACCTGCAAAGCCTTTGGCAACAGCTACTGTAGCTTCATGCGCATCTTTAACATTGGTACCCCTGAATAACTCATCAAAGAGTATAAAAAATGATTGCCCCGTCCTTAACTCCTGAGCCATCTTCTTCACCCGCAATACTTCTACATAAAAATGGCTGGCGCCTATACCCAGGTTATCCGGCAGGTTTATTGTAGTATAAATACCATCCAGCACTGAGAACTCCATTGCTTTAGCTGCCACGGGGAAACCCATATGAGCAATATATAAGGCGGTACTCAGGGAACGCAAAAAAGTAGATTTTCCTGCCATATTAGCCCCTGTTAAAAAAATAAGGTTTTGGGAGGCATCCATCGATACATCATTTCCTACAGGATTCTTTAAAGACGGATGGTATAAGCCCACCAGCTTTAACTGACACTTTCCCTTTTCAAGCGCCTTTGGAAATATAAAGCTCCTTTCGCGCGCTGTTATACCCACTGATATATATACATCCAATGCATAAATTGCCTGCAGCAGCTGCTTTACCTTTTGTTTCTCCGACACACGGAACAGTGCATCATAAGCAGTAACGGCGCTATACGACATTCTTGTTTTAAGCGATTCTTTTAACACCGGTTCAAACGCATCTGCCGTTACCAATAGCTCAAGCGCCTCCCTTTCGGAATTATAATTAGTAATACTTTGTATCTCGGGGCGTTGCGTAAAGGCTTTGGTAAGCTGTATAATTTGTATAACAGATAGCACACCGTTTTGTATTTCCTTTTCACCCATCACCGCCTGGTTGTTTTTGCTTTTACCCTCATCTTCGGCACTCACTAAATATTTTTCTGCAGTATCAAAAAGGGCATTGTCGTATGGAAATTTTACTTTTAAGGAAGCAAAGCTTTCAATAACATTGCTACGTTGGTTAATGGCTTCCCTGTTGGAAAGTGGTTGGCGAAAGAGCTCCCCCAACAAGGCTTCTCCTCCCCTGGTATGTGCCTGGTTGTATATATCAAAAATGCCACTGCCGGTTTTCTTACCAAAAATCTCCAGGTCGCCAATGGTTTGCTCATCCGTTCTTAATAAATGCATCATATCCTATTTTCTTTTTCTCCTGATTAATAAAATAATTCCCAGTAACAATATCAGGCCGGGAAGCACCCATATAAAAGCTATCTTTTGCACTTTAGCCGCACGCTCTCCAATATTCAGCAAAATGTCCTTAGGCATTACAATAGGTATCTCGACGGGAAAATGATTGTACGTAAGCCAACTGTGCGCCGCCCTGATAAAATCGATGTTTTGGCTCAATCTCATGTTGCTGATAAAATCAGCGCCGCCAAAAACTAAAATACGTTGCTCCTTACCTTTTACCCGGCGGGTTAAATGCACCGCTGTTGTAAAACTATCCTTCACTACGTCTCCGGCAGCAGCATTAAAAGGCGGTAATGTGGAGTCAATGACAAGATCGCCTGCCTTCAACCAGGTTTTCCCTGTTTGTGTTAACAGCAACGGCTTGTTGGTATACCCGGCGGTATTACTATCACTATCACTGAAAATGGCTGTAACGGTAGATGTTCCAATGGGTCCGTCTCCCGCTTCAAACGACAGGCTAGTTGCTTCAGGGGTGAAACGTGATATTACTTTTTCATGTGTCTCATCGTAGCTGGGTTGCACCAGCTGCCCGGGGTGCAACTGTATACCCAATTGTTTTAATACGGGGTTTATTACATATTGCCTGCCCGGCTTACCAAGCAACATCATATTGCCTCCCGATTCAATATAGCTTTTTAGTTTTGCCTGAACCACGGGACTTAAATTGATAATAGGGTCTGCCAGCACTAATACGGTAGCATTCGCCGGGATATCTTGAAAGTTCAGGTTAAGCGTGTCCACATCCAGCCCCATGTTAATTATAGATTGCCGCTCCCATTTAGCGGTATGTGCCGAATAGCCACGTTCGCCCAGTATATGAATATTACGCTCCAAATGGCCCGTAACAAAGTATGTTTTTGAAATTTTTTCCGGTTCCAATAACCTCTTGAATACTGCTGCAACATTCGACAAGCCGGGCCAGGTTTGTACATCATCCATGGTTCGTAGTATTTCTGTACGTCCGCGATACTTTAACTGCATTACCATACGGTTGTACTCGGGAGCCATATTTGCTATTTTATATGTTTGGTCCGGTTTTTTAAATGGTGTAAGATCAATATCGCTTCGCTGCGCCACTTTGGTGGCTATTTCATGGACAGATTTGCCAGGATACCGTTGATACCAGATACTATCCGATGTACGGGGATCAATGTTATAATAATATTCATATTTAAAATCAATACCGGGTTTAAAGCGCAGGTAAGGCTCCCAAAAGGCTGCCAGATATTCAGGATTGCGGGATACAGGAAGTCCTTTTTTTATTTTTGAAGTTGTGCTTAACAGGTTATCAAACAGGGTCACCTCCAGGCTACTGTCGCCCATTGCCTTTATCAGGGCCTGCATTTCTTTGGGTATCGTGTTTTTTTGAGTAGCGGTAGTATCCATGTAACCTGTTAGTGCCGGCCTCGAGCTGGTATAGCCCACTGCTAACGCTAATACCATTACCAATGCGTAGCGCCCCGCTTTGATATACCAGGGCTTAGACTCGCGCTCTGACCGTAATTTGATGATGGTAAAAGAAACGAAAATAAAAGTCACTACCAGGAAGTAAAAAATATCGCGGGTAATAATCAATCCCATTACCATTGTTTGAGTACGATGCTGCAGCGATAGAAACCAGGTAAGATCCCTTATAAAATCATATTCCTGCCAGAGCATACCAATACGGTCGAGCACAAATATGACCATAAAAGTACCTATGCCCGAAATAATAAAATGTACGGACAGCGAAGACATGTAAAGCCCGATGGCTGCGTAGGCACATACCAGCAGGTAAAAGCCCAAAGCACCGGAAAAAAATAATCCGTAATCAACATCACGTATATTAAAAAAACCCAGTACCATAAATAACATTATCACAGCCACCAGCAGTAACAGGTAGCCAACAATACCGAGGTACTTGCCCAGCACTACCTGGCGGGTAGTTACAGGCGAGGAAAAGAGCAGGCGCATGGTATCTTCATTCCTTTCACGGCTTATTAACCCCATAGTTAAAAGTGGAATAAACAGGTACAGATAGGAGGCTGCATTTTTATAGAGGTCTGTAAAAAGCCCACTGGTCAGGGAGTTAGGCAACCAGTTCCACCCGGGATTGCTGTTCCTGATCATAACCTCCTGGGTGTTAGCCATGCTGTATAAGCTATTGCAATAGGTTAAAGAAGCTATTACAAAAAACACCAACAGGGTGAGCCATGCAACCGGCGAGTAGAAAAGATTGCGTAATTCGTTCTTTGCTATTTTAAGTATAAGTTTCATTCTTATTTTTTATTTACAGGCAATAGCTGTATTATTTTCAGGTGTCATATCGATATGTATTATTTGCCACTCAGCTTTCCGTCCATTATTTTCTCTTTCTTCTGGTAAGCAGCACAATGCCTGTCAAAAGCAGTATTGATGGGATTACCCAGGTGTATAATAATTTTTCTAATTTGGCCCAGGCCGGGGTCATTACCAGTATATTATCTTTAGGTATGGGAAAAGCGGTGTATACCGGATACTGGTTATAGCTAAGCCAGCTAAAAAGCGACCTGGGGAAATCATACCCCATTGATGAAACCCTTAATATGCTTAAAAAATCTGCATCGCCGGCAATCACCATACGCTGCTCTTTACCATGAACCTGCTTTGTCATTTGAATGGCAATTGGCGAGGAGATCTCTTTCATATCTCCTGAGGCCGGGCTGAATACCGGTGCTATTGAATCTATCACCAACCTATCGATCTTTCGCCAGGATGCTCCTTTTTTTGTCATCAATAAAGGGCAGATCGTATAGCCATTACCTGCCTGGTAAGACAATGCGGCCACCCCCGCAAACATTTTATAACTGGTATCACCTTGCGGCAGTTTTTTACCATTATATTTCATAAAATTCTGAAAGCCCAGGTTTTCATATTCTTTGGCCAATAAGTAGCTGTACTGTGTTTTATAGGCTGCTATTTTTTCTGCCGTTTCGTGCTGAGATGGTTGTACCAGCTGCCCTGGTAATAACTGAACCCCCAGCTTTTGTAACAAAGGATTTAAGGTACCTTGTTTGCTTGGTTCACCCAGTATAAACATGTTACCGCCATTATCCATATATTTTTCCAGTTTTGCTTTCACTACAGCGCTGAGCGCTTCCCTGGGGTCGGCAAGTAGCAGCATCGTCATATCCGCAGGAACTTCCCGGGTAGCCAGGTTAAGCGTATCCCCGTCAAAACCCAGTGCATAAAGAGAGTTTAGCCAGCTATACTCCCGCTCCCCGGTTTTAAGCACGCTGCGCTCAAGCTGCCCGGTGACAAAACCAATTTGGGGCATTTTAGCGCCGCTCAATCGCCTGAAAGCTGCATTAAACGGAGGTTCACTGGTATTCCTTGCAGCAGTAAATACGCTCTCCCCGGTTTGAGACGGAAAATAATCGATGAAAACAGAGCGCCCCTTCCAGCTTAGTTGGGTGCCTACACCATAATCAATTTTTTGAAGATCCACTATTTTACTTACTTCTTCCGGTCCTATAAACATAGAGGAATCAACCTTCAACATCCTGGCAACGAGCCCGGCTATTTGTTTCAGGCTTTTCCCGGGAAAGGTTTTGTATAAGTTATCATCACCTGGCTTAACAGCATAATAGTATACATATTTAAATTGGATATCTTTTTTAAACCGCCTGTAGGGTTCCCATAGATCCAGGTAGGAGTTGATATTTGCCGGAAACCCGATATAAGCATACCGTGGTTCATCAGGATCTCCAAACAGGTTGGTATAAAGCGTTACTTCAAGCGGAGCACCTTGCAACAGGCCCAGGTTTTGCTGTGTGTTGGGATGGAGGGTATTGGTTTGCCTTGCGGTCAGATCAAAATAACCGGTTAGCGACTGGCGCGAGGATATATATCCAATACCAAGCGCAATAATGATAACCACTATGTAGCGGCCTATCTTTTGGTAACCGGGAAGCGCTTGCATTCTACCTTTGAGCACGAATAAGGTAAAGGATATAAACATGGCTATTACTACCAAAAAATAAATAATATCCTTAGTAGTGAGCAGCCCGTTTAAAACGCGGTTAGTGCGGTTTTTTAAACTGAGGAAATAAGTAAGATCTCTTACAAAATCATATTGTTGCCATACCTGGTCTATATTACCTAACACGATAAGGATTACAAAACTAATAAGCGCCGCAGCAATGGGATAACGGGTAAGACTGGATGCAAAAAAACCAACGGCCGCATAGGAAGACAGCAACAGGAAAATACCCAAAGCAGCCGATATTAAAAGCCCGGTGTCAACAGATTGAATATCGAATGCTGCTGTTACCATAAACACGCCCAATATCAGCAGGAATAACAAATTAAAAACAGTAAGGCCCAGGTATTTGCCTATCACCAGCTGGCGCAAACGCAAAGGGGAAGCATATAATAACTTAAAAGAACCCGAATTAAACTCCCTGCTGATAACACCCATGGTAAGCAGTGGTATAAACAGGTAAAGATATTGCAGTATATTGGCGCACATACCTGATAAAGGACTTGTAACCAGGCCGGCAGTAAGATTTGCAGGCGATATGTACTTAATGTACGGATACTCCTGTATTGCATTATACATGTTGTTAGCCAGGCGCGAAAAGCGCTGCACATAAAATAAGGAACATAGCACCCAAAATAAAATCAACAGGAACCAGGCTACAGGCGTATAGAACAGGTTTCTTAATTCATTTTTTGCAATTTTAATGATCAGTCTCATCCGGTAAATGGTTAATATTTTATATGATGTGGGCAACAAAAACCTGTACCGTTTTTGCGAACAAAACGGCTACGTTTAATGCTTCAACTAACTTTGAATTTATTGCCCGGAAGTATCTGACAATTGCTTAAACACCTCATCGAGCACACCCTTATCCAGGTTAATTTCTTTAAGACGCCAGCCACCGGCTATACTGGCTGCAATAAGGCGGTCGGTAATTTCCTCCTCGCTGCCCTCAAAATGAATGCGGGCCTGCTTATCAGAAATAAATTCTACCTGGTTAACTCCGGGTATATGCTCCAGGTCGGCCTTTGCAGGCGGGTTATCCATACGCATCAGCACAGCGCTGGATGAGGCGTAATTATTAAAGGCATCCATGGTATCAGAAAAAACAATCCGTCCCCCTTCGATCATGATTACCTCCCTGCAAAGCAGGTTCACTTCAGAAAGCACATGCGACGAAAAAAGCACGGTACGTTCTTCCGCAATTTCTTTTATAATTTTCCGAGCCTCGATCATCTGGTTGGGATCAAGCCCGTTGGTAGGTTCATCCATCACCACCAGGCTCGGTTTATGAATAATGGCCTGTGCGATACCCACCCTCTGGCGGTAACCACCCGAAAGATTTTTAATAAGACGCGAGCTGAAATGCGCCACACCGCAACGTTCCTTTACCTCTTCCACGGCGGCCTTTATTGTGCTCTTTTCCATCAGCCGCAATTCGGCACAATACACCAGGTACTCATCAATTGTGAGATCGGTATACAAGGGAGCTGTCTGTGGTAAAAAGCCAATTTGTTTTTTTGCTTCCAAAGGATGTTTGCGCAGGTTGATGCCATTGATATATACATCACCCTCCGTTTGATTCAATGTACCGCAAATAATATTCATGGTAGTAGATTTACCTGCGCCATTGGAGCCCAGCAAACCAATAATACCGGGATGTTCAATCTCAATATTGATATCCCGGATGGCCCAGGAACTGGAATATCTATGCGACAGGTTTTCAGTTTTTAATATCATAATTACTGGTTTCTTATGCTTGATGTTTGATGCTTGATATATTGCGCAAGGGGACCGCTATCTCCAGTATCTCGCTACCTATTATCTTTTATGTTTTATAAATGGCAAAACAATTCCTCCCGGGCCATTGAACCCGTTTTTTGGTCCTGCTACTTTTGTGGTAAACTTTAAGTCTTACTATTAATATCCCGTAATCGCACCGGATAGCTTCTTATTGCCGGCGCCGGTAAATCAGTTGTAAAACCATGGCCGGATTTTCATCCATATTTGTTCCTGAATATAAATTGCCGGAATTTTCATAACCCAACTTGTGTATGATATATAAATCCTCATGGAGTGTTTTTGTATTACTGATATTGAAATAAAAAATGTTAAAAAAGCAAAAAATACAGATCATGGTCATATTGCTTTTCACAAAACGGTGCGCCCGCATGAGGTGCACTTTTACTGTGTTAGCCGATATATTAAGGAAGCTCGCAATTTCATTACGGTTTAGCCCTGCTTCACGATTAAGCCAATACACTTTTCTTTGCATCTGCGGCAATCGTATCAATATATTTTCGAATTGTTGCAACTGCTCTTTATACAACAAACGGTTTTCTCCTTCATCCGGTAATGGTTTATCAGCCACTTTGGAAAGATCTGCCTCTTTTAAATACCTGGCTTCTTTTTTAAGGTGTTTGTATGCCTCGTGGGTGGCCACGCGGTACAGCCAGCCGCCGGGATTGTCATAGGTCATATCCTCCCTTCTACTCCATAGTTTCAAAAAGCTGTCCTGCAAAATATCTTCTGCCGTGTGCATACATTTGGTAATAGCATATAGAACAGGTAATAGTTTGGGCGTATATAATTCCACCATCTCCTTAAAAATATTTTCCTGGCTCAATGCAATACCTGTTGTATAAGAATTATGTACGCTCATTGTAAGATTTGATTATGACGCTGCCATCATTTTCAGACTGCTATTTATATTGTATTTAATCGGCAAAACGAAATCCTATCTCTTTTGCCAGCCCTTTAACAACTTTAAACTTTTGAAGTACCAATGGGTATGCGGTATAGACAGCTTCAAACTGTGCTGTAGTATCGTAAAAAAATAATGCCTCCAGGTAAGCAATTAAATCGTCTTGCTGATAAGGAGTCCACACCGCTGAAAGGTTAGTGGGGTTACGTTTAATAAAACCAAAATCTTCCAGTGTAAGGGATTCATCCGGAGACAATGCTGATAGTGGCTGAACATAAACCGACATACCGGGGACACTGTTCACGGATATGCTGTGAAAATCGGCGTTTAAGCGCGTGCTGTACTCAACATGCAGTTTTTTCAGCATCAGCATTGCCAGTACAGAGGCTGCATTGCTCTTCTGGCTCAATACCGACATAGTATCTGCGCGAACTGCTTTTATGATAATAGTATTAAAACCCACATAAGGCTTGTTCACCGTTGTTGTAGTACCGGAACCGGAGGTTCCCCTTAACCGTATAGAATCTACGAGTAATATGCTATGTATAGGTAACGCACCGTTAATACGGGGCAATACCTTATCCTTTAAAAAGGGTAACATTGCCAGCACTTTTTCTTTTTTTGTTAACCGTTTAAAAAACAACTTTGTATCAGTTCCTGACGGGGAGTAAGCCGTTGCCAACCTGATATAGGTGTACCTGGCCACACCGGCGCTATTACCCACCGGCAGCCTTGCAATGGTATCATTATAAAACACCGGCAGCTCGGTTGCCTGGTAAAACTGGTAAATGGCATGATCTACGGGATCCGAAGGGTTATCTTTTACCACCAGATAATTTTCATCCTGGTTGCCGGGCTGCAAGGCCGCTTCTTTTTTGCAGCCGGCCAGCAACAGTAGCAAAAGCATTGTTAATATATAGTAATTCAATTTATACATAGCATTATCATTTACGATGTATGATTAAAATATTATACCGGATTCTTTAGATCGTTTTTCTTTCCTCATTATTCTTTACTCTCCCGTTTTAAGTGGTCGCTCCGGCCTTGGCTCGTTGGTAATTTCTCCTTTATTAAACTCAATTTCTGCTTCGGGTATGGGTAATATGTATGCAGCTTCATCCTGTGCGTACGGCTTTAGTTCATAATACCCCTGTATATATCTACCGTCGTTATCATAGGCAAAGGATCGGTGCCGTATATTTTTGCTAAAGGGAAATTTACTGTTTACCCCATAGCGTCTCAGATCAAACCAGCGATGTTGCTCAAAACAAAGTTCGCGCCGGCGCTCCTCCCGTATAAAGCTCACCAGTTCCGCCCCGTCCATGTTTATCCTGGTCAAATCCTCCGGCTTAAACCGGCTTTTCCGCAGCTCCTGCAGGGTGGCGATAGCCTCCGCACTTTGTCCTAATATGGCCAGGGCTTCTGCTTTATTCAGGCAGATCTCCGGCAGGCGGATGGTTACCTGGTCATATAAATCGCCTGATTTTCTTGCCATATAGTCACCTTCATTGGTTGTTTGAAAAAAAACGGTACGCCTCAGGTCCTTGTCTGAAAAACTATGCAGCAAATCATCAGACACCCGGTAATTATGAGGCCCGGATACTATATCAATTGCTCTCATTATAGAGGCTATATTACTACTTGGGCCAGCGCCTATGATGTTAGTGGGAACTGTATATATTGTTTCAGGAGAGGCTTGCACGATAAAAGGGCTGCCTGCTTGCAAAGCATTCATATCCCGTAGCCGGTACTGTTTTTGTAATACTTTATCAGCGTAGGTTTGTGCTTTTTCATACTGCTCCATATACAGGTATACCCGGCTTAGCAGTGCCTGCGCTGCTGCCTGGTTAGCCCTTATTACCGATTGTGCATTGACACCCTCCAATTCTTTTTCAGCGTCCAATAAGTCCATCTCTACCTGGCTGTACACCTGCTGTACCGTAGCCCGGGAAAAGTATTTCAATTCCACATCAGGTATCACTTTCAAGGGTACGCTATAATCCGTACCGGCAGTTGCAATGCGGTAAGGCTTACCATATGTATTAGCTAATACGAGGTAAAAACAGGCTCTTAAGAAATGGGCTTCTCCCGCAATACGTTGCAGCTCTTTTTCGGGTGCACCTTTTTCTTTTAGTAAAGGCACGTTATATAAAATCGTATTAAGGGCCGCTATTCTTTTATACAAAGCTGTATAATCTTCCCCGTAAGAAACATTAAACTTTCCGTCATCCTGTATGGATGGCATCTTTTGCCAGTTATAGAAGCCAAATAAATAATAAATTGTAGTATTTGTCAGCGGCGGGTTCTGTTCCAGATCATCATCCAGTAAATACTGGTCTATCCATTGCGGACCGTTAGGCGAATAGCCGACACCCACCAGCAGCTCATCCAGGTCGGAAGCAGACTCAATAAAGGTTTGATTTTGCGAATATGCGGCTAAGAATTTTTTGCAGGAAACGGCCGTTAAAAGCAATATTCCTGTTATTAGCATTATAATTGGTTTCATGTATTAATAATTGGGAGTGTAATCTCTAATGAACGATATAAGATTTAAATGGCCTCTCCTGATCAGAAGCTCACATTGACTGCAAATACGTATACGGGGCGCAATCCCAGGTTGATATTAGCGCTTGAACCCGACTGACTAGGATCCTGTCCCCGCAGATCTTTATGCGCCCAGGTAAACAGGTTGGACCCTGAAAGGCTGAAATTGGCAGCCTTCAGGCGCAACTGCTGGCATAATTGCGAGGGGCATGTATAATTAAGCGTAGCTGACTGAATCTTCAGGTAATTACCATTTACTACCCGTATATCTGCATTGTCGTACATCTGGTAATAATCTGAACCAATACCTAATGACGCATCCCACCATCTTACGGTTACACCCTCCGGAGCCAGGCCAGGGATATTGGTTGTTTGTTCATCTCCCGGGTAACGCCAGCGGTCTACGAATTCCCTGCGCAGGTTTTGCTGGGCACTGGGCTGGTAGGTGCCATAACTCCCCGAAGCAATTTTCAGAAGACGGGTTTTATTGCCTAAACTGTAAGTGAGCATTGTATTTAGCGACCATGGGCCATAAGCTATATAATTGAATATGCCCCCCTGGATCACTGGCTCCCGCCTGCCCGCCTCTACCATTACTTCCCTGAAAACCTCTTCCACAGTCATATTACGATACTTATCTGTAAGCGCTGCAGCATTTTCTGCTTCAGCTCCATAAAAAACTGGCTGGCCGTCCCTGTTAAGCCCTTTAAAATGGTAAGCATAAAATGTATTGACGGTTTTGCCATTCACGGGTACCTGCCCCTCCAAATAGTTACTATAACTTATAGCACCAAGGTCTATTATTACATTTTGCTGGTTCTTATTTAGCGCCTGATCAAGTAGTTTATTAAATACCTGTCCCAGCTGCGGGTCGATACGCCATACCAGCCTTTTTTTCTGGCTGCCCAGCGTGGTGTTTAAGGGTACAAAATTAAAACTGAGCTCCATGCCCTTATTCTCTAAAGTGCCTGCATTTACTACATAATTGCTGACACCATTTACTATTGAAACCCTCCTGGTTAAAAAGGCATTGCTGGTTTTCTTATAAAAAAAACCTACAGAGCCATTTAACCTGTTGTTAAAAAGTGCAAAGTCTAATGCCGCATTATAAGCATCTATTTTTTCCCATTGCAGGTTAGGGTTGGGAAAATAAGCAATGGTGGAACCAAATGCACCATATGTACTATATAGCGTCCCTTTTTCAATAATAGTATAAGGCGTTTGCCCTTTCAGCATGTTACCCTGCGTACCGTAGGATAAGCGCAAAGCAGCCCCATTCACCCATTTCATCTTTTTCAACACATCTTTGTCCAGATTCCAGCGGGCGGAAATACCCCAGGTAGGCAGGAAGCGTTCATTGCTGCGGCTGCCAAAGGCGTTGGAAAAATCGCTTCTTGTATTAGCACTTAATGTATACCTGTCGTCATAAGTATAAGTTGCGGTAACATAAGCTGCCAATAAGTTGGTAAGACCTTCTGTAATTACGGGTTGTCCATTGATTTTTAACCAATTGGCGTACCTTGTATAAACCACAGGATCTATCTGAGCAAAGCTATAGCCTCTCTCAGGGTAATACCCCCTGTTCATTTGTGCCCGGTCGCTGCTTTTTTCAGAGAAGGCTTCGCCGCCCAGGAGAACATTTAATAGGTGCTTTTTATGGTCATCAACAAAGCGGTTGAAAGTTGCCTGGGTGCGTATGGTGTAAGCGTTTTGCCTGGTGTTTTGCTCCCGTAGCTCCCCGCCAAAAGGTATAGGGTCTTCAGCCGGAGCTGAAGGATATACACCCCTCACGACATCCACCCAATTGGTTTTTTCTCCAAACCAGGTTTGTTGTTCTGTATTGGAAGAGGTGTACGACAAAACTGTTTTTAGTTGCAGGCCGTGCATCAACTGGTAATTAATATCAGCTACCGCTGTGTAACTACTCCCATCCAGCGTCTGGCCTGTATGATTCATTTCATTGAGAACATTAAAAGAGGGTCTCAAACCAAGGGTGCCGTCAGTACCGGATGTGGTGAAATAGTACAGGCTGCCGTCTTCATTATACAAAGGAATAGCGCGGCTGGTTCCATAGGCATAATTCAGTATACCCAGCTCCTGCGGGGTGTACTCCCGGTTATTTTTGTTGGCCATAATTCCAAACTGCGCTTTAAGGTTTTTATGATTGATATCAAAACCTAACTTGCCTGTATACCGTTTGCTGAATTCTCCTTTAATAACACCCCGCTCATTGGTATAACCTGCCGATGCATAAAAGCGGCTTGCCTCGCGACCACCTGAGATAGCCAGGGTATGATTGGAGGATAATACATCCTGCGTTACCACCCCCAGCCAGTCGGTGTTCATGGTCTCTGCTCTATTCACCCGTTGCTTATACGTATTATAATCAATACTGCCATTGTAATAATCGATTATAGCTTTTTCGTAAGCTTCGGGAACACCTTTTACAGGGATCTGCCGCTGTATCAGCTCGCGGGATACATCCACCCGTTCCAAAGAGTTCATCATATAAACATCCCTGTCGGTATACCGCGGGCGACGGGTAACATTTACGTTTGCATTATAAGTAACAGTTGGCGGACCGGGCGTACCTCTTTTAGTTGTAATTACAATAACCCCGTTGGCAGCCCTTACTCCATACAACGCAGTAGCTGCGGCATCTTTCAACACATCGATACTTTGGATATCAGCAGGATTAATACCAGAAATGGCGTTCCCAACCAGGTTTACGAAATCGAGGTCGTTGATACGGTTAGCAGCAATGGGCACGGGGTCCACCTGAACGATTCCATCAACCACCCAAAGCGGTTCCCGATTGCCCAGAAAGGTAGAAGTACCACGGATACGCAGTTTGGGCGCGGCTCCTGCCTGCCCCGAGTTCTGCATCATAATGAGACCCGGTACGCGGCCTTCCAGCATTTTATCCACCGTGGTAAGGCCCGGCTGATAGATGGAGTCCATATTTAAACGGGTAACCGATCCAGTTAAATACTTTTGCTCAATTTTCTGGTAGCCGGTAGAAATGGTCACTTCTTCCATACTATTTACATTGGGCGCCATTACCACATCAATCACACTACGGTCTTTCACCGCTACCCGCTCCTGCTGATAGTTTACAAATGAAAAGATCAGTTGCTCATCAGGTGCTGCATAGATCCTGTATTCTCCATTGGCATTTGTGATCATCGTCCTGATCTTACCTTCCACCTGAACCGAAGCCCCTTGCAGCGGTTCCTTATCTCTGTTGGTTACCCGGCCCGTGATCAATTGCGCCGGGTTCTGGGCTACGGCTGCCGAAATAGTGACCGTAGGCTTATCTTTTATAATAATGATATGATCTGCCGCCTGTATTTCGTAACTTATTTTCTGATCATTAAAACAAAGATCAAGTACCTGCGTTAATGGCTGGTTGGTGAGGTTAACGGTTACCGGCTTAGCCGCATCCATTTGCGATTTGGTATACACAAACCGATAAGAAGTTTGTTTCTGAATTGTTTTTAATACCGCAGTTAAAGGTTGGTTTTTGACTTTCAATGTTACTGTTTGCCCGCTTACATGGGCGCCACAGAACAAGACAGCGCAGCATACAAAAAATCTCAACATAGCAGATTGTGACATATAATTAAAGTGGCTTTACATCAAGAACATAAGTTTCTCCTGAGCTTATCATAAGCTCCTTAATCCTATTGCAACTGTTATAAAAATCTGATTAAGGTTTTACAATCACTTTTTTCCCTTCTACTGTAAAATGAATACGCCCGGTTTTTTCTAAAAATCCCAACACTTTGGAAAGCGGCGCCTCCCTGGAGATAGCAGCGGTAAACAGTTCTGTTACTTTATTGCCGCGATACTCCACTTCAATGTCATACCATTGTGACAGCAGGTTCATAATAGATTCCACATCTTTATTTTCGAACAGGAACAAGCCTTCTTTCCAGGCAATAACTTCCTCCATATCTACGTTCTTGTTCACTTCGAGAATATCACCTGCTGCTACCGACTGCTGCCCCGGGCTTAGTAATTTTTCCCTGCCACGGTTGAGTACCTTTACAGCACCTTCGAACAAGGTAGTACGCACCGCTGCTTCGTAGGCATATGCGTTGATGTTAAAATGTGTACCCAATACCTCTGTAGCAATGCCATTGGCCATCACCACAAATTTTTTATGCGGGTCTTTGGCTACTTCAAAATACCCCTCTCCGGTCAATTCTACCGTACGATCGGCGCCTATAAAGGCAACAGGATACCTGATAGACGACCCGGCGTTTAACCACACATGAGAACCGTCAGATAGCGTGATATCAATAACCTTACTACCACGTGGATTAGATAGTGTATTGTATTGCAGTTCTTCCAGTATTTGCCCCTCAGCTGTCTGATAGGCAATTTGCCCGCTGGCCAGTTTTACCAACCTGATATTACCTACCTGCCCCAGTTGCCCGTTACCTGCACTGTCCAGGTATACCTGGCTGCCGTCTGCCAGGGTAATCGTAGCCCTGTTGGTTACAGGCGCTACAATATTCTCCATCGAACCGGCAACCGTGTGATCTACTAATTTATTCTTTTTATAAAAAAATACGACCAGGTTTAGTAGGATAGCAACTGAAGCCGCTGCCCAATACCATCGTACTCTCCTTATCCGCAGCCGTTTCAGATTACTACGTTCTGTTTCGATTTGCCTGTTCAAAGCTGCTTTTATACGCTCTTTTACTTCCGGAAAAACAGCCTCACTTTGTTCCCACTGTTTTATGTCGTCCATCATCAGCAAATCGAGATCCGCTTCCTGCTCCTCATGCTGAAGTAATTCCAACAGCACCGCGGCTTCCGCTTCGGTCAGGGTACCATTCTGGTACCGCTCCACATAGTAGGATAGTGATTGTTTAGCCATGCTCTAATGTATATAACCCCGGTTTTTAAAAACAGGACAGGTCAATGTTAATTTTTTTTAAACAAGCAGGTCGCAGATCAGCAATATCCACCCGGTATGGCTTACGATCATACCCAACGTTTCTTTCAGGTAGCTTCTTAAAAACACCAGTGCTTCAACAATATGCTGACGCACAGCGCTCCTGGAAATATTTAACTGAGCTGCGATCTGGTCGTAGGTAAGATTTTCTACCCGGCTTAATAAAAACACTTCTTTTCTCCTGGGGGGAAGATTTTCTATAGCTTGCTGTAATACCCGGTGCAATTCCTTTACTTCAAGACTAACCGCCTCTGCGTCAGCTAATATATCACTCAATGGGTCTATCACTACTTTAGCACGATCGGCTAATTGCTCTTTAAATGCAGTTTTGGCCCGGTTACGCGTAATAATATAAACATAACCCGGGAAGTTTTCCATGGCGGCCAGCCTGGTACGATTATTCCAGATTCTTAAAAAAATGTCCTGCGTAATTTCTTCTGCCTTCTCCGCATTTTTTATATATGATAAAAGATGGGGGTAAATAATATCGGTATAGTGATCTACTATAAGCGCAAATGCCTTTTCATCTCCTTCGGCTACGCGTAAGAGAATTTCATTTTCATTATTTAGATAGGTAGAAGCCACAATGACTGGATGAAAAATATGATTTTTCCCTAATACTTTAAAATATAGACCAAATCTTAAGCAGTTTTGATTACGTTGACGTGTTCAAAAATAAGCTTTTCAATTAACACATGGGGCCACTCTTACCAGGCTGCAACCGGTACGCTGCAGATAGTTACCTGCTGCACTTTGCAACACGTGTGGTAAATATTAATTTAAAATATATTCGTACGCAGTCATTTGAAACGAAAGCTGAACAAATTACACGCGGTTTTATTAAGTAAAATTATCTATTTTGCTTCATCTTGAACAACAGGAAGCAGCGTTGCAACCGGTAAACCGGTATCCGGGGAAAACAACGTAAAATAATTATTTAAAACAAAAGCTTTATTGAATGGCAATACAACAACAGGAGATAGAACATCTTTTATCACAACTGAACAACAGGGAAATCAAATTTTCTGATGTGCTGCAATTTATAGACGCACATTATACACATAATCCTACTGCTTTCAGAAATGGCAGCCAGGTGAATGCTGCAACAGAAAACCAGGGAAGCGCCAAGGTTTTTAGCTTCGCGCAAATAAACCGGTTATCGGAGGCAGATACATTGCGGTTATTTGCAGAACACTATGATGATGTTATAGCAACTCCCGGCGCTGCCAATCATCAAAACATCAGGCAGTTCATGCAGCAAGGCTGGGACGGTATTCAATTTGACGGCCAGGCGCTGACTATAAAGTAAAAGCAATATGCTTAAACGGCAAAGCCCCCGGAAAACCGGGGGCATTTGCCTATAACTACCAAACCAAACTACTCTCTTTTAAACACCTTTTTGTTCACCCCATTTTTTAAAAATGGCGTTTACAATGCGGTCTGCTTCGCGCGAAGTTATTTTACGATCGCTGATCTCATCCGTAGCCCACCCCTGTAATATTGTTCTATCAGTTCGGGCATCTACCATAGTTATAGTAATGGTACCCTCCCTGGTTGGAATATTATAATTATCGTAACCAACAAACCTCTGGGGATAATAAACCCTGTAAAAACGTCTGGCATAAGGGTTATAAAAGGTTCTGAAGCCACCCCAGGTATACATGGGTTCTGAAGCCACCTTCGTTCCCTTTTCAACTAGGACATCGTAGCTTAAAATAACATCAGGATTTCTTTTCACTTCCTTCCAGCCCTGCACGCGCGATAATTCTGCGCTTACCGCATCTTTAATACGTTGTTCAGCTATGCCGTTTTTTGCGCTACGCTCACTCTTTTGAGCCCAGGCAAAGGTTTGATAATTATTTAAATTTATGTTTCCGGCTCTTTCTATATGTGCTGTAGGACCACAACCGGAAACGATAAGAACTAATAATGCAACTACACCCAACCGCGCTACTCTTTTCATCGTCTAATGTATTGTTACATCTATTAGACGCAAAAACAGTAAAAATGATTACAGTGTTATTGCAAAAAAAATGTGAAAGAAAAAATGGCGGATTTAAGAAAAAATTATGGAATTACTTCAAACAAAAAAACCTGTTGTTTTTCCTTAATATTGAAATTATTGTCTGCAACCAAAATAAGAGAAGCATGGCCGTTAGGTAACACAGGCCCCCAGGTAATTCCTTCAACATTGTCAATATATCTTCCCAGGGAATTGAAATTAAAAAGCAGTTTTTTAACAGCAGGTTTATAATTTGTATTTTGATACAAACTGGCCGTGGTGCTTACGTCAGTTGCCTTAGAAAAATCAGCCAGATATATTTTGATCACACAATTCTCTACACCAGTGGAAAACGATCGCTCTAACACTAAAAACCGGTTCTCCCCGATATTTAATATTTCAGGTATCCCGTTAATACTAAACGCTGTATTGGGAACAGGTTCAGCCGCTATCGCATCCAGCAAATAGCCATATTGCCCTACCGCTTTTTTGGTTTTGACATCAAACTTTGTAAAGCGAACCGGCGCATTAGCATAAGAAGCCGTTGCCAAAGGGCCATCTTCGTGAATAGCGCCTTCCATGCTGGCCCAGAGGTGCCGGTAATCAAGGGAAAAGCTCAATCCCTCCAAAACATCATTTTCCCTTGCCCCGCTATCGCCTACATACATGTGCAGGTTGGCAGGAATCAGGAAACTATCTTTAAACCGGCCTTGCAGGTCCATTTCATAAATCCAGGGATTTTGGTAGACCATTCGATTACTACGGATGGCTTTATCGCCCTCGCTACTCCAAACCAGTGTTTTTGCTTTTTTATTGTAGCGGATCGACTCGGGGTCTGCGGCATGCTCGGGCATCATTTTAAGCGCCGGAAATGTATCATTGTACGCGTTCTTAAGTGTTTCAACCGAAAGAAACCTTACCGAATCAATTTTATAATTACTGATGTCAATTGCTGCTGTGTAAAACCTTGCAGCGCTTGTTGCCGAACGCTCATCGCTTATAATAAAATACCTGTTTTCAGCAGCATCATAGTCAATACCCGACAAGCCGCCCACCCAGGTGTTTTGCAACCGCAGGTCGTGCGGGATAATGTATTCGTCTAAAAACTTCAGCGATGATATACTTGCGCCTCCAGCCAAACCTCTGGTATCAGGTTTTGCAATACGGCAACTACTGCAGGCCGCGGATATCAATACTGCGATAAAAAAAAGATAACGCACAGATTATGTTTTGAACAAAACTAAGGGAATCAACAGGTAATGAAGATTAAAAATAAATAAAGTTACAAGCCTGTAAGCCGGATTCTGTACTTTATCATACTTCGACAGGCTCAGTATGACAAGGTGGTTATCATTTATCTGTTCCGCAAGTTACCCTGCGGAATCAATCTGCCTACCCTCCCCGATAGTTTTGCAACATTTTGCCGGGCCGGCAAAAGATCGGGGTTTACATGGCATTTCAGCACACAAGGTTTACCCAAAATACTTATTACTAAATATTCCCGTGAGCTTTTACCTCACATTTTCACCTTTTCCCGTAAAATACAGGTAGTTATTTTCTGTGGCACTTTCTATCCCCGCTTTACGCGAAGCCCGGCTATTCACCGGTGTGCTGCCCTATGCTGTCCGGACTTTCCTCCTTTTAAAAAAGGCGATAACCCGGCTTGTAACTGTGCAAAGATAGTTGTTATTTGTTAGCCAGCTGAACTGCAGCAACCAGCGGTATTGTGTCACTCACTTGTACTATTGAATATATGGCATCTCTAAACTGCAGCTAGTCTTTTATTTCAGTTATAGTAACACCTGTAAAGCAATCATCAGCGCAGTTTTTGGGGAAGTACCCGCATGTTGAAATCATGCCCTTATTGTTGGCTTCAAAAAAAATAAGGTTTTCATCTTCATCCATGCGCAGCCACACATGTTTAGCTTTATCATATATTTCATCCAGTGTTAAAGAAGCATCATAACCTTTATGGGTATTCAGTGTTTCATTGGTTTCTGTCCACTCCGCGTATAGTTTTATTTTAGTTCTATCCTGTTCATCCGGGCCCATACTTTTATAAGTTCTGCCAGTAACTTTCCCATTATTAACCTGCACTACCATGGAAGAAGAGAAACCCGTCCAGGAACTCCAGGTTTGTGTATACGTATAACTGTTGTTGCTAGCGGCTTTAAAATCGAGCCAGGTCTTATAACTCCGATGAAATGCATCGCTGCTATAAAAGCGCTCCTTTTTACAGGACTGTATGAAAAACAATAAGCTTACAGTAAAAGCCATCCAATATTTCATAAAACATTTGCTTTATTTATTGAACGTGCTTTAAAATAGCAACGCAACTAATATTTAAAAAATATTTCTGTGGCCCCATACCCGTAACGGGAATCGTATTGATTAACAAAATAATTCACTTCTTTCTTTAACCGTAGCGCATCATGAATCTCATCTCGTAGCTTACCGGTACCTACTCCATGTATAACAACCAGTGTGGGTTGCATATGTGCCACTGCCAGGTCATAAAACTTTTCAAAGGTTTTTAATTGCAAGGTCAGCATTTCAAAATTATTCATTCGCTCATAATTATCCGAGAGCTTCTCTATATGCAGATCAACAACGCTGCGCGCCGGCTCCAAGTGTTTGCGCGCTTCCTTAGCATTGTATATTTTAAAGCCCTTATTGGCCAGCTTATCCAGCGGCAATTTTATCTCTTCGGGGGCTTTGTCGGGGTATTTCTCCAATAACAAATACGAAAAAGAAGCTTCATTTTTTTTCTTCAGCTCTTCTATGCGATTAAATAATTGCTTGGGCTTTAATTTAATTACACTCTCAAAATGGTCTGCTTTGTTCTTTTCCGCAACCGGTAATGAAAAATCGAATTCAAAAGCAGGACTATCGCTCATGTCGGAAAAGTCAATATCGTGGATGTAGAAATTTTCAAAAGGCTGAACCGTATTCTTCAATTCAAAATCGGCGTCGCCAAAGAAAGTAAGCTTATAATCGAATTTGTAAACAGCGTTGCTATTGTTCACCAGGTATACCTTTAGCTTTTCTACATATTCATCGCCAAATTCGTCGGTATCCATTACCGGTAAAAAATTCAGCCAAACACCGTTCTCCACCCGCTCTTCTTTTGCTGTTTTTTCTTTTCGGATATCGTCTACGTATTTTTTGGGTGCGGGTTGCGGGTTACCTTTTTTCTTTTGTGTAAAACGCTTGTAATAAGGAAAGTCAACCTGGTCGAGGTGCACGGGAAACTTAACACCCCGCACTTCGATCATCGCCATATTTTTATTGATAAATTCTACGATCTCTCCTTCTTCATCTGAATGAAGCACTAAAACTTTATCTCCTACCTGATATTTCATAATGCAAAATTACAACAATCAACAGGATTTACCGGTAATCGAAAAAGCAGAAACTGCAAGTCATTTTCATTACCGTGCATGATTGCGGGATAAGCATCAATCGAGGCGAAGGCATGGCTTATTTGCCACGATGCGCCGACCAGTGATTTTTACAAAACTTAAAACCCGGTAAGAATTTGCTTAGTTTAAAAATATAGCCCGTTTATATGCGGTAATAGCCCGGAAGCGTTTTATTTTCCTCCCGCCAGCTTGCTATGCCGGTACCCGTATAAAAAGTAAATAACCAGTCCCAAAGCCATCCATACAAAAAACCAGAACCAGCTAATGGCCGGAATTTCTATCAACAGGTACATACAGGTTAACACTCCCATTACAGGTATGAATGAATACTGTTTCTGAACGGTTTTAATAGTGATAACCAGGGCTATTAAAAGATACACCAAAAACAGAATTTCCTGGTACGCTTCGGTACCGATATTTGCCACAGCACTGGTTAGCCGGTTTCTGAACAGGTATATAAACAAAACATACAAAGCAGGGATAATGATCCTTCCGTTGATATAGGGTATCTTGAATTTGCCGGGCTGTTTGGGCATAGGCGGCAACAAAAGTACGCCACCACATACCAGTATAAACGCAAACAAAGTGCCGATACTGGTTAAATCGGTTACCAGGCCACTCTGCAGGAACAAAGCGCCCGCGCCCACAATTACCCCTGTAACGATGGTTGAAAAAGACGGCGTCTGATATTTAGGATGGATCTTCTGAAATACTTTCGGCAACAAACCATCGCGGCTCATACTCATCCAGATGCGCGGCTGACCGATCTGGAACACCAGCAACACTGAAGTGGTGGCTACCACGGCGCTTACTGAAATGATCTTTTCTATCCAGGGGGCACGCTTTTCAAATACAAAAGCCAAAGGATCATCTACCCCATCAAAGCTGCTGTAGCTTTCTATCCCGGTAAGCACCAAAGCAATAGCTATATAAAGCAGCGTGCAGATCAGCAGTGAATAAATCATACTGCGGGGCAGATCGCGTTGCGGATTTTTACACTCCTCTGCTGTAGTAGAAATGGCGTCAAAACCAATATAGGCGTAAAATACCGCGGAAACTCCTTTCAGAACGCCCTCGAAACCATTGGGCATAAAGGGGGTCCAGTTATTGGTATCTACAAAAAAAGCACCGGCTACAATCACAAAAATGATCACAGCGATCTTGAAGATCACCATATAATTGGCAGATTGCTTGCTTTCCTTGATCCCGATATAAGCCAGCCAGGTTACCAGGCATACGATAATAAAAGCAGGAAGGTTAAAAAACACCGGCGAACCGGCAAAGCGGGGCGCTTCATTGTACGCTTTAATGGCAAACTGGTAGCTTGCCATATCTTTAGCCGAAAGATTAGCAGCATTTTGTTGCAGCTCCGCGGTTGCTTTATTAAAAGCCTGTATAGCGGTTTGCGGGTCCACCAACATCCAGTCGGGCAAATGAATATGAAATACATGCTCGAGCAGGTTGTTAAAATACCCGCTCCAGGATATGGCTACAACGATATTGCCTATGGCATACTCCAGGATCAATGCCCAGCCAATGATCCAGGCTACCACTTCCCCAAAACTCACATAAGAATAGGTATAAGCGCTGCCCGAAACCGGTACACGACTGGCAAATTCGGCATAGCAAAGCGCCGAAAAACCACAGGTAATAGCGGTAATAATAAAAAGTATGGAAACACCCGGCCCACCATTAAAAGCTGCGCCGCCGATGGTTGAAAAAATACCGGCGCCCACCACGGCTGCGATCCCTAAAAATGTGAGATCCTTTACGCCAAGTATTTTTTTTAAGCCGGCATCATGACCATCTCCGTAGCCTTCCTCCGCGTCTTTTAAAATATTCTCAATTTTCTTTTTTCGCAGTATAGACATTATTACGTTTTAAAGTTTGTGGTTTAGGTTTGAAGTTAAAAAACTTCACCTTCAATCGAACTGCTAATAATCGCGCTTCACCAACAGCAAAGCCAGGTCTTTCAGCGGCTGTTTGCGTTTGGCTGTTACCGCAATTTCTTCTATATATCCCAAAGCTTCATCAAGATACAAATCTTTTTGTGCTATGGCCCATTCGTCTATTTTACAATCCTGATATATTTGTAATACACGGGCTACCTTATCAGGGGTATTCTCCTTCAGCAAAGCCTGTAATTGCTGCTTTTGTGAAGCATTAGCCACTTCCAGTGCCTGTATCAACAAAAAGGTTTTTTTATTGGAAAGGATATCACCGCCCGGCTGTTTACCAAATTTTTCGGGATCACCAAAGGCATCCAGGTAATCGTCCTGCATCTGGAAGGCAAGGCCTATTTTTTTTCCTGCTTCGTATAGCAAAGCCAGGTTACCGAGGCTGCCTCCGCCTAATATGCCGCCCATTTGAAGACTGGCCGCCAGCAAGACGGATGTTTTAAGCGTGATCATATGCAGGTATTCTTCGAAGGATACGGTTTCACGCAACTCAAAGTCCATGTCGTATTGCTGTCCTTCGCATACTTCTGCCGCCGTTTTATTAAACAGGCCAAGGATACGGGGAATGAAATCGGGTGTAAGCCTGTTTATATAATCGTAAGCCTTTACCAGCATTACATCACCTGCCAGTATCGCTGTAGGCTCATTATATTTATTATGAACGGTTGGCTGGCCGCGTCGCAACGGGGCCTTATCCATTATATCATCGTGGATCAAAGTAAAATTATGGAACAGCTCTATGGCCGTGGCAATATGCCAGGCGTCTGGATGTATTTCGCCAAACAGCTCATTAGCCATAAGGCATAAAACCGGCCGGAAACGCTTTCCTCCCAACGAAAGAAAGTAATTGTTAGGCTCGTACAAACTTACGGGCTGGCCCGGGAAATGAGACCTGTTAAAATGCGATGAAAACTTCTTTGATAACTCCTCGAATGATTGCATGCGCCAAAAATAGATAAAATAAGGGCGAATATGTACTGTTTTTACAACTGACTGCCAAGCACCGCAAATTGCGCCCGGGAAACGGCAAATAATACGTACAACTTTCAGCAAAAACGGTTTAAATTACAAACTAAACAACGCCCTCCCGGAATGAAAAAGATATTTGCAATTATTTATCTGCTACCGGTGCTTTTAAGTAGTTACGCCTGCAATAAAAATGCAATAGCCCAGGCACCCGAACAACCTAAACCCCCAAGCAAGGAGTTTGCCTCTGCAGCAGTCATTAACCAGCGGCTGGGGCGGGGTATTAACCTGGGCAATACCTGGGAATCCAGCTGGGATAAAAAGGAAAGTACACCAGCTGATTTCGAAAAGATTGCGGCTAAGGGATTTACCAGCGTCCGTTTGCCCATACGCTGGGAAATGCCGGAACGAGCGCAATTCACCGCTCCCTATACAATCAGTAGTACTTTTTTAAACAAAATCAAATCAGCTGTAGATGACGCGCTCAAAAATAAGCTGCATGTTATTATTAATATGCACCACCACGACAGCCTGTATGCCCGGCCCGATGAATTAAAAGCAATGTTTTTAGCTCAATGGAAGCAAATAGCATCTTTTTTTAAAGCCTATCCAGACAGCCTTTTATTTGAAGTGCTGAACGAGCCGCATGGAAACCTGGATGCCGGCAGGTGGAATACTTTTTTTGCAGAAGCGCTGCAAACCATACGTGAAACCAATCCGCAAAGAACTGTTTTATTAGGACTCGCCGAGTGGGGTGGCGTAAGTGCGCTCAGCAAATTGTCGGTTCCACAAGATTCACATCTGATACTTACCATTCATTATTATAACCCGTTTCATTTTACACACCAGGGCGCCAGCTGGGTAGCAGGCGCCGATGCCTGGTTAGGTACCCGCTGGAGAGATACTGAGCTGGACCGGCAGGAAGTTAAAGATGATTTTAAAGTAGCCGTTGAATTTTCCCAAATTAAAAAAATGCCCGTCAACGTTGGTGAATTTGGTGCTTACAGCACTGCAGATATGGATTCACGTATTAAATGGACCCGTTTCATGGCCCGTTACTTTGAACAGCAGCAATTTAGCTGGAATTACTGGGAATTTAATTCGGGCTTTGGTATTTACGACCCTTCCAAAAACACTTATAATACCGGATTGGTAAACGCACTTATGTCCGATGCAATGACTGCACCCACGCCGGTTACTTTTATAAGTCTTTACAGCAGCAACTTCTCGAATCCACAGGCAGACGGCTGGAAACTTTATAACAATGATGCATCGGCATCTTCTACCCTTACCATCAACAATGGTAAGGCCGTTGTTACCATTTCTTCGGCTGGAACACAAACCTGGTATATACAGCTGATGCGGCATAGTACTTCCATAGAAGCAGGGAAAACTTACCGCCTCAGCTTCAATGCCGCTTCTGACAATAACAGAAACATTGCGCTTGCATTTCAGCAAAGCAGCGCTCCCTGGCTGGTTTATGGAAGTAAGCAGTTCATCATCACCAAAAGCGAAGAAAATTACCAGTTTGTTTTTACACCGGTGAGTACCGATGCCAAAGCCAATCTCGTTTTTTCCCTGGGCAACAACGGGCTCGCTCCTGTTACACTTTCTGCTATTAAACTGGAAGAAATTAAGTTTTAATTGCTACAGGTATTTTCGCAGATCAAAGAGTAATTATTAACCTTTAAACCCCAGGCTGGCAATATGTGCCCGAATCACCTGCTTTTCCGCATCGGCAGTGGTTAAGGTAAGTGCTTTATGAAATTGGGCTAAGGCCATTTCATTATCAACACCTTCGTAAAGTTTACCCAGCAAGGTAAAATAAAAATGATTCTGTGTTACTTTAAGACTGCCGGCTTCCCTGATAGCCTGTTTTTTGCCATGTACTTTAGAATAAACATACACCCGGTTTAATGCGGCCATGGGCGAATAGTCGATCAATAACAGCTGATCGTACAGTTGCAGCACTGTGTTCCATTTTTGGGGAACGTCTTCCTTTATAGTATGCCAGCTGGCAATGGCTGCTTCCAGGTGATATTTGCTGATCTCTTTACCGGTAAAAGCTGTTTTAAGATAAAACCGCCCCCTGTCAATCAACGCCTGGTCCCAAAGATCTGTATCCTGGTCTTTGTATAGAATTAATTCGCCCTGCTCATTTAAACGGGCTTCAAACCTAGAAGCATGAAAACACATGAGCGATAATAATGCATTTGCTGATGAAGTATTGGCCACTTCATTTGTTACCAGGAAATGACAAAGCCGCATAGCCTCCCAGCACAGCTCTTTCCTGAGCACACTATTTTGTGAAAAAGAATAATATCCTTCATTAAACAATAAATAAAGCGTGGACAAAACAGCATCCATTCGCTCCCTTATCTCCTTAACCGTCGGGTAAGCGACGGGTGCATTTTCCTGTCTTAGTTTTTCTTTGGCCCTTTGTATTCTTTTGTAAATAACTTCCTTGTTGGTAAGAAAGGCATCAGCAATTTCCTGTATTCCGAAGCCGCAAAGCAGGTTCAAAGAAAGTGCCACCTGAGCTTCAGTGTTAACAGCCGGGTGACATATCGCAAACATCATCGCCAGCTGGCTATCGTTGATATTTTTATCCGACAGATCAAGCTCTGTCTCTTCAGAAAGACCCTGGTTTGATTGCAGCTCCCGGCTTACCTTTTGATCGAAGATAGTGCCTCGCTTCAGGTGGTTTTTCGTTTTATTTTTTGCCACTGTATACAGCCAGGCTACCGGGTTACCGGGCACTCCTTTTAAACCCCACAATTCGGCAGCAGATAAAAAGGTATCGCTGACAATATCCTCAGCGGTTTCGATATGCTGCAAACCAAAAAGGGAACAGAGTACAGCTACCATCTTCCTGTACTCCGTTCTGAATAAATGAGGTATCAGCTCCTGCTGCACTTTACAAAGTTTTTATCGCCCTTACTTCCACGTTACCGCCGTAATTATAAACCGGGCAACCTTTAGCTAACTCCACTGCTTCGTCAATCGTTTCCGTTGTTACAACAATATATCCGCCGATCGCTTCTTTTAGTTCCATAAAAGGTCCGTCTGTAACAATACCATTGGGTCTAACCACCTTACCTGTTCTTTCAAGGCGGTTACCACGGTTATTCAGTTTACCCTGGGCGGCAATACCGCTGATCCAATCGATCCACTTTTGTGTGTCGGCCTGCATTTCTTCTGGAGAAAGCCTGGGTATTTCATTTTCATCTCTTCTGAATATAAATAAAAAGTCAGTCATTGTTAAAAAGTTTAGATTTTAATAAAGATAGTTTCTTCGCTGATATACATTTATTAACCGCCGAGAAAAGAAAAATAGAGTTAGCGCGGAGTGAATAAGTTTAATGAACATAGCAGGTTTTACATCATAAAAACCGAATGTTTCCTCTGCGTAATCTTCGCGTCCTCATTTCTTCGCGGTTAAAGATATTCAACTTAAAAAGTTATGCGGCTTCTTGTTTCTGCGAAAATTGTCCCACCTGGTAAGTACCTACAGCAGCACCAAATGCAATGTTAAGACGGTTGTAAGTATTAATGGTGGTAACAGCCAATGTAAGATCTATCAGCTCTTCTTCAGAAAACTGGCGAGCCGCTTCGTTATAAATATCATCCGGTACCAGGGTCTCATTCAACTTTGTCAGCGCTTCGGCCCAGGCCAGGGCGGCCCTTTCTTTATCAGAATAAAACGGTGCTTCCCTCCATGCATCTAACACCAGTAAACGCTGTACCGATTCGCCCGCAGCCAGCAGGTCTTTAGAATGCATATCCAGGCAGAAAGCACAACCGTTGATCTGCGAAACACGGTAATAAATAAGGTGTAAGATATTTTTGTCGATGGTGGTTTTAGCCAGGTGGCCCGCAACCCCGTATAATGAACGCATAGCAGCGTTCCCTTTTTGAAATAAGTTTAATCTCTGTTCCATTTTTCTGAATTTTAATTGTTATAAAACTGTATAACAACCGGCATTCTTTGTTCTGGACAGAAAAGGAAACTTTTTTTAAAACTTATTTGTCGTTCACCCATTCGTAGTCTAGCTGTCTCTTTTCGAGGTTGGCAGCAATTACTTTAATGCGTACTTTATCGCCCATGGTGAATTTCTTACCGGTACGATGTCCTACCAGTGCATAATCACTTTCTGAATGGCGGAAGCTGTCATGCTCGGCAAGACTGGTTATCGAAACCAGGCCTTCACACATATGGTCTACAGTTTCGGCCCAGAAGCCAAATTTGGACACACCGCTTACAATTGCATCAAACTCCTCTCCTATATAATTGCTCATAAATTGCACCTGCTTATACTTATTGGCAGACCTTTCGCACTCCATTGCAGCCCGCTCCCGCTCGCTGCAATGCTTGCATTTTTCTTCCATCCGCTTATCGATCTTCACACTATCCTCCAATACATCCTGCAAAATACGGTGCACCATCACATCGGGGTAGCGCCGGATAGGGGATGTAAAATGGCAATAATGCTCAAAGCCCAACCCGTAATGTCCCACATTACTTTCGGTATACTTTGCTTTTGCCATAGTACGGATGCCTAATTGTTGCAGCACCGCTTCTTCCGGCCTTCCTTTTACATCTTTCAATAATTTATTGAAGGATGCCGCAATAGCTTCGGCACTGGATATATCGAACTTATAGCCGAACTTATTGGCAAAAGCAATAAACGGCAGCAGCTTTTCTTCATCCGGCGTATCGTGAATACGATAGGGGAAAGGTATCGACTTGTTATTGATCTTTATTTTTGAAACATGCCGCGCTACATAACGGTTGGCCAGCAACATCAGTTCTTCAATTAACTGGTGCGCTTCCTTGCTTTCTTTTAAGACAATGCCAATGGGATTTCCCTTTTCATCCAGCTTAAACCTTACCTCGGTGGAATTAAAATTGATCGCACCCTCATCAAAGCGGTATTTACGCAGGGTTTGCGAAATATTATTTACAGTAAGTATTACATCAGCGTGATCGCCCTCGCCGCTTTCTATAATCTGCTGGGCCTCTTCATAAGTATACCGCCTGTTGGAATGTATCACCGTTTTACCCAGCCAATACTGTTTTACCTCTGCTTTGTCAGTGATCTGGAAGATAGCTGAAAAGGCCAGCTTGTCCTCGTTGGGCCGCAGCGAACACAGTACATTGGATATGTGCTCCGGTAACATCGGATTTACCCTGTCTGGCAGGTATACCGAAGTAGCTTTTTGATAAGCCTCGTCATCGAGTGCATTGCCAGGCGTTACATAATGACTTACATCGGCAATATGCACACCAATTTCATGGTTACCGTTTTTCAGTTTCCTGTAGGAGATCGCATCATCAAAGTCTTTCGCATCCACCGGGTCGATAGTAAACGTAAGCACTCCCCTGACGTCTTTACGCCGGCTGATGTCTTCTTTGGTGATCACTTCAGGCATGCGTGCGGCAATTTCCTGTGCCTCATCGGAAAAATTTAATGCAAAGCCATTATCTAATAGTATCGCCCTCATTGCCTCGTCTGCCGCATCATCTCCGCTTAATACGGATACTATAGTTGCCGAAGGCTTTTTGCCTTCACCACCCCAGTCCAGTATACGCGCTACCACCGTTTCTCCATTCTTCACACCATTCAGGTTTTCTTCAGCTACATACAGATCCGGGATATTTTTATCCTTATCGCCCAGTATAAAAGCAAAGCCCTTGTTCATTTGTACTTTGCCTATGAACTCACTTCTTTTTCTTTGTACCACTTCAGTAACCTTTCCTTTGGGCCGTCCTTCATAACCGGCCGACAATTTTACGCGAACGGTATCGCCGTCCATAGCGTCTTTCAAACCATCAGGGGAAATCATAATATCTTCTTCCAATCCCTCTACAATTACAAATCCACGGCCCGAACGTGTTACATCCAAACGTCCCTTCAGGGTACTGCTATCCGACTCGCGTTTGGTACGCCTGGTTTGCTTTTGTTGTCCTGCCTTCTTCTTAGGTTTATTGCTTTTACTCATGGGTCTATGGTTTAAATATATACGATCAAATCATTGATCTTTTTGTGACAACGTCTTCAATTTTGGGTCCAAAAAATGGATAATTCTCTGGTCGAAGACGTTTCCTTCGTTAAACAAAAACTGATGCTGTACTGGTAACGCTACCACCGGCAAATTTTCCAGTTCTTTAAAATCAGCCAGCCGTACCGCATCCTTTTCTGTTGTCAATATAATTTTATTTGTTTGATTAATAGCATTATATGCTGTTAAAATCTTTGCAACATCCTCACCCGAAAAATGATGGTGGTCGGCGTAAGCCATATGATGCACCTGTATGGGTTTTAATTTCAGGTATTCTAAAAGGGGCTGAGGGTTTGCTATTCCGGTAACCAGTACTGCATTTGAAAGGTTCTGCCAACCGATAGTCCTGCCGGAAAAAATATGGTAGGGCTCCCCGTAGGCAATAGCAGTAAAGAATACCTGCTGATGTGGAAATGGTCTTATATCATTAATAATCTGTTGCCTATTGCTATCGTCGAGGTTGGGGCTGCATTTAGTTACAACGATAACATCAGCTCTTTGGTAGTTTGATTTCAGGTCGCGTAAGCTACCCGCCGGGAGGTAGCCATCTTTTGTAAAAAGGTTATTGTATTCTGTGAGCAGTATATTAAAACCGGGCGTTACAGCCCTGTGTTGAAAAGCATCATCGAGTATAATAACACCAATGCCGGGTTTTTGTTCGATCAATGCCTCTATAGCTTTGGCACGCTCTTCTCCAACGGCAATAGTTACCGCAGGAAATTTTTGATGAAACTGCATGGGCTCGTCGCCTATATCCGCTGCCGTGGTAGACGCATCTGCCAATACAAACCCTTTTGTTTTTCTACGGTATCCGCGGCTGATTACTGCTACCGATGTTTTATCCTGCAACAGTCTTAACAAATACTCCACCATGGGCGATTTTCCGGTTCCGCCTACAGAGAGATTACCTACGCAGATAGCAGGCACTTCAGGCTGGTAAGATCCAATAACTTTCCAATCGTATAATTTATGAAAAACAAAAGCGCTGGCTTTATATAACCAGGAAAAGGGAACCAGTAAAATATTTCGTTGACGGATAAGTTTGCTAAAATTCATACATCCTTTCGGGTGTGATACAATAGTCTAAAGGTACGTCAAATTCGTTGAGGTCCTGTATTTTATCTATTGGTTCATAATAGCTTAACCCAACTTTAATCACCTGGTCGCCTACCTGTTCCAGAAACTTGTCATAAAAGCCCTTGCCGTATCCCACCCTGTAGCCCAGCTTATCAAAGCACAGCAGGGGTACAATAACCAGGTCGATGGCCTCAGGCGGAATAACTGAAGCAGCTTCAACTTCCGGTTCGGGCGTACCATATTGATTTTTGATAAACGGCGTGTCGAGGGTAACCAGCACAGCCTGCATCGTATAATGCTCAAATTCGCAAACGGGGTAAGCTACCTGCATGGCAGGGTTCCTGAAATGAAGATAGTCTACGATAGGATCGGTATTTACCTCTGTTTCCATGGCAGCGTAAGTGAACAGCATATCAATTTCAGGCAGCGGCAGACTCTGAAACCGGATCAAAATAAGGTCATCCCATTTCAACCTTTGCTGAGCTGTGGTAGTTGTTCTTTTGGCAGAAAATACTTTGCGTGCTTCGGATTTTAGCATAAAAATTTAAAGTTTCAGGTATAATATAGGATACCAAAAAATCCAATACCGGGGGAGTTTACGCTACTCTGCCTCGTTTCTAAACACCGAAAAAATGGTTGTCCCGTAATTCTTTTCAAAACTATATTTTTCAAAAGTTTTATAATCGTTACGCGGTGTATGCTCCAGCACAAACATCCCACCGGGTGCAATCATATTCTGGGCGACGATGATTCGCGGCAGCTCATCAATCTCCGTTAAAGCGTATGGAGGACCTGCAAAAATAAAATCGTACTGCTGGCTATGGCCCTGTAAAAACTTAAATACATCCATTTTTACGAACCTGATATTATCTATTTTCAGCGCAGCTGCCGTTTTCTTTATAAAATCGAACATCTGGTTATCCTTCTCCACGATGGTCAGGTCGCCTGAACCACGGCTGGCAAGCTCATAGCTGATACTACCGGTTCCGCCAAAAAGATCTAATGTTTTAATGCCCTCAAAATCCATGCGATGCTGCAGCGTGTTGAATAAACCTTCTTTAGCCACATCGGTAGTGGGACGGGTATAAGGCATTTTTGCAGGCGGATGTATTTTACGACCACCTAGGCTTCCTGAAATAATTCGCATCCGATCAATTCGTTAAGAGAGGTGAAATAATGAGCCGGCAAATCAGTTACAGTATCTAACCAGCTGGCCGTTTTAAAAGATATATGGAGGAAGTAGTCGTATAATTCCCTGTATAATTTTGATTGTACATCAATCAAACCCGATAGCTGTACAACAACCTGTTCCTGGCTGAAACCAAAAACCTCGCAGATCTTGAGCAGGTAAAAAGCCACATCTGCCGTAGCTTTATAAGAGTAGGTTTTGCTCAGCAAGAGGTCCTCATTTCTAAAAGCCTGGACTGTAAAAGTTTTTTCGGCAACATCTACCCTTAAGCCTCCTTGTTCAAACGCTCCTTCAACGGCCTTTATTTGCACAGTATGTGCATGTACATATGCTGAAGAAGGGAAATTGTGCACCAACCAGGTTAAAATACCGGGCGCAACGGTGTACATATTCGTGATCTGCCGTTCTTCCATTACCTCTGTAATAACATGATCCTGCTGATCAGCATTTTCGAGATACATCAAAGGCGCCGCGTCGCCGTTATTTAATGTCGTGGGCAGCAGCGAGCTGAAGCCAAAATCCAGGCTGGTAACAATTTTATAAAAGCTGCCCTGCAGGCGGGGATTTTGGGTAATGACCTGCTGCAATTGTTTTTCTTCTGCATTACTAAACACATACCTCTTCAACTCCAGCAATTTCTGATCGTCGGGGTTATAGATACAATAACTAAAATGCTTATTGCTAACCTGCATAGCAAGGCAACCATCCCCCTGGTATATTTCCTCTTCTATCGAAAAGCTAAACTGTTCCTGCAAAATGACGTGGTTTAATGTTAACCGGGCAAATATCCTATTTTAAAATTGAATATTAAAGACGAATATTCTGATCCGGATTTACGAAATTTGACGTCTTTTTACTTTCATCACCATGGCGCAGCTCGAAAATTTAAGGGTAGGTATCAGTAACCGGCAGATCATTAAAATTGCTACCCCCATCGCATTGGCAATGATGGTACCCCAGTTGAATTTCATTGCCAACACCGTATTCCTGAGCCATTTAGGTGAAACAGAATTAGGCACTGCAGGCATCACGGGTGTTTACTATCTGATATTTGCACTGGTGGGCAACGGATTGAATAGCGGCCTGCAGGCATTAATATCAAGGCGGGCGGGTGAAAACAAACCTGATAAAATAGGAAAGCTGTTTTTACAGTCTATTTACATCGCACTTGCATTTTCTTTTGTCATAATTGCCGCTAATTACCTGCTTGTTGATTTATTTCTTTCGTCTGTGCTGAAAAGCGATGCCGTTCGGGAAGAAGCTGTTTCTTTTTTAAAGATCCGGGCCTGGGGTCTTCCCTTTCTCTATGTTTTTCAAATGGGTAACGCCCTTTTAGTGGGTACCAATAACAGCAAATACCTCAAATATGGTTTTATAGGTGAGGCCCTGGTTAATGTATTTTTAGATTACACGTTAATCTTTGGCAAACTGGGCTTTCCTGCAATGGGGTTTAACGGCGCCGCCTATGCTTCTGTCCTCGCAGAAGTAACAGGAGCCTTTATTGTATTTCTTATCATTGTAAAAAAAGGCTTTGTACAACGGTTTTTACTGTTTCAAAGCAAACAACCCGATACAAAAACAATAAAGATCATCTTCAACCAATCGTTGCCATTGGTGATGCAATTCGTATTAAGCGTCAGCGCATGGCTATTATTTTATGTTTTAATTGAGCATCATGGAGAACGTGAGCTGGCCATCAGCAATACCATGCGGAATATCTTTGCGGTATTCGGCATTTTCACCTGGTCGTATGCCAATACTACGAATATGATGGTAAGCAACATTATCGGGCAGCAACGGCAGGAGGAGGTTTTATACCTGGTGCGAAAGATTGCATGGCTCAGCTTTTTTACAATTGTTATACTTTGCATTACGCTTAATCTTTTTCCCGCCACACTTTTGAGTATTTATGGGGCGGAGCCGGGGTTCATAGCAGATGCTATACCGGTGGTACGTACTATTTCGGTTTGCCTGATCATGATGTCGGTGGCGGTTGTCTGGCTGAACAGTATCACCGGTACCGGTAATACCAAAATGAACCTGAGAATAGAAATAGCGTCGATAGTGGCCTATACTATTTATGTGTTTCTTGTGGTAGAAAAAATGCAGTTATCTCTTGTTTATGCCTGGGCCAGCGAGTTTCTTTACTGGTTGGTAACATTCATTTTTGCATGGTGGTATATGCGTAGCGGTAAGTGGAAGGGGAAGGAGGTTTGGAGATAGGGTAATGTTTAACTGATTAGTTTAAAGGTTGACTGGTTGACTAGTTTAATGGTTTAAAAACCTGCCTGGCGGCAGAACGGTCAACAAGGATCGCCTTATTAACCTATCAACTTTTCAACCATCTTTTGCGTCCCGTGTGCCAACTCTTATGTTCATTTTCTTTGTATAAAAAGCCGTGTCAGTTACTGATTTTTCCAGTTTGGATTTAAATAAAACTTATTCTTATCCGATTACCTTACCTGGAAGTTCCAGGAGAGGATAGAATTGATCAAGGGGAAAGTTTAATTATTGAGGATTAGTTTACCGGTTGAAAAGTTGACAAGGATACCCTTATCAACCAATCAACTTTTCAACTAAACTAAGGGTACAACAAATACTTCTTGCGCATCTCTTTATACTGACTCAAACCTGGCTCCCAGCTTTTGCGGATCTCTGCTTCCGGCACTCCTTCAATGATCTGCTGGCGAAACAACCCTGATCCTATCTGCACTTCAATCGTATTCATTTCCTTGCTTAGCTTTGAATCAAAAAATTTTTCTTTATGAGGATGCGCTTTATACAATTCCATGATCCATTGCAAATTGATCTTCCCGCTTTTCCGTAGTTTTTCCGTATCATAATTTCTCAGATCCAGTCCGTAACAAACCTGGTTCATAAACAAAGGTGTTTCAGACATACCTTTTATAGAGGTAGGCGTGTAAGAGAATGAATACTTTCCTTTTAATTCTGGGCTACCCAAAACAGTAAAAGGAAACTGCGTGCCACGGCCATGATTCACATACACGGCTTCAAACATACAGGTAGAAGGATATAATAATATTGCCTGCTGTGTATTCAAATTAGGCGACGGTTTTACTGGTAAGGTATAAGGCATATTGTGATCGTAGTTAGCCACCTTAATGATCTTTAATTTGCATTTTACTTTATTGGTAAGCCAGCCCTCTCCATTGGCCATTTGAGCAAATTCGGCTACTGTTAACCCGTGCGACATAGGGATCGGGAACATACCGATACCCGATTTGTATTTCATGTCCAATATAGGGCCATCGATCAAATAAGCGTTGGGATTAGGCCGGTCGAGAATCAGCATTTCTTTATTGCTTTCCGCACAGGCCTCCATCAACCGCGACAAGGCGTTGATATTGGTATAGAAACGCACCCCTACATCCTGCAGGTCGTAAAGCAGCACATCAACATCGGCCATATCCTGCCTGGAGGGCTTGTTCTTACGGCCATACAATGAAATAATAGGGATACCTGTAGCTGCGTCCGTTTCATCTTTTACCTGCACGCCCGCACTGGCATTGCCCCTGAATCCATGCTCGGGGCCAAAAACTTTTACGATGTTAATCCCCAGGCTTTTTAAACTGTCTACCAGATGCTTTTTCCCTATAATGGTGGTAGGATTAGCCATTACGGCCACCCTTTTTCCTTTTAAATAGGGAACATATAAATGTGTTTGATCGGCGCCGGTAATTATTTCCTTTACAGGCTCCTTAATATTTTCGATCCTGTTAAAAGCCGATACAGCAACAGCCAGCACCAGCAACAAAGCAACATTTAATTTCATCCTTTCCTTTTTAATTTCCTTATTAAAGCCATCAATCGATGCCTGGCAAATCTCTTCAAACTTACATGTTTTTTTTCATCCGGGACGTCAGCTGGCTATGGTGCAAAATAATTAAAAAGAAGAATTGAAGACCAAACCTGCATGCGCATTGAACAGGTTAGAGCAGGAACTCAAAGAAAAAGCATCGTACTCCCTGGTCTCCGCACCCGCTGTCCCTCAGGTAGTGTCGTACCCTGACAGTCCTACGGTTAATGGTGCTGAGTTAATAACCAATCGGTAACAGTACTATTTTAAAAAGAAAACTACATTTGCAATTAAACTCAGCTATATGAATAACAAAGAAGTTTATATCCTTTCTGCAGTGCGTACCCCTATGGGTAGTTTTGGTGGCAGTTTAAAAGAGGTTCCGGCAACCCAGTTAGGCGCTATAGCCATAAAAGCAGCGCTAGAAAAAGCAGGTATTGCACCTCAACAGGTTCAGGATGTGTTAATGGGCTGTGTTTTACAGGCCAACCTGGGGCAGGCGCCGGCAAGACAGGCTGCTAAATTTGCCGGCTTGCCCAATGAAGTGAATTGTACTACCGTTAATAAAGTTTGTGCCAGCGGAATGAAAGCTATTGCCCAGGGCGCCCAGAGCATTTTGCTGGGTGATGCAGATATTGTAGTAGCCGGCGGTATGGAAAGCATGAGCAATGTTCCCTTCTATACACCTCATTTAAGATGGGGTAATAAATATGGCAACACGAATCTTATAGATGGCTTGGCAAAAGACGGGTTGACGGATGTATATGACGGCAATGCCATGGGTATGGCGGCAGAATTATGCGCCAGTGAGTGTGGCATCAGCCGGGAAGAGCAGGATGCTTTTGCCATCGAGAGCTATAAAAGAAGCCAGGCAGCCTGGGCCGAAGGCCGTTTTGCGGAGGAAGTAACCCCTGTAATCATTCCGCAACGAAAGGGAGACCCGGTGGTTTTCGACAAAGACGAAGAGCCCTTTAACGTAAAGTTTGAAAAAATACCGGCATTAAGCCCGGCATTTAAAAAAGATGGTACCGTTACTGCAGCAAATGCCAGTACGATGAACGATGGAGCTGCCGCAGTGGTTTTAATGAGCAAAGAAAAATGCGAAGAGCTGGGATTGCAACCTATTGCCAGGATTGTATCTTACGCCGATGCAGAGCAGGCGCCTGAATGGTTCACCACTACCCCTGCGCTGGCTTTACCCAGAGCTCTTGCAAAGGCGGGGCTTACAAAAGAAGAAATTAGTTTTTGGGAACTTAATGAAGCTTTTAGTGTTGTAGGCATAGAGAATACGAAGAGGCTGACCCTTGATCCGGCCAGAGTAAATGTAAATGGCGGCGCTGTTTCGCTGGGCCATCCGCTGGGAGCCAGTGGAGCCAGGGTTATTGTAACGTTGATCCACGTATTGAAGCAACACCATGCAAAATACGGAGCCGCCGGTATCTGCAATGGCGGTGGGGGGGCCAGCGCCATGGTGATTGAAAAACTATAAATGTATGACAGATCCGACACAACGCTTCTCCAACCGCGTTGCAGATTATATAAAATACCGGCCAAAGTATCCCAAAGAGGTTATCGATATATTAAAAAATGACATTGGTTTAAGCCCGGCCAACGTGGTGGCAGACATAGGTGCCGGTACCGGTTTTTTAACAGAGCTGTTTTTACACCATGGCAATTTAACTTATGCTGTGGAACCGAATGAAGCTATGCGCCAGGCCTGTAACCATCTGTATGGCGCGGATGCCCGTTTAAAAATTGTTGACGGCTCGGCGGAAATGACACAACTGGAAGACCAGGGTATTGATATAATAGCAGCAGGAACAGCCTTTCACTGGTTTGATCCGGTAGCAGCTAAAAAAGAGTTTGCCCGCATTCTTAAACCTGGCGGCCATATCCTGTTAATATGGAATGTACGAAAAGACGATGCCTCCTTTACTGCCGGTTATGAAGCCATCCTCTACCGCCACATTCCGGAGTATAGAGCGGCTCAACATCGCAAATTCGATATAGAACCCATCCGGTCTTTTTTTCATCCGCGCACGATGAAGAAGCAGGTACTGGCTAACAGCCAGCTGTTGGATTGGGAAGGCTTTAGAGGCAGGGCGCTTTCGTCATCGTTTATGCCTCGGCAAGGTGGTTTACACAACAAAGTACTGCTCGCCATGAAGGACCTGTTTAACCGGCACCAGGAAAATGGAAAAGTGCGGTTTCAATACGACACCCTTATGTATTACACTTTGTGATAATACCAGTGGTAATACTATTAAATACTTATACTACTAACAAACTGATTTCATGTACCTATCTTATAAAACTGAAGCCAGGAACACTTTAAAACTGGCGCTTCCTATTATTTTTGGCGAACTGGCTCAAATGAGCCTTCACCTGATCGATACAGCTATGATCGGCTACACGGGCTATAAGCAACTGGCTGCAGCAGCGCTTGTTTTAAATGTAATCAACATTCCTTTCATTTTCGGTATCGGCGTTACCATCTCTGTCGCGCAAATGGTATCCCTGGCCCATGGCAAATTCGATAAGCAACTCGTGTCTCACTACTTTTACAACGGCTTTTGGCTTTGTGCCGTTTTTGGCGTATTAATATCCCTGGGATTATTTTTCGGGCGCGATATATTGCTGCATCTCAAGCAGGATCCTGAAGTGGTAAACCTGGCCATGCCTTTTATGACGCTAATGAGCTTCTCCATTATTCCCATGGTATTATTTATGACCCTGAAACAATTTGCCGATGGGTTACAGTACACTAAAACAGCAATGGCCTTATCTATAGCAGCGATACCATTAAACGTATTCCTGAACTGGCTGCTGATCTACGGCAACTGGGGCTTTCCCAGGCTGGAGCTGATAGGCGCCGGTTATGCCACGCTGATTACCCGTGTTACCATCTTTGTTTTGCTGGGTATTGTGATACTCAATCACAAAGTTTTTAAAAAATATATGGCCGTTTCCAAAACCCAGTGGAAGATCAAAAAAAACACGCTCCTACAGCTTTTAAAAATAGGTATTCCCAGCAGCTTACAAATAGGCATGGAAGCCGGCGCTTTTGCGGTGTCTGGTATTTTGGTAGGTACCATAGGCGCTGCCGAGCAGGCCGCCCACCAGATTGCCTTAAGCTCTGCTGCCTTTGCCTTTATGGTGTCCCTGGGCTTATCGCAGGCCGGCTCTATCAGGGTAAGTCACGCGTTTGGCAGTACCAACTGGCAAAGAATATCGGTAATTGGTAAGAGTACGATTCTGTTAGCCTTGGTATACGGAGCTGTTTGCTGTGTGCTGTTTGCATTATTCAGGCAACAATTGCCACTGCTTTTTAACCATGAAGAAAAAGTAATTAATATCGCAGCTGCCTTATTACTGTTTGCTGCCGCCTTCCAGATACCCGATGCAATACAAGCCACCAGCGCGGGGCTGTTAAGGGGTATTAAAGACGTAAATGTTCCTACCCTTTTTATTTTTATCGCTTACTGGGTATTGGGCATCCCGCTGGGCTACCTTGCGGCGTTTCATTTTGGAATGGCCGAGAAAGGTATATGGATAGGCTTTATTAGTGGTTTAAGCTTTTCGGCTGTTTTTCTTACCATCCGCTTTTTGAAGAAGACAAGACAACATTTATCATAGTGCAGGAAAAATACAGATCCCCCGCGTATGCCGGGGGATTTTTGTTAAGCTGTCTAAATAATTTTAAGCCTTTCTTCCTCCAGGTCTATCTGATATAATTGCTGACGAATGATCTCTTCGTCTATCGATGGATCTTTATTCAGCTGCGTAAGGTACTGCCGCTGACATTCCAGTAATTCAACAAAAAGTGCTTTGGTCTTCTCATTCATCCAGCTATCGTCTGATGCTTTGGCCCTATCCTCCCATTGCTTTAATATCTTTTCAATACCTGCATGGCCATTTAAATCGCTTTCGTAACGACTCTTTAAAACCTCGTACACATGCTGTTTCAACCCGTGCTTCATTTTCCGGCGTGTTTCTTCTTCGGCTTCTTCGTTAAAAATACCGTCGAAAAGATGAGTTCGTTCTATAATAATGGGCAATGTAAGTCCCTGAACCAGCAATGTTAGTAAAATAGCTACAAAAGTGATAAACAATATAAGGTCCCTGTGCGGGAAAAATAACCCACTGTCTAAAGTAACAGGTATCGACAGAGCAGCGGCCAGCGACACTACGCCGCGCATACCCGTCCAGCCCAATAGCAATGGCATTAAATATCGTCTCTTCCAGTTGGTCACATGAGGTATTGCCCGTCTCCTGAAAATAAGCGTGGCTACCAGAGCGGCATAGCTGCTGATCATTCGGGAAACGATCAGCACTACAGTTACCAATACACCATAACCTATGGCAGTGTTTAAAGGAATTCCCTTGGAGCGAATGCCATCCACAATCTCGGGCAGCTCCAATCCTATTATTAAAAAAACTATACCGTTTAAAATAAAAACAAAGCTCTCCCATACGCTGTACCCCCTGATGCGGCTGGCGCTGTTGAGGAAAACCAGCCGTTTGGAAGACATATACAGTCCACCTATTACTACCGCTAATACGCCTGAACTATGTAGCTGCTCGGCTATCCAATACATAAAATAAGGCTCTATCAGTGTGAGCGCAATATCAGAAGGCGCATCCGTTGGCAACCGTTTATGCGCCTGTACAAAGATCCATGCCAGCAATAAACCAATACCTGCGCCGCCAACCACCATCCATAAAAAACTCAGGGCAGCATCCTGCCAGATAAATTGTCCCGTACCTACGGCAACTAAAGCAAACCGGAAAATGATCAGGGATGAGGCATCATTCAATAAACTTTCCCCTTCCAACACAGCTGACGTTGACCGGGGGATCTTTACGAATTTCGTAATAGCCGCTGTACTTACCGCGTCGGGAGGCGACACGATACCGCCTAATAAGAAGCCTAACGCAATCGTAAATCCTGGTATAAAATGATTGGCAACAACAGCTACCGACATGGCGGTAAAGAATACTACCAGAAAAGCAAAGCTGGTGATAATACGATACCATTTACGCATTTCTTTAAAAGAAATACTCCAGGATGCCTCAAACAACAAGGGCGGTAAAAAAATAAAAAAGATCAGGTCGGGGTTGATCTTCACTACCGGTAGGCCGGGTATAAAGCTCACCAGTAACCCTGCCACCACCAATAAAATGGGGTAGGCAATTCTTAGTTTTGTGGCCCACATCTGCAATAACACGATCGCCGCTATCATTGCCAGAAGAAAAGGTAACAGACTATGCATCCGTATATTTAATTTATTAATTGCGTTGAAGGTGTGCACCTCCGCACAGCATTCCTACCGAACCAAAGGCGCAACCAGGGCAACAATTTTTTTCGTAACCAATCAGCTCAATTCTTCTTTCCTGAATGCCACTATCCCCCTGATCAATTGTAAGGGCAGTGGCTTGTCGTTGGGAAATTGAATAGCCGACTTCGATACTTTCAGCCCTTTCAGGTCCGCCTCAAACCGCTGTAACAAAGCCTGGCTCCAAGGACTGGACAAGGTAAGATGTTTGGCAAATGCCGCGTAATAGATCAGAAATTTTTTCCCTATCTTAAATGCAGGTATCTGGTAACTGATTACTTCCTCTGCCTCCGGAGCTATTTTTTTAATAATACTCCTAACCTGCTGTAATCTTTGCTGCATCTCGCCGGGAAAAGCACTATGGTATTCATCGATGTTCTGGTAATCGGTTTTCGCCATTTGCAAAGGTTTAATTGAAATGCAATTATATTATTTTTTTGTATATCATCAGCTGCTCATCAATTTTACAGTAGGCGCCAGCGTTATAATCGCCTTATATTTTACAAAATGCCCCTATCCTTCGTCGCTTACGTTTTTCAACACCATTAAAAGACTGTAGGCCCCCTTTACTACCAGCAGTTGTTGAGCCAGGTCGGCCGGGGAAAGAATTGCCGTATAGCCCAGCTCTGTAATCCCGGTTTGCACTTCCCGTATTTCAAATTGGTTTCTACCCTTTGCTATAAACACATATTCTTTATTATCGAATCTAACAACCGCGTCTTCCGGCAGTGCATAGACTGTTGCCGCATTCGTCTCAATCTCCGCACTCATAAACATTCCGGGCAAAAGTGCCTTATCATAATGATCAAAATGGCCGTGCACTTCCACCGTTCGCTCCCCCGAAAGATTCTGGTTGATCAGCCTGATAGTGCAGTTATATTTTTTACCGGGATCAATATTGGTATAAGCTACCAGCTTTTGCCCTATGCAAAGCCGGTGCACATCTTTTTCGAATACAGTAAGTGACAAGTGAACACCGCTGGGGTTAACCAGTTCAAATAAAACATCTTCAGGTCTTACATACTTCCCTATGTTCACATTTACCGAAGCCACAAAACCATTGATAGGCGATAGTACACGAATGCTTTTAGAAATATTGTCGGGGTTAATGCCATCAGGGTTCAGGCCGATCAATGATAGCTTCTGGGCTAATGAGCGTACCAATACGTTTTGCGTTTGATAAGCTGCTTTCGCCTGCTCATATACTTTATCGCTTGCTGCCTTACTTTGATTCAGGTCTTTTTGCCGGTTGTATTCGCTTTCATTAAATGCCAGTTGAGCTTTCGCTGTCAGGTAGTCCTGCTGCAATTGTATATACTGCGGATCTTCAATAACGGCAAGCACCTGTCCTTTGCTCACAGGCATACCGGGCAGTAACCGCGTGGACCTGATATATCCCCCCAACGGTACGCCGACGGATATCCTGTTTGCCGGCGGTACATCTATTTTCCCGTTTACCTTCAATATCGATGAGATATTCTTAGTCTCTAATTTCCCTGTAACAATGCCCGCATTCTTTAATTGAGCATCTGTAAGTACAACTATATTTTCCTGTTTCACTGAAGGAGGCTCTTCTTGCGCCGTCTTTTTTTCGGTGCAGGAAAAAAGAGTAAAAATGGCTGAAATGAATAAAGCAATTTTCTTCATTGATATAATTTTATGGGCTTATACGAAGCCCGGTCTTATAAATTGTTAGCGGTAAAATAGTTAAGGTCTGCCACCGCGTTGGCGAGATGATACAGCACCTCTGCATAATCACTTTGAACAGAAACGGCTTGGTTAACCAGCATTACCCATTCGAGGTAATTAATATCTCCATTAGAGAACTGTTGATTTGCAGTTGCCGTAATAGCCTCTGCGTTCTTCAAAGCGGTTGTTTCATAATACCGTTTACCACTCATATACTTCTGATAACGGGCAAAAGCCGCCTGGTAATCACTTATAAAAGCCTTTACAGATGCTGCGTATTCCTGCTTACTCAACCGCTCATTCAATCTTGCCGCATGGATCCTGGCTTTTTGTGCGCTGTTAAAAATGGGGATAACCAACCCTGCCTGCACCGAATGAAAGCGAAGAGCGGTATTGTACTCCTTATTATCTGCCCCGTTACCTTTCATACTCATACTGTTGTAACCCAATATTAAATCAGGCAACAGTTTGGCTTTTTCAGCTTCTGTTACCGCACTGGCTGTTGCCTGTTGCTGCCCGAGGTATAATAATGCCGGGTGCCGGGTCAAAATAGCGGTATCATTCACATCAATAAAAGCCGGTGTTATTTCCTGTGCTACAGGAACGAATTCTGTGGTTGAATTAAGTAAAAGCCGGAATTGAATCTTAGCCAGTTCCTGCTCCTGCATTAGCTGTGTTAACTGCAGCGCTATCTGCCCCCGTTGATTTTCCGCCGTCTTTTGCTCCAGCAAATTCGACTCGCCCTTATTGAAACGCAGGTTAGCTTTTGCTAAAAAGGCTGAAAACAAGGTATCTGTTCGCTCCAGTATCTTTTTCTTGGCTTCCAGGTAAAGCAGCTGGCCGTATAGCTGTGTTACCTGCTTTTTTAATAAAGCCTCATTCACTCCTATATTCAAAACACTGCTCTCCCACTCTTTGATAAGCAACGCCTTTTGCGAGCGGTGCACCTGGGGGAAACTGAGGGTTTGATTCAACCCTATCCTGGCATCGGGATATATGCTGTTTATTTGACCATACTCGGCTACAACATTTGTAGGAGCCACTACCTTGCCCGAGCGGGTCAGTACCTGATGATACTCCGATCGCAGCTTTTGATTCTTAATATTCAGATTATTGGCCAATGCTGTATCGATAGCACCCTGCAAACTAAGAGGCACCTGTGCCACAGCTGGCGGTACATTTAATAAAGCCGCAACAATAATGGGAACGATGATATTTTTTTTGGAAAAGCCCTGTTTATTCTGAAACATAATGTATAAAACAGGCAAAACAAAAAGGGTTAAGAAAGTAGCCACCAATAAACCGCCGATGACTACCGTTGCAAGAGGACGCTGCACTTCGGCCCCCTCACCGGTACTTATCGCCATCGGCAAAAAGCCCAGCGATGCAACAAAGGCTGTCATTAATACCGGCCTTAAACGAATTTTAGTGCCCTGTATAACAATACGTGAAAGATCTTTCATTTTTTCTTCTGTTTTTAGCCGGTTAAACTCTGCAACCAATACAATCCCGTTTAATACGGCTACACCAAACAGAGCAATAAATCCTACGCCCGCGCTGATGCTGAAAGGAATGCCCCGGATGCTCAAAGCGATGACACCTCCGATAGCGGAGAGCGGGATGGCGGTATAAATCAGCAATCCCTGCTTTACCGACCGGAAAGCAAAGAACAGCATCAGGAAAATGAGCAATAAGGAAACCGGTACTGCTACATACAATCTTTTTTTCGCTGCTTCCAGGTTCTCAAAAGCGCCGCCGTAAGTAATATAATAACCTGCCGGTAATTTTATTTGCCGCACTACTTTTTGCTGCAGCTCTTCTACGGTACTTTGTATGTCCCGGCCTCTTACATTGAAGCCTACAATAATCCTCCGCTGAGAATTTTCGCGTTGAATCTGGTTGTACCCGTCTACGATATCAATATCGGCCAGGGTTCTTAAAGGGATCTGCATACCCTGTGGCGTAGCAACCAGCAGGTTTTGTACATCTGCCAGGTTCTTCCTGCTCTCGCCCGATAAACGAACCACCAGGTCGAAGCGTTTTTCTCCTTCGTACACCAAACCGCTGCTCTGGCCTGCAAACGCCGCATTGATCACATTATTTACATCACTTATATTCATCCCATACTGGGCTATAGCCGAACGGTTGTATTGAATTAATATCTGCGGCATACCGGTGATAGCTTCAACATATAAAGCGCTGCTTCCATCCACACTGTTGGCAACATGACCCAGCCTGGCTGCATAATGCGCCAGCGTATCGAGGTTTTCACCAAATATTTTACACACCACATCCTGCCGGGCTCCGGAGATCAGCTCGTTAAAACGCATTGCCACGGGGTACTGAAAACCAAAAGTGACACCGGGTATCTCTTTCAGCGCTTCCGTCATTTTTGCCTCCATTTCCGCGTAAGTTTTAGCGGAAGTCCACACTCTCCTATCTTTCAGAACAATAATCATATCCGAAACATCGATAGGCAGTGGTTCGGCGGGCACTTCGCTGGTACCGGTTTTAACCACCACCTTTTCAACCTCCGGGAATCTTTCCCTTATAATCTTTGAAGCTTTTGACACCGCTTCTATGGATACATTAATATTGCTGCCTGGCAATACCCGGGTCTCTACAGCATAGTCACCTTCCGGAAGTGAAGGAATGAACTCGCCTCCCATGCGGGTCAGCAAAACTATCGCCAATGTAAAAAGAGCTGATACGGTTATAATGATGGGCTTTTGCAAACGCAGGGCTTTTATCAAATAGCGTTGATAAAAACGCTCCAGTCGGTTCATCATCCGGTCAGACCAGTTTTTTTTGTGTGTTATCTTTTTACTCAGGAACAGCGTACTCATCATAGGAATATAAGTAAGCGAGAGCATAAATGCACCGGCCAACGCAAATGCCACTGTTTGCGCCATAGGTTTAAACATTTTTCCTTCTATACCCTGTAATGTAAATATGGGCAGGTACACCATCAAAATAATGATCTGGCCAAAAACTGCGCTGTTCATCATGCGTGAAGCCGAATATTTTACCTCGTGGTCCATTTGCGATTGCGAAAGCTGGTTGATCCTGGCAAAATGCCTGCTGTGAGTGAGCCGGTGCATAACAGCTTCCACTATGATCACTGCGCCATCCACAATCAAACCGAAATCCAGCGCACCCAGGCTCATCAGGTTGCCACTCACACCAAACAGGTTCATCATGATAATCGCAAATAACATGGAGAGCGGTATAACAGAAGCTACCAATAAACCAGCCCGCAGGTTCCCTAAAAACAATACCAGAACAAATACAACGATCAATGCGCCTTCTACCAGGTTTTTACTAACCGTTCCTATAGCATTATTTACCATTTTAGTGCGATCGAGAAAAGCGTCAATGGCCACCCCTTCAGGCAGGGTTTTCTGTATCTGGGCAATCCGTTCTTTAACTCTTTTAATAACCTCGTTACTATTGGCCCCTTTCAACATTAATACAATCGCTCCCGAAACCTGGGCTTCTCCGTTATAAGTCATTGCTCCGTAACGGGTAGCATTTCCCAGCTTTACTTCCCCCACATCTTTTATCAGAAGTGGTGCCCCGCCGTCCAGGTTTTTAACAACAATATTTTGTATGTCGTCCATACTTCCCACCAATCCCTCACTCCGGATAAATAAAACACTGGGGCCTTTTTCAATGTAAGAACCTCCGATATTCTGATTATTCTTTTCCAGGGAAGTAAATACATCACCGATGGTTAGTCCGTTAGACGCCAGTCTTGCAGGGTCTACCGCTATCTCATATTGCTTTAACAGCCCGCCAAAACTGCTTACTTCCGCTACGCCGGGAACACCCAGCAGCTGTCTCCTGACGATCCAGTCCTGTATGGTACGCAGCTCCATTGCATCATACTTATTTTCATATCCTTTTTTGGGTCTTACGGCATATTGATAAATTTCTCCCAAACCGGTAGTTACCGGTGCCAATGCCGGCACACCAAATCCTTTCGGTATTTGGTCCTGTACCTGCTGTAAACGTTCGGTGATCTGCTGCCTTGCCCAATATACATCTATACCATCATCAAATACAAGGGTTACTACAGACAACCCGAATCGTGAAAAACTACGCAGCTCCTGTAGCCCCGGAATATTACTATTTGCCTGCTCTATCGGAAAGGTGATCAGCCTTTCTATATCAGTTGCACCCAGAGAGGGAGATACAGTAATCACCTGCACCTGATTATTGGTAATGTCAGGTACCGCATCAATGGGCAAGCGTTTTAATTCATACGCGCCATAACCTATTAATGCCGCAATAAACAGCCCGATGATCAGCTTATTCTTTATGGAAAACTCTATAATTTTTGTAAGCATATTTTTTAGTTAAGCATTCATACCACACGTACCATTATCAAAATGCTACGATGCGTTTTAACCGGCAAAACATGGCTGTTTCGCCTCAACAGTAATAAATAATAAATGATTAACTAAGCCCTGGGAGGTTGCCAGATATTATCGAGGTAGGCAGAAGAATGAAATTGCCGGGGTTGCAGAGCTTTTTGCTTTTCAACATAGGCAAAAGGCGGCCTGCTTAAAGAAAAACCGGCGTAAGGCTCGATGCTTACCACCTGTAATATGGAGTGATCTACCGACTTTAAAGGCAGCCTTTGGTGATCTCCATGTTCATCATCGGGGTGATTGATCTCGGCGGCGTAATGCACCGCCATAAAATCAAGGAAAGAAGTGTTGTTATCCCAGATAACGTGTTCATTGTAGTGATGGATCAAGCGGGGCAACCTGAGCAACTCGCCGAATAAAGTATTGGCGATCAGGATAAGCAAGAGGAAAAATATTGCCACAAGAGATCTCACGCCTGCGAAAGTAAAGAACTATGCATAAAAAACAGGCTTAAAAATATTTTTTGACCGGTAAATGCTATTGATCCGCTGTTTTTTAGCAGACATTGCAGATATCAACTAAGTATCATCAATCCAAGTATTTCCGGTTTTACAAATACTTACTGCGTACTCCACTCATACATGAAATTGCAGCGTTCTTTATTTTTTAGAATCAATGCCACAAAAATGCAGGAGGCTATGCTGCGTCGCTTCCCGATTGCAACAGCATAATTTACTGCAATCCGGGCCGGCTTTTTCTAAAAAAGGGACCAACCTTTACGGCTGGCCCCGGTGAATATATACGGTGTGCATTTTATTTCTGTATTAATACCCTGTGCGGCACGGGTCCCTGAACGCCGTTGGCATCCCAGGCATTTTTAACCAGCTCCTGAACACCAAAATACACATCCCAATAATCGGGCTGAGTGGTATAAGGACGAATAGCCAGTGTTACCATGCCATCGCCAATTTTCAGCACACTTACTTCGGGCGTTGGTGTATCTAATACTTTAGGATGCTGTTTCATTGCAGCAATGGCAACCTCCCTTGCTTTGGCAATCTCCATATCGGGTGCAATGGCCATTGTCAGATCAACCCTCAGGTTTCCGTGAGATGTATAATTAACAATAGTGCCTGTTGAAAGCGGGCCGTTAGGCAGGATAGCCGTTTTATTGTCGGCCGTAAGAATAATCGTATTAAAAATGCCCTGCTCCAGCACCACCCCGGTCTGACCCTGGGCTTCAATCATATCCCCCACTTTAAACGGCTTGAATAGCAGCATCATTACACCACCTGCAAAATTGCCTAATGAGCCATTGAGTGCAGCTCCTACGGCTAGTCCGGCGCCTGCCAGTAATGCTGCAAAAGCGGTGATCTTTACGCCGATCATCTCAAATACAGAAAGCAGCAGCAGCACGGTAAGCGCCACCCTTATTAAAGACGATAAAAAAGTGCGTAAAGAAGCATCGTAGTTCCGTTTTTGAAAAACCTTGTTTAGTAATCCGGTCAGCTTTTTAATAATCCAGGAGCCAATAATATAAACTAAGATGGCCCCGACCAGTTTAGGCGCATATTCTATGGCCATTTCTTTAGCCTTTACAGCAAAATAAGAAGCCTGGTTGGTAACTGTTTCAATTTGAAGTAATGTCATTTATTGGAGTTTATGGGGTGAAAGTTAACAGCTTCCTGCAGCT
>Ga0136846_1231814_pt1 | contig 125012 bp, 149 predicted proteins | sample HopSoiMetagenom2_FD_96841 | JGI IMG/M metagenome (GOLD analysis project Ga0136846, IMG submission 96841) | Grasslands soil microbial communities from Hopland, California, USA - 2 Assembly 2016 (version 4) | ecosystem: Environmental > Terrestrial > Soil > Grasslands | place: USA: Hopland... | reverse complement strand
TAAGTTTAAAGCAGAAAGAACTTATACCTTTACAGAGAAAGAATTAGCTAGATTACTATCTAATCATCTTTGTATTTACTTTACAGTAAATTCAGGTAAAGCTCTTCCTCCTATTACAGTAGAGAAATTAACTGAAAAAACTATTGAAGAAATGAGAGACAGACAGTTAATTGAAAATCTCAATAGAGATTATACTGTAATTATTGCAGAAGCTGAGCAGAGAGCAAAAGATCTTCAAGATAAAGTCAAAAAAGCTAGTGTAAATGACTAAGTTAAGACTTGAAATTCCTGTTCACTTTAAAAGTGGAAGGGAAGTTCTTCCAGGTTCAATATTTCACTGGAATGAAACAAAGAAATATTATGAGTTGAAACTAAAGAATCAACCAATTGTCATAATTGCTGGTAGTACAGCAGATCAATTTCCTGAATTTTTTAACAAATTTGATAATGAGTAGTCATTTATTAACAGATGATGAATTAGCCAAAGTTATTGCTGTTTCTATTAAAGCATTTGCTCAGAATATGGGTTATGATCTTAATGGCAAAATTTTATCTAAAACCAAGACAGAAATACAAAGAGCTATTAATCTTTTTGAAGGAAAAGAACAAGAAAATCCTAAGAAAGAAACTTATGCTCAAGAATTTGTAAGAATTTATAACGAAGAAACAGAAGGTATTAATAATTAAAATTTTAACAATGGGTGATACAATCACATTAAAGAGAACTGATTTAGCCAAATTTATGGCATTATGTGGAGCTACTATTATTAGTGCTGCTACTGGTAAAGCACTTTCAAAATCGAATCTGAAAGAGGCTTATGAAGCTCATCTGGAAAATGGTCTTATTGAGTATGTAATAAAAGGTAGTGGTGAAGATTTTGATGCCTATCAAGCTTCAGATACTGAAGTTTCTGCTCAAGATCTTCAAGATTTTATTGAAGAATTAAAAGAAGAAGCAGGCGATGAGTAATATTTATTTCACCTCAGACACACATTTTGGTCACAAGAATATAGCTTGTGAAAAGGGTAGTCAATGGAAATCAGGTTGGCGACCATATGGGTCTTTGGATGAAATGAACCAAGATTTGGTTAAGAGTATCAATACAGTTGTACAAGCTGATGATACTCTTTATCATCTTGGTGATTGGAGTTTTGGTGGTATAGAGAACATTTGGAAATTTAGAAGTCAAATTCATTGTCAAAATATTCATCTAATTCTAGGTAATCATGATCACCATATAGAAGAGAATAAAGATATTGACTGTAATGGAGCTTTTAGATGTACTGAAGATTTATTTACTACTGTATCTCACTATAAAGAAGTAAAAACTTCTGCTGGAGTCATAGTTCTTAGTCATTATGGTATGAGAGTATGGCACGGAAGTCATAAAGGATGGATACATTTATATGGACATTCTCATGGATCATTACCACCATTTGGTAAATCTATGGATGTAGGAGTAGATGTAGCTATTAGAGAGTTTGGATTTCCTGTACCATTTTCTCTTGATTATATATCTAAGACAATGAGTAAGAGAGAAATACAATTATCTGATCATCATGATCCTAGTACAAACACTGGTAAAAGACCCAAATAATGTCAACAACACCAAATTTTCAGATAAATGTTGTTCCTAAAAATAAAGATGAAATTACTAGTTATAAGAATTTTATGACTAGTAATAGCTTTAAATTTAAAGATAATGAAGGAAAAGTAGTTTATACCAACTTTCATTATCCTGGAAAACACATTTATACACCGTACTATGTTACTGGTGAAAAAGCTGTTCCTCTTTTGTATAATAATAAAGACAATTATAGAGAAACTCCTATATTTAGTTTACAGGAGTTATCATATGAAGATATTATAATCTTCTATACACCAGAAGAAGCAAAACAGCTAAAAGTTTAATATGTTCAAGATATCAATAAAAAAAGTTCAACTTAATGATACAATAATATATGAAGGTGGTTTACCTCTCATAGGTTGGCAAAATAAAGATAAAGTTATAGATAAAGTCACAGAATTTACAATGTTTGTCTATAATAAGGGGCAACTTAAACCTGAAGTGGATACCTATCACTATTCTTTATCAAATAAAGATTGGATTTTTGATAAAAAAATTAGTTGGGATACTTATATAGCAAGTAAAAGAATTTTAACTACTTAGTATGTTTAAAATCCATAAAAAGAAATCAGTAAAATCAGTATTTCTTCCAGATGATGTACCAGAACTCAAACCTAATATTTTTTCTTCAGGAACAAATTATAAAGTTCAATATAGAAAATGGAATAATGGTGATATAACTGCTGAATATTGGATTTTTAATAATGATAAGAATAGATATACTCAAATTCAGCATTATAAATATACTGGAGAATACTGGAAATTTCTTAATACTACTAATCTTTAAAAGATGTTTAAGATTAAGAAAAAACATGGAAATGGACTTGATATTCTTAATACATATCATATTCCAGAAATTCATTTAGAGGATAGAAAAAACTATAAAGTTACATATTTAATAAATGAAGGTTCAATTATATGTTATTGTACTTATATTACTGGACATGTATCACTTTATAAGTGGATGTATAGTAATGATCAAGTCACAGGTTTTTGGAATTTAATGAAAAATACATATAATGTATTATATACTTGATAAAGATCACAATCCTGTGAAAATAGAAGACTTTAATCAATGGGCCACAGAAATGCAAACTATTAAAAGAGTAGGTATTGATGAAGTTAAGGACACAACAGTTTCTACTGTATTTTTAGGATTAGATCATAGTTTTGGAGTTACTGATAAACCAGTTTTATTTGAAACTATGACATTTGGATCTAATCCAGATTTTAGTGAATTTCAGTGGAGATATGATAGTTGGGATAAAGCTGTAAAAGGTCATCAAGAAATTGTTAAACAAATTAAAGCTGGAATTCCAATAAATCAAAGAAGAACTTTTAAAATGAAGTTTTAGAATGAATACGAGAAATGCAAGTTATGGTAGTGTATGTAACACTGGATTAACATTTCAAGCTCAATTTTGGAATCCTATAAATCAAACTAGAATACTTTTAGGTAATGATAAAGATGAAGAAAAAGCCAGAAAGATTTTGAATGATTATTGCTTTGATTTTTATTCTAAGAACTCTTGGTTATTACCTAAATGTATTTCTATAAATACAAGAGATAGAAAATTCAAATTTGCACTACCTTTTGGCAAAAAGACTGTTCACTATGGACAATATGACACTCTTCAAGAAGCTGTAGATGCTAAAATGGCATTTATAAATAAATTATTAGTATGAGAAGATTAGTAATGGGAGACATTCATGGGGAGTATGACTACCTCATGGATGTTCTCAAAAAATCCAAATTTGACTATGAAAATGATCTTCTTATTCAGATTGGAGATATCTGTGATAGAGGTGTAGATCCATTTAAATGTATGGATGAGTTATTGAAAATCAAAAACTTAATTCTTATAAAAGGAAATCATGATGCAAATTTCATGGAATATTATAGGAGTAATAAAAATTTTCTTGGCGGTTATACATCTAATGGCACACATACTACTATTGGGAGATGGAATAGTCTTAATTCCGAGGAGAAAGAATCCTATAAGAGTAATATATTCAATAGAATGGTTCCATATCATCTCTCTAGTGATAATATTATTTTTACTCATGGAGGTTTACCTTTAATGGAAAAATTAGATGATATTTCTGATGAAGAGTTTGCTTGGGACAGAGAAATGATCCAAGAAGCTATGAAAGACAGAAGTAAGGATACTAATTCTTTATATGATTTTAAGAAGATTTTTATAGGTCATACTCCTACTATTTATTGGGATGAATTAACTCCAATAAAAGCAGGAAGAATTATAAATGTAGACACAGGATCTGGTAAAGGAGGCCCTTTAACTATCATGGACATTGATACAGAAGAATACTGGCAATCATATTTTAAATAATTGTTATGAGAAAGTTAAGAAAAGCAATAAGAAAAGAAGAAAGGAAAACTAAGCCAAAAGAGAAATCAAGTTTTCCAAAAGCTAGAAGAATCTCTCATAAGAAAATGAAAGGTAACTATGACCTTTCAGTTTTTTAGTATGAAAAAGAAGTTAAAGAAATCTAAAGTTAAAAGATTAACTGAGGAGCAACAGCAGAGAAGAGATGCTAATAAAGTAGCTCAAAAACTAGCAAGAGAAGCTTTAGGATTTGATAAAATGAAGATTACTGGTGTAAAGAAACAAAAATTTGAAACTGGAAATCCTTGTAATGAAATATCTCTTGGTGGTTATCAAAGGGGAGCTACTTTTATTGGCTTTTCTCAAAATATTAATTATACTGCTGCTCAGTTACAGCAGATTTATGCACAAACTCATCTAAATCCATGAAATTAAAAAGAAAGTTTACAGTAAGAGAAGTAGAAGATATTCTTCTTGAAGATGGTATTTGGGATGACGATAATCAGCTTTTTGATGTTGTTCATAAAGAAGTAATAGAAACTGATATAGAAAAAAGTTCAGTAACTTATGAAGTTGTTATTCAAGATTTAACAACTAAAAAATATTATAGAGCTGAGCTTGGTAAAAGTCAGTGGTATGCACAAGCTGAATATAATGCCAAACAAGAATGGAATGAAGTAAAAAAGAGTAGAAAAACTATAACAATTTATAAATAATGTATTTTATAGGTGATACTCATGGTGTAAGACCAATATTTGAGATTATTGATAAGCATAAGCTAGAAAATCAAAATCTCATACAAGTAGGGGATTTAGGACTTGGTTTTCAAGAAGTTCAGAGAGATATTAGTAATTTACTAAAACTTGATGAAATTCTTGGAGAAACTGGTAATACCTTATATGCTATTAGAGGTAATCATGATAATCCTATATTTTGGAAGAAAGATTTAGGTTTATGGTTACCAAAATTCCAAAATATTCATCTAGTTGATGATTATCAATGTAGATTAATTGAAGATAAGAAAATGCTATTTGTAGGAGGAGCTATTAGTATTGATAGAATTGTCAGGAGAGATGAACATCCACCCACTTGGTGGGCTGGAGAAGAATTTGAACTTGATAGTTTTAAATTAGCTACAATTGAAAGGAATATTCAGAATTTAGATATTATTGTAACTCATACAGCACCTCATTTTGCTTATCCAAGAGGCTCAGCTAGTATTGTTGATAATTATTGTCAACTTGATCCTAATTTAAGAGATGATCTGGATAGGGAAAGAAAATATGTTACAGCTTTTGCTGAACTTATTATAAAAAAATATAAACCATCCCAATGGATCTATGGACATTTTCACAGTAGTAGAAAAGAGAAAGCAATGGGAGTTGATTTCAAGCTATTGGATATAAATGAATTGTATGAGGTAAGATAAAATTTCTTTTAGAAGTCTCAGTTAAAATTTGGTAATTACAAATAACAAGGATAGTTTTGCTACCCTTTTTACTAAAATTTTAAATGATGACAAAAGAAAAGCAAATTTTATCGGATTTAATTGTATTTACAAAATATGCAAAGTATAGACCTGATCTTAAGAGAAGAGAAACTTGGGATGAGATTGTTGATAGGTATTTCACAATGATGGAGAAGAAATATCCTGAGTTAGGAGCAAGTATATCAGCTAAAATTGACTTTATCAGAGATAAGAAGATTCTTCCTTCTATGAGAGCCTTACAGTTCTCAGGCCCAGCTATGGAAGCTAATCATGCTAGAGGTTATAACTGTTGTTATTTACCTGTTGATAGTATTCATGCATTTTCAGAGACTATGTTTCTATTATTAGGAGGAACTGGAGTAGGTTATAGTGTTCAATTCCATCATGTTAATCAATTACCTACTATTAAAGTACCTACAAAACATAGAAGATTTGTTGTCGCTGATGATATTATGGGTTGGGCTGATGCTGTTAAAGCTCTTATGAAGGCTTATTTACAAGGAAAACCTCTTCCAATTTTTGATTTTAGTCAAATTAGACTAAAAGGAGCAAGATTAGTTACTGCTGGTGGTAAAGCACCTGGCCCTGAACCTCTAAAAAAATGTTTATTTGAAATTCAACAAATTTTAGACAGAAAAAAGAATGGTGAATGGCTTACTCCTCTTGAATGTCATGATATTATGTGCCATATTGCAAATGCAGTATTGGCTGGTGGCATTAGGAGAGCAGCTATGATTAGTTTATTCTCTCATGATGATGTTGAAATGCTTGAGTGTAAGTATGGAAATTGGTGGGAGTTGAATGAACAGAGAGGAAGAGCTAATAACTCTGCTGTTCTTGAGAGAGATAAGATTTCAGAACAAGAATTCAAGAAGTTATGGCATAAAATTGAACTTTCAGGTTCAGGAGAACCAGGATTTTATTGGAGTAATGATAGAGATTGGGGTACAAATCCATGTTGTGAAGTAGCTTTGAGACCTTACCAATTCTGTAATCTTTGTGAAATTAATGGTGATACTATTGTTTCTCAAGAAGATTTAAATGAAAGAGCTGCTGTCGCTGCATTCTTTGGCACTTTACAAGCTGGATTCACTGATTTTCACTATCTTAGACCTATCTGGCAGAAAACTACTGAGAAAGATGCTCTTGTAGGTATAGGTATTACTGGTATTGGAGGTGGTAAACTTAAAGATTTAGATCTTGCAGAAGCTGCTGAGATAGTTAAAGAAGTAAATTCTGATATTGCTGGATTATTAGGAATTAATAGAGCAGCTAGAACTACTCTTATTAAACCTTCAGGAACTACTTCTTTGGTATTAGGTTCTTCATCTGGAATTCATGCATGGCATGATAAATGGTTCTTAAGAACTGTAAGATTTAATATTAATGAAGATATAGCTCTGCATATGCAGATACATCATCCTGAGCTTTGTGAAGTTGATCAATTAAGATCAGATGTACTTTGTGTAAGAATCCCTATGAAAGCTCCAGAAGACGCTATTATGAGGTCAGAGAGTGCCATTGATTTATTAGAAAGAGTAAAACAATTTTCTACAAGCTGGATTAAATCTGGCCATAGAGATGGTGTAAATACTCATAATGTTTCTGCAACTATTTCTATTGATAAGGATAGAAAATACTACTGTAATATAATGGGTAAAGATCTTGAGAAAATGACTTGTGAAGAATATAATGAATGGGAGATGGTTGGAAATTGGATGTGGGATAATAGAGATGTCTATAATGGATTATCTGTATTACCTTATGATGGTGGAACTTATGTTCAAGCTCCTTTTGAGAGTTGTTCTGAAGAAGAATATCTGAAAAGAGTTGGCTCTCTTACAGATGTAGACCTTACTAAAGTTGTAGAAATAGATGATAATACAGCATTTACTCAGGATACTGCTTGTGCAGGAGGCAAGTGTGAAATAGCATAATGAAAGTAGAATTATTAAGTCATTTTGGAGATGATCTTATGGTAGTTAATGCTGCAAGAGTCTCTTATGGAAAGAATAAAGTGCAATTTGATGAGAAGGATGAGAAATTGATTAAGTATCTCTATGAACATGGACATACTTCTGTATTCAGACATCCCCAGTTGCAGTTTAGACTAACCTTTCCAATATTCGTTGAAAGACAAGTATTTAAGCATCAAGTTGGTATAACAACTAACTCTATTTCAGGTAGGTATGTTGATTTTTCTGATGAGTATTATATGATAGAAGAATTTAGAAATCAAGCTAAATCTTCTAAGCAAGGAAGTGAAGGATTATTATCTACTACTGATAATAAACTAGCTAAAGATATTTATAGACAAACAATAGATTATTGCAAAGGATCTTACAATGCTTTAATTTCTTTGGGAGTTTCTAAAGAACAAGCTAGGGCTGTACTTCCATTAGCTCTTGAAACTCAATGTATCTGGACTGGTAGTATGTTAGCTTTTATTAACATGATGAAACAAAGATTAAAGCCTGATGCTCAACAAGAAACTAGGGAATTAGCAACTTACATGCTAAATGCTGTAAGAAATATTCCAGGAAATCCGTTTGAACATACTTTAAAAGCTTTTAACTTTGTATAATGTTTAAGATAAAATTATCCGAGCATGATCCTATCAATAAGGAGTCCTTAGAAGAACTTGGTTGGAAATTCATGAAAGATTTTGAAACAAATACATTGAGACAATTATATGAGAAAGACAATTATTATATGTCTGTAGATTACAGTACTAATATTTGTAGATTCATTCTTAGAGATCCGTCATTATTTATAGATATAATACCAGATCCTGAGAATATAAGAACAATTCTTAAGATTGAAACAATGCAACAGTTTAAACAACTTCAAAATATGCTTTTATGGACTTCAAAATCAAGTTAGAAAAGAAAGATCAAACCTTTTTATGTCAAGGTTGTAAAAAACCTGTGTCTGGAGAAACTTACACATGTCCTTTTAGTGAAGAAATTCACGGAGACTGTGAAACAGAATGTAACTGTTGTTCAGATTGTGAGCATGGATGTGCAATGGATATTTAAAAAATTAAATTATGGTAGATCAAATAGTTGAAGCAGTTAGGACTGATCTATTACAGAGATCTCAAGTAGGTATTAACAAGTACGGAGTTACACTTGATAGAAAGGACTTAAGTCTAAAAGATTGGTTACAACATGCTTATGAAGAGACTCTGGATCAGGCTAACTATCTCAAAAGAGCAATTATGGAGCTTGAACAACAAGAGAATTTACAGTTTCTCGCCACACAAGCTCAAGAACAAGGATTCTATGGGGCAGGTAAAGAAGCAATAGATAAGTTTCCCGCAACACTAGACCATTTAAATGATAGAGAGAAATTATATAGATCAGATGGCCCCATGAATTATTAATAAATTTGCCCAAGATGATTGAAATCTTGGGCAAATTTATTACCTTTGAGGTACTAAAATATAAATATGGATAAAGCAGAAAAGCAAAAAGCTATCAAGCTAATGATGGATAAAGTTGAAAAAGACTTTGGTAAAGGTAGTATTATGGCATTAACTGATAAGCCAGACTTCGATAAAGCAAATGTAGTATCTACTGGAAGCTTAGGTCTTGACATTGCTCTTGGAATAGGTGGATTACCAAAAGGTAGGATTGTGGAAATCTATGGCCCCGAAAGTTCAGGTAAAACTACAATTGCTATTCATGTGATGGCTGAAGCTCAGAAGAATGGGGGGATGGTAGGATTTATAGATGCAGAACATGCTTTTGATAAAGGTTATGCTCAAAGGTTAGGTGTTAATGTTGATGATCTTATTATCTCTCAACCCGACTACGGTGAGCAAGCCCTTGAGATCGCTGATAGAATGATCTGTAGTGGAGCCTTTGATGTAGTTGTAGTTGATTCTGTAGCTGCACTTGTTCCTAAAGGAGAACTTGAAGGAGAGATGGGAGATAATAAAATGGGTCTTCATGCTAGATTGATGTCACAAGCTTTAAGGAAGATTACTGCATCAGCTAGTAAGAATAACACATTATTAATCTTTATCAATCAATTGAGAGAAAAGATTGGTGTTATGTTTGGATCTCCTGAAGTTACTACTGGTGGTAATGCTCTTAAATTTTATGCCACTGTTAGACTTGATGTGCGAAGAAGCATTTCTAATGCTAATTTAGTTAAAAACCAAGAAGATGCTGCTATTGGTCATCCAGTAACAGTAAAGGTTATTAAGAATAAAGTAGCTCCTCCTTTTACCAAAGCTGAGTTTGATATCATGTTTGGTGAAGGTATTAATAAAATGGGTGAAGTCTTAGGTATTGCCGTTGATTTAGGCATTATTAATAAATCTGGTTCATGGTTTAGTTATGAACAAAATAAACTTGGACAAGGTAAAGAAGCTGTAAATCAATTACTTAAAGATAATCCAGAACTTTCTCAAGAAATACTTAACAAAATACTTGTTAAAGTGGAAGAGGCAAAGTAAATTTGTGTAACAATTAAAATTCATATCAATGTCAACAAAAACCAATCAAGTTAGTAAAACTTACAAGGCAGTAGAGAAAAATATTTATCAAGTAGGTAAATCTTTTCGTGTGAGAGTAAATGGTCTGAGTGCTTATAAGCCAAATATCACACAAGCTCGTAAAACTAGAGCCTTGTTCATGAAAGCAAAGACTACTAACGAACCAGTTTATTAATGCAATCAAAGAAGAAAATATGCGCAGGTTGTTTACAAATAACTTATATATATAAAAATATAGAAGGTAATAAGTACTGTAAGACCTGTGCATTTAAACTTCAGCCTCCAAAATCTATTGCTAAAGTGAGTGAAAAACAAAAGTTTAAAATAACTTTAAAGAAGAACTTACTGGAGGATGATAAGATATTTTATAAGAATGTTTGGGATAATAGAACACAAGGAGATCCTGGAATGGATATTATTCTACATTATCCAAGATGTGAGTGTTGTCATAAGGGATTAGGATCAGAACCTAATTTAATGCATTTCCATCACATCTTGGAGAAAAGAAACTATCCACAGTATAGACATTCTAGTTGGAATATAGCAATACTTTGTCCAGATTGTCATAATAGTTATGAATTAAATCCAGATAATGTACCTTATTTAAAAATCAAGAAAATAGAGCTTCTTGAAATGATAGAAGCCACAATCGTAAAAAGTAAAATCAATTATGATGAATAATTCAAATAAAGAAGAGTTAAAGAAACTTGTAGAAAACATTGTGAAACAGTTAGCACAAAAAGGTGTTAATGTAGGTGGTGGCGCTATTCTGAAACTTAAGGATAATGGCCAAATAGAAAGTATGGATGGTTTTGGTAGTTTTGATCCTCGTAAGATCTTTAGTGAAACTCCAAAACAACAAATTCCTAACTCTATGTTACCTCCTGGTTTTATAGACAAAGTAAAGAATATGTCAAAAGAAGAATTTGAAGCTGAGAGATCTAAGTTGAAAAGTTCTCTTGAGGAACTAGTGGGTAAGTTAGCCAAAAAACTGGAAGAAAGTAGAAAACCTACTCCTGTAAATGAGACCTCAAATGAGGAAGTTCAAGAAGAAGTGTCCGAGGATGAAAATTGTACATGTCCTTCTTGTCTTAATTATGACAATTTTGAAGAAAAGTTAGGTAAAAAAGAGGGTAAATTTGATTATGCAGATGTAACTCTTGGAGGAAAACTATTTAAGATCAAATATCATCTAGCTAACTCTGGTGAAGAAAATATCTCAATGAGAGATGTATCTGAAGAGATTAATACTGAGAAATTTTCTTTGGAAGAATTACAATTATTATTACAAGAATCTGTACAAGACAGAAAATTTGATAAAGCTCAAATGTTATTAAACGCTATTCAAGAACGTAAAAATAAAAACTAATAATGACTCCATTTAAGTACAGCAGAAAGAAAGAAGTTCAAAAGAAAGATGCACAAGGTAATCCTATTCCTCTGAAACAGAGAGTTCCAGTTGATATTGATGGTGATGATGAAGAAGTTACTCATGAGGAAGTAATTGTTCCTGGAAAGTTTGAGACTGAGTTTGTGTGGAAAACTGATTATATCAACTTAGATTTATTTATCAGAACTCATGAACTGGATAATGGTAAAGTAATTGTATTATTATCTGATGGTCATCATGAGGATCAAAGGGTTCCTGTAAGTCTTAAGAATCCTAAGAAAGGCTTTGTAGAAGGTAATGTTGTTGAAAGAAAAGAAACAGTTTGGGTTCAAAGTGAGATCACTCTTGAAAAACCTGAAGAAATTGCTAAACTCTATGAAGTTTTAGAAGCTTATATTTAATTGTAGACTTATATTGTATAATGAGTAATAACCCCCGTAGATGCAGAAATGCATTTATGGGGGTTATTTTTTTTTCATATTAAAATTCAGTCCAAAAAGAAATATTCTGAGTAGCATTCACTGATTTAGAAAACTTAATTTCGAGACCCAACTTATAGTGAGATTTTCTTATTGCTTTAATTATAAAAGATTTAAGCTTAGGATCTGACGGAATAACTTGAAAGCCAAGTGAACCTATTTTTTGAATTATGGTTAACTTAGCTTCCTCGTCTATAGAATTCACTAAATATTCCACATGATTAATGTAAGCAGCATCATTATCTAACATTAATTTAGGAATATTGATTTTCTCAACTATCATTGGTTTAAAGTTTAAATTAACCTGGGATAGGAACAAATATATCCATAGTAAGTTGACCACCTGTGTAAACAAAAGTAAATGTTGCTGGACTAGTACCTTCTTGGTGGTCTATCATAGAATTACTTAAATCCATTGAGATAGCAGTAGAAGCTCCTACTAATTTATTTACATGAACTGTAATTGTATGACCTACGACAGATCCAAACGTTCCACCATTAGGATCTATTAAAACTCCACCGGTTACATCATCTGCATTATCAAGTATTTGAACAGAGCCACTGTAACCACCTTCAACATTAAAGTTCCAGCTAATAATATCAGGTTGTTTTTCAATATTAGCTTCAATATTAGTGTCTTTACCATTCCATGTAAATGAGTATGAAGCTGGTTGAGAAGTACTAACAAAAGTGTGTCCACCAGTAAGTACTAAACTATTATCCATTGCTCCAGTAGAATGTATTAAGTTAACAATAATACTATCACCTTTATTAGCTGCTATTTTACCTGATTTGGCAGTCATTGTACTTAATTTTAAGACTCCGTTTACAGAGACAGTAAATGTGCCGCCAGCTAAGAATCCTAGTGAGAAATCATATGTAATACCTCCACAGCATGGCGATTTCCATTGAAGTTCATAGAATTTAGTGCCATCAGTACCCTCTGGCATACCTTCTTCAGCTCTCTTAATAAGAGAACCGTCTACAGGTTTTCCTCTTCCATCAAGTTGGATAAAGTATCTTGGGCCACAACTGCATGTGATATCAAGTGGAGAGCAGCAAGGATCTAAAATCTCTTTCCATTGATAGTTAGGGCCTGGTCTTGATTTTCTCCTAATATTGGAGCCAGGAATAGGTTGTTTGCTTTGATCAATTTTATACCAATATCTAAGTTTCATTATGATAAAGTATTACAAGATTTATAAGTTGTTTGTACACACTGCCATGTAGCAGGATTACCAGAACTAGTATCTAAAGACCATCCAGTAGGACATGTAGCTACATTATAAGATGTACCTCTTAAAGAGGATGTTCTAAATGGAATAGTAAGTGCTCCTTCACTACCAGCAGCTTGAATTTGACTAGCTGTATTATCATATATTATCATACCAAGAGCATCATTTACAGATCCATCTCCTGTAGCAACTAAGTTGATAAAATTTACACCAGGAACTACCGTTATTGGCATTATATGCCATATTTTAAATGGCTTATCAACACCAGTAGTATCGGAATCAGCTACTTGAACACCATTCACTACTATCTGAAACTGATTATCAGCTCCAGCTCCCACAAAAATTGTTCTTGTTGCTCCTGTATTATTAAATGTATAAGCTACAGTAGTTTGGACTCCACTAGATAATGGATCTTTAGTACCATCACAGTTAGAGTCAATCCAAACACCTTCTCTATTAAGAGGCCCAATAGTACTAGAACTTCCAGGATTAGCCCATAAACTTGGAGTAGTTAAATCGGCAAAAATATTAGAATCTATTGTACCCATATTTAAATTAAGGGTAGCAGTAGTAAATCCAGGATTATATATCCTAGAACCAAATTGAGTATAAACTCCATCTTGAGATGTAGCCAAACAATATCCAGGATTGGTAATTGTAGGAGCTTGAGTCTGAACATTTTGACACTGAGTTCCAGAAGGAGCTACAGAATATCCAGCACCTACACAGTTACAAGGAGTTTGCCAAAAAAATTGAGTAGAAACAAGAGTTCCACAATCTCTAGTAATATACCCTTCATATAAAGTACCTACAGCATCTGCTGTTGGGATAACAATTGGTTGAGACATAAAAGGGCCAGCAGTTGTATAAGAACCACCTGAACCAAGTATTCTATATCCCACATTCCATCCATCAGCAGGAGGAGTTGAAGGCGTAATACCACTTAAGGTAAAATGATAAGCCATTATATTAATTTTTAATATTATTAGAATTCTGTTGCTACGGCAGTTGTTGCAGTAACAGGTAAACATACATCAGGAGGTGTACTAAATTCTACTGATTGACATTCTTGATTTAATTGAGTTGAGTCTGTTGAAGATATTTCAACTCCATTTACAGTTGATTTAAGAGAAAAAGTCCAATAGTAATCAGTATCATCGTCAATTCCAGTAGCCTGAGTCTGAATAATAGTACCTAAAGGAGTAGCTGTAACTGGGCCATATACAATAGTATCATCACTAACTAAATGTAGTGAAAATACTGCTTTTGTAATATCAAGACTTGCAATGTTGAGCTGTATAGTAGCTGTAAAACTAGTTGACGATAAAGTAGGTAAGAGACAAGCAAATTTAAGGGCTTCTATAATACCATTATTATTATCAGTTGGGCCTCCTGAAGTACATAGTGCTTGTACTTTAAATTCCCATATTTTATTAGCATCGAGATTAGGAGAAGTTGTAGTTTGAGCTACAATAGATAAATCATTAGCTGGAGTAAAGCCAGTGGAGATAAAAGAACCACCTACAGATTTTTGTCTGTAAACGGCTCTTTGACCTGTAGCATTTGGATTAACCATCACTGGAGCAGCAAACCAGTCAAGTTTGAATTGCGGCATTTTAATAATTTTAATTATTTGTCAAATTCACCGACAAAATCTACTATAGTCCTACTAATTACAGACCATTTAGCATCTTTTACCAGTTTAGAAAGAACTGTGAAGTCAGCATCTTCAAAAGCAATTTTATTATCATTAGCTTTTTCAGTAGCATTAATAACATCTAGTATCCTGAGCCTTTGTCCCATCTCACTTACAGTATAACCACCTTGTGAAGGAGCATTTACTGCAATTTTTAAAAGGTCTAAATAGCTAATCTCAGTTTTAACTTGTTGATTGTTAATTACTACAGTTTCTTCTACTTTTTTTAATTCTAAAGTTTTCATTTAATTATTGGTTTGAAAGTTAATTAATTCCATCAAAAATACAATTTTTATACCACTTAAAGTAATATTTTAAGTATATAATGGAACTTTATAGGTTGTACCATTAATAACTACAGAAGCCCATGAGTTAGGATCTCCTAAGAAATTAGTTGCAGCACTACCATAAAAGTTTGTAATTGTTACACCTGTTGTGGTAGCTGGAGCAGTAGCACCAGATACACCAGTAAATACTGTTTCTCTAGTTGTACCAGATCTTACAAAGAATAAGTTACTACCATTATACTCCATTGCTCCAGCTTCTGGAGTTGTCTGACTTGTACCAGAGCTGAATTTCAAAGGAGCTGTTTGAGCACCAGCAGCACCAGCAGGAAGATGTAATCTAGCTGTAGGTGAAGTCATAGTAGACCCAATACCAATTCTACCATTAAGTAAAGCATCAACTGTGAATAATTGAGTTTCAACTCCTGCATTAAGACCCCAAATTTCAAATTTAGAAGTATTATTAGCTTGATTAGCATTTCTTGATACAAGTCTTATAGTTTTAAGACCAGTATTTCCTACTTGAGGAGCACCAATATCAATGGATACTGCTGAGTTAGCAGGTACTACAGCATTAGTATTTCTGTTAAAACTAGCTAGTGTTTCAATAGTACCAACATTTAAGTTACCTGTTTTTATACCTTGAAAAGTATATGATGATACTGCATCATTAGTTTCAGAATAAATGGTGGTAAAGTTTCCATTAACTGCTTTTACAGCATATCCAGCATTTCCAGATGCTTGAATACCAGTAGTAGCTCCTGAAACTTGTATAGCAATAAAACTACCTGTTCCATTAACTAATATACCTTGACTAGTAAATCCTTGTACTTGTATACCTACTCCAGATTGACCTCCACCAGGTACTACACCATCTACTATTATACCAGTGTCTCCACCTTGAGTATATATAGCTACATTACTTGCGCCATCAGCAGGAGCACTTACTCCTAATGTAACTCCAAATTGTGGATCTGGTGCAGTTAAGTCATAAGTACTATCTATTCTGAAAAAGCTATTTCCAATATTTGGCTGAGTATCTCCAATAGTATTTGCAGTTACACCAGTAAATAATAATGTTTCAGTAGTTGTATTACCAGTAATAGTAGTAGCCTCTATTAGATTTCCACCTAATTTGATATCAGGGCTATCCACATGTAATCCATTAGAAGCAGAACCAGCTCCTCCACCTCCACCAGTGGAGAATAATCCATCAGGATTACAAGTAATCGCATTTCCTGGGGATGCTGAAATAGGAGGACATTGATTTTGAATGCAGCAAATCTGCTTTTTCAAATTCTTAATATCCTTTGAATTTTTTAAAATTATATTAACTAAATCCATGTTATAATATATTAGTTAGTTATTGTCCAATCAGCACTAGAAGCGTTTCCAGTAGCAATGTACATTTTTTTACCAGTTGTATCAACAAAAATATCTCCAACTTTTCCAGGAGTTGTTGCTGGAGCTGCTGTACCTGAAGTAATTACAGGAGATAATACTTCGATATGATTACCTACTGCATCTACTGCAATGCTACGAGCATATGTACCTGTATATGTTCCTACTCCATATAAAGGAGTTTGCATTTGACCAGTACCTTTTAAAGAAAGTACAGCTCTATTAGTACCAGTAGCCAAGCTTGTACCGTAGGTGTAGAAGTTCATCTGAGTAGCAAGACCTCCTGCACTCGAATCTGTTAAAACACCTTCATATCGACAAGTAGGCAACCCTCCAGGGCCAGATGAAGAATTAAGAAACATGCTAATATACATACCATTACCATCAGTAGTACTAACAGTATTTTTAGTAAGTCTCATTATTTCTGTTGCAGTATTTAATGTACCAGTAGGTGTACTATAAATAGCAAGTGGAGTACCACCAATTGCAGTTAATTCCAGAGCTTTAGCACTACCTGAAGCTTCAAATCTAGCAGCATCAGCATTTTGGCTTGTACCTAATTGTTGAATATATAAACCATAACTACCAGCACCACCTGTGACATTTATATAAGCAGGAATACCTGTACCTGTTATTTGTAATGCAGCTCCACCACTATTATTAGTAAGTTGTAAAGCAGGTTGGTTAAAGTTGGTTCTTGTGCCTGTAAGAGTAAGAACATTTGAACCAGCAGTAATTGTAGGAGAACTCGTAAGAGAGCCACCTAATCCTACAGTACCAGAAGTATTTGTAATACCATTATTTGCAGCAGTTATTACACCAGATAGATTATCTAATTGAACTCTTGTAGAACCAATAGAACCATAAAAGTGAGTTCCATCAAACTCTATAGCACCTGCTTCTGGAAGAGTTATTAAAGTTCCAGCAGTAAGTTTTATTGGGGCAGTATTTACAGCACCTGAACTGGCTTCAATATGAATCTTAGCAGAAGGAAATGAAGGAGCTACTCCAACAAATACTCCAGGTGAATTTAAATTAATATATACTGCTGAGTTTACATTTATAGCTTTATCAGACTGCATAATAGCAGTATTAGGAGTAGAATTAGTACTACCAGTTATTCTGATTCTAAAATAGTTAGCTAAATCATTAAGTAATGATACTGTTGCTTGTTGACCAGCATTATTATTTGTTATTCCTAATGTTTTAGTAGAATTATCCCAAGCAAAATTTGAAACGCCACCAAAAGTACCAGCATCATTAAATTGTACATTGGTATCAGCACCACCTGGGCCAGAAGCCAAAGTGGCAGCAGAGTATAATCCATTTGGTCTACACTCTAATGAGTTGCCATCATCTTCAGAGATAGCTGGACAACCATAAGCATTATCTGAGCCTACTGGACAACATGGATCAACATAACCCACATTTAATTTATTAAAGTATTCTTTGAAAAGATTTGTTAAAGAAACCTTTCCTTTTATTCCACTACCCTTAGTAAGGGGTTTGATTAGTTGAAGATCTATAAATCTTTCTGAAGCCATTTTATTTTATTTTAATATTTAAAATGTAGGTAATCCTACACCATAATAAGTTGTTTCTTGTCTTCTTTTAGCTCTATCTAATATATATTCTAATACTTTTTTATTATCTGATATTCCTAACATTTCTTTATAAAGAGCAAATGTGCCTGCGAAAAATGGAGCTGAGAATGATGTTCCCCAAGAAGCTGTACGATTGCCATCTTTATTATATAATTGACAAGAGACTCCATTACAAGCTATTGTCACCCCATGAGAGTTAGGTATTCCAGGAGGAGCAATAATACTTTTAAATCCTGGAAAGAAATCATATGATATTGCATTTACTGCAACTACTCCAGGCAGACAAGCTGGAGAAACTGTATATGTTTCTACACTTGAGTTTCCAGAGGCTGCTGAGACTATTGTATTTCCAGCTACAACATTAGCCATAGCACTTCTTATTGCATTAGTATCAAACTGCCAGGAACAATTAATCACATCTAAACTATGAGTAATGGCATAATCAAGAGCTGCTAAAACTGCTGATTCATTTCCAGCTCCACCATCATCAATTACTTTTAGAAAATGAAGTTCACAATCTGGAGCTAATGCTATTAAAGGATGTTTTATAATAGAACAAACTTCAGTTCCATGTCCAAATATATCTGTAACATTAGTATTATTATCTATAAAGTTATAAGCATAATTCCAGGGAACAACTGATTGATTACATCCTGAATCTAATACTCCTACTTTACATCCTTTACCTGTAATTGCTCTTCTTTGAGCTTTATAAAATGAAGATCTTATTTTTTCATAACCAGTATTCTCTACTGCAAGACTCACATCTTGTTTAGAAACTTCTTCTTGTGGATTTAAACCATTATGAATTAATAACTTAACTTGAAAAGGAGTTAGCATTAAACTAACATATGGAATATTTCTATATTCAAGAGGTTCATCTGTAATTATTTTACTAGATCCTAACTCAGTTTGAGCATCAAGAGCAGTAATATTTAGAATACTTAATGCAGCTTTATCTACTATATATCTCTTCTTCATTAGTGCACTATTTTAAGATTATCTCCAGTCTTATAAATATAACCAGCAGTTAAACCACCTGCTAATGCAGCAGCATTATCTGCAAAATCCTGAATTCCAGTAAGCTTTATACCAGTAGCATTTACTACCATTGAGCTTAGTACTGATGGGCCTGCAAGAGCTGTGTATTCCATTGAGAATCCACTGATTGCGTTGATTACTAAATTAGCTGAATTAGTAGCATTAAAAGCTAAGAAATCGACTCCATCATTAAAGTCATAAGTTCCACCAGTAGTCATATCACCTTCTACAATTCTGAACAAACCAGTATTATTCCAAGTGATTGTATTATTTTGAACATTAATAGTTCTAGGGCCACCAATATTACCATCACCTGTATAGATTGTAGTGTCTGTGGTTCCAAGTGGAAATATTTTTCTAGTAATCCCTGTTGTAAAATATAAATTTACACCATCATATTCAATTGCACCATCAGCAGGAGCTGCAAGTAAGCCACCACTAGTAAATTTTAAAGGTGCATAAGTTGTATTACCAGCTTTAATATGTACATAGGCACTAGGACTTGTAACTCCAATACCAATACCAAATGTATTAGTATTGTTTATCCAGCCTGTCGTACTTGATGTCCAATAATTTGGAGAAGGACTTTGCCATGTACCTATACCACTACTATCAGAGGTAAGAACTTTTCCAGATCCTAATGTACCTGAAGTTAATTTAAAAGTTCCCATCACATTGATATTTCCATTTGCTATAATATCCTGACTAACTATCGTAATCCTACTGAAAATATCTTCTAGGAATATATAGTTAGCAGCATAAGTTTCACTACCTAAAAGTATTGATCTAGGTTCTATTTTAATCTTAAATCCAAATTGAGTAGAATCTAAGTCTCCTAAAGAGAATTCACTACCTGGATTGATTCTTAAATAACCCTTGTTATTTGTATCGACAATATTAAAATTTGATGCACCTAAATTTATTTGTCTATTAGTAGTAAGTTCACCACCTTCAGAAAGAACTTCATCTAATGTATTTACTATAGTTGGAAAATTAGCTAAAGTACCATCACCTCTTAAATATTGAGAACTATTACCTGTCATTGTAACTGCAATAGTACCAGTATTTGTAATTGGGCTGTTAGTTACACTAAAAGCTGGAGTGGGCATTGATAATCCAACACTATTAACACTTCCACCTCCACCTGTATCTTGGTATGCTACATATAAACCATCTGGTTTACACTGAACTACATTATCAACATCTTGTGATATCGGAGGACATGTAGCTGGATTATCACAACAAGGATCGTAAAAACCAACATTTAATCTTTTAAGATACTCTTTGAAGAGATTTATTAAAGGTATTTTACCTTTCATTGATGAAGCTCCTACTTCAATTGGTCTTACAAACTGATAATCAATGGCTTTTTCTTTTTTCATAGGTTTGGATAAGTTTAACTAAAGTATAGTTTAGCTTCTCTGTTTCTTCTTGGTAAAAGAACCGCAGGTTTTCTCCACATTCTAAATGCATCTACTATTGCAGGATCTTTAGGATTTTTATTTACTAATCTTAATAGAGTAGAATTTTTAAATCCATTTACTCCAATATTATAACAAATTGAAACTAAAGCGTTAAATTGATTTTGATTAATATCATCTCTTGTAAGAGACCATACTGTTTGTTCATAATTTTTAAGAACATTTTTGAAGAGTGAAATAGCTCTATCTTTTGATATAGAAGAATCTCTCATTGTTACTCTATTACCATCTTCATAATAAGTACAACCAACACCAATTGTAGGAATTCCTACTGAATCTAAATAAGGGTGTAATACAATTCCCTCCTCTCCTACCAGGAAGTTTATTCCTGCTTGATCCATTGATTTAATTTCCATTATCTAAATATTTTATTAAGGTTCCAATAAGTACGAGCTTCATATACAACTCCAATTTTGTTCATAAGTTTTATATCAGCTCCATAAGCTTGTTGTTTCTTATTTATAATTAAGAAGCCAGCTCCAGCTCCATTAATTAGATTCTCTTGAGTACCTGATATAGAACCACCTAATAATAGTTGAGTTTTAGAAGGTAGAGTTTTAGTGATAGTAATTGTAGTCGTTTTCTCTGGTATTTTTAGATTAGAAATCCATTGTCTTCCTATTATCCTATTTTGATTCACTGTATCCAGAGTCTTTACATAGCCAAAAGTGTCAACTTTTATACTATCTTTCTGAATATTTTTTGTGTAATAAGCAGTCAAGAGTGAATCGTATTTCTTTTTTAAGTCTGTATATGTTCCATCTGGAATCATTGCAGGTGGAATATCAGTTTGTTTAGGAGGAATAAAATTTATAATTGTAGGTACTGACTTAGCTGTATCTTTATAATAGTGATAAGTAAGAACTACTGTAGTATCCCTCTTTACAAAATTTATATCTGATTTTCCATCACTTCCACATCTCTGTATCATCAGCACAAAAAATAATGCTATGACTATTAAGAATTGGAAGTTTTTAGTTATGAAATCTTTCATATTATTGGTTTTTGAATTATAAAAACAAGAAAACCCGAAGAAAAATCTTCAGGTAATCATTTTTAAGGCTTAGGAGTTCATGGCTCCATTCCCTCTATATGTCTTCATAACTTTGAATTTATTATATGAATATTAAGTTCAGCAGCAATAATATAATTAAAAAGATTGCTGATTTCTTTATAGCACCATTTTGACCAAATAATCTTGCAAAGAATTGATCTACTTTTGATGTTGATCCAAGAAATTTAGGATCTAATTCAGCCCAATAGTTAAATGCAATATCAAAAATTGCAAGTCTAATTAAAAGAGCATAAGATAATATTAGCCAGGGATTTTCTAAAAATAATAGAGGAATTATATATAGAAGATAGAGTGCAACTCCATCTCTATGCCATCTCTGTATTCTCTTTAGTGTAAGTTCCTGGTTATTAGGAGTCTTATCCTTTAACAGGTAAGAAGAAGCATCTTTTCCTGCAAGAAATAAGATTGCTATAATTAAAAGAGCTTCTGCCAATAGCATTAGAAATCTGCATTTTTCTGATTATCTAGCCATTTCATACCAGCAACAAAACCAATTACACCTAAGACTGCAAGAACAATCCAAGCTGTTTGCCAGAATTTAGTTTCAGCATAATCAGTCCAGCCAATGCCACCAATTGCTAAAACCAGCATAGATACTTCAAAAAGCACAAATAAAATTGCTCGCCAATACCTTTTTACAAAATTGATTACTTTCATTTTATTAGTTTTTTGTTTCTTCTTTTGAAAAAAGAATCTTTAATATTAGACTCCATTTCTTGTAATTTCCTGCTACATATTTATAAGCAGAATCTATAATTACCATTCCAAGCATCCCAATAATGAAGGATGTAAAACCTATAAGCGACAAATCCATGTGATATTTAGTCACTATTACTGGACTAAAATAACCTGATACAAAGCCACCTATAATAATCTGTCTAAGAGCTTCCCAAAATTTTGCTTTCTTATACAGAGACCATATAAAGCCCCCAACAAGACCATTGATCATATATTTCCAGACGAGACCTAAACCGTCTAAGAAATTAAAGATGTCATTCCTCATCTCATGCTTCGAGTTTGATAGTTAATGGATTATTTTACTTCTTCTATCTGTCCCTTACCATCATCAAAGCCATTAAAAGGTTGATTATCAAACCTATTTCTTCTAAGTGAGTTTACATTTTCCCAAGCTTTTAAGCCAAGAAGTGCCATGATTAGTCCAGCTTCAACGCTAAGAGTTAAGGCTAATCCATCCAAAGACTTATTTGCATCCCACTTATGGACAGCATAAGTTATATTTTGAAGAAAGTTTATAGAGAAAATTATGGCAAGAACACTTCTTTTAGAAGGTCTTCCATCTTTTCCAGTCCATAAATTCTCAAGATATTTGAATATTTTAATTAGCATAAAGGGTATTAACAGATTGCTACAAATTTATGAGAAATATTTGATTTACCTTGTTAATACCCTTTTGTGAATAGTTTTTGAATGCTTAATATAGCTTAATTACCTCCTACTAACTTAACTGCTTGATTATAACTATGATAAACTGGTAAGAAATTCTCAAGAGTGTTCCAACCTTTATAATCTCCAGCATAAGGGCCTCTACTTACAATATCATCTGTGAGTATAGAATTAAAGAAAGTTAAAGCAGCATCTGTAGCTTTATACAATTGAGTTGGATATGAATCTATGGTTGTCGTACCTCTAAGAATATCCAAAGGATGTATAGCTGCCAAGTCTTCAGCAAGTCTTGTTATTCTTTTAGCATAGAGTTTGTCCTTATCTTCTGGAGGGAGTAGACCACCCATTCCAAGAGTTATAGCTAATGCCATAAATACAAGTTGTGTGCCGAATCTTACAAATTGCTTTTTCTCTTCTACAGACATTTCTCCCCAGGTTTTACTATTCTTAGCATTCCATATAGAACCTACTAATGAAGCAAACACTCTAACTCTGGATTTCATCATTTCAGATTGCCATTCATACATTGGTTGACCATCTTTAAGTTTAGGAGATCCATCTGGATTTAATAACATTTGATATTCTCCTACATATTTTTGGTGAGAATTCAAAGTAAAATTCTCTTTAATATTCATGATCCAGAACTTTCTGAACTTCATTACCATTCTACCAAGAGCATATCTTTCTAAGTGAGTCCTTTGTTCTGGAGAATAAGCACCATACATTCTTTCAAGATATGTCTTTACTCTAAGAGTTTCGAGAGTTGTAAGTCCTTTTACCTCTTCGCCATTCTTATCAAGGAATCTTGTTGGGCCTTTATACTCATATTCCCCAGTTTGAGTATTATACTCATAAGCATCCCACATAGATTTAATATTCTTATCATTCTTATCAGTAGTGTAAGTTCCATCTTTCTTCTGATAGGTCTTTACTTCTTTACCATTATTATCTACGTGTGTCTGATATACTTTTTGAGCTTTTAAAGCTGCTACTACTAAGATTTCATTTGATAAATCTTCACCTAAGCCTTCCATAGCATAAGCATTATCAGCAGTAAAGATTCTATTATGAACTCCTAACATTAAGGAAGCATCAGTATATCTATAGTTCTTATTAGATAGTCTAAATACTTTAGAGAAAAAGTTTACTTTATCTTTATAGTAAGAACCATCCCAGTCTTCATTAAATTGTCTTACTAAGTTACCTTGTTTAGTGTGATTTGTAAATTGATGAATTCCACATATTTTAGTTGCTTCTGCAATATGTGTTAATGTAACAGCATTTTCATCTCCAAATAATCTACTACTAAGAGAGCCAATAAATCCTTCTTTCATATTAGTAAATAAACCATAAAGTCCATTAAATAATGCTGTTACAGGAGCAAACCAGAAAGCATTTTTAGATATAAATCCACCAATGTTATCTATGACTAAATCTGTTCTTTTATTAAGAACTTCATTCTTTTTACCAAAATAATTTAAAGTGACTCTCCTACGACCTAATAAGTGTTGATTTAGGAATGATTGTAAATGAAAAATAGAATTTTCCAAGTGTAATTTATTTCTTCTATCTCTATTATTAGGATCATTCACATCACTCATAACAGCAATAGTAGTCATACCTACATCATATACATCATCTAACTCATTTTTTTGGATCATGTGTCTTGCAAAAACATCAACAGCTTGGCTGACATTAAAACTATGATCATCATTACCTAAGAATTCTTGAGACATATATTTAAGAGGAATTCCAATGTTAAACTTATCCTCATTTTGGATAGACATATCATATCTATCTTTATAATTTTCAAAGAATTCTTTTGTGATCTTTATGGGATTAAGATCTCTGGTTTGAATATTTTTCTCAATTATCTCTTCTTTATTTTGAAATGGAACTGTAGGTAAAAAACTATCTGTGAATGGTTGGAAGTTAAAACCTCCATTAGGGCCTTTAGAAGCTTTGATATACTCTTCACCATAAGTTCTAGCTTTACCATATTGGTCTACATAAGCTACTTTATTTCTTACAGATTCATAGACCTCTTTAAGAACTGCTTTTGAAGCTTTATAATAATTCCATTGAGCTTGAGTGATTTTGCCAGCTTGTACATCATTTTCTGTGTATACAGCTCCTACTCTTACATTATCTCCAGCTACATTTTTCCAGGTATACATAAAGTCAAATACACCTTGTTCATTTACAGGTACTTGAGTATTTCCTTTATTGTAACTGAAAGTTTTAGCAGCTTTTATAGTTCTACCAGTTCTCTCAAAATATTCTTTATACAAAGCTCTATCTGCTTTTCTGAATTCACTTTGTTCTCCTAAGAGTTGTTCCATCTTCTTTATACTCTTATCTACTGAAGTTTCATAAAACTCAGAAAAAGATTGTAAATAAGCATTCTTTTGATCTCTAAGACCCATTGTTTTAGCAGCAAACCAAGTAATATCTTCAGTACCAGATGATTGTATATCTGTTATATTTGAAGATTTAAATTGATTCAAAAGTGCAATTACAGAAGTTTTAACTTTCTTGAGAGCATCTCTACCAACACCAGCTTCTCCATTCTGTAATAGAGACTCTCTAGCTTTAGTAGCTACTCTATTCTTTAAGAAGTCTAATTTCTTTTGTGGATCTGTAATAGTTTTCAAATCTTCATCTTGATCAAAGATTTTATTTTCTCCTTGATAATTATGAAAATCAAAAACTCTTGCCTGTTTCATTGCATTATACTCTTTTATTTTCTGTGCAAGAATAGGTCTTAATTCAGGTTTCTTTTTAACATCACTTTTAAGTTGATTAATAGATATTCTGTAGTTATTATTAATATAGTCTAAGAACTTTTGAACATCTATATATCTAATTTGATTGCCATAGTATCTTGATAAATAAGCAATTCTAAGATCTCTTACTTTTAAATCAGGTTTATTCATTTTGGCAACAACCATACGCATGACCAGCTCAAGCTTAGCTCTATCTAATTTACTATCAAATATTGGAGAAGCTAAACCATCTGTATATTGCATTTTTCTAATGGTGTTTTCATCTGCTAAAAATTTAGCACCAGTTTTGTAATCCACAAAAGAAATAGTACCATCATTATGTTCTATAATACCATCATTTGATGTACCAATATAAAGATCTCTATTTACCATCATAAGTTCAGATGATACATTATCTCTAAATGCTACATCTGTATTTCCAAATTCTTCTGTATTAACACCTAGTTGATTAAGCATTCCTTGTATTCTTTTCTCGTCAAACCATAAAAGATCATACTCAGAGATATTTGATTGTTGTCTTAAATCTTCTATTTCTTTTGAAAAGAAATTAATATCTTGATGCTTAAGATAACCTTCAATCATTTTGTGCATTATCTTACCTCTAATCCTAGCTTCTTCAAATGCTTTTTTGATCTCTTGTTTAACTTGATCATAAGTCAATGGAGTAGGAGATTGTCCGTAAGGAATACTATCATTAAGAGTAGCTCCAGCTTCCTGGAATGTTCTAGTTGTAAGTTTATCTAAGTATTTTTCAGGATCAAAAGGATCTTTGTCCTCTGCTCCATAAAAATTAGCATAAGTAAATTCAGTTAACCTTGTAAATCTTCTAGGTTGACCAGTCTCTGGATCTATGGTTCCATCTGTATAATAAGACACATCTCCATCTTCAACTAGTTTTATATTTCTTTGTTTATCTTCAAAGAAGTCTATAGTTGCACGGCTCCCATACAGAGGTGGGGCTGCTGAAGCTACTTGATCAGCTACAAATTCTACATCTTTAGACAATGGATCAAGATCAATCTTATTATCAATTTTCATTAAATCAGCCAAATCTCTAATACTCATATTAATATCCAGATTTTCTGGTTTAATATGTTGAGATGGATCTTCTATTAAAGAATTAATATAATCTACTATCTTCTGCATTACAGTTTTAAGCCACTGAGTAAACTTTTGTCTATCTACTATAGAACCAGGTTGAGCAGCTTCTATACCAATTGCAGTAGTAATTAATTCAGCCATAAACTCTTGAGAACCTTCTTTAAGATTAGGGTAATTTTCTTTAACAAAATCAAATAAAGATCTTCCCTGATATGTAAAATCAGCAGCTCTTGAACTCAGATTTTTAAATAAAGAAGGATTAGCTCTTCTAATAGAGTCTACAAAAGGATGAGAGAATTCATGAAATACAGTATCAATACTTAAAGTATTAGGATTAATAATTACCTTACCATCTCTAATAGCTCCAAGTTGATCTAAGTTAGGATCAAATTCAAATGGAATTCCTAGTTTCTCACTAAATCTCTCTGCTAAAGCAACAGGACTCATACCTGTAACTTCAGGCGCTACTTCTATTCTTGTAAACCTTTGTTTCTCAGTAGGATTGAGTATATAACTAACAAGAGGTTCTCCATTCTCATCAATTGATTTACTTACAATAGGCTTATAAACAGAACCAGGCTTAGCATTAGGATATAACTCTCTTGCTATCTTAATTACATTAGGGCCAAAAGTTTTGGTAGCTTCTTTGTGATCAGTTTGAGAAGAATGAGATTGTACAGAAGCCTCAAACAAGGTTTGCTGAGGATTCTGTACAAAAATATCTCTATAAATTCCAGATACTTCTTTTGAGTGCTGTAGAGCTTCTGAAACTTTTTCCCAATCTCCAAATGATTTTTTAAACTTAGAAGTATATGCTCTAGCCCATATTTTTAGAGCTTGATCTTTACCTTCCTTAGTAAAGTTATTTAAAGATTGTAAAATGTCCCTGAATAGCTTAGAAGGTTTCTTATTAGGAGCATAAACTTCCTGTATTTCCTTGTTTTCATCTCTTGAAATTGTGCAAAATGCCATATTTTATAATTAATAATATTAACAACTTTTATCTTTTAAAACCTGATCTATCTCTTTAGTTTCCTCAATTTCTGTTGCTCTATCAAATTCTTCATCTATCTGAGCATCAGTCATAGTAGCAGCTACTGCTGAGGTTATTTTCTTAGCTCCAGGTATAGAGTTGATATAAGCTATTCTTTCTTCCCTAGTCATTTCTCCTTTTCTTACTGTTTTTAATAGTTCTAATGGAGCATCAAACTTATTATAAGTTATTTGTTGACTAATTGGTAATGCTTCGAGTGTAAAGGATACAGATCTTTTATCTTCAGAAATTGATCTGGAGAGTACTTTGAAATGTTTAATTCCAATCCTATCCATGTTACGAGCGTCATACAAAGATACCTCATTTAATGAATTTATTACGTTTTGAACATTAAGTTTTGTTCTAATTTCTGATCTTATTTGAGCATCACTTTTATTAGCATTTTCAGGCATTGCTTTCCTTGCTTCAAATTGAGCTTCAACTGCTTGATCAATCTGTGCTCTTTCTTGTTCTTGAGTTCTTCTATCATCATAAGCATTTACTAAGAAACTACTAATGGTGATATTAGGTAAAGTGACTCTGTTACCAGTAAAGTCTACGTTTTTAACTCCAATTGCTAATCTTTTAGGATTGAAATAATCAGATATTCTATATCTATTTAATAATAAGTTGAGATCAAATGAGTTATTAGTTAGTTTACCATTAACTACTGAAATCTTCTTATAGAAGTACTTCTGATCATTTGTTTCCTTAGAACCAGTTGTACCAACCTTCATATATATCTCAAATGTACCTAATTTTCTAGGATTCTCATCAACAATAAAAGAAGGATTTTTTCTAAGTTTTTCACTCAAACTAGTTTCGGCTTCAGATTCAGCAGTATCTTGATCTGTCTCTACATTGGTATTTTCTTCATTTAAGATTTCAGAAGCCTGAATTGTAGTTTCTGCTTGTACTTCAGGTTGTTCCTGTTGTTGATCTAAAACACTAGCATCAAAATAAAGATCATACACATTACCATTTGGCAAAATACCAGCTTGTCTATGTAAATGTCTCCATCTTTCTCTTGAATTAGGAAGTACGGTTCTTAAATTAGGAAGTACTGTTGGTACACTAAAAATAGTATTTACAAATAAGTTTTCTTTAATATTTCCTAAAGCTGATGTACTATTAGTTTGATTATCAAGATCTGTAAAGTCTTTATAATATTTATTACCTTGAGTTGATTTCTGATAATATATTAAGTCTTTTACTAAAGTCTCTAAAGATAAAAATATCTTTTGGAAGTATTTAGGAGGAATTACATTCGTAGCTCTTGACATTGAGAATTTAAACTTATCAATATATAAAGAAGCTTTTAAGATGTTAAATGTAATTTCATTCATTTCTGGAGTCTCAGGATGTTCATTTGAAGGAACATCTATCCAGTTACCATTTTTATCTTGTTTTACATAAATATTTCTCAGAGTATTTAACTCATTTACGCCTTGTTCAACTTCAGCTAAATTTTCAGCAGTGTTAGCAGTTGAAACATCATATGTCATGATTCTTACCTTATCTCTAAAGTTAGTATCAATACCTAATCCTCTCAAAAATTTATTATTAGGATTTTCTCTTTTAATTATAGCTAAAGGTTTTAATCTCCAATCAGGATTTATTTGAGATACTACAAAGGAATCTCCATCATAATTTCTTCCTGATATGGCTTCACCTTCTTTCATTAAGAAAGCATTAATATATGATCTTACAGCAGTTAAAGTGAATTGTTGATCACCATCACTAAATGTTTGTAATTCTTGAGTATTTATAGCTAATGAGAATAAGTGATTATCATTATTATATCCTACATTTAATCCTGAAGTTAAAAGATTAAAGATGTTTCTTGAGATCATCTTAACCATATTAAATGTATCTTTTCCTTTTAAATACTTCCCTTGTATGGGAAATGTTCTAGTTGTATCAAAACTTACATTAATATCATGTTCACCAGTAAACATAGTACCAGGTTCAGAATTATTAGTTATTGCTTTAAGTATATTCTGAACTAAATACTGCATTTGAATTGAATTCTCAGTGAACATCTCAGAAGCAACATCTACTTGAACTTTAATAGCTTCAAGAGCTGCAAGTACATTTTCATTGTTAGCTAAATTTACATTTGCTAAGATATTTTTATTAGATCTAAGATCATTCTTAAATCCATTCTGAGTGTATTCACTTCTTTCTTGGTATGTGAGTTTATTGAAGAATTTTTCTACATCTATATAGTTATTTAAATCTTTTAATTTCTCATATGCTGCTTCTAAGTTATATGGAAGTTCTTGAATTACAGATAATACTCTTGAAACGTCAGATATTTCTTGACCAATTTGATCTAAGGTTCTTAACTGCTCAATTACCTTAAGTTGAATCATTAAGTTTCTTCTATAAGCTGGATTATTACTATCAGCCATTACATCTGTGAAACTAGTTTGAACATGTCTTTCAAGATCTCTTGTAGTGATTTTTAATTCTTGAAGTTCTTGATCTGAGTAAGGTCTTTGTATTTCATTTAACTTCTCAGCAATCTTGTCTCTCATAGAAGCTAAAGTATTTCTTACAGTAGTAGCATTAGAACTATTTAATTCTTTAGCTACAGGTTGCAAGAGAATCATAGTAGACTGATGTAAGTTCATCTCAGTAGAGATTGCAGCTAGGAATATTTTAGCTGTCTTATTACCAACATTGAGTACGTTTAAGATTTGTTCTTTTACGTGGTCAATGGCAGCATTAAGAGCTAGTGATCTAAGTTCCTGATTCTTAATACCATCTCTATTAGAGAGAGTAAGTTTATCAAACTTTTGACCATCTAATTCTACTACTGAATTTTCTGGAATATCTAATTCAATATGATTAGCGTTATTAGTAATACCATGAAATGCATATGCAAGACCTTTTGAAAAGTTTGCAATTAAACCTACCAGACCAGCAGCCATATAGGTTTCTTTGTGAACAGTTACATGTTGTTCAACTTTATTAATATTAACTGAACCAGCTCCTCTTTGTCTTCTTATAAATTCATCTCTATCTGAGATCCAGTCATCTTTTAATTCATCATTAATAAGTGCCAATAAGTCTGTCTGACCTTGTTGAGTTGTAGTATCAACTCCTAAATTATTTTCAAGATTTTCTTTAATCTTAGTATATAATTCAGCATCAGCATCTTGTGCTTGTTGAAGAGTTGTGTAAAGAGTAGGTCTTTCTGGTAAAAGATCCTCTGAACCTTTAGCTCTATTAATATCAGAGAATACTCTGGCTAATTCTGAATACTCGGAGGTTTCCTCATATCCTTTTACAGGATCGAATGTAATACCAAAAAGAATGTCTTCAGCATTTTGACCTGAATAGGAAATATTATCTAGGACAGCATCTAATATTTGATTAGAATAAAGACCTCTTTGAATAGTTTTAAGAGTATCTAAGTGCTTTTCAAGACTCTTTTGCTCATTTACTAGCTCTCTTCTTCTTGCTGCTTTTGCATTTTCTTGTGCTCTATTAGCAGTAGGAGTTTTATCATGTTCTGTTATAGCAACTTCTTGTTGTATAATTCTATCCTGAGTTTTCTTCTTTTCATCTAATAGAACAGAATCTATATTAAATATTTCTGTATGTCTATCATCAGGGCCAAAGGAAGTTAAGTTTCCTCTATCATTATAAGTAGCATCAGGAGCTACATAACCAAATTTAACTCCTTTTTGAGCAATGACACTATTACTAGTTTGAAATTTAGTTTTATACTCTCTCTTTACATCTGGTTGTTCAGGATTTTGATCTGGACTTTTAGGATCTATATCTTCATCATCTTGACCAAATACACCATATCTAACAACAAACAATTTATCTACGTCAAAGTCAGATCCATGTAATGCAGTAACAGCAGAAGGTATTACAACTACATTATCATGCATTGAAGAAGGATAATATCCTATCACTTTCAATGGTACAGAGGAATGTAAATCAGATGAGGGAATACGAAATCCAAACATTTTATTGTAATGTTCTGAATTGTAATATACCATCTCACCAGCTTTAATTTGATCAGAGTACATTTCTGGTAAATAACACTCTGCATATAGTAAGTTCCCTTGATCATCAGTTACAAGTTCTGGAATTCTCATTGAATTCTCAGATATAATTCTATTAGCTTCAAATCCAAATTCAGATTGAAGTACAAATGATCCACCTGGGTGTTTAGGTTTAACAGTTGATTTAGTAAATGAATTAAAGAATGTTTGCATAAGTTTCTCAGAGAATAATGGATTATTCATTGAGATTCTTGGAGTATTGAGTAATTCTACAATCCTTTCATTACCAGGAAGATCTAACTTCTTAACTAATTCTTTAATAAACTCTTTCTTACTTCTATTATTAGCTTTAAGTAATCCTTCTTCAGAGTAAGCCATTCTCATATCAAATAAAGTATCAAACATACCAGATTTAGCAAACTTAGCTAAGGCTCTAGTAATTGCTTTATTATTCTTAATAGATGTTTCAGTTCTATTAAGACCTATCAAATAGGTAAGTTGAGTAAAGTGAGTTATGAATGAATCTATATATCTATGTCTTATAGCTTGTTGAATACCATTATAAGCCGAATTTAATGTTATTACACTAGAAGGTTCAAGAACAAAATCAAATGTTCCTGTTTCTTGATTTTTTATAAACTGAGACATTCTTGAAGGTTTACTACCTTTAATAGCAGACTCAAATGAAGCTTTATGAATCATTAAGTCTTTATCATCAATGTCTTGAAGAATATCTTGATATTCCATAAACTCATCTACATTATCAAGATCATTATTGTCTACAAGTTTATTATATAGATAATCAATTCTTTCTTTTGCAGCTTCTCTCTCCTCTGTAGAAAGAGACTCTAAATAAGGTTGAAATGTTAAAGCATACCTAAGATCTCTTAGTGTTTTATTATTTTTAACAAGTTCATTAGTAAGTTCAGCAGAAGATGTTTTACGATAATCTACAAAACCATCATTATTTACTTCAAAGTGTACATCTTTAGTAATTACACCAATATCAACAGATTTACCAAAAGATTTCCTAAGCATTCCTTTATATTCAGGAATATCCCATGATTGAGCATCACCTACTTCTTGTTTTTTATTTTTGAAGAATCTTTCTAATAAAGGAATATTAGCAAATCTGTGAGAAGCTCCATAAAAGTTATTTGCAGCAGCTATTACAATATTTTTATAGCTATTCTTCATACCATGTTTGTTGTCTATAAGACCAGTATCATTCATGGCATTTACACCAGCTTGACGTTTAATTTCATCTAAAGGATTCTTATAATTCTGTGTAGCTCCACTAGATATTTGGTTCATGAAGAATCCATTAACAAAAGAGTTTAAATAATAGCTTGATAAAGCTTTCTTTAAAACTTCTCTTTGTTGTACAAAATTTTGACCAGATCTAAATTCAGATAAGTCTGTTTGAGCTGTTAAATAAACACCTCTTAAAACTGTTAGTTCAGAATCAGTTAAATGATATTGATTAAGATATGAACTTCTAATTTTATTATACATATCAGCTATATTAGAGCCCTCCAAAGTAGCTTTTTCTTCAATTGCTAGATCAACAAACTCATTTAGTGAGTTATCAAGGTTACTTAATATAGTATTAGTTAATTCACTTAAAATCGAGTTATTTCTATTTATAGCTAATTTACCATTAATAATAGATCCAAATTGAGCATCTAAATTACCAGCTCCATCAAAGAATATATTTCTACCTTCTCTAATAAAATAAGTAGAACCTTCTAAACCTGGTAACAAAGATTTCTTAGTATTTTTTACAATATTACCTCTTACAGAACCACCTGCTAAGTGATGCATATAAGCCTCTTGAAGGATCATATAAGCAATAGCATTTTGTATAGAATTAGAACCATGAATACCCATTTTTACAACAGATACATTAGGAGCAGATTCTGGTTGGAATTTTTGTTGGTAATAAGCTTGTCCAGTTCTTTCACCTTCTGAGGCTTGTTGAGTCTCAAGAATTGGTAACTGAAACATTGCTAAAAAGTTTCTATTAATCCAATCTCTAGGAGATTCCTTAGCAAATGGAACAGGAGGTTTGGCATATGCAGAGGTTCTATTATCAAAATAAGTCTCTTGGTGATCTGCATAGAAGTCCTCATCCATAACTTTTAATAAGGTTCTATTTACATCAACTTCACCTGTATTAAAATTATGATCAAATAAAGGATTAAATCTTAAATAGTTATTGAAACTATTTCCAAGATATCCTAATAATTTAACTCCTCTCAAACCTGCTGCAAAATCTTTTAAATTTTTAAATAGTTTAAAAGAAGAGTTAGACATTACATTTTCCCACTTTTGTTTATTACTTGTTGATACTGAGAAGCTAGTAGGATTATTTTTCTCAAATGTATATTTATTTAATAAATTAGAAAAATTAGATGTCTGTCTCAAAAAAACATCAGAATCTGTAAATTCCTCTGTAGCTTTTTCTGTGGACATTTCAGGTATATTCATAATTCTTTCGAGAGTATCAAGCATTGTAGTAACTTCATTTCCTCTTGAAGGAATTCTTTGAAAATCAGAAGGAGAAATAGCATTAAGTTTATTAATTAATACATCTTGTAATAAGTTTCTTAATTCTTGTCTATTACCTCTTTCTTTTAATCTAGGATAGGCTCTCATAGAGCCAATAACATCTTGTCTTGACGGTATGAGATCCAATCTATCTCTGATAACTGAAGCCATAGAACCTGAACTTCTATATTCATTTACCTTGTTAAGAAATGCATAAGAAGTAGTAGTTTGAGTAAACCCTTCTACACTAGTTCTTGTAGTCTGAACTCTTACAAACTTAGGTGAAAGTTTTCTTAAAGAACCAGCTACTTTAGTTAATTCAGCTAACTGATTACGTTGTTCATTATACTTAAATAATTTAGCAACTACAAAACTAGGAAGACCAGTTTCATTAGCAACTTTTTCAATAAAAGTTTTATTAGATTCTCTAGCACCTTGCTCTATTTTAAAGCTTTCTAAGCCATCTTTGAATCTATTAAGAGTAAATACAACTTTGTTGTCAACATTATTAGTTCCATGATTTTCTATTTTCATATTGTCTGGAACTATTAATGTCATATTATCTCTAAAGGTTTCATGCTGAATACCAAATTGACCTAAAGTTTGTCTGATAGTATTTAAGTCTTCAGCAGAGACTCCTTGTATATTTATAACAATTCTATTAGATCCTATTAAGTTTTCATGTAATTCTCTAAGTTTATTATAAACTGCTGTAGTTTGGACTCCTCTTACAGATTCAGAATAGTTTCTATTTAATGAGTTCAGATTATCCTCTACAGACTGATTTCCATATAAATGACCTAACATATTTAATAGAGAAATAAAACCAGCACCAGGATCAATATTGATAAAGTTTCCTGGAGTTGTTTCATATGTAACAGAAGAAAGAAAGTCTTTAACTACTTCAGAAATCTTAGTAATAGGATTTATAAGCTCTTTACTACCAATTTCTAAAGAGTTATAATCTTCACTTGTTTCTAACAATTCTTCTGTAGGATCTTCTTCTACTTGATCTTCAAGTACAAGCTCTCCATTAGCATTTACTTTAGCAATACTATATGGTTGTAAATACTCAAACATATCTTTTAAGATATGATTTTTAGATAAAACACTAAGAACATTAGTTAACTGTGCATCAGTAGTTCTTCCACTAGAAAGGTCTCTAATTCTTCTCTGAAGTTGTTTCAGAGCATCATTTTTAGTTAATCCTAACTTAAATAATTCTTTATTATTTTGAAATAAAGCAGTATTATAGTTCTGATTTAAGAATAGGTTACTATTACCAACTTCTGATAATTGAGTATTATTCTCAGGAAACATTAACTCATTTAAATTATTGAGTACAAATGCTTTAGCTTGTAGGAATAAATCAAGATTTGTGGAAAACTCAGTATATTTTGATAATATAGTTTTATCCCTAGTTACCAAACTATCTTTCAAATAATTACGAGTAAATTTACCACTCTCAACATCATCAAATAGTTTCTTAATATCTACATAATTATCACCAATAAGTCCAAAGAATTTTAAGAGATCTACAAAGAAATCTCTTATCATAATGGGAATAGTTTTTTTAGGAGAAGTCCTATAGTGTTCAAAAGAATTAGCCATTGCTTCTTCCAGATCTTCTTTGCCCATTGTTTTAGCATATTCTGGTTTCCATCTTTTGAAGGTTTCTACCATCTTAATTTGCTCATCTTCAGATAAAAAATTATTGAAGATAACATGGAAGATTTCATGTCTAATATCAGTATAAGCTTTTTCACCTCTTTCTTCAGGAAGAGATTTAGCTATATACACAACATCATTAATAAAAGATGTTAAAACTTCTTTACCATCCCTAAGCCTCATAAGTTCAAGTTTATCAACAAATTTTACTCGTTGATCTAACTCAGCTTCAGACATTCCTGGTAAGAGAGATTTAAATATATCTTTTACTTCATTATAAAAAGTTTTATAGTCAACACCACCTTTATTGGTATTATAAAGATCTGCAATGGCAGATTTAAGTTCTATGAAATCTGGCATTCTACCTTCATTCTCAGACATAAATCTACTCATTACACCCTTAGCTACAAACTTTTCTCTAGGAGACATTCCCTTTATAAGGGATTTATACTGTGGACTGTTAATATTTACGCAACTCATATATTATAATAAACATTCAATTAAATAATCTCTAAACATTTCCTGTTCTTCTGGATGTTGTGAATATAAAGTATCAAAGAATTCTCTAGCAGTACCAAAACCCTCTCTTTGAGCATATTCTTCTAATCTTCTCCAATTTTCAGGTGTCAATCTTCTCTCAATTTCTTCAAAAGGAAGACTATTGATTTCCTGTCTTGTAAGTTCTTGTACTGGAGTAACTTCTTCTACAACTTGTTCTCCTATTTCTTCCTCTGTAGTAGGTACTACTTCTTCAACTTCAGGCTGTTCTTCAGTAACTTCACCAAATTGAACAAATACTCTTGTAGGTAGCATTGAATCAAAATTACTTTCAAAGTACCTAGTGTTAGGAACAGTATTATCCCTTGAAGTATTCTGTGGAGAATAGGAATAATCATGTATAAGTTGGCCTCCATCATCTGAGGCATTAAGAGGTACAGGAACTCTAAACTTCACTTGAGTATTTTGTATTTGTCCTTCATCATTTATATATTGCATTTGTTTTCCAGGTAATTCACCTCTAGTAGCAAAGTTAAACAAATCTTCGAGAATATCAACAACATCTTCATAATATTCTGAAACTGTACCATCTGTGTTATAGGATTTAGGAACAGGAACAGATTTAGAACCTAAAAGAGCCATGAATTTATAAGCTTTGTTTTGAGTAGAAATACCAGTTTCTCTCCTACCAGTGACAAATCCCGTTCTTCCAGTAGTAGCTGTGAATAACCTTGAAATATTAGAATTTGAGTTCATAATATCATCAAGAGCTTTTTGAGCTTTTCCTACTACAGATCTTGAAGTATGATATATAACTCCAGATTTAGTCTTGAATTCTTCATCAGTACCTTTGGCTCTAACATCTTTTACTACAAATGACCTAGTATTTGGATCATAAGACTCAATAGTACCATAAATAACTTCACCATCCTCAAAGATATAAGTTCTAGCTTTTTTAGAATTAGTTAAGTTTCTTATTTCCCTCTCTGTTTCAGATTTTTGATATTGAGTATTAGGTTCTGAATACATAGCATATAGATTATATATTCTTTCAGCTTCAGTATTTGAGAATTTAATATCTCTAGTTACTCTTACACCTCCTGGTGTATTTTCTGTATATGAGACTGTATAACTATCTTGATTATTATCTCTAATATAAGTATTAGAAAGTCTTGATAATAAATTACTTAAAGTTCTTGAATAGCCCATTCTATTAGTAATACCCTTGCTTAATAATAAAGTCTTAACAGCTCTAGCTGAATTAATAAAGTCTCTAATAGGAGCTAAACTTTCATTATGTAAATTAGTATTTAAGAATTTACGAGATAATCCAACAAATTGCATGGCACCACCTCTATGATATGATCTAAACATCATATACGGTCTACCTGGTCTTATAATACCTTTTAATTCAGGAGGAATATTAAGAAGAGGTTTTCTATTGGGAGTCTCGATTACATCCTTATTAGTAGGGATTATAATTTGAGCATTCTGAGAATTATTGTAAAACTCTCTAATACGTCTTCTTTCTATTTCTCTTTGAGCAGGTGGTAAAGCATTTAAATGATTATCATAATAATTATCTATAAAATGATCAATAAGGTTACTCATATATTGAGCATTCATATCTCTATATGGAGCACTATAAAAGTATTTAATTGGTTGACTATGAATTACTTGACCTTCTTGTAAAGAATTAATAACCTTAGAAGAAGTAGTAATGAATCCATTAGTTCCACTAACATCCTCATATAAAATAGATACAAAACCTACATTTCTACCTTCATTCTCTGTAATAGAGTCGTATAAAGGAATAGTATCATTATTCTCTTTAAACTTGTCTATTTCTGAATCTGATAAGATAGATACAGTTCTATAACTATTAGGAATTGCTTTTCCATCTTCTCCTATTGCAGGAGTAACTACAGCATAACCAAACTTCCTTCCAGATTTACTAGTTTTACTTGGTTTAAAAGGAATTACTATTACTTTATCACCATTTCTAAGATTTCTATTCTCATATTCTCCTTCAGGTCTTAAAGTAAATTGGCCTTCTGTTACTTTATATTTAGTAGTTTGTCCAGTAGGAAATAGTAATTCTACTACTCCAGCTTTCATTTTATCAAAGGCTGTTATAGTTTTATCTCTAATACTTTCCCACATAGAAGTAACAGCTTCAACCAATTCTGTTTTTACAGGAGACTCAACATCATTCTCTTGTTGATTGTCCTCAATTCCATCAGAGGATATAACTTCTCCAGGTCTTTCTTCGTCAGCTCCTTCTTCATCTTCTTCACTAACTTGTTCTTGTGTTTCCTGTGGAGTATTGTTTTCACTATTTTCAGACTGAGTTTCTTCCTCTTCGATTTCTTCAGCTTGAGTAGTTTCTTCTTCAGGATCGAGTACTGTTTCAACTTTTTCTTCAGCTTTTTCAGGATTTTGATTTACAACAGTTTTACTATATTGATCACCTAAAAGTGATTTTGCTCCATTGATCTCAAGATCTCTTTGATTTAAAAAGTCTTCATTTTTAGTTTGAAGTTCAGATAAAGCCTTACTCTCTAAATTATTAATAGAATCATCTTGAATGTTCTGGAAATTAGGAAAATTAGTAGCTACAATAAGATTTCTAGCTCTTGAAGCAGCTACATACATAGCTTTATTATAGTTGAAGTTTGGAGATGCAGAACCTGAAAAAAGTCCCTTGTCTTTACTTTCAAAATCTATAAATACTTCATCAAAAGAGAATCCTTGTACATTTCTAACTGTAGAAACATATACACCTTTGGTAACTTCATCGTTAGGATCAGTAATTACTTTAATTCCATTATCTTCAAGTAATTTCTTATAGAAAGCTAATTTATCCTCATTTACTATTAAAGCTCTAGTTCTAGTGGAATTTTCATTTAATTTTAAATATGAAATCAATCTTGCTGGAAAAGAAGCTTTCTCAATTGATACAACTCCTTTTACATCTTTACTTTCTAATTCAGGATCAGTAGAAGTTACTTTTATAGCTTCATTAATATGATCTTTATTAGAACCCTTAAAAATATCCATAAAAGAAGTTACAGCAAATATATTAGATCTAAAGTTTACTGTTAATGAAGGAATGATAGTCATCTTAGCTGTATGATTATCATTTGTACCTTTCCTAGTTTCAGCAAAATAATTAGGATTTGCTATAATAGAAGGTCTAGGGATAATAAAGTTATCAGAAAAGGTTAACTGATTAGTATCACCCATTGTAATAACCTTAAATTCTCCCTTATTAGCAGCTTTTTTGGCTTTAGTATATTCAGTTACAGCGTCAAATAATTCTTTTTGTTGATCTACAGAGATAGCTGGAAACTCATCTACTATGAGAACATCATGATCAAAATTCTTATTTCTAGTAAACTCTCTTATAGCTGCTGACATTTCAGTAACATCTTTAGGGCCTGACTCACCTACCAGGAGGGCTTTCTTTATTGCACGTGAAGCTTCTTCAGTAAAAGCTGTAGCTAATACTCTGTCTCTAGGAATACCTGAGATTATATTAAACCAAGTTCCTAGAGTTTGAGTTTTACCTGCACCACCAGGTGCTTGTATATAAATCCAATTTCTAAATCCTGGATTTTCTCCTATAACTTTATTAGTTCTTAAAAAAGCAGCGATCTTTCTTAAAAAGAATAATTGTTGTATAGAAGGAATAATTAAGTTCTCATACTTATTATCTTTATCTTCTACCTTCTCTTGAATTACTTGCTTTTCTCTTTCTACTTGATCAAGTAAGTTTAGTTCAGACTCAAGATTTAATTGTAAGTCTTCAAGTATTTGAATTTCTTGAGCAATCTGTAAAAATTGTAAAAGATCTTCTTTACTAATCTCAGAATTTTGAGGAGTTCTTGAATTATCTTTTTCTACATTTCTTACAAACTTTCTCAGATTAAAGTCTTCTCTGAATTTATATACAGGAGAAGCTGGATTATCATCTAAAAAATCATTAGTTGAGCCCAATCCAATTTGAGAAAAAGCACTTTGATAGAACATAAGTTGTAATACTCCTAATAAAGAATCATCAATATTATTGATAATATCTTTATAATAAGAAGTAGTACTTAACTTCTTCATTAAATTAGTCTCTTCAAGCTTTTGGATAAACTCTTTCTTTTGCTTAGAAACTTCGGCAAGAATTTCTTTTTTACCATTTCTCTTAACAATGTCTTGAATAGCAGAGACTTGACCATTTATAGTCCAATAAAATTCATTTAATTGTTTCTTTTCATCAGCAGTTTTATCTTCCTTATCAATTAATTTTTGTAAATCTTGAAGAGAATTTACGAGTTTGCTCATCATTTCGGAACCTGCAACTTGCTCAAATTCTTTCTGAAGAGGTTCACTCTTGATTTCACCATTAGTATTAAGACCAATTTGTTCAACTAAATTACTTATACTATCAACTAAAAAATCTTGATTTTCTCTTAATCTCGAATTAATTCTTTCTTTAACTTTATCCTTAATCTCACTTAATTTAGCTAATCTCGAATCTAAACCCTCTATAAATCCCTGGAATTCAGGACTAGATAATATGTTATCAGTCTTATTTCTATCTTCAAAGATTTTCTTAAGTTGTTCAAGTTCATTAATTTCTTCTTCTACTTTATCAAGATCTTGCTTAGAATTTAATGAGTCACCAGCAATATCAGATTGACCATCATTTGAAACTCTGTTATAAGCATCAATAATATTATCAGCAGTCTCATTATAAGTATCTGCTATCTTTCTTCTTACAAGATTAGGGTTATTCCAAGATTCGTTGTCTGGTATATTCTCAGGAATACTATCAAGATATTTTTTAACTCCTTCAAGATCTTCAAGTCTGCTATTAAGATTAGTAGCAACATTAGCTAAAGCTTGAAGATCATCATATTCAGGTTTAACTACAAAGAATCCATTATCATCAATATTATAATACTTACTATTAAATCTTTCATCTTCAGGCATAAACTCAAATATAGCCTGAACAAAGTTGTATTCATCTTGAGTATTCTCAATTTGATTATCTATTAAAGATTTCTCATCTTTAGATAAAACTACAGGTCTACCATTATATATATCTATAACCTTTTGAAGTTCAACAGCAAATTCTTCAGAAGATAGGTCTCTCTCTAAGAGAGCCTCTATTTCAGCTAATAATTTTTGACCATTTACTTCTGCTAATATTGTTCTTACTTTACCTTGAATTCTTTCAACCTTAAGAAGCTTTTCTTCATTAGCTTTATATCTTTTAGCACCTACTCTCTTACTCTCATCACTATGCCATAACTTCATTTTTCTCTCACCTTGACCTCTATCTTTAGTGACAACTTCTCTTTGGAAGTATTGGTTATAGGTGTTTTCACTACCAGACATTCTTCTTGAAAGTCTAGTATCTTTCAGTCCTGCTGTTTCTTTTGACTCTTTTAAAGCAGCAGTTAACCTCCATTCTTCTTCAATCCAAGACTTTTGAATTCCAATTTCTTCTCTTTTAACATCATTAATTCTTCTTAATTTATCATTATTAAGTTGCTCTAATGAAGTATTTTCTTGTCTTTTAGGTTGAACAAAATAGTTCTGGTTAGGATCAGTTTCATCAGTTATAGGATTGCCATCTTCATCAACTAATTCAAATTCTCCTTCATTAAGAAATTGCTTTCTTCTATTTGTTAATTCATCATATTCAGCTTGTAATTTATTAAGTTTCTCAAGAGCTTCCCATGATTTTGCTTGAGAATTTCTAAGGATAGTTCCATTATTAGATTTACTCCAGGCATCAAATTCTTGACCTTTAGGAGCATTTCTTAATGAAGTTTTACTGTTTTCCCAATGATATGCAAATTCTTGTTCCAATACTCTCATTTGATTCTTGAGAGCTGGCATTCTTGTATTGTATTCTCTTAAAGTAGCGTCTAATGGAACTTGAAAGTCTCTGACTGGAAGACCATTTTCATCAATAGTAGATGATAATATAGGAGTTTGTGGTTCTCCTAATCCTTGCTCACTTTGATTAATATCATCTAAATATGTATCTAAGAGAGCATTTTGCATAGCAAGTCCTCTTAAATAAGCTTTCTTAGCTTCAAATTCTTGTCTTCTTTTTTCTTTCTGAGATTTAGTATAAGATAATCCAAACTTACCTTGTCTTTTTTCACTAAGATTGTCAAGTACGTTATTCTCAATCCATTGATCAGCATTATCTAATCTATTAACTACATTAACCATTTTGGCCAACATATTCTTCTTGTCCTGATCAGACATCATACCAGGTTCATAACCTAAGGCTTGAATATCTTTATCGCTAAATTGTGATGTAGAAGCTAAGTTAGATAATAAGAGATCTTTCTTACCAGCTTTAATATATTCCATAGCAAGCTGTGTAAATAGCACATTTCTTGCTAACTTATTAAGTTCTTGATTCTGAGGTAATTGGTTTAATTCATTATTCTGATCTTCGGTATTACCAATAATATCCATTATACCTTGAATATTATTCATCTTATTAAGATAATCTCTTAACTTTTGTTGATCGAGCAAAGGACTACCTGTAGTAGGATCTGTTACTATACTAGTAGTAGGAATTGTTTTTCCAGGATTTTCAGGATCAGGTTTATCTTCAGTTCTAGTTTGATAAAAATAATTAGAAGTAAACAAGTTATTTCTAGCTTGATTTAATCTATTATTCCAATAGTTATCTATTTTGGCTTGTTGTCTAATACCAATCATAGTATGGATACCACCTCCACCAATACCAAAAGCACCACCAATACCAATAGATTTAGACAACTCATCATCTAAATATCTATCATCATTAATTCCTTTGAAAAATTGTTTAGTTTGTTGTACATATTTCTCCCCTACAGTTCCTCCAAAAAAGTCAGATACACCATTACCTTTAAATATACCTTTAACTCCTTTTAAAGGATTAATATTTAACTCATCACTAAGATCCATCTTATCAATTTCTTTCTTAGTAGTCTTGGGTCTATAGTACTCATCTCCACTACCATATGTGTCTTCAGCAGTTCTTGAAATAGCAAGTTGAATATTTTCTTCAAAAAGACCTTCTGATGCAAAACCTATTGCAGCAGCAGACCCTACTTTCCATATATTAGCAAGAGCTGAACTTCTATTATATGTTGTTTCTGAAGCTAAAGTACCAAGTCTTGATCTTAAAGCATTTGACGCTCTTCCAGCTTCTACTTCAGCTCTTCCTAAGACTTTATTAAACTGTCCCATAGCAAAGTCTCCAATTCTATTGAATACAATAGTTTCGAGAAACTTAGGGCCAGCTAAGATCATCATATTCTGCTTAAATACTTGAGCAGCACCAGCAGCAGATAATCTTTTCTTTTCATCTTCTGAATATACCATTCCTGTTTCAGGATTGATTTTACCTTCAAATGATTGATATATTTTATCTTTAGCTTCTTGTGCTTCAGTTGCAGACTCAATTGCCGTAAGAGCGAGGGTTTGGGAAGTTAAATCTACGGCATTCTTAACTAACATATTACCAGAACCTTCAAAACCTACAGCATTGAGAGATCTTTGTAACATACTTCTACTAGCAGCTTCACCTGCTGATAATCCTGATAGAGATACATCCTCAGCTAAAGGAGCTAATCTTGTAGCCAATTTAGTACCAAGTCCAAGCTTAGATACTAAACCTGCTTCAAACATAGATGAAACTAAGAAACCAAGACCATCTGAAACATCATTCATCCAGAAGTCTCCATCTCCCATTGATTGTATAAAACCTTTATTATCTCTATCTGATTTTTCTTGGAAATAATGATATCTGTCTTTTAAGTTTTGATCCCAACCATTAAAGAAATTGCTTAATATATTATCAGAGGACTTGGCTAACCAATCACCATAATTCTCATACTTCTGTCCTGTTAATTCATTAGCTGCATTACCTAAAGTCAAGCCCCAGACAGCACCCAGACCTTGACCAAGTTTTACAACTGCTGACTCTAAGGTTTTTTCAAGAAATCCACCACCCCAATAAATACCTTTCCATACACCTTCAATAGGATGTGCTCCAGGTCTAAAGAATTTAGCTGGATTATCTGCTTTAAAGTTCTGAGAATATCTATCTTCATTATCTCCTTCATTAAGAATAGAAGAATAACCATATTTGCCAAACCCATCTTGTGAATGGAATAAACCAGCAGAATCATCTAATGGTTCTAAAGTTCTTAAGCTAGTTTGTATAGGAGCAGCTTCAGGAGTAAGCAAAGGATTATCACCCTCCATCATAAGTTCATATGGAGTTTTCTTCCTTGTTGCTAATTTACCTTTAGCTGGTTGTATCATACCTAGTAATCCATACAAATCAATAGGCTGAGCTTGTATAGGAGTCGATGACTGAGGTACATAGTTATTTACCTCAAGCGGAGCCTGATAATACTGATTTGGATTATTACTTGGTTGTATAGGATCTGCCATATTAATTTTATTATCTTATAAATTGAGCCTGTGAATTTGCTGCTATTTGTTGTTTCTGCACTTCTTTTCCAAGAGCATCTTTAATTTTAATTGTCTCAAGAGTAGAATATCCACTATAAGCCAATTGAGTATTAAAGATACCTCTTAATGTTGAAGGATCAATGGTTAAATAATTTATTTGACCAGTTTTAGGATCAACTTCATCAAATTTAACATCAGGATTATTAAAAATAAGATCTCTAATTGTATAGTGTGCTTTTGCCGCTGAATCAAATTTCATTGATTCTCCATTAGGTCTTTTTAAATATATAACTTTTGGTTCGCCAGTCGATGTAGGAACTCTAAGTTTCACATAGAAAGCTCCATTATCAAAGTTTTTCATATCTTTTGATTTCTGATTAGCAAGTGTAGCACTTTGACCAACACCTTGTACTTGATAAGAAATCATTGTCTGTCTTCCATCTTTTTCAATAGGTAAAGTTTCCCATTGAATATCACTCTGACTATCATTAAAGAACTGAGATCTACCTTGTTGATTAATAGAATTATATACAGGTTCCATATCATTTCTATTAAGATAAGATCCTTGTGATCCCTCTAATGGATTTACTGCTGACTTAATCATAGCATATGCATCTTTTTGAGCATATAACATAGGAGCAAAGTACTTAGCATATTTAGTAGTTCTATAGTTAGGATTAGCAGCTAAGAATGATTTTAATGATACTTGTGCATTATATGTAGAAGTTTTTTCTTCTTTAGTTCCTTGTCCAGTTGTAGCTGAAAATTGTACGTTATACATTGGATTAGGATTAAAAAGATCTTCTGTATTAGAAACTGTAGCTCCAAGTACATCTACTTTTGTTATACCTGTTAAAGATTTAGGATCAATTTTTCCACCTTCGATATTAAAGTCTTGAGAAGTTGCTTGAAGTTTAGCTGAATTCATCCATAATGTAAGACCATCCTGTACTGCTGCATATGAATTTTTATCTTCTTTTAGATTCTCAACTGTGAAGTTCATGTTTTCTTGAACATATGAGTATGTCTTCTTTACATATTCATTTGCTTTAGCAATAGTTTCTGGAGAAATACCTGGATTAATTTGAAGGTCACCACTTTCTAAAGCATTATGAGCTTCATCATATGTTTTATATCCTCTAGCAAGTACATTAGTTTGTTGAGGAGTTGTATTTTGCTTTATCTTACCCATAATACCTTCTGGTACTATTCCTAATTCAAAGTCTTCAAGTACTACATTATTAGGATCAGAAACTACATTTTGTACAACATTATAAGTACCATCTGAATCTTTTACAACAGTGTGTACAGCTTTTAGACCTTGATTATTAAATCTTCTTTTCTCTACTTCTGTGTTAACATGATATGAATTAGACAAGATTTGATCGTCAGTTAAAGTTTTCAAAGTTCCTACCTCCTGGGTAGTTAATGCTCCAGATTTCAACAAAGCTTCTCTGTATGCATTAGCCATATCTTTTTTATCTTTAATAGAACTATCTATTTGAGCTAATGACTTTACTACAGATTTATCTGCAAACAAGTTCTCCATTCTTGGCAAGAGAGCTGATGTACCTTTTAGAGTATTAAGAGCATCAGACACCATCTTATCAGCAAATGTAAACTTACTATTAGGATCATCATCATTATATCCAGCAATAGTCTTCTTTACATACTCTGTAAATGATTTATTATCCATTTTACCATCTGAAGATTCAACATTATACATATAATCAAGACCAGAAACCATATTATAAAATCTCTCTTTATCTGCTGCTGATTTCCATCTTGGTACAGACATAGCAGCACCACCCTTAGAACCTACTTGTACTTGATCCCAACCTGAAATAAACTGATTCATGTCTACTCCATTTTGTTGGAGTTTACCAATAAGACCATCCATAGCTTCATTTATCTGATCATTCTTGATTTGATAACCCCTTTGAATAGTATTTAAAGATACTTCAGTTTTAGGAGCTTCTGGAGCAACTGGAGTATAAACCCCTACCTCATCTATTTCTTCGCCTGGAGTTTTAGTTTTTCCAGTTTCAGCTTTAGTTGTTGCTTTTGCAGCCTCTTTTGCTAATTCAATCTGAAGATCTTTATCCTTAAACCACTGCTCATTCTTTTGAAATTCTTCTTTTTTTACTTGATCTCTTAATACATCCAAAGAATTAATGAATCTGGTCTCTGACAAATCTCTATGAAATACATCTCTAGTTGTTGGATCTGCTAAATTTAAAGATTTAAGATAAGCAATCTTACCATCTTTAAGTGTTTTATTATAATCAGTTAAGTCTTTAATCTTTTGTTGATACTCAGTTTTAGAATCACCAGTTAAGAAATCTGGAAGATGTTTGATTTTATCAATTTCTGCATTATTTTGATCAATTTTAGCAGTATACATACTAATGTCTTGTAACTGAAGACCTTGTGTTGGTACACCCTGATTCTCATACCAGTGATCGTTCATCAGCATTTCTCTATCTCTTGAGGACATTAAATTGTTAGCTACAAAATTATTGAAATCAGCTTCAGAATAATACTTCTGAGTAGACTTTACATAATATGGAGTGTCAGTAGAATATCTTGTATCATATACAAATTCATTCTTCTCCATTCCATCTTTCTTAGCTTTTATAATTCTATCTGTAAGATCCTTCTTAGTAGCTGTATTAGGAGTTTGTCTACCAGTGTAAGTTGCACCAGCACTCTGAGAAGATAGCCATTGATTTGCGTCAGTAGATTCTCTCATGAATTGACCAAGCTCCATCTTACCACCTTTATAAGCATCATTAGCATCTTTAGACCATTTACGATAAATAGATGTATTAACTACATCATTTACAATATTTTCATCTTGATATAATGGTTTAGCTAAACTAGCTAATTGAGCTACATTATTAGGATTTGAGAAATCTACAGTATTATACTTATTTAAAGTATTAGTAAGTTCAGTGATTCTGGATTGAAGATAGTGTCTACCACCTTCATTAGCAATATCAAGACCAGCTATTTTGTCTACTGTATCTTGAATCTTGGCTACTCCAGCATCATATTGTTGTTGCTTAAACATCCCAACTTTAGTGTAAGCTTCAGTGGGAATTTGCTGTATATATGGGTTAAATTCTGTTATTGCACCAGCGTATGAGGCCATAATTAAGTTCGTTAAAATTAGCGAAATAAATTGCTGTAAAAATAATTAACTTGATTAAGACTACCAAATCCTTAGATAGATAGTTTAATCAAGTTAATTAGAAATAAGGAAAAATATTAATGAAATCAGTTAATCTCCATTTATGGTTTGAGGATATCGAGCTTGAAGCATATTTCCTATAATAGCATCATCAAATCCTTGTTTTTTAAGAGCACTATACTCTTCTTGAATCTTTTTATTAGTTCCAAGTTGTTCAGTTGTGGTTGTAGAACCATCTGAATTCTTTACTTTGGTAAATTGTCTTGAGTAATCACCATTTAAAATAGAACTAGCTCCTTGTTGAGCAGCCATCATTCCAAAAGCTTGAGCTTCACCAGAAGTAAATTTCTTACTAACCTTACCTGGATCAAAAGTTACATTACCTTTACTATCAAATCCATAATTTTGGAATAGATTAGCATAAGCATTATATGTTTTGTTCTCAAGCTTATTTTGTTCAACTTTACCTGAAATAGACTTAATAGCAGCCATATCTTGAACTCTAGTATTAAAATCTGCTTGAGTTTGTTTAGCTTGTTGATCTGCTGTAAGAGCTAAATTCTTAACCTTAGCATCATTTAAAGTAGCAATATTTTGAGCATAAGTCTGTAATCTTTGAGATGCATTTCCTTGAACTTCTTGCATATTATATTGTTGATCAGCTTTATATTTCTGAGCAGCCAACTGAGCTAAAACATCCATATTACCAGTTTGTTCAGCCAGAGCAGAAGTTTGTTTAAATGTAGATTCATTCTCATTTCTACCTAATTGATAAGAAATATCAAAGGTCTGTTGAAGATCAGGTTCATAACTAAATCCAGGAACTGCTTGTCTTTGATTTGTTGCCAAAGAAATTAATTCAGGAGCTATCTGTGCTACATCTAAGGAAGACTGAGTTCCTCTTTCTCTGCCACCAGATGTAATAAGAGCTTTATCGCTAAAAGGAGTAGCATTTCTCTTGGCTGCTCCATATTTAGTTTGAACAACTTGTTCAGTCTTGTCAGGTAATGGATTATTAATAGGTTTATAATCAGCCATTACATCTGATGTAGTAATAGTACCAGGAGTTTTATGTGCTGGAGCATTAGCTTGATCATTTGCACCATATGAATTTATGTATGAATATGTGTTATTAGGATTAATCTCATCTAATATGGATGACAATTTCTGAGTATATTTAGGATCAGTAGCATACCTAGCATGATCTTTAGTTCTAGTAAACCCATTATTCAATAAATCCTGAGTATTAATTTTACCATCTTTTGAATACTCTTTAGATAAAACCTGAGCATAATTCTCTAAACCTTTCTTCCAATCTCCCATATTGTTAGCAGTACCATCATCTGTATTACCTACATTGAATATATTATGAGTTCTAACAGCTCTTCCCTTAGTACCAAAGTTAGACTCTTGAGTGGCTTGAGCTAACATTAAATCAAGAGGAACATTGTATTTTTTGGATACTTCAATAAAGTCCTCAGCTTTTAACGGAGATTTACCACCTGAAGCTTTATCAATATAAGCTTGAACAGATTTAACATCAGTAGGATCTTCTGGCCCATCTAAAGTTCCACCTTTAGCCATCTTAGGAACACCTGGCATAGCTGGCATTTGACCACCATATTTCATTTTCTGTCCTTTATCTACCATATCAAGAATGAGATTTTGATATGAAGCCAAAGCTTCTTTCTTTTCAGCTATCTGTTTACTTTGTTTATCTAATGATTTAAACATTACTTTTGATGTTGAGATAGCACTTTCCTGATAAGGACTAGCAGGATTACTATTATTTAATATATTTAGGTATTTAGATTTCTGACCATCTACTTTATTTTCTTGACCAGCTATATCTTCAGCAGCTTTTCTAAAAGTTTGATTAGTACCTGGAAGTTTAAGTTTACCAAATATATTTAAACTTCCTTGTTGATCTATCCATCCTACTTCTTTATCTTCCACTTCAGCAAGACTTCCACCATATTTAAGACCAATACCACCTTCATCATGTGTTCTTCCACTAAACTGTATCATAGGGTTACTATGGTCTGAGCTAGATATCATTTCAGTATTACCTCCATCAAGAACTTGCATGTTTTGACCTTGACCATCTAAACTGAGACCATTTTCACCATGATGCCACTTAGCAGCATTTTGAGCAAATATGGCTCTCTTACGAGTTACTGGATCTTTGCTATGTGTAAGTTCTTCAGTAGTTTTTCCTGTTCTTTTTTTAGTAGCATTAAACTTACCTCTATTCTCAGGTTTAATATGAATACTTCCACCATCTTTCATGATAGCTTGAGATCCAGTACCTTCAAGATAAGGACTCATTTGAGCCATCATTGTCTGTTGGATAGCTTTTCTTTTTCCAGATCTATCTACTTGAGCAGCATTATTTCTTTGGAAAAAAGCATTGATGGCAGCCATACTAGTATCAGCTATCATCTCAGCATCATCCTTTATACCTTCTCTTTTCATAGCAGTACTTTTATTTTGAGCAGTAACTTGATCAGCAATCATTTGTTGGTCTTCAGGAGATGTAGTTTGTCCTTGAGCATTAACATATGTACCAGTTCCTTGTAACATCTTATTTCCATTAGGGCCATTTACTGTATCATAGAATTGACTTAAAGGAACAATATTACCTTGATTAGTAGGTGTTCCAGATTGATTTTGTAATGGTATAGCCGTAGTTCCATCAGGATTGATAGGAGTTGCACCATTATTGGTATTCAACCAATTATTACCACCAGTTAAATCTGCTGCTGGAGTAAATGGATCAACAGGGCCACCATTATCATATTTAGGTACTCCTTTTGGACTTTTTGGCATCTTTCCACCATATTCAAAATAACCTTCACCTTTAAACATTTGAGCACCAGCATAACGTGGTATAATATTATCATATATTTGTCCCTTGTTAGCTCTAATCTTTAGAAATCCATTATTACCTAATTGTTTTTGACCACCATAAAAATCTAACATAGATCTACCATTACCAGATCCACCATTATAAGCAGCCATAGTGAAGAAGTTAGTTTCTTCAGGAGTTAACTTATAACCTTTTTGTTTAGCATAAGATAAAAGATTATCTTGTTCAGATCTTAAAAAAGCAGCTTTAGCATAATAAGCACTAGCATCATCTTTAAAAGCAGCAGTGTGAGCACTTTCTTTCATTAATGGTAAGTCCCAACCTTTCTCATCTATAATTTCATCTAACTTATCAGTATCTTTCCTACTAACTCCTTTTAATAAACCTTTTTTACCAAGAACATTATAAGCATTATCATAATATTCTTTTTCATCAAGTTCATTAGAAGCATTAAAAGGTTTCATTTTAGATTTAATATCAGCAGGAACCCAACCTTTCTTAATAAAGTTATCTATATTCCCTGCTACCTGGTCAAGACCATAGTTTCTAAAAGCATCTACAGGATAATCTTTTAATTCTCCCTTTTCATTTGATGCTTCATATGCATTAGAATAATCATTACCTTCTCCCATAAATCTAAGACCAACACCTTCTTCTAAAGAAGATGCTAAAAGCATAGATGGATCAATACCTGCTTGTTTAGCAGCTTGAGCTGATAGTTTAGCTGGAGTACCACCAGTAGGTAATTCTTGATCAGCCCATTTTACCCAATTCATTCTCTTATCAAGAGCACCACCTTTAGCAGATGATCCATATGGTTTTACTTGAGGAAGTCCTTGAGTATATTTTGCTTTTAAAGTATTCCATTGATCTTCAGTTATATTACCTCTACCAGAAGTTGCAGCAGCATTTTTCATCATCATTGGTTGCTGTGCTTGTTGAACTGGTTGAGTAGCAGATTGTTGAGCTGCTTGTTGTTGAACAGGAGCTTTAAAATTAGGATCTTTCTTATATTGTAACTGACCATTTACTTTACTTACATTATATCCCATTTTAGTATACTGATCAGCTACTTTTTGTTCAGCAGGGGTTAAAGGATCACCAGTACCAGGGCCACTAGTAAGTGCTCCACCTTCTGCATATTTTTTTACAGGTTTCTTCATATATGCTGGAGTATTTTGAATTAAGTCATTTATTGATTGGTTTTTCTTTAATACTTCATCTCTTAAAGAAATAATTGTCTTTCCATAAAGAGGATGTTGTTTAAAATCAATTCCTTCATCTGGAATTGGCATACCATATATTGAAGTTGATCCTTCAAGATCAGCATGACCTTTTTTGATTTTACCATATCCATTATTACCTTGTAATAGATATTCTTCTCCTTCTGGAACTACACCTCTTGATTGAAGATTCTTAGCATATTTAAACATATCTTGAAGACTCTTCATACCCTCTTCAGCATTTCCAAATGGTTTTCCAAATACTTGAGGATTAAGATTATATAGTTTATCACCATTCTGAAAACCAGATTCTTGGTAAGAGATAGCTAGAGCAGTATAAGGATCTATACCAGCAGCTTTAGCTTGGGAAATAATATTCTTTACATTGTCTTGATCTACCTTAACTGATTTTCTTTGTTTATCGGTTAAAGGCTTACCAGTAGCAGGATTAACCTTTCTAGTATCTTGAAGATCAATCATAACTGGAGCTTGTTGTGCAAGCTGTAAAGCATATGATGAGGAGAAGGGTTCTACTCCTCCTCCATCTTGATATTTTTTCATTATTTGTAAGAAATTTGAGTGTTAGCTAATACAAATTTGGAAATAAATCTATATCTATCAAACATATCATTTATATGTCTAACTTTCAAATCTTTAGCTCTTAATTTAGTTTTCTGATGAGATCTATTACTATAATCAAACTTATCATTATTTAGTTCTTTATCAACTGATTTATTAATACAAGAATCAACCCAAATTGGAATATGATTATTAGGATTTTTAATAACATCCCAAAAAGTATTATAGTTAAAGAAATTATCAGATTTAGTATATATTATATCCTTACTATCTTTATTATACTTAGGATAAGTGAAGTATAAATTCATCTTACCTTTTGGTTTTGGATATAGATTTAAAATACCTGAGCATTGTTGGTTATTCCATAAGACAGCTTTATTAAAGTAAACTCCATCATTAATCTCATAGAAATCATTTTCATTATAATATTCAAGAATTGTAGTATAATCTTTTACATTTTGTAAAATTTCATCTTGAGCTTTGAATACAAATGGATATTCAAGAGTATATGGACAAAGTTTACCAAAAAATCTTTGATAAGATGTATGAACTAAATTATGTAACCATATAGAAGACTTACCATTTGATAAGCTAGAGTTTAATCCTGATGCAAAGTGTCCAGCATGTCCTATATAATAACTAGGAATATAGCTATGGAAGCTTGTCCAAGCTTTTATCTTAGGACTATAAGATACAGTCCAAGATTTATTACAGAAATATTTAGGATCTTCTAATAGTATCTCAGAACCTTTATATAAAAATCTACCAAAATATGAATCATAAGTTATGTCATTAACAAACTCTTTTACAGGTTCGTAGTCTAATTTAGTTATAATAAATCTTTCATATTTGTTATCCCAAACTCCAGTGTATCCTATACCATTATATGGATTATCTACATTCACATTTGAAAAATAATCTAAGATTCTAAATGCACCATTCTTATTGAACCACTTAGATATTCCTACGTCCGAAATAGGAATTACTCCAGTTCCATTTATTAAAAATATCTGTGTTCTCTTAGCATCTATAAATAAGTGTCCAGCTTGAGTCTTAAGTAATAAGTGATGCTGAGAACCAGCATAACCAATATCAGTTTCTCCAAAGTCTAAAGGTGGTGCAGATTTGAATACACTATCATTACCTAAGTAAGCATACTTTCCTGAACTAGTTTGAATAGCTGTTAAAGCATTGTAAACATAAGATTTATTTTCAAATCTAACAAGAACTGCTTGATTATTAATAGTATCAATACTAGTTAATTTTCCATAATTCTTAGGAAAATCATAGAACGATATCGGTTTGTATATTCTCCATCTATTAGGATCTGAATATATAACTCTATGAGTATAATCCTGTTGACAAGTTTCATTAGGATCATAACTTAATGGTAAATGACTAAAGAAATTTTCTTTATTTTGTTTAGAGAATGTTTTATTATAAATATAATAATTATCATGCACAATAGGTACATTCTTTTCTTGCAACCAATCATTAGGAATACCAGTTCCTACATGTGGGAAAAAATCATGTGTTGTTGCATTTCCTGCTTGTCTATAATCAACATTAACTTCACTCTCAACAAAGAAATAAGCAATACCATAATTGTACAAATAAATTCTTCCATTTTGATAAAATAATTTATTACTATTTCCATCCATATTACTTTGAGGAACTCCTAAGATAGACTTCATAAGTCCTTTAAAACCAGAACCTGGAGTCTGAGCTGAGGCTGTATTATACCAATATTTGACTCTACCAACATTTGATAAGTCAGAATAAGATATATCAGTACCATCAGGTTTACCTACATTAGTATCAATGAAATATGAAAGTTTTCTTTTAAGACCAAATTTATTAATAAAAATATCTCCACCAAAGACATCAATCTTTTGAGTTCCATAGTTTGTAAAAATATTTACTTTTCCACATAATCCTGTATCAACAGTTCCATAACTATAAATATCTCCATACTGATCATAGAACTTTCTTTTATTACTCGCATAGTAAGAGAGTACATTACTATAAATTTGTCTATCAGCAGAATATGCAACTCTTGAATCATCATCTGCTAATGAGCCTTTTATAGAAGCATCATTTGGTAATAATGGAGCAGAAGAATTTTGATCTATTCTAAAAAATACAGAACTTTCTCTTTTCCAATTATTTATAGGATTTACATCTCCAAGACTCTGCATACCAGGTAAGAGATAGTAAGCTCTGTCTACCATTCTTTGTTTGTTACCATTATTAGCAATTGCATTAAAGGTATTATAATAACCTACTGCATTATATTGATAAGCATAGTTTTTAAATGGTAATAAATTCTGTATTAAAGTTTTAAATTGTTGATTCCAATATAAAGCTTTTTCAGCAATAGTTCCTAAAGAAGGAAAATCAGGATAATAAGCTGTATATATTGGGCCAGGCATTGAACCTATAACGTGTGGTTTAGGTTCTACAGCAAATAAAGCTCCTACTGCTATACCAGCAGCTAATGCTATACTAGCAGAAAATGCTGACATCATTTTAGCACCAGCATGATCCTGAACTTGTACAAAATTTCCTAATGCCATACCACCTTCTACAGTTTCAAACTTTAAGAAAGTTCCTAAGAATGGCTGAAAGAAATGAGTGTCAGGTGAATGAAAAGTAAATCTAGCTCTCGAAAATGCTGAGTCTACAATAATACTTCCATTACAGTCTACCATTGCTAATTGTGTCAACGCATCTTCCCAATCAGAGAAGTTATCTTGTATAGGAGTTATCATTGCTTGAAAATCACTATTCACACCAAGAACTGAAGTTAAATCAGATCTTAATTGAAAGATTTCATCAGCATATGTGTGGCTATTTAAAGTTGAAGCATTAGTTGTAATATAAGCAACTATTGCTGTAAAGTTAGTAATAGCTCCAGATGATCCAATAGCAGATATTGCATTAGTAAAATTATCTACTAGTGTTGAACTCAATGTTAAATCTGTAACATCATCTTGGCACACAGCTTCATTGTTAGCTATTTTATTTTGATAATAAGCTTCAATTTCATTTATTCTATTCTGAAGAGCTGTACCAGCTTGTTCAGTAGTGAACATTTTATTTTGTAAATCAGCTATTTCAGAATTTGTAATCTGAATAATTGCTGGATTTCCTAAGCCGCAATCATTTTTACCTGCTGCTGAATAACATACAGCATTAATAATGGTTAATACTGATTTTAATGAATCTAGTTGACCTAAGGCACTATCTATTCTATTATCTAAGTTATCAAGTATATAGATAGAAAATCCACCATCTCCTGCTGAACTTAAGTTAGTCAAGAATGGATCTCCACCTAAATCGTTAAAAGGATAATTTGGATAAAATATAGTTTGATTACTAGCGGGAACTCCTTCCGAATATGGAGTATACACACCCATATTATAAAGAAGACCTTTAGCAATGACAGATTTATTGTTAATTCTATCAGACCTTACAATTCTATATCCAATAATATTAGCTTTTTCCCTATCAGTTAAACCAGAACTAAGAATAGCTTGTCTTAAACTTTCTTGATCTAATCTAACTCCAATAGGAAATATTTTATGTTCAAACGCCTTATTAGTAGGAGTTGGATTTTTATCATGGATATGAGTAATCAAATTATCAGGAAACTTATGATGCCTTATTTTTTGTCCAGTCAAAGAACCCCATACTTTGGAATTACATGGATAAGTTCTTTCAGACTCCCAATAAGAGAATTCACCATATTGGTAAGGCCCTAAATAACAATCTTTATTAGTTGCTGCTGTATATGCAGGATCTGTACCAGTGACAGATGCAGTATTATAAACCTTCCATCTTGGTTGATCTGGATCTTCAACTATGCAGCTATCCATAGCTCCAGTTATAACATCATTATTAGATACTAAAGTTAGATCTCCTGAAACAGATGTTCTTCCAGGTATATGGAAACCATCAGTTTGTTGACCATTTTTAAGTATAAATACAATTTCAAAAGCATAAACTTCATCTCTCATATAACCTCTATAAAGAGCTGTGTTTATACCATTTTCATATGATTGAAATTGATTATATGGAATTTGATAAGTTATCCATTGAAGTTTTAAGTTACTAGCAATTTCCTGGTAATTGAGTCTTTTATCTGACTTAAGGTTAGCCCACATAATAGTATCTCCTACAGTAGCTACTTCTGAAGCAATTCTGTAACTAGGAAATTTTTGAAATATATCTTCAATAGCTAAGTTTATTTGAGTTTTATTGTTTCCAGAATAAACTACTTCCATAGTTTCTCCTACAATCTCAAATGTACCAGCTAACTCTGGATCAGCTACTCCGTTAATGGTTTTGATTACAGCTAGATTAAAATATTTAAATCTTGTATCTAAATCTGTAATTCTAAGTTTTATAGATTTGTCAGTCTCAAAATTAAAATCAAGACCATATCTATCTCTGAATATTCCAATAGGATTGGTAATACTGTAATAAGCAGTATATCCTTCTGCTTTATCATTTGCATATTGAATAGCAAATTGATAAGTTCCTGAGACTAAAGAACCTCCATCTGATACTACCAGAGGAGTTATACAAGGTATATCTATTACAGCTTCTACCTCTAGTAAATCACAATCAATTATATTACTTTGAACTCTATCACAACCATCAATAATAGTCTCATATGGAAGATCATCAATATTTAAATATCTTCTTGGATTTAATCCATCTCCCCAATAAATCTCAGTTCCACATTTATTAGCATCATCATTCTGATCTACTATTCTATGTGCAACTTTATGAATTGGATAATTAATATTAAAACCTAAACATCTTGCACTAACAAGTGTTCTATATTGACAACATTGATTTACTTGTAGAGTGTTGGTAGGATTTAGCTTTTTATAAAGTTGATAAAATGTAAGTATTTCAGGAGATTCACAATTACATTCACCATCTATATTATTGTAACCATTATTTACATAGTTACTTGATTTCTTTTCATTTAAGTGTGTAGGATCATCTACATCACATGTAATTACATTAGAAATAATACCAATTTCAGAATCTCCTGTATGAGGGTTGGTCATGAAAATAATAGTCCTATCTTGCTCAACAATGTTATAAAATCCAATTACTTTATACCCTGCTTTAAATTCAGAACATAAAACATTGGATTGTTCATTTTGATAAGTGACCATATCACCATCAAATGATTCAACTTGTGCATTGAGAGCATAGGTTAGCTGACCTGGTTTAATCTGCTGAGATATATTATCTTGATTAAGACCAAGCATAGCTTGATTAGGATTCTGATTTATATCTGCCATTATTATCTTATAATATATTTATTTAATCTTCTTCTAGCAGCTTTTGTAGCTCTAACTTGTTGATCTATAGTCTGTTTTTTCATTTCAACTTCAGCATTAACCTTAGCCTCTAAATATCTTTGCTCATAATATTGCATTTTTCTTTCTACTTGAGCTAAGGTTTCATCTGTAATTGTATTATATAGAGTTTCAAAGCATTTAAATTTCAAATAAGATTCTATATACTTTTCAATCCAAATATTTTCAGGAATTAATTGATAATCATTTTCATCATAATCCTTTACATAGTAAGTCATGAATAAATGACCTTCTGGAAAATTAGTAAAGATCCTACCACCTCTAATATCAAAAGTATCATAAGAGTCACAAAATCTATTAGCACTATCTGGAGTACATGCATCTTTAGCATGAACATTTCCAGGTCTTAAAAGTCTATGTGTATTGAATTTTTGAATTACTTTTCCTGTAGTTTTATATGTAACTTTAATTTCTTGTGGAGCACAAAATGAACCTGTATCACATCTATCAGCAGTTTCTGCTCCAAGTCTTACTAAAGCTTGTTCATAACAGGAATTTGGCATTCTATAACTATACTCAACTGGAGTACAAAGCCATAACTCTCTTACAGACTCAAAGTTATCTGGTAATAGAGTTTCGTAATCTTGAAGTTGAAATATATTTTGTTCAATTTTCAACGATCCTTTTCCAAGCTTTCTAAGACATTCTTCTGTATATCTTGGAAAAAGAGTATCATCAATAACTCCAGTTATAAAATAACTCTTAAGTTCTTCTTTTACAAGAGAGTATATAGGTTCTGGAGAAATAAAGTTATATTTATAGTACCAACTTACTTTTGGATCTCGGTTATATCCAAGAGGAAGCATTTGACCTAATAAGTTGTCCATATTTTATTATTTAGATAATTGTTCTGTGTATAAATCTTTAAATTGAGAGCTTGGCTTCTTAACATACTTACTTATGGCTCTACTGGCATATCTTTGAGGTCTGAATGTATACAAGTCACTAAGATTAAATTTAGCTTCTTTTCCTGACCATCTCCATTTATAATTGAATCCATCACTATGTTCATTAGTATGATAAACTCTCTTACCGACCTCTTTAGTTTTAGCCCAGTCTATTCTAAGATTTATATATTGTTTTCCTTTAAATTCTTTGAAGGTCTTAATTCTCTTTTTGATCACAGAGATATTACCAAATCCAAAAGGTAGAGTTACTTTAAATCCAGTTCTAAGAGCATATTCAACATACATCCAGTTACAAGTCTCAATAATTTTCTTATATTTTTTATAAGACAATTCTTTCTCTATAACACGATTTTCTAATAAAAATCTGTCATAATTATCTCTACTATGCGTCCAAAATTCTACCTTGCTTCTACTCATAATTAACTTTGCTCCTCATCTTTTGCGTTAGTCTGTGGATCTACAATATGTCTAAAGTAAGTTTTATTTAATTCATCATTTACCAAGTCTCTAAGATTTTTAATCAAATAGGAGGGAATCTTAAAGTCTCTATCAAGAGGATTTACACAAGAGGTATCTTCTGCACTATTACAAGAAGCATAATCTGAAGGATTTATATCCTTATCAAAATATGCTATAATGTCTACATATTCAATATCAGGATCTGATACATAGAGGTAATCATTATATACCCAATAGTATTTCTTTGTATTCTTAAGTTTAAGACCTAAGAAGTTTACAAATCTATCAACTGGAGCGTAGTCAAATTTTCTTCTTCCTGGAGAAAATACACTTTGTACTAAAAGTCCAAATATCCCTTCAGAGATAGTTGGTAATTTCTTGACGCTCCTAGATACCATACAAGGATTTTTATAATCACAACACTCTGAGAGAGGAACTGGAGTCATCTCTAAACATGGTATTGGAGTGAATATAATAGGAGAATTCCATAATCTTCTTAAGTTAGTTTCTCTCTTAATTAAGAGTGTAGCACTATCTTTAAGAATATTATAGATTAATCTATCAGTTATATTGTTATCTGAGTTTATCAGTTTATTCAGAGATCTTACTTCTGATACTAATTCTCTTCCTGTACTCATTTTTTACTTTTTACCATAGAAGAGTTCAGCAAATACCTCTTCCATTTCTTTTATAGAAAAATTTCTGTTATAAGTAACCTTATTTCCATTTTTTAACTGTTGGTAAATACCTTGACTAAGTTTATTTTGTTGTTGCTGTAAAGGTTTCATCTTATCAACTAAAGATTCAAATACAGGGGGTTCCTTTACTTTAATTACTTTAATCTTAAACTTGATATTCCCATTCGCAGATTTTTCCTCGTTCTTTGTCATATATTAGAGCTATTCCAGATTGTCTTGATCTATATAAGTTATCATCATGCCATGTATCAGGCTTACTTAAAGAGGGAAGAATTCTTAATCTTACACCTTGTTTCTCATCCTGAGCTTGTTTTTTATTAAACAATTTCTCATTATTGTGATGTTTATCACCTATATAAATGTCATGGTATTTGGCTAATCCCCATTCTTTGTAGAACTCTTGAGCAAATGCTAGTGGAAGTTTATCATTAATATTATTACCATGATTGAATCCTATAAAACTATTGCCCCAAGTTACAATTTTATTGATTTTGTTTTCCCTGTCAAAAGTAATACTAGGATCGTTCCTAAAATATTGCTCAAGAGCATGAGCCATATAGTAGCTCTTAGACTTGTCATGGTTTCCTTGTATGAGAACAACATGGACATTATTACAAAACTTGCTAAGCAAAGCAATGCTTTGAACCATAGCATCATAAATCTTTTCATAAGCTTTATCCCACGTTGTATTAACTCTTTGTATTGTACCATTAGCTGTTGAATCTAAAATATTATCTGTATTAAAAAGATCATTTCCTACTACAAACACAATTTGATTTATCTTACTTGAAGCATAAGCTCTACCAACTAAGTATTTGAGAACAGCAAAATATCTTTCTATATTCTCATCTATTGTATTATTTTCTAAATCTCTTTTGTCTAAGTGAAGATCAGGGAGGTTTAATACTAAGCAGCCATCATCATTGTAGTTCTTGTTAACTAACTTATCAAGATCATTTATCCTTCTCCAGTTTGATTGATAATTACTAATTATACTTTCTACTGGTTGTGTTTCTTGAGGAACATCTTCCATTGAAGTGAAATCCACTTTCTTTCTGTAGTTGAGCCATATTTTTCTTGCTTGTTCTGCTTCAAATCCAAACTGCTCACCAATTTGTTTCCAAGTATACGAAGTTCTTCCTGGCTTGTAATTTTCAATTAAGAATTCTATCATCTCTTGTTTGAGAACCTTATCTTTACCCATGCAAAATCTTTTTAATTAGACATTCGAGATTCTAAGCTCAAAAATAATTAACTTAATTGATTTTACCAAATAGTGTGAAAGATATTTTAATCAAGTTGATTAGTTTTAATAAAAAAGCCCTCAGTCCAAGACTGGACAAGGGCTGAATCTTTGGTAAACCAATAAACCAAAGTAAGTTTATAAATTAGTTATAGATAAAAATAAGGGAGCTGGACAAGTTACAGTTGGAGCACAAATATTACATATCTCTGGAGCTAAACATTCAAAATCTATCTGAGGAGTAAATGTTAATACTCCATCAACAAATTCTTTTATGAAGCTTACACAATCTCCATCATTTAATTTTATTACCTTATCCAGGTTATTACCTGAAAATTTCAGATCTATCCCACAATCAGACTTCAGTACTTCAATAGTGCCATCACTTGACTTAATATCAAGACAATCTACTATTTGACAGCATGAAACCCACTTCATGGGTTGTTGATTACAAGGGCTTGACATTTATAATATTTTAGAGTAAAGTATAAGGAGGATGAGGAGTACCACCAGCTAGAGTATTAACTCTTGTATTTAAATCGTTAATAGCTGCTAAAAGATTAGTATTCTTAGTATCTTGGATTGCTTTAATAGCATCCAATTTCTGGAAAATAACTCTTAAATCATCATTTGTATTAATACCTGTATTAACAAGGTTAGCTCCAAGATAGAGTGTACAAATATCTTTTATAATGTCTATACATCCGTTACAAGCCTGTTGATGACCACAAGAATATTGATTTCCAGGTTGATTACCATTTACATTCCACATATTGGTTCCATAAATACCTTGATTGCTATTACAGCTACAAGAGTTAGGAAAATAGATAGAATAATTCATTTATTTAAATTTATTATGTGAATCTTATAATATAAATTAAGTTTCCAGCCAAATTTTGAGGTAATGTACTAGATGTTGGAGTTCCATTGGCTCCATTACAGATATACCATCCTTGATAAGGAGTATTAGGTAATCCGACACCATTTACATCAAAATAGGAAGTAGACCCTCTATAAAGAATAGGACAGTTTGGAGGAACAACAGCTTCAAATATTACTTTAGCAGTAGCTCCAGTACCAGAGGTAATATAACCATTATGACCAGCAGTTGTTACTGCACCACCTATGAGCATATTACCTGTACCTTCTTCAATTGCATCAAGAATAGTTGATGCTATACTTGCAAATTGAGTATTAAGTGCACAAAGTTTTGTGATTATAGCTTGTATCATTGACTGAAAAGTCAAAGGATCTCCACAAGGATCAGTTGGAGTTATACATCCTAAAGTATAATTAGCTACAGTAGTAAAGTTTGCAATAGTAGCAGCATTAGTATCTGTAGCTACTTTGAGTTGACATATTGCTTGTTTATATATTTTAAGAATATTAAGTAAATTCTTTTCTTGAACTCCTAACAAGTCTTCTAAATATTCACAATCAGATATTGTCAAATCTTGAAGTATAATTCCTCTACCTTTAAGTAAATCTACAATCTTACTAAGAACTATATTTTCTACGTAAGTGAGAGAGTCATTAACACATATATCAAGCTCAGTTACAGGATTGCCCTGCCATGAGATTTCATTAGAAGTAGCTTTAACAATGAAATTGTCTTTACAGTGATTACACATTAATTTCTGTTTAACAATTGTTTAATACGATGTATGATATCATCAAGTTGGAAATCTCTTAAGCAATAAGAATTGTTGACTTTATCTATTAAGATTTTCTTATATTTAACTAATAACTGTGAATCTTCTATATTTACTTTACACTTTCTAGTACCAAATCTATCACTATCAAGTTTAGTTTTAGTTTCCTGAGAAAGAAAAGTATCTATTTGACATATAAGATCGAGTGTATCTGATATAAGATCAATGTCTTGAGTTTTATTACTGATTAAGAGCATTTTGTATTCCTTTTTCTAAGATATCATTAATTCTTTTAAGTTTCTCTTCCTTTGAAAGACCTTGAGTTTTAAGAATCTTATCAAATTCAGTATTTGGAGGTGGATTTTGAACTACTGGCAATTGCAAACTTTGTGCTTGAGTTTCAGTTAATCCTACACTTGTAAGAGAGACTTGTTTATTATAACAAGTATGACAAGAACCAGTAATAAGATTACATCCACAACCAACTTCTTTACCACACTTAGAACATTTTGCCATATTGAGTTGGTTTTAACATGAGCATTTTTCAGAAAATCTATCTAAGAGTTTATTAGCTTTATTATATAAGTCTATAGCTAATTTAGCATCTTTATCATTAGCTGCTGCAACTGCTCCATTAATGTAGAATTCAATCTCTTCAAGTTTCTTTTTTTTCTCTATATTATAAGGGTTATCACATACATTAAGATCTAAATTAAGAAAAGCTTTTGTATATCTACATCTAATAATATCAGTTTTGAGAAAAAATTTCTCTATAAATAGCTTGTCGTTTGGACATATAGAATACTTTACTTTCCAAATACCATCAGGAAGTTGTACAAGTTCTTCTTCACAAGAAGCTTTTGTAATTCCTAATCCATTAGAATTATACACATTTAAAGCACCAATCATAAAGAAGGGAGAAGCTGCAACAGTATAACCTGGAGGAAGTATTTCAATTATAGGAGTTTCTATTTTTATATCTGGATTATACCATGAAGTGTCCAAGACACCAAGTGTCTTAAAATCATGAGTATCAATTATATCAAAGTTTAATCTGCTTACCATTATTGTATTTTTAAATAAAAAAGGAGAAAGGACTTATCCTCCCTTCTCCTTGTTATATAGTCAAAACAAACCAATTATAGACTTTGACTCAACACACCAGCAGTAAACTTCTCTATACCAAAGTAACCAATCAAGAAGTTTTCGATCTGAACACCTGTACCAGTTGGTACTGCTATGATTACTGATTCATCTTGTCTTGAAGTCTCACTCCAAGTATTCAAATCAGGAGATTTAAATTTCAGAACATAAGTATCATATACAGTGTTAGGATCAGAATATCTTACAAAACCACCATTGTAATCAGTGTTAAAGTAGATATGCTTCATAGTGGTCTGATAGCTATGATATTGTTTTTCCAGTTCATAAATCTCATCACCAAGTCCTTTAGGGAAAGTTGATTTCTGAGTAGTAGTTACAGGAATATTATCACAACGATCATAAGTGTTGAAATCTTGTGAGGTAGCAGGAGCTTTATAAGCAAATACTTCAAAGGTCAGTTTGTCATACTCATAAGGCCATGACAGAGGATTACATGGATTACCATATTTATCCAGTACTTTACCTTCAATTTTAACACCAGCTACGCAATCTGCACCAGTTAAAGTGTCAGGTACTATTTCCCACTCAATACCTTTATAAGGTTGAACATCAGCAAATACAGGAGGAACATGGAATTCACAATCTTCCTGGATTGTATCAGAGGTCTGAACCAAAGCATATTGAGAGTTACAGTTAGCAGACTCAACCAAAGTAACAGTATTACTTGGATAAGCAGCTTGAACAGCAGCCAAATCAGAAGCACAGTCATCAGTGATAGTTAGGTGAAGAGTTCTTTGAACTTTAAAACCAGTATCACAAGAAGTCCAAGCTACAGAAGTGCCAGCAGGAGGTACACAGAGAGCTTCAGTATCACCTACGAAAGTTACAATGTCAGCTAGTACTGGAACAGTGATAGCAGGAGCCAGAGAATCAAGAGAAATCAAGATTTTAGCAGAACCACCTTTATTTTCCAAGAAAGTAGCAGAACTTTGAACAGTCAAAGTATGAGCAGCACCTACACCATCAGCAGTAATATCTACAGCAGTACCTGCAATAGCATTAGCTTTAGATGTAGCTAATTTTACAGTGTTGGCATCCACTTTTATGATGTAATAAGTCGCACCATTAGTCAAACCTACGATAGTAGTACCACCACCATTTGAGTAAACAATAGCTTCACCAGTTACATAAGGATGAGCAGTCAAGGTGATTTGATCAGTAGTAGGATCTACAGCAGTAGCACCATTGAAAGTTACAGGAACTGCATACAAAGCTTTTATAGTATTAGCAAAAGTTTGTTGATCAGCAGCACTATTCAAATCTTCAGAACCATCTAAAGCAGTTTCGATGATATACTGATTAGCAGCAGCTTGTAAAGTGTAAGTAGCAGGACATACAGAACATACAGCCTGTCTTACAGGAAGAGTTACCAGAGCATTAGCAGGAGCTGAATCTGTAGAAAGTCTGGTGATTTGATAAGTAGAAATAGAACCTACTCTATCAGATTTCACTACTACATCATTAGGATATTGTGCTTGTACGGCAGCCAGAGAACCAGCATCACCATTATCACACACATTCAAGCAATAAACAATTACGTTTACTACAGTAGGAGCATCAGGAGGAGTACCACACTCAAATACTGGAGTAGCTACAAAGAATTTAGAGAGCATGGGCTCAGCATTAATCTTAGCAGCAAACTGTTCAGCTAACCAGCGAGGATCAATTGTAGAACAATTATCACCACAATCTTCACAACAAGGAGTTTTTACAGTTACAGTTCTTGTCAAACCATAAGCTGTCAAAACATCAATATACAAAGAACGTGCTCTAATTGTCAACGAATATTCTTCGTCACAGGAAGCTTTTATGGTTTTAGTATTATCAATACCATCAAAACCAGCATAAGTGATTTGGCTTTTAGATTCAGCAGAGCCAGTAGTTTTGTACCACTCAATCAGAGAACCTCTGGAGATTTTATCAGAATACTTATCAGTTAAGCCAGGTACTTTTTCAATTCTACCTTGACCAAACTGGATGTAAGGAGACTTCACAGCCTCATTAGCAGTTGTAACAGCTTTGTATCTGCTGTTGAAGATACCAAATTGTGTAGGATTCAGGTTTTCTCTTTTGAAACCATCAGGAACCAAGTTCCCAGTACCCAACACATACAAGGTTGTTAATGAATAATCCATTCGTTATTAAATTTTTATATTACTGCTGACTCTGGTTACCAATGAGTGTGGATCAGCATCATACCCATTGTTATTATTCGTTATTTTGAATTTTTAATTGCGCAGCTTGAGCAGCACCTTGATTCTCTGTAAATAGAGCCAGATTTCTCACAGCTATATCTACAATTTCCTCTTTTAAGAAATATGGTAGCTCACAATCAATTACTTGTGATGCTGAACCATCTAAGTGAGTATATCCTTCAAAATCTACTAAGATTGGATATCTCACATACCAGAGATATAATTTCGTAGGAAGAAAGCTTCCATCTGTATATACCTGCCATTTATGACCTGATATTGCTCCTGGAGTTTGTTGCCATTCAAATGATGGATTCATATTTGAATTTCCAAGAACCTTATTTATATCTCCATGTCTTATTTGAAGAACTTCTATTACATGATCTTTACAAGATCCTTTATCTGCTAATATATACTCACTTCCTGGAATTCCTAACATATATTTAGGATCTAATTGATCAAGACTACCTGAGTAGGATTTTAGAGGATTTGAATCATTCTTGAGATCAATATACTTGTCTTTTTCTATTAAAATCTCAAGATCATTATATCTCTTCTGAAATCCGTCTAAACCAATCTTGAATATGTTATTTCCAGAGAATTTAGTTTTAACTAGATTTATCTGAGCATCATTTAAAGCTATGATTTTATTTTCCAGCTCTATATTCTGATGTTCATTAGAACCGATTTTATTTAACTTTAAATCAATGTCATATAACAGTTCTTTTACATCTATCATATGATTATACTAATAAAGCTTTTTTCATTTTCAGTTTTTCCTGAAGAGCAAATAAGTCATCTTGGTTTTTCTTATCCATGATAAAATCTACCAATTCTTCTTTAGATTTTGCTATTTCAGTTTTACCTTCTGTAATTCTTCCACCTTTAGTAATTCTGTAGATACTATGTCTGAGAGCTTGTTCTACCAGATCTTTAGCTGCTAACAGAGATTCATCCATTTTATTAAACTTATTAAACAGTTCAATTGGATTAGATCCTCTAAAATCACCAGCTTTAATCTCAGTTTCTTTGATGAAAGCATCCAAAAGATTATATACAAAGATTTCTTTACTATTATCAGTTACAGGTAGTCCAAGTAATCGAGCAACTTTCTTTCTCTTATCAAGACTCATAGCATCAAGTTCTATGATAGCTTTATTGATTAAGGTTCTTTTCTTATATTGTAATTCTTCTTCAATATTAGTATCATTTACATAAAACTGTGTATTAGAAGGATACTCACCTCTTTCATAAGCTTGATATGAACTAGCTATCAAAGGATGTACTCTCAACCATGCGTAAGTAATAGCATCCATTGCTATATTAAGATCAAAAACATTATCACCTTCTTTTAGAGCTACTGTATGAGCTTTCATACTCACCCTATCATCAAAGATTTTAGAGTAAAAATCTGATCTAGGATTTAAATCCAAACCAGTCATATCCTCTAATTCTTTTCTAAGTGTAGTTACTCTTTCAATCTCAACTTTAGCACTTTCAGGATCTCTATCCCTTAATCTCCTAATATATAAAGCATCAGGATCTAAACCTGTTCTATATGCTCCAGTAGTAGGTTCTTTATATGGAATCATTCTTACCATTGTTCCAGGAAATCTTGAATATCCATTCATTGCTAAGGAAGCTTCTAAGCTACCATTACTGCGATTATACTCTTTTTTAATAGAGCTAATTTTACCGGATCTACCCATAATGTAATTTTTTATTGGTTTATTTTATATGAACTATATCTAAAAAGACCCCAGGCTTTGTTTACACAGGGAACCTGGGGAATAAGAACTCAAGCAACAATTAGAAGCTTGGAATTTCTTTTATAATGACACAACGGCTTAAGTCTTCAATGAACACATCACATCTGTCTTTCATCCAAATTGTGTACCAGGGATCTTTTGAAACTGAACTCATACCCTGTGACTTAGCAAAACCTAAGTGATGGATAGCACCATCAATATAACCCCAAGTCATAGAAGGACGAGATCTCATTCTAACCTGTCTAATGTTATTCTGCAAACCACCATCAGAAGAAGGTGATACGTCAAATACCATGAAGATAGGAGTAGATTTCTTATTTTGACCTTGTTCCAAATTAGTATTTGGTAAGTCAAGTTGACGTAAATGTACCAGATCAATTCTACCAGTATCAGAAGTAATCAAGCTATCAAAAGCATAAGATACAGTCATATTCTGACCAGAACCTTGAATGAATCTATTATCAGCGATTACAGTTAAACCAGAGTTCAACAGATCTTCTTTGTTAGCTTTTTTAAATACTTCAAAACCAGCTTCGTTTGTATAAATCTTAACATGTCTGTCTTTGATATCTACGCGTCTATAGAACAGATCACCAAACACATCTCTCAACAGTTGAATATTGAATTCACCACGATTGTAGTAAACAGTATTACCATTGTTCAGCATTTTGTGATAGATACCACTAGAAGCTTTCTTAATTTCTTGTTTAGAACCTCTGTCTTTAGAAGTACCAGGACGACCCCAAATCATGTATGCAGTTTTCATGTCATACATTTTTTTACGCATCAGATACTCAACATAAGGTTCCCAGCGAACATCAGTAGACATAGTTTCGGGAATAGCACCTCTGCGCATATTACCATAAACCATCAAATCCAAAGGTTGACCTTTACCATCTCTCAACATACGAGCATCAGCCCAATCTGTGATAGAATGTTCAGCACCAAAACCAGCACCTAAAGTCTCAAACAGAGTAATTTTACTACCCATGCTACCAAGACCAGTTAAATCAGTAGTAGTCTCACCTACCATGTTGAATAAGAATTCAAACTCAACACCAACACCAAAGAATTTCTTGTGAATGAAATCTACTTTTGGATTTTCAGAAAGGATAGTGAAAGTATATAACCAAGCAGAATTATGAGGAACTGGATCTTTAGTAACTACCAGAGGGGTAGACAATTCCATCTTTTGAGAAGTGATAACATCATTCAAGAAGAACTCTTTCTTATCAAATACAAGAGTAAATTCCTGTCCATCAATACCAGGCTTGTCAAGCAGCTCTGTTTCTTCAGGAATTTCTACAACTCTAGGGAATTCATAAGGAACATTAATATCCCATTTGAAAGCATCACTATTGCTATCAATGTAGAAAGGAGTGGATTTATCCAACATTTGCTGGAAATCATTAGAATAAAGCTGCGTTTGAGTATAGAGAGTGATAATTTTCTTATCATAATCAGCAGGATCAGTAAGATGTAAGGATTCCAAGTGATTAGAGTCAGTAAACTTACCAATAGCCCTCTTATCAAGAGATGATACCCTAGTGGCAGCAAAACCAGTAAAGCCAGGTATTTTGTTTAAAGGCATTGTTTATTAATTTTAATTTAAACGTATATTAGAAGAAAGATTTAACTTCTTTTTCTTTTTGATTATTTTTAGCATTTTTTGTTGACAGATTGAACAGTTTACCTGATTCTTTGGAGATTGTAGTTTTCTTCACATCTTTAAGATCTAATTTCTTTCTCAGTAAGAGAGCCAACTTAACTTTAAGTTCATGATTCTCAGGACGAGATAATTCTAAAAGATCTTTGTCATATTCAGAAAGTAATTCTCCACTAGGAAGCTTATACTTTTTATCTGTCATATATTCAAGAGCAGCTTGAGCTTCTTTATCATTTAAAGGAATACCATCAAATTCTTGAGTTTTCAGTTTCTCACCTAATACTCTTTGTAAAGATTTTTTAGTATTAATTTCTTTATTTTTAGCTTCTAACAGCTCTTCTTGTTTTTTACGCTCTGTTTCAGCAAGTTGTTCTTTCTCTTTATTCAGTAATATTTCTTGATAAGATTTAGCTTCATCCTCCAGATCACCATAATCTTTGAGTTTCTGAATTCTATTTTCTATCTTATTATCATCCCATTTAAGATTCTTGTAATAAGCTCTTACAATTCTCTCCTGGTTGTTTTCTGAAGAAATATCCAAAGAATTAATTGCTTCCATTTTTGCAAATGATTGCAAGTATTCTTGTGGTTTCATGCCATTTACAAAGACTGAATCAAACATCTGTCTATAATCATCTCCAAACTGTGATAAAAAATTATCAAGAATAGAGATAGCACCTTTCTTTTTCTCTAGTGAAAACCTCTCAAGGAATTCTTCTGGAGTTTTAATAGTTAGGTTTTCTTCAGATTCATCATCAGAGTTTTTAGAGAAAACACCCAATCTCATTAAATCTTTAGCAAGAGTTGAGTAAGTGTCATCATCTCCACTTTGAGGAGCATCTTTTGGATCAACATTTTGTTCACTGGTATCTTCATCTCCATCACCAAAAACATACTTATCAAGGAAATCTTTACCATTAGGTTTTTCCTCTTTTTCTTTTTTCTGACTCTGCTTACGAGTTAATGGAGTTTCCTCATCTTCGTCTTCATCAAAAGCTTGTTGTTTCTGTTGCGGCTTCTGCTGTTGCTTTTGTTGAGTCTGTTGTTTTTGTTCTTCTTCCTCATCATCAACATCTTTAACAGTATCAGGATCGCTTAACAAGAATTTATTAAGATCCTTATTGGCTAAGACTTGAGTATCTTGAATACCAAAGTTTCCAAGATCATCAGCAAAGTCTGAGCCACTCAAAGAGATTTTCTCCAATGATACATTATCTTGATCTGGCATAACTGAATATTTATTTATTGGTTTGTTTGAACTTGTGAATCAACATTTTGTCTTCCAAAACGCAGTGTAAAAATATTTTAACTATTTTAATTAACAAAGAAATTACATTATATTAGAGCCTAAAGAGGTATATAATATAGCTTATTTCTTCTTTTTTCCTCCAGATTTTGGAGAATTCTTTGTCCCTTTATCTCTATATTTAGCAACTGTTAATTCAGTTTGTAACTCTTTCTCTTTCAATTCTTTCTCTTGTTTAAGTTTCTCTTTTTCAAGTTTAAGCTTTTCACTTTCAAGTTTGAAGTGATCATCATTCTTTCTCTTATTATTTTGTTCTTTCATAAGATCAACCATATGGCTCTTCTTAGCTTGTTCTTCATCCATAGAAAGTCTTGAAATTTCAAGTATGTCAGGAACTCCATTACCAGATTCATCCTTAAGATTATCATCCTGTTTGCTAAATGAATTGATAAGAGCAACTTCTTTCTTATTGATTCTATCCAGATCTTTCTGATAGTTATCATTGATCATAACTCTTTGTTCCTTAGCATCTTCAGCTTGCATTTGAGCCTGGAATTGCTCTTGTTGTTGTTGTAATTTTTGTTGTTCAATTTGTTGTTGCTGAGATTGTAATTCATCCATTCTATCTTTAAGACGTTTGAAAGTATCTTTCATCTGTCTAACTGAATTAGTAGAATAGAGTACGGCAATATCATAGATAGAAGCACCATTTTGTAACATAGGTTGAGCCAGTTGTCTAAGCTCATTAAAGATTCTCTGATCTTCAGATCTACTAGATACAAATACCTTAAGATCTTTTAATTTAAGATCCGAACCACTAACTTGAATAAATGCTTCTGTACCTTCATCATTCACATACGAGATAGTAGAAGTTGGTTTTTCCTGTTCTATAGTTTGAGCAGCATCCAACATAGCTTGATAAAGCTCATTTAAACAATACTCATGCTGGCTGAAATAAGGCTCAGTTTGAGCATAAGATTGTGTCATAGCAGTATTTGTGCCAGTTGCAGTCTCTGTTGCCAAGACTGAACCTAGTCTTTGTCTATTAAATCCTACAAGTTCCCAGCACTCATTCTTTAGACCTACTGCAATTTGATATCTTGAGCTAATCTCATTAGTCCTAGTTAAGTCAATACTTCTAGCAACTGATTGATTACTAACAGGTACTTTAGTATTTTCTGGAGAATCATCATCAAATGTAATACCTCTTTCTTTAGCCATTAATTCCCAAGCATCTATAGCATCTTGATCATCTCCATCTTTTAATCTTGGGATTCTTCTAATAGAGACATTAGCTACATTACCTAACTCTTTCTCAAATAAGCCAAAGAGTTGGTTCATACATATATTATATAATACCTGAAAAGGTTTCATAAGATCTACTAAGCTTCTAGCTTCAGTATTCTTATTCTCATGAACCACACCTATAACTGGAGGATAGTTCAAAAGAGTATAAGGTCTTGCAAAATAAACAGTTGCACCTATTTTAATACCTTCCCACCATTGGTTCTGGTAACCCCATTCAATACTAATTTCTTCTGGAATCTTCTTATAAGTTTCATCTACTAAAGCTTTCAGAACTTGTCCAGATTCAGGATCTCTATATGTAAGTAAACCAGTTTTCTTCTTACCTAACCAATAAGATCTTACTACCACAAATTTAGATCCAAATGTAGCTATATTATTTCCTAAACCTAAATAAGCATTTAAAGCTTCAGTACCACTTCTATGATCATCAGTCTGTACTTGAGACTCCATTAACATTCTTTCTCTTTGAACAAGAGGATCATATACATCATACGTAACTGACTTGTCTCCTTTAACAGAGTTAAATAAGTTAGATTCTCTTCCCAAGTTAGTCTCATAACCTTCCATACCTTTTCTCAAAGAATCTATTTCTTCCATTGAAAGATTGAAAGTATTTAATATTTCAGAGAACTCCATAATATCAATAGTACCAACTGCATATGAGTCTTTAGTATATTTCTTATTAGGAGTTGTCAAATACCAAACATTCTTAGGATTTAAAACTCTAACTGAGAATCCAAGTTTAGAATTATCCTCATATATATTATAGAACTGTCTTGAACATATTAAAAGATCTCTAAAAGCTTCCTCGGATTTCTCTTTCATATTAAGTTCCATCTTTAAAGCTTCAAGAGTTATATTGGCCCACTTCTCAGCAGTAGAAGTATAAGATACCATATACTCACTTATCTGCTCTTCAGTCATCTGATCCAGTTGTTGCTGACCTTCTTCTGAAGCTAAAAACTCATCTGGAGAAACTCCAGTTTGCTGAGCTAGTTTCATTAAGATTTTACTTCTTGCTTTATCTAAGATATAATCTTGAAGTACTTGTGTTCTATTTTGAAGCTCTTCAGATTTGCTATCTTCATCATAAGCTTTAACTCTATGATTATCAGGTCTCTTTGAGAGTTCTCCCATCATTGTATTAATAGGAGGATTGAGAATAGGATAGTGTTTTACATGTTCAGGAAGACCCATATTCTTTGAAAGAGTCTCCATAAATGAAACTGTTTCTTCAGTCTCATAGAAATCTTCTTTAGTTAGAATACCTTTTAGAAGTCTATAGTTCTTAGAAACTTCTTTATAATTAGCCATGTATTGAGAATATGCCACATTGGCAAAGTAATCATTATTAGTCTTTATCCACTTCTCTTTATATTTATCCTTTTCAGGAACATATTGGTCAGGATAAAGATTATAAACTTCATTTGCTACTGATTGACCTATGGCACTATCAATATGAGTTATTACCATTTTTACTTATTTTATAGAAATAATTTTGATCTTTTTCTTGTTGAGAATGAAGAATTCCTAGAAAACATTGAATTAGTTCTGGATTCTTGATTCTTATATCTATTATAATATGCTTCTATTCTATTGTCATTATCTAATGACTGTACTTTTATTACAGGATTAAGTTTATTAGCTAAAGCTATTGCAAGTTGAGCAGCAATTACTCTATCAAAGTTTTTATCTTTATCAAATCTTACTATCTCTTCCAATAGCATATAATCTAACACCTTAGAAACTCCTAATATCTCTCTTGTAACAGAGCCATTATCATCATATTCCTTATGAATACTTTGATCTAGGTATTCTTTAAGTTGTCCATCTAGGAAACTTCTTACTTGCTTAGCTGCTCTGGAAATACCTTTCTTTCTATTAAACTGTGTAGTATTAGGAACTATTAATCTTAGCCATTCTGGAGTATCTTCTAAATAATGTCCATCTCCTTTGTCAATCATATAATTTATAAATGACATTTCGTCATTCTCACATAAAACCCTAGCATTATAAAATTTAACTAACCTTCTAGCAGTTTCATTCCATATCTTAATATCTCCAGGTCTTGCTGCATATGAAGCTACGAACATATCCTGATATTTCTCAGAACCAATTTCATGCATTCTCTTATATATGTATATAACTCCTAAAGAGTCCGAGTACTCAGATTCTGAGTGTCTATAAGGGTCAACTCCAGCTACATATAATCCAAATGGAGGATTCTGCATAGGAAATTCATATATAATTACAGGAGCATCTTTACTCTGTGTTTTTACAGGAAACTCTGTTACTGACAACCTCTCACTAAATTCATGAGTAACCATGCCATTATCAGACAGAACAAGATCAACTGAAATACCTTTAAGATCTTTATCCAAGATATTCTTTTGTTGTCTCTTTGCTTCTTCTGTATTGAAATCATTCTTTGTAAGTACTATAAATGAATCACTAGGTTTCTTACACCAGTATGCTTTAAATTTAAGTACTGTTTTAGAGTTACCTGATTTTTTAGCTTCAATATACTTAGGTTCCCACCAATTCTTATTATATCTATCAAGATCAGATACTAAAATTTTTATATGTGAAAGATCTATCTCTGATGTAGGAATATTTAAGTATTCATTAAGAGTTTTTTCATTTGAAAATCCAAGATTTCCCATACCAGCTTCAATAAACCTTCCTATTTTAGCTCCACCTTCCCACGTGTTTTCAAACTCTAATAAGTTATATGAACTAGGATGATAGAACATCTCAGCAGCTTCAGCTCCAACTTCCATATCACCACCTGTACCTGTAATAAATGTAAGACAAGAAGGTTTAGAATTTCCTGAAGTTCCAGCCCACCAACAACCATCACTATCTTTATAACAACCAATTAAATTAGGTAAAGTACCAATTTCATCTATTAAGTGAAACCCAGGACGGGTTCCATTACATACCATTGAGTTGTTTCCATCTTCAAAATTTCTCATAAGAATTTGAGAATTAGAAGACTTATGATGTGGAGCATTTGTAGATTTATCTTTCCAACCAGCTTTTATCTCAAGTTTCCAGTTAGACATTAATCTATTCTTAATAAATATAGGATGAATATTTGTTAATCCATCCTCAATTTTATCTGTCACCAGCTTAATATAGCCAGTCGCACCTGCCGATATCACACTTTGAGAGTTATCAAAAAAGGTATATAACCATCCAGCTCTACTAGCAGCAATAATAGATTTACCAAATCCACGAGCACCTATAAGAGCATAAAACTTTCCTTCAACTTCACATTTTCTCAAATCCTGAGCTATCATCCAATCAACATCTCTCAGTATGGGAGTTTTTATTTCACGAACTGTTCTTTCTTGTGGAGTACCCTCATATAGAGTTTGGTACATAGCAATTTTCCAATATACTGTATGGAAATATAACCATCCAGAAACATATATTGTCTTCTTCTTATCCAAATAAAATCCGTTAATACATCTATCCTTCTCTGCTTTCCAATAAGTATTAAAGAGAAACACTGCATTAGGATCTAATGGATCAAAAACAGGTTCTTTCTGTTTAGGAAACCATATATTCTTAGTATCTTGTTTATATTGAGCCATCTTCTAAAGGACTTAAATTATCAATACCACGAGCTTTAATTTTCTTTTCTTCTTCTAAAGTTCGCATTCTATTAACTTCAACTAAAAGTTTGAGATATTTCTCCATTGTATCTTGGATAAACTTACCCTGTTGTTCTATTGAAGCAATAGTATAAGGAATTATACCTCCTTTCATAGTAGTCTTTTGACCTTCCCTATCTTTAAGAGTTGCTAAAGGTCTAGAGTCAACATATTCTTTCCACTGCTGTAATTGCTGTTCAGCCCATTCAAGTTCAGCTTCAACATATATACTCTTCTTTACTGCCATATGTAGTTATATTTATTAAAATACTGGATCTTCTTCAGACCATTCATCATCAATTTCTACTTCTTTAAAAAGTTCTTCAGTTTCTGATATCACTTTCTCCATGTCTTCTGTAGACAGAGTATTCATATCTAACTCAGATTTATGTTTACCAAGAGCATAATATAACTCTTTATCTGTCAAAGGATACGAACTATTATCAGTTGCTAATAGGTAATGTTTGCTGATCTCCACATCCGGGTGATCCCTCTTCAGATCTCTCAATACCCTCATCACCTTCTCGAAGTAATCTACTTGGTTTTTCATTCTCAATTGGTTTATACCATTTGTTTATAAATAAATGTTTCTTTAATATGTAATCAAATACTTTCTCTGAAATAAACCCTGTCAAATATGCTTTAGCTTCTCCTTCATTTTGTATCGCTCTATCCTCTAAAATAAAATCTACAAGATGAGTAATTTCATGTACAATAATATTAACATTCAGACTATCAAGAGAATAAAAAACATAATATTCTTTCATATTCTCAGGATTCAAAGCTAATCCATGTACTTTGCAATCATGTCTTTCCCAGTTTAATTTCTTTGCATATCTATTTATAGTTTTATCTATATCCTTGTCAATTATCACTTTACAAGTACAGTCATAGATAGGAACTTTGATTTCGAGTTTATACATTGATTATGTTTTGAGGACACAACTGGATTTGAACCAGTGATTGTACGGTTTTGCAGACCGTTGCTTTTGACCACTCAGCCATATGTCCAATTTGCACACATAAAAGGACTCGAACCTCTACCTCTGGTTTTGGAGACCAGCATTCTACCATTGAACTATATATGTGTGTAAGTCTTACAGGACTTTACTAAATAAGTTAAATATGTCATCACCTTCTATATCAGGATCTTTAATATTATCTGCTCCTAAGTCTTCTGGAGTATCAGAAGGTTTAAATAAAGGTTTACGATCAACTATGTTTTCATTAGGATGGATTATTAACTTGTTCATTTGAGGATTACTCTCATCAGGAACCATATCAAGATTCATTAACTGAATACCTCTTTCCCTTATATCTATTAATATATTAATGAACTGTTCAATGTTTATATTGTAAGCTGTCATAGGTATAAATTTAAATTATGAATTTCCATCAATAGCCGCAGCAATCTTAGCTGCTTCCTCTTTTGAAGCTACAGCTTCCCACTTGTCAATAGGACAGTCAGTGTGTAAACTTCTAACTTTTGCATGAATATTACATGCACACATTGAACAATGCTCATCAGGTCTAATCTCTGAATAATAAGGGCCTGGTTCTACAGTATCAAAATGTAGTGATTTTTGTTCAGCAATAACCTTAGAATTTTTAGGACATGCTTTACAAATATCATGTCTGTATTCAGCTATCTTCTCTACTTCTTCTCTTACAAAAATACTATTAGTAACTCCTTCTATAATATGCTTGATATTGAATTTCATTTTATCTTAGTTTATATTTAATATTATTAATAAGCTTCTCATACTTCTGCATGTGAGTCAGTTGTTTCTCTCTACGCTTTTCATCTTCTGACATATTAGATTTATATGTTTCTAATTTACGTTCATATAAACCAATTTTCTTATTAGCTTTAGTTCTACTAAGTTTAAGTAAACCTATCATTGGTACATCTAGCTCACTTACTAGAGTATCGCTACTTGCGACCTTCAGCATATTTCTCCACTGATCCCTTATAATTAAGTCTACTAAATCTTCAGAAGTCTGATTAATTACAGCAGTCCTTCTAATAAACAAATCAATCAATGGTTTCCTACTACGCTTAATATCTTCAATATCTAATAACTCTTCTTTAATTTCCATCTTCATTGGTTTCAATATCAATAAAAAATCGCACTACAAAGTTATGAGAGAAATCTACCCTTAAGGAAGGATTAATTCGTACTTTAGACTTATCCTTCACTAAGAACTTCTTCTCTATTAAAGGGCCAATCATATTAGATACAGTAGCTGAAGACGATTCAAAGATCTTAACAAATTCCTCTTTAGCTTGAAGAGAGGAAATAGTACCTCTAAGATTAATAAAAGAAAGTAACTCAAGTTCACGCTTAGTCAACTTAATATCATTAATAGCAGCCATAAATCTGAACCAGGTAATCCCCGCTTTAATTTTATTAGCAAAAGACTTCTTAATTGTCTTCACTATTGTTTGTCTTTCCATCTATTTATCTATTGGTTTTCAACACTGTAAAACTAAAATAATCTCCTTGCATTAACTTCTCACATACCAGAATATAATCGCTTTATAACTCTTAATATAGCTTAATGTTCTACTACTGCACAAATTCTATTATAATTTTCTCCATATGGCCAAGCAATAGTAGGATTAATATTATCTGTAAATGTCCCTATAATAACTCCATTAGAAGTAATGGATTTTACATAAAATTCTCTTTTATCTCCTTCAGGAAGACTGCATACAATAATATCTCCTGACATTGCTAAAATATCTTCTCTAGTAAATTTCGCTTTCAAATGAATCTTAAACATATCAAATATTCTTTTTCTCTAACCACTCCTGAAATGTCATACTATAACTCTTTCCTTCTGCCACATATTGTTCAGCTAAATCATATTCTTCTTTGGTAATATTACCATAAAAGCAATCTCTAAATTTACGCTCAATAAATGGTTCCCATCTTGGCTCTTTATTTTTGTCCTCTCCATTTGTCATAAACATCCTCCATAAATTTTAATAGTTTTTCATTCGTTGTAATACCACTCTCATACATGCTCTTACCATTATAAGTAACATTAACTCTAGGATGAATCTTCCAATATCTAAGTTCTACCTGACCTTCTGGAGAATACTTAAATAGTATCCCACCATTTTCTTCTAAGTCTCTATCTTCAACCCTCTTATAACCAAAGCTCTCAATTTTACTAATTACTTCCTGACTCATATTATATCTTAAATTTTAATGATTGTTTAGCCAATAATATATTCTTTAATTTAACTCTCATCTCTATAACAAAAGCTTCATCAAGAGTAAATGTTCTCTTAAACTCAGGATCAGGCTCTCCCTTTACTAAGTATGAACTATTCTCTAATTGTCTATATCCCATAGAAAGAAGATAATCAAGTTTCTCATCTTCTACAAACAAATCATCTAAAAGAGCTTGTACAGGAGCTTTCTGAGTCTTATTCATATAATTAGATAGTGAAGACATAGCCTCTTGATAATCTTTAGAAGCATCCCTAGTTGGTATACGAGTCTTCTTAAACTGCTCATAATCATAATAAGTAGGATTAGGAGCTGGTTGTGGAAATGGATTATTAATACCAGTAGATTGTTGTTGATTCCAATTAGGATCGAGATAAGTACTATTACTTGCCAAAGCTTGATTAACTGCTTGAGTTTTAAGCTCTTCCACGCGTTTTCTAAAATCAAGTTCTTTCTCTGATAAGTAACCTTGACTTCTTATCATTTCTTTAATTTCTTCTATTGTCATTTATCGACGTTTTTATAATATAAAGATATAAAAATTTTTCCCAATTTTAGAAAAAATTTTTTACCCTAAAATTTTAAATAAGTGTGTGAGAGAATAGACCACCTCATATACAACACCCAGGGGTGTTGCGTAGCAACATGGGTAGTCGGGTACTTGTAAGCTGTGCTAACTTATTTAATACAATACAAGTTTAACAAATTTATAAATTATTATTTTATGGCAGTTCAACAAGCTAGAACAAAGATTGTAGAAACCGTTGAAACTAAAGCATTTAAGAATGTAGAAGAGTTTCAAGCTAAGACAGGCATTAGACCGGGTTCACCAATCAATGGTAAAAATGTAGGTGATACATTCACTGTTACATTGTCAGGTAAGATTGAAATTAGAGAATTTCAAGGGCAAAAAGGTGCATATTATACCACTAAAGAGGGCTATAGTATACGCGTAAATGCTTCATTTGATCCTGAAATACATAAAGAAGGTGCAAAAATGCAGTGCGTTTGTCGTGAATTTCCACGCGAAGGACAAACAGCAATTAAATTTTGTGCCTTTGTAGACAATGATTAATATTAATTACAACTAATTGATTAACAATAGATTATATTCCCGACAATATAGTTTATTGTTAATCAACATGTTGCTAAATAAGAATATATTCTATTTTTTATACGTTAACTTAAGAGTTACGCTCATAGTTTGCTAATAATTATGCATGTTCCACGTGGAACAGTGTGAAATTATTGTAATAATGAGTGAAATTTAAAGAAATGTATGAGAATTCGGGTATATTCTTATTGTTGGTTATTGTTGTTATAGTTTGTTACTATGAAAATTAGATTAGGTTATGAGATATTATAGCTTATAGTGTACTATAGTATTGTTATAATCTAATTGGGAGTATATCATATGATTGCCATATTATTGGTAATATACTGATATATCTTTATAATCTGGCTTTATTCTAAACCCTATTTTCACTTATGAGTGGAATTAAAGATGGATTAGTTAGTAATGATAATGATGAGTTTAATATTCATGTTCTTAGATTATTAGCTAATCCTGAAGATCTAACTGTAGAAGATTATCCTGATTGGAGAAGACCAAAATTAGGAGATTTTATTGAGATTATCTCATGGGATACACAAGAGAATGTACAAGAATGTGTTAGGTTGGCTAAGTTACCATATCTTACAATTAATGAGGTTATACCTTATGTTGTAGGTTGTGGATTTGAAAGGTATTGTTGGGCTTATAAGATAGGAGTTGAAGAATCCCAATTGAAGTTCTTACAATGGCATTATAAGATTATTAACACAATCTAAATCATTTAATTATGAGTGGTTCACATTATGAGATTCATATATCTCTTGAAGGAAGATCTAGTAAAAACTTTTATGGTGTTCATGTTATCATGAATGTTCCATTTATTCCATTAGTTGGGGATCAATTATCATTCACTTACCATAGTGGTATTTGTGAAGAGAAGATTATTCCTAATACTATTAGACAAATTACAGCTACTACAAGTAGAGGTATTGTTAGTAAGAATGTTGATAGTTGGGAGTTCTTATATGATAGCACTATAGTAGTTACTAGAAGAGTTATTGATCCTGATGGAAGTATATGGTTATATTGTGGACTGTGTTAATAATATAGTAAGCTATTAAATTATGTTCTACACCATTATCCAATTATCAATTAAAATCTGTATTACTTATGCTTATTGTAATGATATTTGGTAGGTCTGTATGGCTTGTTGAATTTGATGAGAAATCTGATGATTCTAAAGCTGTTTGTAGAGTTGGAGACATTGCTGATCTCCAATTAATGAAAGAGAAGACAAAGCTCTATTCTTTAATGTCTAAATTGTATGTTGCTATGCGTATTAAAGATCTACCTATAGATCAGAGAAATAACTTGATTGGCCTGAAGGTTAGGACTGCAAGAGGTGTGATTGGATTTGTTAATCAATCAGGACATTGTGTTATATTTCTCAGTTCTAGTAAAGATGTGAATATGATGGTGGCTGAAGCAAAGAAAGATGAAAATAGATTATATCCTCAAATTATTGAGAAAGATGAGGATGTATTAGAATGGGAAATAGTTAAGAATGATGATGTTAAGTGTAATTGTCAAGAGTTAACTAGTCATAAACATATTGTGAACTTTGAGACTCAATTAGAGCTTTAAGATTAAAGTTTTACGGAGAGCTTACGTTCATGGTATTTGGTGAGCTAATATGGTATTTTGTCTTAAGTTGTTTGTATTAAATAATCAAAGTTCCCTTGTAGTATCAACCAAGCGCACAATAGTAGTGTTTTGCTCAATATTTACTACTATTGGATCTAATAGTATTGAAGAATAACTATCTTCCAGTATTGTTGGGTTTAGGTCTCATTTACCAAGAGATTATGATTTGAGTTTATGTGGTATTTGAGATGCTCAAGCTTGGATGATTAGTAAGTACAAAGTCAAATGTTCTAAATCCAAGTTTTGGCTTATTGATGATGGCTGGAAAAATTATCATCAATTAAATTGAAAATTTAGGGTTTATGTTGAACACAATGATTGTCGCAAGTGTCACTGCATTTAGTGGTACTTCAACTCCTGACAAAAATGGATCAGCACCTGTAATGTTACAATGTATTGCAGGTCAGATGCCAAACAGAAATGTATTAGCTGGTACTGTAGCTCAAAGAGCTGGATTTGAGATTGGTAAGACTTATCTAGTGAATGTAAGAGAGACTGGATTTGATGAAGTGTTTGGCCCTGATTATACATTCATTAAGATTATGGAACTAAAGTCTGGATTGGATATAGTACAATCAGCAATGCAGTTAGGAGAAGCTAGAGTTCTTTATGTTCAAAGACCTGAAGGATTTGAGCAGCATTATCAAAGAAAAGGTGATGCTATTGAATCTAACAGAACAGTAAGAATTAGACAAGGATTGTATCATCCTGCAATACCAACTACGACTGGTCAAGGTCATGAAACTGCAAGAGAAGTCAGACCTGGAACTTCAGTTGGTAGTGGTGGTACAATTGTCAATCAAGATGAATGGTTACAAGAACGTGGAGTATCAACATCAGATCAGGATTATGTTCCACATCCTGATGATGAACAAGTGGAATTTCCAGAGCCTGAAAATGATGAAACAGAAACAGGTGAAGAATAGTCCATAAATACTCTTAAGAACTAAACCTTGTTAAGTGAAAACATACCTGATTTATCTCAGAGAGAAAGGGAGTTATTAATTTAATTCCCTTTCTATTACATATATATAAGTGTAGCGATATTTTAATCTAAACCTAAATCTGTACAAATGGAAACTGAATATGATTACAATTTTCCTAAGGGGAAAGATTCAATTCCTAGAGTTTTCATTGCATTAGTATTGATTGTTTTAATCTTAATTACTGGTGCTATTCTTAGAAAACTAGGAATTTTTTAAAAAACAGTCTCGATTAGATCAATTAATTCATTAACCCTTAAAATCCTTTATCTATGACATTTGCTGATTTGATAAACAGTTATCAGAAGAAACTATGGCTTGACATCATGGTAAAACAAGGTGGAATTAAGCTAAGTGAATCTGAAAGAGATCTTCATGAACATAGAAAGAATTTTTATATTATGTATGAAGAAGATCTATCCAATATGCTGTGTCAGACTAACACAATTATTACTAAAAATTAAATTGTTTTGTTATGTCTACAAAGAATGGAACATTAGTTCCTACACACAATATATTTCGTACTCCTCAAGAAATAGGAGTTGATCAAAAGGTTGATTCTGATCAATTGAAATTGTATCATATTTTCTTAGCTGTTGAAAGTTCTTCTACATATACTGAAGAGGAATTTCAGATAAGAAAATATGCAGCCACTGTTATTGCAAAAGACTTGGAAGAAGCATTTAAGAAATCACAAAATGATTTTAATCCAGATTATGCAAAGAAAAATGTAAGATCATGTAGTGTTGGGGATCTCATACAAGATAATGATGGATTTTACATGGTTTGTGCATCTGGATTTAAATTGATTTGTTTGCTTGAAACAGGTCATGATTAAGATATTATTGTTAAAGGGTACAAAGAGACGGATAAGGGTTTAATGGTTAATACCATAAGGCTAGATATATCTATATCTGGCCTTCTTTATTTATTCTTTTATTATTAACTTCTAAATTAGTAGACATGAAAAAGGAAACAACTTTAGGTATATTGCAAATATTAGCAATTACCTTTTTAATTTGTATTGGTTTTTTAGTTGGTAAAGGATATCAATACCAACAGGATGAGAAAGTTATCAACCAATTAAGTAATGATGTTAACTCAATGTTGGCACCTGAAGACTTTTTTGTTGATAGCTCATATCAATATTTAGAAGGACATAGATTAGATATACCTGATGAAATATCACAAGTATCGTGGTATGATGATAAAAATATAGACCTAATGGCTGTATTTATAGATGATGGTGGTGATATTCATTTAGGATATACTGGTAAAACTATTCCAAGAAATCTATTTCTTGGTAATAGAGAAGATTCTCTTAACCTTATTGAAGAACATTCAGAACTAACAACATTAGTTCATAGATAATATTCACTTGTATTACTTGTATTAAATAGAGTTATTACTGTCATAATATGTGGCTGGAATAGAAGATTTTGATTTTTCAATGGCAAGCAATCGTTAAAACCCTGTATTTTTATATGGGGTTTTTTCTATTTATTTCATAATCAATATACTATGAGAAACAACTTAAATTGTTAATTCTAAACTCTAATAAAAAACAATCATGAAAAAGTTGTTCTCAATCATTGTATTATCATTATTGGTAATATCAACTAATGCACAAGATAAAATCTATGGTGCATTTTTTAGTTCACAAGCAGTCAAATCTATTACAGCTAATGGAACCACTGGATCTGCTACAGGTTCATTTGGTGGTTCTATGAGTGTAGATCAAACTGCTGCTCTAGGATATGGAATATTCAATGGTATTGGTTATATTGTTACATTACAATATACTACTGATGATCATGTGGATATATATGCTAGAAAAGCTGATGGTACTGGATCTTATGTTAAAATCATGAACAATGCTGATATTGCATCAGGTGATGTTGATCTTGATTATGTAAGATTAGGTATTGATCAGAATGGTGTAGGATATATTGTATCCAAATCATCTAGTTCTAATAGTATTTATATTGGTACATTTACTTGGAATGGTAGTTTATCTAATCCAAGTGTAAATGTCAATAAAAGAGGTAAATTAAATACAAATGACAACACTAATAGTATTTTTATTAATGGTGACCTTGCTATTGCGTCTAATACCTTATTTATTCTTGCAAACAATGGCTCCGGCTCAACGAAGATCTATACTATCTCTCTTACTAGTCTTGCATCTGCTAATAGTAGTAGTGTTAATAGTATTAGTTCTAAATGGGATTTAAGGAAATCTGATGGTACACAATTTGGTGGAACTGTAAATGGGTTTGCATTTGCTAGTACTGGTTCTGCATATTTGTCTACTAGTTCAGGATTATACTTTATAGACCAAACTACCACTAATTTTAATGGTATTGGTACTGTAAAATGTAGTTTAATGAAATCTGAGTCTGATATTTCAGATTTAGCAACAGGATATTGGCCTGCGAATACTTCATTACCAGTGACTATTAAGAGTATCACAGTAACCTTATCCCACAGTAAAAAATAACCCTAAACCCTAAAAGTTATTAGTATGAAAAAGTTTTTGTATACAAGCACAGTTATAGCTCTTATATTAGGTGCTATATCATTTTTACCATCATGTAAAGCTAATCATGATGATATCATTAGCAATCAGAATTCATATTTGAATTATGAATTTAGTGTTGATGATCAAATTAATGTTAAACAGTATGAGATAGAAATATCTACTACTGGTAATGTTAATAATCCTGGTGATTGGACTACAGGATTTATATTAATGTCTGAAACTGGTGGATTATCACATAACTACACTGCACAAGTAGATGTAACTCATTGGTTTAAAGATGTTAGAACTATCTATTCAAGGATTAAATCTGTAGATATAGATGGTAAAACACAATATTCAAAGGTAACTATTACCAAATATCAGTAGTCTTCATAGGTATTGCTTCATAATTAGTAAAAGGGGAGATTAATTTCTCTCCTTTTATATTATTAATCATTTAAACTTTTATTTATGAAAAAGTTTGTTGTATTTACTATGTTTGTTATTACTGTGTATCAATTAGATGCGCAAACTAAACTAATTACTGTTGAAAAAGGAGATACTATCTTAGTCGGGGGCGATATGAAGATTGTAATTCCTGCTAAAAGACAGTTAAAGAAAACATTTATAAGGAGGGATGTGGAACCAAAGATTATTAATATTCAATTACCTGAGTATAATAATTATCCACAATTACCTATTCCTGCATATCCTGTGAGATATCAAGATCAGCCAGCACAAATAGTATATCATGATAATCATAATGATGTACTATTGGCACTTGGAATACTAGGATTAGTATGTGGTATGGGAGCTGTGGTATTAGTATTATCTGAAAGAGGTAGGAGAAAAGATGATTATGGTAATTCATATTTACCTGTTAATAACACATTTCATGTGAGTGGTGGAAATGTAGATAGTTCTAAACATGAACATAATGATTTACATGATAGTAGAACTTATGGTGAACCAGATATGTCAACAGCTAATGCTGTAGTCAAAATGTGGCAAAAAGAGAAAAAAGAGAATCCTTATGGAAGAGATGACAATTTCATGGAGGATGAAGAAAAATAGCTATAGGGAAGTGTATGTACCCTTTATATACATACAATTCAAAGACTAAAATGTGAATTGTCTTTGATTTAGCTCTTGATAGAATATGACGATATGGGATTAAGAGTGTTTGTTCACATCAAATATTTATTATCTAGTACACTTAGGTAATGGATAGGGAACCAAGAATATTATGCATTTTGGTGCACAAAGGTGTATAGTGTTTGACTAAACAAAACATCACCAAAAATCTCAGTGCTATGACAATTACTATATTATATAGTGTACATGTAAATAGTAACTTACTGAGAATATCCAATGGACAGCTACTACTCTAATTAACAGTTAGACATAGGGCTGTCCTTATTAATTGAATCCAAGAATATTATCAATATATTATGTCTTAAGAAGAGATTTTGAAGAGATTGGATGGCTAATGGTGGATAGAGTCCAGAGCTTAGGTCTACAAGCCTGAGCACAGTGCTGACATACACTGGAGTAGGATGGATATCCTCGTCTGGACTTCTATTTTTTATTTTTAATTTTAAAACTATTGATTATGACAGTAGAAGACAAAAAGAATCTTGTTAAAAAGATTTCTGAAGCTCTAACATTAAATAAGTTAGAGAATACTTTAACTGAAAATGGTGATAATTACATTCTTGCTATAAGTTTAATGGATATTCCAAAGGATGGAGTATATCATGAACATATGAGAAGGATAGTAAATACTACAAATTTCAGATTTATGAAAGTAGGTCAGTTTAATCTGATCTTTATATTTGATATATCTGAACCTAAACCTATTGTTTAATCTGTTACTTTATATAAAACTTTAATTATTAATCCCAAAATTTCATCCTTATGTTAAAAAGATTAGATCTTACAGGAAAGACAATTTTATTAGCTGTATTAGCAGCAGTTGTAATTTGCATATTTTGTAGCTCATGTGTGAGTTCTAAATATGGATGTCCTTCAACTTCTGGTATGTCAGGTTATCATGGAAGATAGTTTTAGTCCTTTGTGTTTTTTGGTCAATAATAGGAGAGTATAGAAATATATTCTCCTTTATTTTTTAAAAATGTCGATTAAATTATTATATTATGAAAAAAGCTAAAGTTTACAATCTTACAACTATAAATATAGTTATGTGGATGTTTATTATATCTGGATTGATATTAATAAGCTCATTTACAGATATAAGTAAGGTTAAAGATCAGGATCTTATTGAGTGGAAACAGGATTACAAGCTTAAAACTAGTGATTTTACTCAAACAAACTACATTGATGGTAATATACCAGCTAATGCTAGTACTGGTATCTTTATGTCTTATAGTAGAAAGAAAGACAGATATAATGCTGTTGCTATATTTGATAAAAAGAGATCAGGTTGGAATACAAGACTGATTAAACATCCTGATTGGGTTCTTAATCATGAACAAAGACACTTTGATATAACTCAGTATATAGTTGGAGAACTAAATAAAGAGTTAAGTGTAGTTCCATATAGTATGGCAGAAGAGACATTCTATAAATATGAGCATAAACTTGATAGTATGCAAGTATTATATGATAGTCAAACTATGCATAGTATGGATAGTACATATCAAGATTTTTGGAACAAGAAAATTGATTATTTATTATATACTAATTAAAATGAAAAATTTTCTTATCTGTGCTATAATTTGTGTAATTTCTCCATTCTTATTTTGGGGTATATGTGATGTCTTTTCAGATGAAAAATCTTCAAATATTGGTTTAATATTAGCTTGTATAGCTGCATGGATAGCTACTGAGATAATAACTATTATTATGATGATTTATATTGCTGATAAAGATCCTGAGTTAAAGAAGTTCTTTTCTTAGTCATCAATCAAACCAAATATGAAAAAGTGGTCATTACTGTTTACTATTATGATGGTAACTTTATCCGTATCAGCATCTTTTAATGATCCAGCTCCCTGGAATATGTTTAAGACTCCAAAGAGAGTTGTTACACAGGATGTATATTTCTGTAATACTTGTGGAACTCCATATGGTAGAATAGACATACATCTTAACAGAGGTTTTGGATACACTACTTGTGAGTATACTACAGTAGAAGTATTAGTCTACTCAAGGTTTGGATGGGGATTTCCTAGACAATATTTTTGGGCTTGGGCTTATACAGCTTGTAGTGTAACATTTCCAGCAGGTAGTGCTGATGCATATTATAGTTTCCCTCTTACAGAAGGACAACAAGTGCATGTAGATGCAAATAGTGAGATTATACCTGGTGATGTAATAGTACATGATTTAGCTTATTGTTATTAATTATTAATGGAAACTCAGCCCTTCGGGGCTGGTTTTCTTAAAATTCAATTATATGATATTCTTAAAATGGTTGCTATTTCTCTTAATAGGATTCTTTATTGCTGGTGATTATACTCTAGTTACTAGAACTAAAGATAACATCAGAATAACCAGAAGATTTAATGGTATTCTCTGGTGTTGGTTATTAAGAGAGAAAATGTTTTGGAAGAAGGTTGAAGATTTAAAACCTAACTCAAGAAACAATATAACTGAAAGTATATGAGTAAGTGGATTTCAGGATTTCCACCAAATAAGAATGGTAGCTATCTGACAAGATGGCATAATCATGTAACAGGATCTCCATATTATTATAATAGGATTGAGTATATTTCTTATCATAATTTATGGTGTGATAGACATAACCATTTATTTACAGCTCATAAGTTTCCTTCTGTAACTTTTGAGTGGTGGGATGAATTTAAAATCACTGAAAATAAAACTATTAGAAAACTAAAATTTTAGAAATGCCAAAGTATGAGTTTGCCATTAGAAAAGCTACACTTAGCAGTGGCAAAACAACCCACACACCTGTCTGTAGAAAGAAAACGAGCATTACTAATTTGTTGATCCCTAATCCCTGGGAAAGAATTGTTGAGGTATATGGTGAATATATCTTAATGGATATTCCTTTTACTCCAGAACTCTCTTACGAGCAATGTGAATTGCATATAAGTAAGTATCAAGAAAAGCTCATGAATGAAAAGCTAGAGGAAGAAGAAACTGTAGAATTTGAAGCTGTAAGTGAGATTGCTGTCTAATTTGTAATCAATTCTCAATAATATGTCAAAGAAACAACCAATTCAGTCATCCGAAAAACTTTTCAACATTAGTAAAGAGTATAAGAAGTATTACAAATTAGGTCATTCGAGTCCAAGTAGAGACTCAGGGATTCCCGTGTATTCTACAGTTACACAAGTTTACAGGGGTACAGGATGTAGACCAACAAAAGTTTTGTCTGCAAGTTTCTTTTAATTGATTATTAATTACTAAATTTGTGTCATGAACAAATCAAAAACTCCAGATACGAGAGGTAAACTGGAGAGTGTAAAAGTGCCAAAGCCTAAGAAAAAGAAAGCTCCTAAAAAGAAAACTTTTAAAGAGTTTAAAGATGAAGTTAAAGAACCTAGTAAGCTAAGGTTGACTCCTAAGAAAACTAAAGGTCAACTCTTTAAAGAAAGACATGGATATTCAAGAAGTGTTGCAAGAGCTATGAATAGAGCTGGAGTTGTAACTTTAGAAGCTTATAGAGAGGTTAGAAAAGCTAATAAAAAGCTTGTTAAAAAGAAACAAAGAGATCAAGCTGCTTTAGCTAGAGCTAATAGAGCACCAGTAGTAGCAACAAAGAAGAAAAAGTAATATAGTAAAATCCAATATTGAATGAAACAATTGACTATTTTCAGGCTCGTTAGAGATCCAAATAACAATGATAAGGTGTTAGGTCGTATGACATTAAGAATTATCAATGTTAGTCCTGTATTTGTTGGAATTGGTGAGAGAGGCGTGGTTAATAAGGCCGAATTTAAGAAATTAGCGGATGCTTTAGAACCATCTAATGATGGCTTTAGTGTTCTCTAATAATCCCATATAATCATATCATCTCTAAGGAGAAGTTGCTTACACAAGTGAGCCAGTTATTTGTAGTTGTCAATTTTAACTGGTGATTTAATGGTGATTATTAAGTCCCTACCTTAATTGGTAGGGCATTTAGCTCTATGGTGTAATGGTAGCACAACAGATTTTGATTCTGTTAGTTTAGGTTCGAGCCCTAATGGAGCTTCTGAATAATCTATTCCTATAATGGTATTTATTATTTTAATTTAACAAACAAAAACGATTATGAAAAAGTTAGTGATTCTAACTATTGCTGCAATTCTTTCAATTGCAAGTGTTTCTATGGCTAAAACTTTAGCTCCCTGGGATTATCCATTAAGTAAGAGGGTATGGAATCCTACTGTCGCTTCACTATATTTAACATGTAGTGCTACTGACATAGTAATTGCTTCAGAATTAAACCAACCAGGTATTGAAGACGGACACACTTGGAGAATGACTATTCCTACAAAAGCATATGTTTATATGCTGATATACGGACATGGCTTACCACATTATGGATGGCAATGGGTGACATGGCTGTATACTCTTGATTTTTGTTCTTCTTGTCTAACCTCTACTGAGACACTTCAGTTAAATTATCAAGATAAGTTTATTACTTATAGTGGTACATTTGGCTATGGTGGTGTTAGAGATGATCAGTATTATATTAGTTCTTTTAATCCGATTTAATTTTGAAATAATAGTTTTGCTATTTTTTCTTAAAAAGTAGTAGGGTCTGCATTAGCTCAGGTGGTAGAGTACACCCGTGAAATGGTGGGGTCACAGGTTCGACTCCTGTATGCAGAACGAATTATTATTCACTAATTAGTCAAACAAATCAAAATGAAGAAAAAGTCAATGGCAGGACAATTAGCTCCTGTGGCTGTTACAACTACAGCATCAATTAAAAAAAGAAACACAGCAGCTAAGGTAACTATCAAATCTGCCAAGATTGAGGTAGCTCCTGCTCCTAGCACTCCAGTTAATCCCAATAATTGGAAAAATGCTAAACACAACAAGAAGTTTCCATTAAAGAAAGCTTCAAGGACTGATATGGTTAACCTGATCAACTCTTCTAAAGGAAGATTCTTTACCAGCACTCATGTAGATGCTAATGGTAATGCTCGTACAATGAACTGCATTAAATCTAATAAACCTGCAAGTGAATTAGGTTATATACCAGTTTATTCTATGTTGGACATGGGTGATCGTCAAATCAATCCTCAAACTATTTGTGAACTGAGCTTTGGTGGTGTACACTACTATAGTGGTAAAAAACCAAAAGCTTAATTTTTTAACTGTTGTGTGTTATGATAGGATCTGAAATATGATCCTATTATGGGTAAGTAGCTCAGTGGTAGAGCAGAGAGCTGTTAACTCTCAGGTCGTAGGTTCGACCCCTACCTTGCCCTCAAAATTTTATATATGGAATATAAAGTATTATATGCTGAAACTTTAAAAGGGTTAGAACAAGAAATAGAATACTATAGAATTCTAGGATGGAAGGTGTATGGTGGTATGACTATATGTTCAAGAGAACAGTATTATCAAACAATGACAAGTTAAAATATTAGACAGTGACTGAGAGGAAGTTGGCTTGGAAGTAGCCATCTTATAATGAGTGGAACAGACACCTACCTAAGTGGATAGCTATGGTAACTAGTGACTATCGTTTACTGAGTAGGAGAAATGTACTGTAATCTAGGGACTGATCAGCTAGATACCTTTGGTGTAACAACACACTCTCATAGTCTTAACTTATTAGTTTTCACTTCTTTTCAACTTAAAAAGAGTGAAGATTTCTAGCACCAGGACTTTTTAATCCTGATCTGCTAGAAAACTTATTAGTTTCTAATCTCTTAGCTCTAAAAGAGATTAAGAAGAAAACCATTGTCCCTCTTATCTACGGCCAGTAATCGTAGTCATGGTTGGTGTAGAGATGGTGAGTAAATCTTTTTTGTAAGCCGTTTTGCTGAAAACGGGAGGGCTATCGTCTAACGGTAGGATGCTGGCACTCGAAGCCAGAGATCTAGGTTCAAATCCTAGTGGCCTAGCTAATTTCTTAATCACAAAAACTCAAAAATGAGTACAACTGTAAAAGGTGCAAGCACCAAAAAGACAAATGGTAATAAAACCACAGAATTAATTATTGGTTCTTCTGCTGCTAAATTGGCAGTAGCTGTGAATGGTATTCAATCTGCTTTATTAGAGGCTAACAAACTTAATGAGATTGTTGCTGAGTCTTCTTTGAAAGTAGTGGAAATGGAAGACAAACTTGGTGCTTTAGACCAGGAGTTGGTTAACAAAAAAGCTCAAAACAAGTATGAAATTGAGTTGTCTTACAAGACTGACAAGAAAAGTTTTGTAGAAGCTTATTTGTCTGACAATGAGCTTATGACTGTAAATGAGACTGAGTGGTTAGCAATGCAGAAAAAGCTTGAAGATTCTGATAGAGCTACTACTGATGCAGTTTCTAAAGCTGTAGGTGCAGCAACTGGCTCTCTTAAATCGGAGCATACAAGTGCTTTGAAAGTTGCTCAATTAGAGCATGATAAGAAAGAAGCTGAGAATGTTGCTACTATTAAGCAATTAACTGCTCAGATCACTTTCTTAACTCAACAGAATCAGACTCTGCAAACTCTGATTGATACTCAGATTAAAGCAGAAACTGAAAGGGCAAAACATCAGCCAGCTATCCATGTAAATGGAACTAATACTGGTAGATAATATTAACCTGATTTGGCAATTTAAGTAGTTTAAAGGTTATTTTTTAGATGAGTTCACACCTTGATTTTCTTAAAATCTTAAATGAACTCATCTATAACGATCCCCTAGCTCAATTGGATAGAGCAACAGACTTCTAATCTGTAGGTTTCCAGTTCGATTCTGGAGGGGATCACTCTAAATCAATCAGTATGGAACAGAAACTTGAAAAAGCATTAATAAGAACATATAGGAAACTTAAAGAGTCTCCTAATGTTAAAGGATCAGAACTTATTGGACTTTTTATTAATTTCTACTATTCAGAATCTAATTTTCATAGTGGATTATTCTCTAATGATTTCTATGCTATGAGAGATAGTAATCTTGATATTGAGATTATTTACTGTGGTACATCCCATTACAGAACTCCTTTATATACTCAATTACAAGCAGATATGAAAGATTTAAAAACCTCTGATTATTATGCTTTGTGGTTGAGAGCCTCTTGGGAAAGTCCTAAAGATGAATATTATGGAGATCCTATTGTTAGAGGATTACCTAGTATCCAAAGTATACTTTCTCAAGGTATTGCAGATGGAGAGTATAAAGGTTGTTAATTTATTTTCTTAATCACTATAAAACCATTCAAAATGGCAGATCAAAAACAAAAACAGAAGTTTGAACAACAGTGGAACCAAATTTTAACTCTAACTAAGACTCAGACTCCTGAAAAAGCTATAAAAGTAGCTGATTCTGAAGTTCTTCTTATCTTTAAAGAATTAGCAGAAGAAAAAGAAAAGAAAGCCAGAGAAGATTTTAAAATAGCTCTATCTGGTATTCTACAAGCTAAGCTTGAATTGGATAAAAGTATTATGAAAGGTCGGGAAGAACTTGCTAGAAAAGAAGAAAAAGAGTATGAAACTCTTAATAATGAATTGGCAAAGGTTCTTGGTAAGCTTAATTATGCTAAGCAACAAAATCAACAGTTAGTTTCTCAAGCATCAGGTAATTTTAGTCCTGTTGAAACAACTGAAGAAACTTCTCCTGCAAATGAGAATGGTGAAGAGAAATAACTTTTCATGCTGTGATTTATAAACAAAAGGGTGGTAGAAATATCACCCTTTTCAATTTGTATTATGAGATTAAAAGAATTACCACCAAAGATAGCATTGCTTGCAATGCAGAGAATTTCTGAACAAGGTAAAAATCCTCATCAAAATTTTACTATTGCTGGGCAATTTACTTTTTCTGATACTCCAGAAGGTCATGAATATTGGAAGGAAATTCAATTTGGAAATTTTATTGAACCAGTATATTGTAAACCGAAAGGATCAAAAGTAATTATTAAACTTAAGAACGATTTATGGAATGGATCAAAAGAGTCTTGCAATTCTTTTCTTTAAAAAAGAAAGTAAAAATGTTTGTAGCTTATACTTGGGAAAGTGAAACTAAGTCTGGTACTGGTAATTCTGTTCTTGTAATGAATAAAATGCCAAATTCCTGGGAAGATATGGTAGCTATTAAGAAAAACATTATTGAATGGAATCTTAAAGAATATCCAGATGCTAGTGTTATGGTGATACATTATTGTGAAATGAAATAATATACTCACCCTAACCTACTATTAAGGTTCCAACTTTAGTAGTGGCATTGGTTAGCTGCCGACACACATTATTGTAATGCTAAGAAATGCTATTCTAGGTTCGACTCCTGGAGGGTGAGCAATAAGTTAGCAACGTAAAGGGAGATGGGGAACTGTCTCCCTTAAATTTTACTTTATGTTTAAATTTAAAAAGCAACCAAAAGATGCTCTAATTTATGTCAAAGGATTTTTAAAAAATGGTATGAGATTAAGATATGAAAGAGCTAGACGTGATGGTAAGGAAGTTTATAATCTTCATCTTAGTTATAGAGAAGAAACTAGTGTTAGTGGTTGGAAAATCTTTTGGGATCTTAATCATGGGGGAAGCTGGACTGAAGATTACTTGATAGATAGACTTTTAGATGGTTCATGTAAAATAACTGACTATGGAAAAACCATTTAGTTTGGGAATTAAGTTAAAGAAAATAGAAGCTAGATTCTCAACTACAGGTACTTATCTTGAATGTAAAACTAGTACTCATTATAAGTATTATTATATGTATATAAAAGATAATCCTGATAAGATGAGTGATTTTCCTTATTTAGTTGAGTTTCACTTTGGTAGAATAGGTACTGAAGGTACTAAGATTCATCATAAATTTAAATATTTTGAAGATGCTGAGAAGCATTTAGCTAAGAAGGTAAAACAAAAACTCGAAAAGGATTATGTTAGGGTGACAGAACCTACAAATGATACTAAATTTTAAAATTCAAAACTATGTTTAGACTTAAAAAAGCATCAAAAAAGGTTGGGGATTTTGATGTAACAGATAATACCACAGAGTGGTTAATGCTGCAAAGATTAGAGGTTGGAGATATGCCATCTTTTGTTCATATGCAGAGATTATGGGTAAGAGAGGAGACTCCAGATGAGTTTGATGCTGAGGGTAATATGGTCAGTAAGGGACTTAAAAAAGAGTCAGTCATTAAATTCTACAAAGGATTTATCAAAGATGATAAACATATTGTAGAGGCTACTACTCCACTCATTTACAACACAGATCATGATGCTCAAAAGAACTTTCTTAAAAGATTAGAATGGTATCTTGCTGATGGCTATAAAATTGTGGAAGGTGATCAAGAAATGCCAACTTATTATGCTAATGAGAGAACACCAATGGTTCCTGAGAATTTACAAGGAATGATGTCTTCATTAGCTCAAGCTACTAACCAACATAATGTTGCAAAAGCAAATCCTATTATAAAGATTGCATTAGCACAAAAAACAAAACTTCAAAATCCGTAATAATTATTATGTCACAACCGTTAGCTAAACATCATATTACCAAACCAGGTAAGATGACTATTATTGAATCAATGGGTAGAATGAATTTCTATCCTGATGCTGTGATAATTACAGAAGAGCTACAACCAGGTCAGGTTTATAATTTTAATGTAGATCATGTATATGGTGAAATGTGGATGACAAAAGGACAAGCTCTTACACTTCCACCTAGAATCTATGATTTTGACCAAGAGTTTAGAAATCAAGTTCTTACTACACTAAGACTTAGCCAAGCTAATATGAATATTGGTGTTGGTCTTATTGGTTATAAAGGTCAAGGTAAATCAGTAACTGCTAAACAATTAGCAATTGAGAGTAGATTACCAATTGTTTGTATTAATGGAGTTATTCCAAAAATTGCAGACTTCTCTAGTTATCTTCAACAAATTAAACAAGATTATTGTCTATTTGTAGATGAGTTTGAGAAATTATTTCCAGCTCCTGTAGCTAATGATGCTGAGAATAAGTTTCATACTCAAAGTAGCTTTTTAAGCTTGCTTGATGGTACATTCACTCCTAAGCATAAGAGATTAACTATTTTGACTTGTAATGATGATGTGAGTGACAAACTTCTTGATAGACCTTCAAGGATCAGATATTATAAGAAATATAATTTCATGAATCCTGAAGTATTTCATGCTATTGTAGCAGATAAACTTAAGAATAAGAAATTTGCTAAGGATCTTGAAGATAATCTTCATATTCCTGATTGCACAATTGACATCTTAACATCAATTATTGATGAGATCAATGTACATAGAAAGCCATATTCTACTTTTAAGGATATATTTAATTTCCATGAGAGAAAACAATCATATAACAAATATGTTATGATTGAGAATAAGTGGGAATATCAAGAAGAAGTTGAACTTAACAAACCTCTTCCTCATGAGATTGATCATATAAGTCATTATATTCCAAATGTTAACTATCATGCTGAGCTTAAATATAATGATGGAGATAAGATTATATATGAGGAACTGGTTTATGAGTACGATGACGATGAAAACATTAAATCTAAGAAGAAAGTTATGTATAAACTTACTAAGAATAAGTGGAGTACATCAAAACCTTCTATGGATATGGTTCTTTAATTACAAAATCTGATACAATGAAGACTAAAGCTGAAAAAAGAGAAGAAGCACTCGAAAGACAGGAAGGTTTTAAGAAGTTATCTCCTAAGCAAAAACTTCTAAAACTGGATCTCATATATGGAGATGGTAAGGGAGCTATTAAGGAAAGGAAAAAACTTCAATATGAGATTGAACACACTGGTGGAATTCCTGATAGTACTGGCTCTGGTAATACTCCTAAAGAGAAGAAAAAGCATTACCAAAAACCCAAAAAGTCCTAATAATGGCAAAAATTGTTAAAGCCTGGGTTGAAACTAATGAAAGAGTTGATGGACGAAAATTCTATACAGCTCATGTAAAATACAGAGGTATCTTCTTTTGGGTTATACCTTATTATTTTGTGGAAAATGTAGTAAAAGTACATGATAATCCACCTAGCTTTATGTTACAATCTAAGAGTTCATTCTATGAAGCTCATGAATTTAAAAGTAAAGATCTTGCAGAAGAGATTCTTTTAGAAGAAATTGATAAATCATTAGATGCTCAAGCAGAAAAAAGGGCTAGAAAAGTAATAAAGAAAACTAAAGAAGTTGTAAATTTGTGTCCTATTAATGATCCAGGATGTTTATAATTGGATCAATAAAATCTTGAAAATCTCTACCATGAAGGGATAAGCCTGTACCCTTGTATATACTTTATTTATCAGGTAACCCTGGGTCTAACAATGATAAATGGGTATAGAAACTCGGATAAGTTCAGCAGGCAAGTAAAAGGGTAGGAATTCCCTTCAGTTGGAGAGATTAAAATTTAAGCTATGAAACCTACAAATGAACAAATTATTGATAAATATAAGATAGAAATATCTTTACTTAAACAAAGATTAAGGGTAGTAGAGGATCATCTTAAAAATGATAAAATAGAGGATTATCCTAATTTGTCAATTATGCAATTTACAATGATGAAGAAGGGTTTTAAACAATGTAAGCTTGATACTGAGAATCTTATACACCAAAGACATGTTCAAATTGGTAGATTAATTGTAAATTCATAGTTATGGTGAGCTTTGAAGTGAAAATTGGTGATGTTGTAACTATAATTAAAGGAGAAAAGAATTGGAATGATGGAATGAATGAATTTATAGGTCAAACTCGTAAAGTTAATGAGTTATGTCTTGATGTTCAAGGATTATATGTATACTTTGAATATGATGATTATAACGATCATATCAATACTTGGTACTGGAGACCTGGAATGCATTTCATTCCTTTTGTAAGAAAAACTAAAAAGTTAAAATTAAAACTTTAAAATAATGGGGCTGTTTTTGGTTTTGACAGCAAATTATGAGGATTATAGGTATGCAGGCTCAATGATTCTATAGAGCCTTAATGAATGTGAATCAAAAATAAATGTAGAAGTTTCTTCTATAACTGTAGGTGAAGATGTTGATGCTACTTTAGCTCAACTGTTTGAGACTGAGCTTGCTCTGGCTTAATCACCCACCATCTCATGGTAAAAAGAGATAGGGACTTTCTGGTATAGTTCACCGAAATAGTTAAACTATACTCTTGCTTTGCAGTTTAAGCTGTTTGAATCCCTTCAGTGGGGCTAGGCTTTTCAACATCTTGCAAGTAAATGAAAGGTGCTACCTTCTAGTAGGGAATTACTAGATAAGCATATAAGATAACTATGATTCTTTTAGATTGTTTGGACAGGGGTTCGAGTCCCCTCAGCTCCACTAGGAATGATAATATTGTAAGATAAAGCGTTTGATGTTGGAGAGCATCTAACGCCCACAGGAATGGAACCTGAAATCTAGGCTTTGGTCTTTAAAACCAAAAATGCTTACAATAATCTCCCATCCTTTTAATTTATTATATGATAGATCTTATTTTTACAAAAGAACTATTAGAAAACTTTAAAAAGTACTATTACTCAACAGTTTTGAGAGATCAGAAGTCATTTTCATATCATGGACATGAATATGGCATTGAACTTGCTAAAGAGATCATTGAGTATTTTGAAAGTAAACTTGAGACTTCTGTAGTTGTAAGCGGAATGTTTGTAACTTAAATTCTTGCAAGACAGGTGTTGCGCCCTCACCTGGAGAGAGATTAGAGAAGGCTGCCGTGCTGGCAGAGATATCTAATTTCTCTCAAACAATGGTAAAATTTTTAGGGGGTTTGGTGAAATTGGTAGCCACGGTAGGCGTATGAGCCTATTGCTGTAAAGTGTGGAGGTTCGACTCCTCTGGCCCCCACTTATACCCAAGACATTCTCAGTATTTGGTAAATACCTTAAAACTCTCTGGTTTCGTGCAGGGAACCATGCCCCGAAAGTATGGCTGTTGTGAGTAATCTGTAGGCCATAGGGATAGTCTTAGAGTTCCAATTTACTCAAAAATTAAATTGGTGGTGGAGTCACTAAATCAAGTGACCTAATAGAACCCCAGTAGGTGAATACTGGGGTTCTTTATTTTTACATTATTCGATAACCTAATAAATATTATGTATGGCTGGAACATTGATAACTTTGTTTCTATTAGCATGTTTTCTCTATGCGCTAATAGCAATGAATCCAAAACTCGATTGGAATTATGAGACAGATGAAAGAGTTCTGTGGTATAATGATCCATTTGATTATGGAATTAGAAAATCAATTGTATTGTATAAAAAATCAAAATAAAACAAACAATGGCAATTATTACAAGAAAGCCTGTGCTAAGCACAAAAGACTCTCTTACAAAGAAGAGTGATGACATCTTTAGTATTTTTACTAATACTATGAGAGATTTGGAATCTGTAAACAATGAGATTGTAGCTCATGTTGGCAGTAAAAAAGAAGAAGCTCAAAAAATTCTTGATGAGGTAGCTCATTTAGAAGGAGTTGCTGCTAAGAATGCAAGTCTTTCTAGCAAAATTCAATCATTCATTAACAGTTAAACCTAATGCCAACTTTAATAATCCTTACATTAGTCCTAATTATTGCTACTTTTATTGTTTGGTATGAGAAATATCAAAAAGAACTGTTTATTGCTAAAATAATAGATGGACAGAAAGTAGATCAAAAATTCATTTCACAAGAATGTCAACTTGTGATAGCTCAGTTGATAGATAAAACAAATCTTAAGATGAGACCATATAATAGTGTATTAGTGCTCCCTGATGGTCAGGAAATTTCTTACAGATTTGACGATTTTGAAAAAATGAAAGATACAAGTGAATTAAGATTTGAACCAAGTCCATTAGAGTGGGAAATTTTAAGAGGTCTTGTTAAAAAAGTCATTCGTTAATTTTTAATTATAAATTCAAATGAGCAACAAAACAAAACTGCGTTTAGCAGTAATTGGAGTATTATTTATTGTATTCTCTATGTTAGTAGGTATAGAGAGAATTGATGCTGGTAATGTAGGTATTAAAGTCAACATGACTGGTGGTAATCAAGGTATTGCAAAAACTGAGTATGTGACTGGTTGGTGCTTTTATTGGAGATTAGCTCAGAAAGTGTATGAGTTTCCTACTTTCCAACAACATAAGGAGTATGATCCTTACAATGTTCCTGCGAAAGGAGGAATTGTCTTTACTGTACATCCTACATTCAATTACAATCTAGCTGCTGGAGAAGTAGGTAGTATGTTTTCCAGATATAGATTGGGTTTATCCTCTTTGGAAGAAGGATTTATTAGAACTTCTATGCTTACAGCTATTAGAGAAGTTACTAATACATTTTCACCTGATAGTATATTAAATAATCAAGCTGGTTATGATGCTGCTATTTTAGCTAAATTACAATCAGAATTACAACCTTATTTCCAGATTACTCAGTTTACTGCAAATCTTGTACCTGATGAAACTTTAAAGGCTGCAATTGCATCTAAAGCAAGAGCTGTGCAAGAAGCACAAGCCGCTTTAGCTGGTGTTGCTGTAGCTCAGGCTCAATCACAGATTGATATTACTAATGCTAAGAAAGATTCTGCTGTTAATATGATTAATAAGCAATCAGAAGCTAGAGGTATTGAAGTTGTAAATGAGGCTTTGAAAAATTCTCCTCAGTTTGTTGAGAAAATCAAAGCTGAAAGATGGGATGGTCATTTACCTCAATATATGTTTGGTAGTGGTACAATGCCAATGATTCAGTTAAATAACAAGTAATAGTGATTAAAGACAAGTAATACTTCCGTCACATCCCCTGGAGTTTTTACTCTAGGGGTTATTTTTTCATATTAAAACTAAAAATAAACTCAATGACAAGAGAAGAACTTAAAGAAGCACTTAAATATTTTGAGAAAAATGTTAGTCCTAATTCAGATTATTTATCTGAAATTAGAAATGAGATCTTTAAATCTTATGAGAAGGGAGATATCATGGAAACCCAAAAGAATAAGCTTCTAAAAGAGTTATATAGAATAGCTTCTGAAAAGAAGATGTTTTATGTAACTATTATGGATAGAAAACCTGAGAATTTACCTCAGGAAGAGGAAGAAGAGGAAGAGTATGATTCTTCATATGAAGAGTCTTATGAAGAGTCTTACGATGAAGAGGAGGAAGAAGATGCAGACTAAAAAGAAATTATTAAGTAATCTTAGAATATTAGAATCTGATATTCTAGGTAGTCCTATGAAGATAGAGATGAAGAACTTATCTCTATTTGTAGGTCAAAATGGTAGTGGTAAGACAATAGTTTTGATTCAAACATGGATTATAAACTATATTACTGCTACTTATATTGCATCTCCCCAATCATTATCTGCTTTAACTCAAGGTTTACAGTTTATAATGGATCATTCTTTTGATATTAATGATTTTACTGGTAAAATAAGAGGAGAATTTGATGAATTAGATGTTGAATTTACTCTTGATAAAGGAAAAGTAGATAATTTATTATTTACATGTAAAGGATGTGACATAAAAGATCTTGAATCTCCTGGAATGCCAGTATACATGAGTACCAATACTAGATTATTTTCAGATGTTATCAAATATTTGAAGATGAAGAAGTTAATGGGACTTGCAGATATCAAAACATTCAATGATAGTGATCTCAAAAAGCTTTGTGAAGTATATAAGATATACGATATAATGTTTATTGAGAGAATGATGGCTAGAATAGGTGACCCATTCTTTAAAATTCTTGATATGGCTCAGGAAAAACTAAAAGAGATGACAGGAAAAGATATTAAACATGTATTTTATGACGATAAAACATGTGAAATTCATGTAACTGAAGTTAAAAATGGTATTTCTGAGAACTATTTAATTACTAAGTTAAGTAATGGGGAACAAGCATTGATTAATATGCATATTCAATATTAATTTTATGTTCAAAATAAATCTAAAGCCAGTAGTCAAAGACCGAGATTATGAAGTTAAATTTGTGGGAGCTGGAAGAAAGACTTATAAATGTGCTATCTGTGATAAAGATATTAAAGTTGGTGAACCAGCAATCTCTTTTACTAAGAGAGTTACTGTAGGTATGAAAACTACATTTTTAACTTTCAGAACTTGTGCTGATAAAAAAGTCTATAGTGAATGCACTATTAAAAAAGCAAAAGAATTAAATGTTGATTTACCATGACAGATCACATGATAATTGGCTCAGAAGCTTTAAATTTTCATTATCCTAATTTAGGTAGAGAACCAAAGGATATTGATATTATAGCTCTTGAAAGGTATTTTGAGAATATTGTTGATATGGAGAAAGATAGAATAGAGTATATCCAACATAGTCCTACAGGATTAAGTCATATTATAAAATATGAGGATGATCTTAGACCAAGAGAATTCTTTATTGCAGATAAACAGGAAAGCTTAATGAAGATACTTGATTATAGGCATACAAGTCATTATGCTAGTCTTGGAGTTTTATACTCTTTAAAGAAAGCTCATATTCACTATCCTATTAAGTTTTCTAAACATATACAAGATTATATATTGTTAAGATCCTTAATAAGAAAGCAAGAAGGTGTCTACTCAGTAGATGATTTGGCAGACTTGGAAAGAGATAGGTTGGATCTAAACCCAGAACTAACTAGACTTCTTCAGCAAGATACAGTAAAAAGATTAGGAGAGTTAAAAACTCCTAAAATGAATCAAAATACAGAAAAATTCTTTGGAAAATCAAAAAAGTATGTAAAATCATATTATGTTCATGATGATATGCATAAAGCAATTGCCATGATGCATTCAGGACAAGTACAATATGAGAAAATACTTAAAGATAATTCTGAAGTTGAAACTGATTATGAAAAATGGAAAACTCTACCTGTAAGAGAGCAGATATATTGTGTACTTGAAGAAGTATATGTAATAGCTCTTGAGAGAAAGATTTTACCAGGTATCTTTGAAACAGATACGCCACAATGGAATGCAAAAGATGCTTTTGATTGGGCTTTGATGAGAGTTTGTACAACTCTTTGTGATGGATTCTTTAGAGAATTTGCTACAAGAGCTTATAAGCAAATTCAGGGTAGATATAATGCAGGCTACGTGGAATCGTTTTTAAAAACAATATCGCAATATGACAGAATTGAAGCAGACTGAGATAGAATTTGATGTCCAGAATGAACCAGCAGATTCTCCTATATTTAAGTTGAAAGTAACTAATCTTAGGAAATCAGCTTATCCTACAAATACTCCAGAAGAATCAGACTTATTTAAGTTTAAAATTGGAGATTATATTGGTAAACCTAATAGTAGCAATACTATATATCAAGTAGTATCTATTCATAGAGAACCTATTACAAAAGATCAGATTGATAGGTTTAATAATAGAACAAAGAGTTATAGTAGTAATACTGAAATAAATAATACAAAACAACTTTTTGCAGAATATCAGAAAAATGGTAATTTTGGAGCTTGCAGGATAACAATTAAACCCTTAGTGAGAGGTGTGAAAGAAATTGTGAAAGGTAAGCTTGTAAAATTCCTTGAGGTTGATCAAATTAGAGCTTTAACTTATAATGGATATATAAAAGTAGATCTTAATAGTATTGTAAGAACTAGAGACTATAATATTAATAGTCTTAATAGAAAGATTATTCAACAACAAGATAAACTCAGAGTTCAAACAGGAATGAGAGATGTTATTTTGAAGATCATTAATACTCAACATGTTTTAACGGCTCCAGTAGAAGTAATAACAACTCAGGAAGTAGATCTTGCAGCAGCATAAGTAACTAAATCCAATATTGATGATAAGACTAGGAAAACCTGAGTATGTATATGATATTGAGTGTGATGGACTTCTTGATAGTGCTACTAAGATTCACTGTTTAAGTATAGCTTGGAGAGATTATAATGGTAATATCAGAGTAAAAAGTACAGCTGATTATGATGATATGAGAAAATTCTTTTTAAGAGAAGATATTCTTAGAATAGGTCATAATATTACTTTATATGATGAAAGAATCATTAAAAAGTTTCTTGGCATAGATACAAATAATTCGTTTGATCAAATCATTGATACTCTTGCTCTTTCATGGTATTTGTTTCCTGACAGGCTTAAACATGGTCTTGAACATTGGGGATATGATCTTGGGATACATAAAGTAGAAATTAAAGATTGGCAGAATTTAACTGTTGAAGAGTATATTCACAGATGTGAAGAAGATACTAAAATTAATCTTGAATTATGGGAGAGATGTAAAGCACTTCTTAACACTTTATATGACAATGACTTAAGTGAGATGGATAGATTAATAAACTATCTACAATTTAAGCTTGAGTGTGTAAGAGAACAAGAAGAAGTAAAGATTAAGCTTAACATTCCTTTTATAAAGGATAACCTGGAGAAGCTGAAGAGAGAAAAAGAGAATAAAGAAAATGTGTTAAGATCAGCTATGCCAAAGGTTGCTGTTAAGATTAAGAAAAAGTATAAGAATGCAATTGTACTTGATACAGGAGAATTTTATTCCAAAGGAGATTTACTTTATGATTACTATTTCAGAGAAGGTTATAAACCTAAGTTTGAACATGAAGTTGAATTGATAAAAGGTTATAAAGATCCAAATCCAAATTCAAATGATCAAAAGAAAGCTTGGCTATTTGATATGGGATGGGTTCCAGAACACTTCAAATATGAGAAAGATGATGATGGTAAGGTTAGGAAAATTCCTCAGATAGGAAGTAACAAGAAAGACGGATCTGTATGTGATTCTGTTAAGAAGTTGTTTGTAAAAGAACCTAGACTAGAAGTTTTAGAAGGACTTAGTGTAATTTCTCATAGAATAGCTATTCTTGAAGGGTTCCTTGAAAACCAAGTAGATGGATTTATTGAACCAAGTTTAGGTGGTCTCACCAATACTTTAAGATTAAAACATGTAAATATTGTAAATCTTCCAGGTATTGACAAACTATATGGTAAGGAAATTAGAGGTAGTTTAATAGCTGATGATGGAGAAATACTATGTGGCTCTGATATGTCTTCTTTGGAAGATACTACTAAGCAACATTATATGTATTTCTATGATCCCAAGTATGTGTTAGAAATGAGAACTCCTGGATTTGATCCACATTTGGATATTGGAGTAAGGAGTGGACTTATAACACAACAGGAAGTTGATTTTTATAAAAACTTTAATAAAGAAGCAGATGATAAAAAGAAGTATGAGGAGATCAAAACCAAGCGACATAAGGCTAAAACTACCAATTTCTCATCCATATATGGTGTGGGTGCAGAAAAACTTGCGAGAGAAATTGGCATCTCAACCAAAGAAGCTAAGAAGCTTTTGGATGGTTACTGGAAAAGGAATGAGAGTGTTAAGAAGGTTGCAGATAGCTGTACAGTCAAAAATGTGGGAAATCAAAAATGGCTTTACAATCCAGTAAGCAAATTTTGGTATTCTTTAAGAGCTGAGAAGGATAGATTCTCTACACTAAATCAGGGAACTGGTGTATGGTGTTTTGACAATTATGTGAGAGAAGTGAGAAAGAGAGGAATTAAAGTTTCACTTCAAATGCATGATGAAATCTTATTTAGAATTATTAATAATGCTCAAGAAAGAAAGAAAATTATTAATAAACTTGAAGACTCCATTAAATCTGTAAATGAGCAGATTAAACTGAATGTACCTTTAGGAATTTCTATGGATTTTGGTCATAGTTATGCTGATTGTCATTAAAATTTAAATTATGTTTAATTTTAAATTAAAAATGGCTTGTAGATTAAAGTCTGGTTGCTATTTTTATTTTCCTGGTGCTGAAGATCCAAAAGATTGGTATAAGATTATAAGAACAGATTTAAAAGCTGATCAATTTACTTTTGTTTGGTTATATCAAGATGGATTAGCTGTAGCTGATCCTCTTACCAGTAGAATATCTTCTTATATTAATGAGCTTATGAAGGGAGAAATGCTTATTTGTCCTATTGAAGAACATTTTAGAGTACCTGAACTATTAAAATCTTATCCCTGTGTTCAAGATAAAGACTAAAATAAAAGAAGAAGTTCTTGTTAGGGAAAATATGTATTTTAAATATGGTTTAACTATTTTTAAGACCTCTAAAATAGTTGATGGACAACTAAAAATAGGTTATTATGATGAACCAAGTGGAAATTTACATATAATACCAGATCCTTATACAGTAAATTTTCTTCAAAAGACTATCTTATCAGGAAGATATATTGTTACAGAACCAGGTGCAGAGTTTACAATACCAGAGAAATTGAGAGATTATGTTGTTCAATATTAAATTGAAGACCAAGAATGGTAATGATGTTAAGAAGAAGCATAGTTTAACAATATTCTTAAAAATGCATTATAAAAGAGGACTTAAAAGAGAAGCTGTTTATACATATAGAATTATGTATGGCAATGGAATAAAAGATCCTCAGAAGTTATTAAGTATTAAGGATACTGTTCTTGTTAATTCTATAGAAGATTTAACTCTTAAAGTTCTACTTAATCTATGTCATATTATAGCGAATATCAGTACAGTTGAAAAATTTGATCCTGATTTTGTTATGTTTATCTCACCTGATTTCAATGGTAAGATCAATAGTGCATGGAAATATCTAATAGATGTATTTAAAAGACCTCAATTAGATAAATTAGATGTAGATCATGACCAAGAACATTGGATGAAGATATTTGATCAAGATTACAGAGAGAATTGGACAGAGGAGAAATGTAAGAGACTTGGTATTAAGAAAGAAGAACTGGATATGTTGAAAGACTTTTCAGATAGAAATCCTAATGTTAAGTTTATGACAATAGATCCATATAGAGATAAAGAGAAATATGCTAAGTCTATAACAATCTGTTCCCTATTAGAAAGTAGAATTTTCAAGCAAGATGGAAAGGAAATTTAAATATGGGAAAAATGAAGGAGGAATTCATGAAAGTTCATTATCCACATGGAGATGAAGATATAGAAAGAGAATGGATGAGAGATGATTCTCTTAAAAAAGACCAGGAGTATGAAGAATATCTCAAGTTAGTAAGTGAGGGAGTTTTAAATACAGATTACACAAAAATAGAAGTGAAAGATGGAAGAGAAACAAGAATCGAAGTTTATTCAGAAAAGCAAGACTCTCATACAGAAACTACGAGAGAATAATTTAGACTTCAATAGTCTATTTATCCTTGAATGCTTCTACTATGAGAATGATAGAGAATTTTTAAATGTCTACACCATACCAAGCCTTAAAGATTTAAATCTATCTATTAGTCTCCAGAATCTGAAAAAGCTAGAATATATTGTTGAAGATCCAGAAGATGCTTCTAAATTGGTAATATCTGTAAAAGGAAAAAATCTTATTGAAGATTTACTTAATCCGCCAGTACAAATATCTGAAAATATGAGTGCAAGAGGAATTATGATAGATCTTGGTAAGACAGAAGAAGATATGTTTGAAGAATGGTGGAAGACTTATCCAAAATCCACTGCTTGGACATCTGATGATGGAATAGCATTCTTAGGTAGCAGAAATCCTAAAAATCTAAGGAAACCTGAAGCTAAGAAAAGATATTTGAAGCTTCTAAATCAAGGATTTAAGCATGAAGATTTAATGTCAGCTTTACTTTATGAGATAAAACTCAAGAAACTTGATAGTGTAAAGAAAAACACCAATCAAATGGATTTCTTTAAAGGAATGGAAGCTTATCTTAATCAAGAAACTTATCGTCCTTATTTAGAGATGCATAAAGAAAATCCTGATTTTATTAAGGGAGAAGAGAAAATCAGAAGTAAGAAGAGACATGTACATGATATTTAATCTATTATGGTTAGTTATTGACAGCTACAAATAACAGTAAGCTTAAATAACTAAATATGATAGGTAAAAGATCTAAATTTCAGGAACATGAACGAGATAAAGTTCAAGATCAACAGGATAGGGCCAACTTTGAAGGAACACAGGGAGATCATGGACAAACAGAGAAGATTGAGAGTAGCAACGGAATACAGAGCAGCTCTTTTGAATCTTCACAGGGAAATAGACTCTCTGGAGAGGAGATTGAAGAATTACCTTTACCTGAACAACCAGAAGATGGATATAATGGACAAATTGAAGAAGTTGAAGAAGAAGAAATCCTTGTTAGTGAGCACAATAGAAATCCTAGATCCAGAAGCAGAAACAGCCAGAGAACTAGTGGAGACAATAAAGATAAATTACGATCAGAGCAAAGGAAAGTGGATTTGGAAAGCCAATCCCCGACCATTATCTCCAGTCAATCCATAAAGTCTGATACTGATTTATTATGGGATGAAATCTGTAATGGAATTAGTGGTAAAAATAGTGGTATTCCTATGGGTTTTAATAGGTTGAATAAATATCTTGGTCTCAGAAAAAAGATATATACAACTATTGGAGCTGCTGCTGGTTGTGGTAAAACTTCTCTTGTTGATTGTGCTTATGTTCTAAATCCCTATGACTGGTATGTAAGAAATCAACATAAGTCTACTGTTAAGTTTGAAGTTATTTACTTCTCTATGGAGAGAAGTAAAACTTATAAGCTTGCAAAATGGCTTTGTATGAAGATCTGGAAAGAAGAGAATATTCTACTAACTACTGACCAACTTTTATCATGGCAAACAAAGCTTGGTAAAAGAGAACAAGAAATAGCAAAATTCTATATTGATAACTATTTCAAGGAGATGATGGAAAGTGGAATAATTAAGATAATAGATGGTACTCAGAATCCTACTGGTTGTTATAAGTATATGTATTCTCATGCTCTTAAAAAAGGACATGAAGAAGAAGTAAATCAATGGGAAACTAGATATATTCCTGATAATGATAATCTTATCTCTAATGTAGTTATAGATCATATAGGTAAAGTGAAGTTAGAAAGTATAGGTGGTAAATATGATAAAAAACTCACTGTTGATAAAATGTCAGAATATTGTTCATGGGCCAGAGATTATTTAGGTTATTCACCTATCGTAATTAGTCAGTTTAATAGAACTTCTTATCAAGATGTTCAGTTTGCTAAAAAAGATGGATCTGATCCTGATCCGACTGTAGAATATTGGAAAGATTCTGGTAATGTAATTGAGGATTGTGATGTAGCAATTTCCTTATTTAATCCTTATAAGTATAATTTAGAAGATTATATGGATTATAAAGTTGAGGAATTTACAGACTCTATTACAGGTAGTAATAAATTTAGAGGTTTAAAGATCTTAAAGAATTCATATGGCACTGATAATGTAAGAATAGGTCTAGGATTTTTGGGTGAAGTTTCCTTATTTAAAGAATTAACCAAATCAAAAGACATTTCTCAAAAAGAGATTAATGCAGTGATTACCAATGATTTCTTCCTAGATACTTGGAGTTTATAACTAAAATTAGTATATTTGTACTATGAATTTTAGAGATCAACTTCAAGAAAAATGGGCTTCTGAATTTATGAATCATGGAAATGGAATTCTACATCTATGTCCAAGATCTGGAAAAACAAGAACAACAATAAGGATCTTTTGTAAATTACAAAGATTGATTGGTTATAGACCTAGAGTTCTAATATGTTATCCAGACAAAAATATTCAACAAAGTTGGGAGTCCGACTTTAAGGCCGTAGGATATAATAATCCGAATGTTACTTATGTAACTCATATCTCTTTAAAAAAAGAAGTTCAAAATCAATATGATATAATTGTTTGTGATGAAATTCATCTTTTATCTTTAAATCAAAAGAGTAATTTCAAAAAACTGATGGAATCAAATCCAAATAGTTATATATTAGGATTGAGCGGAACACTGTCTTCAAATACAGAATTTGAATTAGAAAGAGATCTTGAGTTAAGAGTAAGATTAGAATATAGTCTTGAAGAAGCTATACAAGATGGAATTATATCTGATTATAGAATTACTGTATTAACTACAGATTTAGATAATAAAGCAATTGTAGATCCAAAGAAAAAGAAGACAGAAAAGCAGAAATTTAATGCATTGTCTTATATAATTAAAGTAAAAGGACATTCATTGTTTTTAAATCTAGCAAGAATGAGAATTATTCATAATTCTCTAGCCAAACTTCAGTTGACAAAAGATTTATTAAAGAGCCTGAAGAATGAAAGAATTCTTGTTTTCTGTGCTAATAACAAGATAGCTAATCAATTAGGTTGTAAAATTCATACAAGTAAAAGTTATGACCAAGAAGAATTTGAAAAGTTTATATCCAGTAATAGTAGTTCTAATCATTTTGCTGTATGTAAAATTGGTAATACTGGTGTATCCTTCAAAAATCTTAGCAATATTGTTATCAATGCTTTTGATAGTAATTCTGAAAACCTGACACAGCGTATATGTAGATCTTTGATATTAGATGCTCCTGGTAAGATTAGTAATATTTATATTATCTCATCTACCGAGGAAGTAGAACTTAAATGGCTTAAGAAGTCATTAGAATTTTTTGACCAATCAAAAATCAAATATGTCTAATAAACAAGAAGGTACAGTAGATTTGTATTGTTTGTCAATGCCAAAATCTCAGTATGAATTCACATCTAAGAATGAAGAATTAGCTAAGGTTGTTGGGATGGCAATATTATCTTTAACTAAGCTTGTTCAAGCTCAGGAAGATATTAAGAAATATGCTACTGATGTTAATGTGATGAGACAGTACATGAAAGAAGGAACTGATGAAGAGTTACAATTATTCTTAAATACAGCATTTAATGGTGTTGAAACAAGAATTGTAGCTATGAAAGATCTTCCTGAAGATGTAGCTGAGGAAGTTCAAAAAGAAATGGGAGATGATCTCTTAGTAACTTATGTTAATGAAAAAGAAGATTAATAATCTATGAGTGAGTATACAAGTAAGCAGGCAAGAGAGTATTTAAAAACTCTTCCAGCAAAAGATCGTAAACTACCCAAAGCTTTTAAAAGAAAATGGCTAGAAGCTTTAAGATCAGGTGATTATGCTAGAACAACTGGACAATTGTGTAAAATTGAAGAAAAGGTTAGTGGAGAAACTAAAGTAGGGTATTGTTGTTTAGGAGTTGCTGGTGTAGTATTAGGATGCGATACTAACAAATTAGGTAATCATGCTGTATTAAATATTAGTCATGGAGTTAAGCAAAAAGTACCCAAAGTACTTGTAAGTAGCCATGATAATAAAGTAGTTGATTATCTTGTTTATCTTAATGATACTACAAGAAGAAAAGCTGGTTTTAAGACAATCGCTAATTGGGTAGAAAAATACTTGTAATAATCTTAAATCCAATATTGTATTGTATAACCAAATCGAATATATAAATGAGTACATTCCAAGTAAAAAAGAGAAGACGTAATCCTGACACTTTGCTTTATTCAGGGAAACCTAAAGTAGGAAAATCAACAATGCTAACCAAACTGAAGAATAATCTTATTATCAGTATGGAGAAAAATGGTTGTGATTTTCTTGATGGTGTTGATGTAATTGATTGTTCTGGAATCTTATCAGCTTCTGTTAAAGACATTACCGAGTTATTAACTCTGGATGTAAAGACTAAAGTCTTAGATATAGCTGATATATTAGATCCTTCAGAACGCCATAAAGCATTAACTAGGATTCTCAATGCACTCATTAAACTTGGAAAACCTTATGACTTTGTTAGTTTAGATACTATTACTCAAGCAGATATGGATGCTGAGTGGGCTGGTACTGAACTATATATGGAAAGTCTTCAAGGTAAATCTTTTAATCGTCAACCACTACAAGGTAAACCATCAACTCAATGGCCAAGACTGAAATATGGAGATACTGAATATCAATCAGTTATTGAAATAGGTCAGAATGGTTGGAGATGGTCAAGAACTGTAATGGTTGATCTTCTTAATCTTAGTCGTCAATGTGCTAACAAATGTTTCATTTATGTATGTCACATAAAAGATAAAATGTTATCTAAAGGAGACAAAGGAGAAGTTTTTGTGAAAGACATAGCTCTTACAGGCGCAGTAGCTGATATTTATGCTAGGAATGTAAGTGCAATAGGCTCTGTATACAAAGACGAGGAAGAATTAAAGATTTCATTCAAGGGTAATGAGGATAAGACAGGTGGTAATAGAGGAGAAGTCGGATCTTATGAAGGTGTTTTTGAGTGGGAGAAAATCTTTGTTGAAGAATAATTTCATCATTCAAGTCTAAAGTTGTAAATTTGATGACTACAAATAACAAGTCAAATCGAATTTATAATACTAAACTTGAAATTATGGCCTTTAAAGGTAAAGAAAAAGAAATTAAAGCTTACACAAAGTATGTTGGTGTATTTAATGCAAATGTAGTTGCTGTTAATCCTACAAAAGAACAACTTTCAAAATTACTTGGAAATGATATTGAAAAAGATTTGGAATATACTGGAGTTTCTAGTGATACTGGAGCTAAAAAGGTAACAATATCTTTTTGGTTGAAAGAAGAAAATACTGGTAATCTGTTTAATGTAAGATTTAATCTGGAAGATACTGTAATTCAGAGCAAAACTGGTAAATATCAATTTATTAATACCATAGGTGCTACTTCTTATTCAGAAGATGCAAGTCAACTTCCAGAGTTTTTAACAGAGAATGGCAGGAAGATTCGTAAAGCCAAGAAAGGTGAAGAATTGCTCTATAAATTCTTAAGAAATTGGGTTGCTAGTAGTTGGAACTTTGAAGATGCTTCTACTGAACTAGTACTTGATGATTGGAAGTCATTAATGAATGGTAAAGTAAAAGAGCTTCAAGATGTGATAGATAGTAATAGTGATAAAACTATTTGCTGCATGGCAACCATTAGAACTGCTGATGATGGTAAAGAATATCAGAGTGTATACTCTTATGAGTTTTTACCTTCATATGCTTTGGATTGTTTTACCGGAGCTAAAAAGAATTATAGAGCAGTAGACAGGTTCATTCAGAAAGTTCAGGATACTGAATATGGATGTAAAGATTACTATGAGTTGAAACCTATGAAGGAATATGATCCTCAGAATAATGTAGTTAACTCTACAAATTCAGCAGTAATCAAACCACAAACTCAGATACAGAATAATATAACTGTGGATACAGTGGTAGATGATTTGCCATTCTAAGAATAAATACCAATATCTATGAAGATTTTATAATAAGACCCTGGGTTTCTACCTGGGGTTCTTTATTATATAAAACTTTAAGTATGAAGTTTACAATTAAGCCTATTAAAATTTGTGCAGTATTTGATGGAAAGTTTCTTAAAACTAAGAATGGAAGTATATATAAACTAATATATTACAAAGAAGGAAACTATTATGTTCAGAAAACTCATGGTGAGCAAGAGATCATTATGTCAGATCTTGGACTCGAATACATCAAGAGTAATTTGAATAATGATTGGACACTGCATGATACAAATCCAAGTGAGATATGATTAATGGGAAAACAGTCAGGAAAGAGGGTAAATTAAATAAAGAATTGATTCTCAGTAAAGTTGATGACTACAATATAATAAGACATTACTTAGGACAAGACTTTGATTATAAGAAGAAGTATCCATCTCCATTTAGAGATAAGGGCTTTGACAATACTCCTAATCTTTGCTTCTTTATTGGAGATAATGATGAAATTCTATTTAAGGATTTTGCATCTGGTAAAGGAGGTGATTGTTTCAAGTTCGTTGGTCATATATTTGGTTTAAATTTTTATCAAGTCTTAGAGAAGATTGATGAAGATTTTGGTCTTGGTCTCCAAGACGCGAACCCCGTTTTTAAAATCCAGGTTACTAAAAGACCAGACTCTATCCACAAGCAAGCCAAGCTTATCCAAATTATCCCTAGAGATTTTACCTTTGAAGAACTAAAATGGTGGAAAGAATATGAAATTTATAAAGAGGAATTAGAAAGAAAATTAATATATAGTATTGATAAATTATATATCAATAAACAACTGCTTCCAAATTATGAAAAAGAATTAAGATTTGCTTATCAATTTGATCAGCATCTTAAAATATATTCTCCACATAGTAAAAAGTACAAATGGATATCTTCATGTCCTAATGATCACATATCTGGATTTGATGAGATTAAACACAAAATCTTTACTGGTAAGCAGAGTGATAAATTAATTATCACTAAATCAGTAAAAGATGAAATAATAATGTCAAAATTCTTTCCAGATGTATGTAGTACTCAAAATGAAAGCAGTGCCAGCATTAATGATGAAAATATGCAATGGATAACAAAAGGATATGAAAGAAAAAATGTCTTCATTGCATATGATAACGATGATGCTGGAATAGAGGCCAGCACCTACTATACTAAAAATTATGGGTTCAACTATGTCAATGTACCTAAAGTTTTTAGAAGAGAAGGTATTAAAGATTGGTCAGATCTCGTGAAAGAAAAAGATCTCGATACTATGAAAAACTATTTAAAGATCAAGAAATTACTTTAGCATGTTCAAGATTAAACTTAAAGAACAGAAGACTGAAAAGAAATATCACAATGCTAAGTTTAGGGTTAAAGATGCTGATAGTCTTATATATAATATAAGATTTCATAAAATTTCTCATACTAAAGAAAACTTATATAAAGTATATAGTGATGAAGACCTATATAAAGCTGGTACAGGTGATAGTAGAGGTACTTGGAAAGAAGAAGATTTAACTCGTAAGTTTATTGAAGGTCATTATGAGTTAATTACAGGTTAATTAAATTTACAACTATGTCAAAAGTTTTTTATTTTCACACAAGCAAGTTTGAAGTAACCAAAATGGGTATAGTTCCTGCTTGCACTATTGCTCTCCAGAAAGATGGAGATAGCTTTAAATTTGGATTGTCAATTTGTTCAAAACATGACAATTTCAACAGAAAGATAGGAAGAGAAGTAGCTGAAAACAGATTAAACAAAGGTTTCGGCTTAATTAAAGAGGTTCCTGCTAATATAGCCTCTCTTACAGAGAATGAGCAATGTTTAGCACAACTGTACAGTATTGTAGTGTCTGTGGTTAGAAAGAACCGTAAATGGAAAAGAAGAATTACTAGGTTCAACCAGGAACAAAGAGTTAAAAGAACCACAATTGAAGTTTTAAAATCTGAAACAGCAGTAGAGAATGTCTAAAGAAACAGCACCTCAAGTTAAGTCTGTATCCTTATCAGCAATTAAGGAAGATCTTAACAATGGCCTCACAAAATGGAAAAAAGATGATATTGGTTTTGGAAGTATTGAGAAAAAATATAATCTTTTAACTAATGAAGCAGTTGAGTTATTTAGTCATCCAAGAGTTAAGACGATGGAAACTAGAATTCCAACTTTTATTATTGTGGATGATTTACCTGAAGATGAAATTATCAAGGGTCTTCCTGAACTTCCTAAGAATCTGGTAACTTTACCAGTTCAGCCTAAGCAAGATCCAATTATCCAATCAAAAATCGAAGTAGTAAAACAAATTGTAAAGCCAAAAATTGAGGCTTTCATCTAAAATCTAATAAAATCGAAAAATCACATAAGATGAGTCAAGAAACATTAGCACCAGTAGAACAAACAACTAAAATCGAAGTAGAATCAACAAGTGTAATTCCTATGCAAAATCCAATTGTTATTAAAACCGGTAATCGTGAATTTCAAACTTCCTTAATGGGTAAGGAAGAGATCTTTAAACTGTTAGCATTAGCAGAATCTTTGAAGCTTCCTATTCTCCTTGTAGGAGAGCCAGGTGTAGGTAAAACAAACATTGTGGTAGATTATACCAAAGGTATGTTTGATCTTACAAATCCTGATCATATTCAACACTTCAATGAAGATGGTGTGTATATGTTGGAAACTGATGAAGGTACTAAGTCTTCAGAAGTAAAAGGTGTGGTAGATCTGGAACAATTGGTTACTAATAATAAATATGTAATTGACTCTCCAATCACTAAAGCTGACACTGTTATTGTAAATGAGATTGATAAGTCATCTTCAGCTTTAAGAAACGCTTTCTTGGGTATCATGAATGAAAGAGTTTTGTTCAATGGTAAAACCAAAACTAAGTGTAATTGGAAGCTGTTTGTGGCTACTTGTAATGAAATTCCTAAAGATGAGATTGATTCTCCTTTTTGGGATAGGTTTTTACTGAAAATTACAGTAAATCGCTTACAAGCAGGTGAACTTATTAAATATTATAAAAATGGTGACCAGGATTATACTACCAAAATCAAGGTAAATATTCCTACAGAAACTCAAATTAAAGCAGTAAAAATTGCTCCTGACAAACTGGAGAAATTTACTAATGTTGCTTATAAAGAGTGTTCTGATAGAACCATGTCTAAAGTTCCTCGTATGGCAAAAGCCATTTCTCTGGTTTATAATTGCTCTATAGATAAGGCCCTGATTAAAGCTTGTGAGCTGTTGGTTAACAAAACCACTGCTGAAAAACTGTCCAAAGAGCTGTTAAGCCCTGAGAAACGCCAAGTTATGGATAAAGTGGATCTGATTTCTGGTATGACCAATGAAACTCAGATTGAAAAAGCAATGGCTGATATTGAAAAATTGGTAGGTAATTATGCTTCCGCAGGTAAATTCTCTGCAAGTGATCTTGATGAGCTGAAACACCTGATTGAAGCAGCAATGGCCAACCACCCTTATTATAAGATAGAGATTGAAACAGATGAGGAAGAAAGTGATGAAGAAGAAGCATAATCACTAGTATCATTATGTTCGGACTTTCTTTATAATAAATTAAAAATCAATTAGATGGCTAAGGCTAAAAAAATAAAAGCTGATACTCTTTTAAGAAAAATTCAGAAAGGTAGTACATCTATTAAAACTGGGAACTCAAGGGTTCCTAGTTTTAATTTTGATGACTCTGGAAGAATTCAAATGTTCAAAAAAAGAGAAATTGTTCAACCGTATTTACATCCAATTGATAGTGCAATTGTAAATGAACAGGTTGAGAGATCAGTAAAACAGAATTTGAAGAGTATAGATCCAAGTATTGTAGCTAACTATGATAAATTACTTCCTAAGCACTTAGTTAACGATTTATATTCACTCTATTACAATCCAAGTGGTAAGATGAAGTTTGAAGGTTTAGACAAAACCAACAAAGTTAAGTTTGATATCTTGGATAGTATTAATAACTCTCTTATTAAGATTGTCACTAATAATTCTCATATAGGTTCTTATGTCTATACTGAGGAAATTAGTAAATTCTTGTATAAGAAATTTATGGAAATGCCACCTGAACAAAGAAAAAAGCTTGAAGAAGCTTTGAATAATTGTAATCAAGGTGGTCAGCAAAGTAATGGTCAGAATCAAAAACAGCAAGGTCAACAAGGACAAGGACAACAAGGAAATAATCCAAGTGACCAAAAAGGTCAAGGTCAACAACCTCAAGCTGGTGATGGTCAAAGTAATGGCCAACAGGGTAAGAGACCTAATGAGAGACAAGATCAGTCTGGAAGACAAGATAGTAATCCAAATGAACAGAGCAAAAGAGACGGAGATAATAGTTCACAAGGGGCTGCTAATAACAGCTTTGGTAACAATTCTCATAAAGATATGTCTCAAGAAGCTGCTGATAAAATGGATCAAGATCTGAAAGACATGCTTAATAATCTTGAAAAGAATCTTAACTCTAAGCAATCTCAGAAAGAATTGGAACAAGCTTTTAAAGAAGCTGAAAAGAAGCTGGATAAGCTTAAAGATATTGGTGTAGATACTGAGAATGATGAGAATATGCCAGCAGAAGAACAACAGGAGATTGTAAGAAACCTTAATAACCTTGATAGTATAAGAGACTCTCTTAAACGTCTAAGTGTATCTAAGGAGAAAATTATGAAAGCTGTTAAAAAGATTCTTGATGGTACAACTAATTATTTCTCAAGAAAATGCACTATCACTGATGTAGAATTATTTGAAGCTGATGATATTCTTGATATCAATGGTCTTGAATTATTGCATCCTTTCTTTAAGAAGTCCAGACTTTTTGACATGTCTATTACAGAAAGAAAATACATAGGTAAGTTTGACTTATATGTAGATTGTTCAGGCTCTATGGGATCTGGCTGTGGTGGAGATCTCGAAAGAACACCTAGAATTGATCTTGCAAAGTCTTTAGCTATGCAAATGAAAGAACTAGGTATTCTTGGAGAACTTTATGAGTTTGAAGATAGACCTAAAAAGATCATGAATACAGATATTTCTATTCTCATGATGGCTGCAAGAGGCGGAACAAATATTGAAACTGTTCTACAAAATGTTGTGAAATCTGGAAATAATGCTGTAATTTTGAGTGATGGTGAAAGTCATATAAACACTTATACTGAAAAAGCATTATTCGTAGGTGTTGGAACTGACTTCTCTTATTTTAGAGATTATGGTGAAGGTGCTGGTAAGCAATTTGTAGAAGAAGGTCAATGTATATATTATGATGGTAAAAACTTTGTAGAAGTAGAACCTCGAAAATAAGATACTGATAATCATTATAAAAGGACAGAATAGAGGAGAATAAATGAGTGGAAAAAACAACAGAAGAAAAGGGCACAAACTTGAAAGGGATGTTGTAAAAATGTTCAGAGATGAACTTGGATTCAAGTTTGCTAAGACCTCCAGAAATGCTTCAACGCTGCTTGATAGCTGTAAGATTGACATTTTTGGTATTCCATATTTAGTTCAGACTAAGATGGGCTATGAAAAAAGTAGACCTAAGCCTGAACTGATATTTAAGGAAATGGATGAGAGATTGAAAGAAAATTTTCCTGAGAATGATGCTATTCATAAGTATCCAAAAGTACTTATCCACAAAATAGATGGCAAGCATAAATATCACAATCTTGTGACTATGCCATATAATGATTTCAAATATCTTTTACTTAACCAAAAAGAAGCAGCTTAATAAAGTAGCAATGGCTACGTACTCACTCGTAGTACAGCGTGGGTGTGCTAAAGAAATGCCATTCTTCTGCTTCTTTTTTGTTTTTTCCGAGAAATTTTCATAAATTTACACTATGATAGGAACAAGGAAAAATGAGGAGCCAATGATAGCTCTTATAGACGCAGATAGTTTATTATATTTTAGTAGTTATGGTTCAGAGGAAGATCAACTCTTCTCGGAAACCAAACTTTCAGAGAAAATATATGATATTTTAAACATTATAGAGCAAAACTATAATTTAGAAAAGTATTATATATTCGTGAAAGGTAAAAATAACTTTAGATATAAAATTTATCCTGACTATAAGGGCAAACGTCCTCAAAAACATCCTATCATAGATGTATTGAATCAGTATCTTGTAGAAAACTTTGGAGCTATTGAGTCACATAACGCAGAAAGTGACGATTATGCTTACTCCTATTCCCAACTAGAAAAATTTAAAGGGAGAACAATCATTTGTTCGGTAGATAAGGATATGCTTCAAATTCCTGGATTACACTATGATTATCAAAAGAATAAGTTCATTCATATTGACAATGAGACTGCTAACTATAATTTAGCAATCCAAATGATTATGGGTGACGCTGCTGATAATATAATTGGTTTGAAAGGATATGGGCCTGTAAAAGCTAAAAAGCTAATAACCAAAGGAATGTCTAACTTCCAAATGGTAAAAGTTATTTATAGAGAATATTTGAAGAACTGTGAATCACCAGAACGAGCTAAGGAGCTTTTAAGATTGCACTACAAATTACTTAAACTCCATAAGGTTAATGTAAATTCTGAAATGATAAACAGTTAAGTATGAGTAATGATTCAATAGTAAAAGAGCTTCATATTGATGATGAAGGTCTTAAGACAGTGAAAGTGATAGATATGAGTAACTTACGTAAGGAAGGTATAAATGACATTCCAGCTTTTTTAAATGGTCTATTAGATGCTGAAAATGATAAAGATTTTAATGGTTCTGAACAAGACTATGTAAAAGGTTATAAGTATGGAAAAACAGGCACATTCTGAAATTAGAATTCAGGACAAGTATAATATTACAACGTTGTTTTTAACTAGGTTTATATTCGGTAATAACTTTGAGGTATTGAAAAAGATAGGACTTGTTGATACATATACTCAAGATCCAACAATCATGGATATGATAAAACTCAATGAAAATCAAAGGTTATTATTTATATTATTTAAGAATAAAAAAATGGCTCATGAAGAAATGAAGAAGATTGTGTTGGAACTTGCAGAAGTGCAGGTTTCAGCAGTCTTCAGTTACGAACTCGTAAATGAGCATTGTGTTGTAGTACTTGATTTTCCTGAAGTGTTCGTAGAAGATTACGATAATGTTCTTTCGGGTAGATATTCTAAACTTTCTATAGATTTTAAATCTAAGTTTCCACCTATAATTGAAGTAACAGAAAATAAGAAAGTTATAGGTAAAGAGTATACTATTTATTATCATATCTTTAATAAGACTCAATGGTTAAAAGATAAGTTAATGGATAGATTAGGTCTTATGGAACTTAGTGATAATTTAGAGCTTTGGAGTAAACCTGGAGAAAAAGACTTGATTTTTAATATTCAAAATATTTTGAAGTAAATGGATACAACAATTGTAAATACTGGTAATGGAAACATTATTAACACAGGAAATGGAGGAGGAAATATTGATGCAGCAATTCAAATTTCTTCAAGTTCAGCAGAAGGAGCAACATCTAGTAATGCAATTAACAGAGCAGAGGTGGTTGCAGGTGATGGGAATTCAAGTGGGGATACAGAAATTGCCAATCAAAGTCAAGTTCAAGGGATTTCAAGTCAGATAACTGATGATGAAAAAGCTCTTGATGAGTATGTGAGAATTTCTATTGAGAAGAATTTAGTGGCTTATAATGCTATTACATTGAAAAGACTTTATCCTAGAGCATGGGGCTTATTCTTAGCTTATTGTAAAACTAAAGCTAATGACATGGAGGAAATGGATGAAGAAACTGCTATGGGTATCATGTTGGCAGCTCCTAGAACTGTTATATTTGATTTCTTTGATCAGAAAGATATTTTCACAAATACTGAGTATAATGGTAAATGGGCTTATAACATTAAGACCAGAAATATCTTAATTCAGACTTCTTATGAATTTGGAGTACGTATAACTGCTGAGATAGCAGCTTTTCAAAAAGCATTTGAAATTCTCGAAGAAAAAATATAATTATGAAACCAAGACTTGCAGTACCAGTTAAGTTTAAGAAACTACATGAAAAAGCTGTAATCCCTCAGTATCAAACTCATGGAGCTGCCTGTGTTGATTTAGTTGTAACTGAGATTGATTATGAGGATGAGGATAAGGTGACTCTCAAGTTCGGCTTTTCAACTGAGATTCCTGATGGATATAAAGTTTTTGTAATGCCAAGAAGCTCCTTTACACACAAAGGGTGGGTTATGCAAAATTCTCCCGGTGTAATAGACTCTGATTTTAGAGGAGAGTGGAAGGTTAGATTTCAGGCTATTCCTCAAGGAATTAAATTAGATAAGTTTACTGGATTACCTTTAGGTTTCATTTATGATGATTGTCCTTATAAAGTAGGTGATAGAGCAGTTCAAGCTTCTGTAGAAGTTAACATTCATATGAGAATGATTCCTTTGAAAAAGGAGGAAGAGTTGGGTATTACTGTAAGAGGAGAAGGTGGTTTTGGTCATACTGGAAAATAATTGTACATACTCCTTTTTGTTTTAAGCCTGGGATTTCTATCCTGGGCTTTTTATTTTTAATATTTTACTATGAAATTTAAAATTAACTTAAAACCTCCAAAAAATCCTGAAATAGGAGATGTTATTGAAATTGGAGGTGCATGTTATGTTATAACAGAGTTCCAAGATAATGATAATCTCGGAAAGAGGATTTGGGGAAAACCTATTAATTCTGATAAACTTACTCATATATGTGGATTAGAGTTTTTTAAAGAACATATTATTACTGGTAAAATTAAATTAGTAGAATATGTTTAAGATTAAAGGAGAAAAGAAGGTTTATTTCTTGAAAATAGGATCTGAAATTCAGGTATATGATACTTTAGCTAGATTATGGTCAACTTATATAATTACAAATTTAAAGTTTGACAAAGGTGATGTACATTACTTTGGAAAACCCCAATTTAGTAAACAAATAAATGAAGATTATCTATGTAGAGAAAGTAATATACCTGAACATATTGAACAGAATCTTTTAAGAGTTATGAAGAGATAATGCAATTGAAAATATATGATGATAGTAAGAATTATACCTGTCAAGTTATAAACCTACCTACCAAAAAGAAAGTTAATGGATTAGATAACTTAATGGAGGTTACTTATCAGGGTAATTCAGTGTTGGTTGGTAAAGATTCACCAGAAGATGAGCTTTATTTGTTCTTCCCTTCAGAGTGTCAGATAAGTGCTAAATTCTTAAGAGAAAATAACTTATTTAGACATTTTGCATTAAATTCTCAACCTGGAACAAAACCAGGATTCTTTGAAGATAATGGAAGAGTAAAAGCAGTTAAGTTTAAAGGTGTAATAAGCTCTGGATTCATTATGCCAATTGCGAGCTTAGTTACTGTATGTGAGAATACAGATATAACTAGTTTAAAAGTTGGAGACGAATTTAATGAACTCGATGGAATTGAAATTTGTAAAAAGTATATCAGAAAGATGAATCCAGGTAAAACTGGATTTAGTAACCCTAGAGCTAAAGTCTTAGATGATATTATTGATTCTAAGATGGCTCCAGAACACATGGATACAGCCCATTTAATGAAAAATCTTCATAAATTGGCTCTGGATACTTTCATAGTAGTTAGTTATAAGCTTCATGGTACTTCTGCCAGAGTATTTCATACTTTAGTTAAAAGAAAATTATCATGGAAAGAAAGACTAGCTAAATGGTTTGGTATTAAAGTAGTTGAAGAGGATTATGAATATGTAGCAGCTTCTAGGAGAGTTGTGAAATCAGTAGGATTTGAAGAAATTCCTGGTAAGCAACATTATTTTAAAGAAGGAGATCTTTGGTCTGAGTTCGCTAAGAAAAACTTTCAAGGTGAACTTAATAAAGGAGAAGCTGTTTATTTTGAGATTGTAGGTAAGACTTATGGTGGAGAAGAAATTCAAGGAGGATATTCTTATGGATTTGATGAACCAATAGCTTATATTTACAGAATATCTAATATTAATTCTCAAGGTATAGAGATAGATCTTCCTTATAATTTTATGGTTGAAAGAGGTTGTCAGATGGGATTCATTCCTTGTCCTGAATATTTCAGAGGAACTGTACAAGAGTTTATTCTTAAGCATAAAAACGTGAATATAAACACTTGTGATATTGCTACTGAAATAGAAGATATATTCTATAATCAATTACTTGAACAACCAAGTATTCTTGATAAGAATATAGTAGAAGAAGGATTCTGTGTAAGAATTGACAATTATCCTAAACCATTGATTTTCAAAATAAAATCTAAAAAGTTTTTAGCTCATGAATCTAGTGCTTTAGATAAAGGTACTAAAGACATGGAAGAAGAACAAACTAATTCTAATGAAGAAACAAGTAATAATTAATGTTGGTGTTAGTGGATCAGGTAAAACTACCTGGTCTACTGACTATATTAAAAAGAATCCTAATACTCTAAGAATTAATAGAGATGATATTAGAAAAACATTAGTTGGAGATCTTACTGGATATTATAAGAGAAAAGATCTTATTAGTATTGAAAACTTAGTTACTGAAATTGAGCAAACTTTACTTGAGAAAACATTATACTATGATAATAACGTAATTATAGATAATACTCATTTACAGGTTAAGTATATTAATAAAATAGTCTCTACTTTAGACTATATTAATAAAACAATTGAAGTAAAATTTAAGATTTTTGATGAAGCTGATTCTAGTGTGTTAAAAGAGAGAGTTGCTAATAGAGATGATCTTGACTTAGTTAATGATACAACTTATATTGATAAACAAATCAAGCAACTTAATCCTATTATCCAGTATATCAAAGAGAACTATCCTGATCAAATATTAAATTAAAAATATGAGCACATTTAAG